>SKEY01000175.1_pt1 | contig 115174 bp, 114 predicted proteins | sample 4843871 | NCBI WGS metagenome assembly SKEY01 (sample SAMN11008797, study PRJNA524170) | human gut metagenome | biome: Human fecal sample; material: Feces; isolation source: fecal sample from pouch patient p36 | host: Homo sapiens | place: Israel: Tel-Aviv | collected 2016-12-04
CCACTTCGCGGTATATTTGGCCCCGATTCAGTCAGCGTAGCCCGCTACGCCTCCATCATCGGGACCAAATCTCCCACAAAGTGGGACGCACAGCCGACGGAAAGCAATTTTCAAACACGCTCTAGTGTAAAGGTGATAAAATTAAAACGTTGGCTTTAGGAGGAAATGAAACTTTGGATAAAATAAATTTATACAATATTGCTTATAAACATCTAATTAACTGTATTCATTTTGGCTTGTACCCCACTGGCTCAAACCTTCCTACAATACCTGAATTATGCAAAACCTTTAATGTTTCAAAAGCCACAATCCACGGTGCTCTAAGACTTCTAAAGGAAGAAAATTATATCTCCCTGAGCCAGGGACGCAGCGCAATTGTAACTTATAATGTGAATAAGGAGGAGTGCCGGACAAAGTACAGGGCTTACAGTTATGCCACAAAAGATGCTCTCCTGGACCTATGTGATACGATGCTGCTGATTTGGCCGGAGGCTATGCTGCTGGGACTTAAATTGTGCAGTGATGATGATTTGGAAAAGCTCGATGAGATTTTGGGGCGGATGTCGCCCGATAACGAATATCCATTCTTTGAATTTTTCTTTTATATCCTGAAGGTCCTGGAAAATCCTTTATTCATCAACTTATATTTAAGCACCTGTTTTTTTGGACATCCTACAATCATGATCTTAAGGGATGAATCGTATATCCATGATTGTATGGCCTATTTTAAAAAAACATCCTCACAGATACTTTCTCTATGTAAGGAATCGGATTACGGGAAGATAAAAGAACTGCTGCTTCTCCTGTATCAGAAACAGATGGAAGGGGTACACCTGTATTACGAATCTCTGCCCCAGCCTAACTGTCCAGTAGACCCCATCCCATATGAATGGAATTATTTTTCGGAACGGCCGCTGGTCAGTTTTAATTTGGCAATGGAATTCCTCTGGAAAATCTATTTCTCGTACAGAAACCAGGGATTCCTCCCATCATTTGCTTCCCTGGCGAAACAATATTCCGTGCCATTAATAACAGTCCGCCGCGCTGTGAAAGTTCTCGGCGACATTGGAATCGTAGAGACCGTCCCCGGAAGAGGAATACGTATACTTGCAGGTTTGGATAGTCAGGTGTCAATATCCAAGTTCACCACCCCCAATCTCAAAAAAGCCCTGATACAATATCTGCAGAGCGCACAGATTATTCTGGTAATCTGTAAAGATGTAACCTATTCTGTTTTTCCTGCGCTCGGGGACTGTTCGATTCAAAACACAATATCGTGGCTGCAAAATATACATGATTCCAAAGATTACTACATGACATTCGGTATCTGTTTCAGCCTGCTGAGCGAAAAAGCGCAATCACCCGCTTTAAGACAGATCCTGGTTGGACTGATGCACTTTCAATATCTAGGTTATCCACTTAGTGATATAAAGCCTTATGATTACAGGTTTGATTCCCAATCAACCTTAAACCTGCTGAAAAGCCTGGAAGAAAAAGATATGGATTTGTTTGTGCAGGAACTGATGCTCCTCGCCATGGAAGTTTTTAAGGTTGGAAAGGAAAAACTCATTGCTGGTGGCATCCATGAAGCCGAAGCCATTGCGCTACCGCCCCTCAGATGAAGGACCAGCCTTAGTTGTGCTGATATTAATATACCATGTGGCCTCTGGGTCTATAGGTGGCAGGAATGTTTTTAAGTACACTCCTGTCAGATAAGATTAAAACCTGGCTGTCTCAGCAAACCGTGAATAAGTCTCCATCGCCGTGGGGCAGGGCCTTCCAGTCCCGGAAGGTAGGTTGTTGAACACAGGCGGCACTACTTATTCAGAATCGTGTTTCGGTGGAACTTCACTTAATGCAGTTATTTTAAAAGCATTATTTTCCAGGTTGAAATATATAGAAATCAATCGGTTGCAATCATCAAAATGTTTCGTAATCTCGTAGTCAGTCGCAATCCCAAACTCCGGATAATCCCTATAGTTGGATGGGGCATGTGTCCAGCCATCACTCACGGTATAGGCCGCAAGTAAAGATTCCGGTGTTATACTGTTTAATTCCATGTTATTCAACTGGATACTTGTATGAGCTTCGTCATAAAAAACAGTTATAGCGTCAACAATCCCATCCTCAATCTTCTGGCAGCTGTCATCCGTCTCCGGGTCTGATTGATTTGCGATTGTGACTTCCAGAAGCACCCCGTCTTTTTCTAAAAGCCGGATGATTGAACCGCCTGCACGGATTCCTTTGCCATCCTCAGATAATGACAGGTCAGCACGCATTTTATAATAATCCTCACTGACCATTGGCTGCAGAAAATATGGTGTCTGACTGCTGACGCTCCAGCCATCATCAAGGAACTGCTTCAGGGCGCTTGGGATGGGGTAATATATATTGTTAATGGTAAGTCCAAAGTCAATTACGTCCTGCGGCATTTCATATTCACCCTCTTTTCCTTCTGTTTCACTTGTGCTTGTGGCTGTTATTTCCGTAATTGGCGCAGCCTGGACCTGGTTACTGCTTCTATTGCTGCATGAAACCATTGGTATAGATAGACAAATACATATCGCAAACACTAAAAGTTTTTTCATGTGTCTCCTGCTCCTTTCGTAAAATACAAACGATTGCTTTTACTACCCGCATGTCAGCCTTAGCTGTACAGTCTAATATACCGGGATTCGTTCCTGGGCATACCAATGGCAGGAATGACCTTTTTAAGTACACTTCTGCCGGATAAGGATTAAAAACTCCTGGCTGTCCTCAGCAAGCCGCGAATGTGGTTCCATATCCTCTGCCCGCAAAAAGGCCTGTTCCGCCTAGTGCAGGCACCTCATGCGCTGACGCCTGCTGCACGCCTTTTCAATCGCAAAAAAGCAGAGCGCCTGTCCAAGATGATAGTGATATAAAGGGTTATAACTAAGCCGTTCCCGTTGTTCCTCCAAAACGGAAACGGCCTTTTTATAAAATCCAACCTTGATGTACGCATCGGCGAGGTGCAGCTCCACTTCATCGGTGCGGTCTTCCGGCGGGCCTTCTTTTAACTCTATTTCCGGCTGTTCACCGATAAAGTCCTCTTCCGGGATTAACCCGCATATAAATTTCTCAAAGGAATCAGCCAGAGGCGTGATATGGAAGTGCCAGTCTGAATCCACATAGACAACCTTTGGCTCTCCGGTTGGCCCACATTCCCGGTAATCGAGGAAAATATCCGCTTCACTTGCCACCGGCTCTGCAATCATCAGGCCAATGGATGGATACTTGCGGAACTGGGTGACAAAAGATGTGCTCCAGACGGATATTGCACTTCCATACTCTGGATGGTCTACCTTGGCGGCAACCTCTTTTCCTGTGCCGAGAATCGCCCCAACGGCGATATGGTCGATGGCCCAGCCGGTTGGTTCCCCTGTTGGGAATACGTGCCGATGTATTGCACCTCCGTTGTGCTGACGCATCAGCCAAAGATAGGAAGCAGGCAGCTGATACCCCAGCGTTGTTTTCAGTTCTGATATTTCTTCTGCTGTTGGTGGATTGCACATATATAGAAACCGGGAATTATTGCTGTCATCCCATAATTTTGAAACATCCTTTCCTGCAAAATACGATGGAATTCCATCCTTTCTCCAAATGTTTCATACTTTAAATAATCCCCAATCCGACTCCCGGACCACCGTTACTCCATGACCAGTCAGGACAGCGTGATCGAAAATCCATATCCCTGCTGTAAAAGGCCCGCGTATTCCAGGGTGTCGTGATAATCCTCACGGAATTGCCGGACACTGTCCGCGACAAGCCTGCTAAGGTCAAATCCAATTTTCTCCCGTGAACAGCCGGAACATATAATAATGGGGTCACTCCAGGGAGAACGGTTCACTGAAACCCGCAGGGCATAGTCCCCGTTTTGAAGTTCTGTATCCGCCTGTTCAGGGGTCCGGTGCTGGATGATTGGCACAAAATGATTTTGTCTGTCCTGCTCATAGTTAAATCCTTCCGACCATGCCGTTTCCGTCATTAAAAGGCCGAGGGAGGAGCGGATTGCTACTCGGAAACAAACCTCCCATGGTACCAGAAAATCAGCCACCACTGGAGGGATGTATTCTGCTGCTTCCTCAAAATACATAGCGTCAACAGGAGTACCGTCCCCTTTGTATCTCTGTACTTTTCCAAAAACTTTTCCTTCTTTCAGGGTTGTTTCTATCTGCGGGTTTCCCGCCTCATAGTACATTGTATAGGGACCATTGGGGATGCCGTGCTCATAGTTCATGTCAATCTGAAGCTGCCCATTCTCATAATACTGCCTTGCCGCTCCATGGAGCGTTCCGTTCCTCTCGTTCAGTTCCATTTTCAAGGCGCCGCTGGGATAAAATTTCCTTCTGAGCATCTGTGCCTCACTTTCTCTGCTTTTATCAAAGGCCGGCAGACTGCTTTACTTCCCTTTATCTGTCTGTTTCATTCCCGCCAGCATGGAAAAGGAGCGGTAAGCCCGTCTGACAAATTCTTCCGGCAGTTCTTCCGGCGCGCACCGCCTGCTTTCAGGAATGTAATCAGAAAGATAAAGATAATGAAAACGATAAAAATACACGCCCTGCACTTCTGCCGTTGTATCATAATACTCTGGTCCCTTATTCAGAGGCGTAAAACAGATGGCCGCGCCACATCCGCTCTTTTTATCCGCCAGATGAAATGACATGATGTAATGAGGATTTTCCTCGTTCCCCTTATAGAGCTTTTGCCTGCCAGCGGAACGTATTACATGGTCCTGCTGCAATGTGATATTCTGAAAAACAGCAAAATCGGGATAATCTGCCGTTTTATTGGAACCTTCTGTCTCCGTTGGTCGCTGTTCCAGCTTTTCCTGTACTTTTTCACAATATTTGCACAGCCGCTTGCTTTTATGCTTTTTCTCTAAAAATGTCCGGTCAGCATATTCCATAAAGCAGTACATGAAGTCAATCCACTCAAAGTGACGATAGATCTGATAGGAAGTGTGGTAAAATGGGAATAACTGCTCGTAGTCTTTTCCCTCCAACAACTGTAGGGCGGTATCCCAATCCTCTTTTGCGGCCTCTGCCGCCACATCCGGCGACAGCCTTAACTGTGTGGCGGCAACGCGGCTGTGGATGTAGGCCGCCATAATATCCCTGGCAGTCCAGCCGCATTCTTTCATTTTATGGACGCTTTCTGTATGGGACATTCCCAAAAGCTGTTCACAGGTGTTTACAAACCGGATCAGCTTCTGATACTTGTATTCTATATCGGTAATGGTGGGATAGATGGTATTCCAGTAGCGTTTCACACTCGCGCTTACATCATACAAAGCATCCACACTGTCCAGGATTTCTGCGCATTTTTCAAGGATGTTGTCGTTACGGATTTCACAGAACCGTTTAATCTTCGGCTCTATTTCGGCTGCAGCGTCGGTGACGTCTTCGCCTCTTTTTATTGCTTCACAAATTCCTGTTACATCAATCATTTTATCCTCCTTACGTCCTGCTGTATATTGCTTCTATGGTTCAAGATTAAGATCATGCCAGCCGGAACTGCTGTCAAAATAGCTGTCCAAATCGTTCTCAGGAAAACCATCGCTTTCACTGACCACCCGGATCAGTATATCAAAGGGTTCGGAATCCGGCTCGTTCCAGCACAACACCTGTAAAATTTCCGGAATCAGCGTTTCCGCGTCAATATCCTCGTTCTCGAATCCCTGCAGAAGATAGCGGGACGTATCACGCCTGGTATGGCAAATGTCAATCCGTAAGATTTTGTTTTCCGCCAGTTCCAGTTCGCTTATAATATTCCCAGCGCCATCAGAACCCTGCTCATAAAACTTAGAAATGACTTCATCCCCGGTCTGAATGGAAAATTCGGCTGGGTAGTCGGTTTCCGGATCCACCCACATCCGAAAAGCCGCCTGGAGCGCGTCTGTGATGGCATAGGATACAGGGATACTGTCGCCATCCGGTATCTCTGTTATGGTGATTCCATCGTCATCCGACGGATCACCGTAAGAATCACCGCCGTCCGGCTGGTTCTGGTACATATCCATCGGGTTCCCATTTTCGTCATACATTTTTGTGTCGCTGCTGTAAGAGCCGTTTTCCAAAGCCCCGTCAATGCCGATCTGCCCATCCGGGTAATAGGATTTATAAGGTCCGCTTGGTATGCCGTCTGCATAACTCATGTCAATCTGAAGCTGGCCGTTCTCATAATACTGTCTGGCAGGACCGTTAAGTATGCCGTTTTGATAGGTCTGCTCCATTGCGATAGTCCCGGAATCCGGATAATACTGCGTCCATGTCCCATCCAGTTGCCCATTGTTATAGCTGCCTTCGACCGTGATGCCTCCGGTTTCAGAATCAAACTGCTGTGTCAGTCCATGCCGCTCCCCATTTTCAAAATTTGCATAGTCAACCAAAATACCGGAAGGCGTATAGAGCAGGAACAGTCCGTTCTGTTTTCCATCTTTCCAATGACCGGTTTCTTTCACAATCCCATCGTAATAGACCACATCAAGGCCATCAAGCTGGCCGTTTTTATAGGAATACACAGACAGGCTCTGGTCCGTATGGGACTGCATCCTTCCGGAGAATGGCTTCCCATCATCACGGCGCACCATCACGCCATCGGAATCGACGCAGGTTTCCTCATCTGCGGCCGGAAAGTAACGGTACAGGGTATAAAGATTCTGATATACCAGAAGGCCAAGCGCCAGCAGCAGAAGTACAGCTTTGGAGCCAATGGAGACAATCCATCCCGTGGAACCCATGGAGGCAAAAAGCCCTTTGCTCATAACCGCAATTACAATAAAAATAAGCAGACCGAATCCGATTGCCGCAATTCCTTTTATAAGCTGGGCATTGGAACTGGCATCCGTGATCTGTGCCGGGGCTTCTGGATTATAGTAAATTTCAACTTCATCGCCGACAGGATAGCGGTCTTCCGATTCTCCTTTTGCATATAAGCGGGACTGGACCTCTCTGCCGCTTTCCGTAGTGAAATTTACAACTTCAAAATAGGAATAAGAAGCCGGTTCCCTGACACTCCCGTTTTTCCCCGGGCGCATCTCACAGGCAATCCGGGTGACCTCCGCGGTGGTTCTAATTCCGTTTGCCCGAAGATTTACAGCGCTATATGTAACCCCCGCCCCATACAATAAAATATAAAGTGAGAACCATGTAAACAGGAGGGAACCTACGAAAAATAAAGCTGTCATTTTTTTACTCCGTTTCTTTTTGGATTGGGCTTCCAACTCATTAGCAGCTTTGTCCAGGTCCGGATTGGCTGGGGACTGCTCAGGAACTGCCTCCATGATTTCAGCCGCCAGTTCCCCAATATGCTGCTGCCAATCCCTCAGTGTCCCTTCCTTCTCCCACTGTGCAGTCAGCACTCTGGTCCGGTTATTGATTATACCGGACCCAAGGTCTGTGAGAACGGACATCATTTCCTGTTTGGACGCTTCATCCATCGTGAAGGAGCGTACCCTTCTCAGGGACTCCGGTACATCTGCCATCTGGCCGTACCGTTTAAATTCCGAGTACAGCTCCGCCAGGATCAGATAGGTACTGTCAAAATAATCTGCGTTTTGGGGATCGTCATCAATAAATGAAATATCCCGGCAGAGTGCAAAAAGGTCCTGCAAGGTCCAGAATGGATTTTTTTGCGCCTCCATTTCCAGCGCTTCCATCAGCATCCGGACGCTGTCGTTTTGTGTCTGCTTGTAGTGCTTGTAGTACATCATAGAATCACCTCACATTTTATCATTGATCCGCTTTGCAACAATCCATTCACGTCTGATCCAGTGGCCATCCTCATATTCTTCATAGAACCACTCAAAGCCTTCTGTCTGACGCGCAGAAAAGCGAAACCGCGAATCAGGAATCGACGGATATAGGAATGTCAAATCATCTGATTGGTTTTGATCCTGCACCACCGAACCTAATGAACCATTTTGAAACAGCATAGTTCCAACCCAGCCCATGACGGGCAGGAGCGTAAACAGCACGGTACCCTCATCCACCGGGAGAGGAAGCGTTGTATCACGTTCCATACCCGGGCAGCACCACTGTGACAGAATTCCCGTTACCCCCTCAGAGGTATGTTTTGAAAAATGCCAGGTACCAGTCCTGCCATCAGGCACGGACTGGCTGTGCCACTTAATTTCCCAAAGGCCAAGTAAGTGTTCCAACAGATAACCTCCCTTCCTAATATAAAGCGTTTGTAACCTCCGTATTCTTTGCCTGCTCCATCTTATCAATCAGGGAATCGATTTGAAATTCCACCATATCTCCTGCAGTTTCAGGAAAAAGAAACGGCATGGTATCTGGTATTGCCTTGTGGACCATGATCATGGTCAGGATCATATTCCCAAACAGTCTGGGATCCATGGCACTAACAGGAACGCCAAAGATCTTCATGAGACTGCTGAATAAAGCCATTTGGTTTTGCTGGAATACCTGAAAGTTTTCCGGATTCAGACAGTGATAGACTTCCTGTGCCTCTTCTATGGAAAGGACAGCGATTCCGCTTCTGTTTCCATAGCAGCAGTTTTTCAGGAACTCCCCAACACCTTCGCGCCAGCTGAGTCCGGGATGATCCATCAGCATTTGGGCATACTGCAGAAGTTTGGGCTGCTGGTACTGCAGGGCGTACAGCACCAGTTCTTCCTTGGAGGAAAAGAAGCTGTAAAAATAGGATTTTGAGATGCCTACTCTTCTGCATATGAATTCTATGCTGCTGTGGATGAGCCCTCTCTCATTAATGCACTGAAGCATGGTAACAAGAAGGGCTTCTTTGATTTGTTTCCGTTCCTGTTCGGAATATGCTTTTCTGGACATACCTCTCCTCTTCCTCTGCACTTAAAATACGAAAATAGATAATGGTATTTATATAATAAACCCAAAACGACATCCATACAACAGTGTTTTTATAAATACTTCAGGAATTTTTCCGTTTTCAGCCTACTTTTGCTTATACTGCTTAACCGCTTTTACTTTTCTGGACATGACAATACCCCCAGGCAGGTTTTTAATTTCAGCGTCCTGCCTGAGGGTATCATAGCACCCAGTAACTGCTCCTTATAACGATGGGCAGACCACCCATCTGTTATGGAACATGATTGACTTCATTATTTCTTTGTGACAGAAATTATGGTTCCTGTAAATGCCTCAGTCTCGTCTAACACACCTGTATATACAACAGTTACGGTATCCCCCTCTTTTACGGAAGATAAACCTTCTGGTGCCTGACCCTCAAACCCAATCGCATATGCGGTATCATTTTCATCTGTGATGACAAACATGGATTCCTTGATCTCACTGATGGTTCCCGTTATAGAGGACCCTGTCTCATCCGACATTTTTTCGGTTTCCACAGTTGTCTCCGGTACAGTAGTCTCCACTTCGGCCTTGGCTGCGGAAGTGCTGACTGCCTGGGTTGGAGCCGCAGATGATGTTGTTCCACCCTGTGCGGAACAGCCGGTAGCCAGAATTAATGTGATGAATGCTGCAGCTAATACATTTCTTTTTTTCATGATTAAAATCCTCCATTTTTATTATTTCATCTTATTAGACGTAGTACATCTGGATAAAGTTGCATCATTTTTAAATTTTTTTATTTTTTTCTGTGGTATTTTGCAGGCTGCTTTTTTATGATGGCATTTTATCTGGCCCATACTTCCACCATACGAAGAAATTCGACAAGAAACAGAGCCTTTTATGATAAACTCAACGCCACGAATTTCCTGCATTGTTTCATTTCTGGCTGACAGCTTTTGACGTTTCCCTAAAGGGTAGTGGAAAACAGTCCATCCACAATGAATATCACGGGTTTTCAGTGATATGCGTGTCTATATAATTCCGATTTATAATGGCTAAATCCATACTGGAAAAAATGAATCATCATATCCGGTGCCTTTGCTGCTGCACTGATAAAAAATAACAGAATAAATGGAAGCTCCTGGATACGACTCCAGGAAACCGGACACGCCGCTGTACCTGACTGAGCGAAGTTCTTCGTCATTCACCCTACCCATACTGATTAATCTAATACCATCTGACGAGTGGCAGCCGGTTATTAATACCCTCTGTAAATAAGATCTGATGCAGGTCTATAATTCCATTATGGAATGTCGCTGCACAAGCAGATAAGTATAAATCCCACATACGCACAAAACGCTCATCAAACAACTTCCGCACTTCACTGATATGTTCCTGGTAGTTCTTTTCCCAGCAGAGCAATGTCCGGTTATAATGGTTACGCAGATTCTCTACATCAATCGTATGGAACCCATCCTCGGCCGCACAGGAAAGCATTTCACGGAGGCTTGGTACTGTCCCGCCTGGAAAAATGTATTTCTTAACCCACGGGTCTCCTGCATGCTCTTTTAAGGCGCTGATAAAATGCAGGAGGAACAGCCCGCCTGGTTTTAACACTTTATTTGCGCAGTCCATAAAAAGCTGGTAATTATCACGCCCTACATGCTCAACCATCCCGACGCTTACGATCCGGTCGAATTCCCGGCCGGATTTTGGCAGGTCACGGTAATCCATCAGTTCCACCTCGATGAGCTGTTCCAAATGTTCCTCGGTAATCCGCCGCTTAAATTCTTTGTACTGCTCCTGGCTCAATGTAATCCCCATTCCATGCACACCGTACTTTTTAGCAGCTTCAATCAGCAGGAACCCCCAGCCGCATCCAATATCAAGCAGGGACATCCCCTCTTTCAGATACAGTTTTTTTAGGATATAGTCCACTTTGTTGACCTGGGCCTGGAACAGGGTATCTTCTGGATGTAAAAAGTAGGCACAGGAGTAACTCATCGTCTCGTCCAGCCAGAGCTTATAAAAATCATTGCCGATATCATAGTGGCTCTGCACCTCCTTCTGTTGGTTCTTTTTTGTCGTTGATGAGAACATGAGTTTTTTAAGTGCTGATTCATCCGTGGAGAATTTATCCATCTGTCCTAAAAAGTGATCCAGGGCATAATAAAGATCTCCTTCAACTTCCAAATCCCCATCCATATATGCCTCCCCTAATGCAAGAGAGGTGCTTGTCAGAAGGGAAGACAGGGGAATCGGCTTCTTGAAATCCACAGTAAACTCCGGCTCTCCGGTTCCTATTCTGTACTCCTTCTGATTTATCTTTACACAGAATGGGTATTGGTCAAATTTTTTAAAAAATGGTATTAAAACGTTTTCTTCCAGCATATTAAATTGTCCTTTCTAAGTAAGTAATCCGTCATGGTGTTATCCTGTTATTTTTCCCTGATTGGCGACAGCCTGCATTTTGGCCTGGATTGCTGCATAGTCACCTAAGTATTCTTTCGCTTTCACAGCAAGTCTTTTATCTAAGTGATAAACAAGCGGAACACCTGTCGGCAGGTTCAGTCCAACAATTTCCTGCTGGGAAAGATGTTCCAGATGCATGACCAGTGCACGGAGTGAATTCCCATGCGCAGCAATCAGCACCCTCTCATCCTGTTCAAGTCTCGGCCTGATTTTCTCCTCAAAATAAGGAACCGCACGTTCTATCGTATCTTTCAGGCTTTCCGCGAGTGGCAGGGTATCTGACGCCACTGTCCGGTAAGGAGGCTGCCTCGCCGGATTCCGTTCATCCTGTGGCGCAAGCGCCGGGGGCTGGACATCAAAAGAACGGCGCCAGATCTTCACCTGTTCCTCCCCATATTTTTGGGCTGTTTCAGACTTGTTCAGTCCTTGCAGCGCTCCATAATGGCGTTCATTCAGCTTCCACGTCTTGATGACGGGCAGCCATTCCATATCCATTTCCTCCAAGGTAAGGTTTAAGGTATGGATTGCCCGTTTTAGGTATGATGTATAGCAGATATCAAAACCATATCCACCATCCTTCAAAAGCTTCCCTGCCTGCCGTGCTTCTGCTTTCCCTGTATCAGACAGATCCACATCCGTCCAGCCAGTAAACAGGTTTTCTTTATTCCATACGCTCTCGCCGTGGCGGAGCAGTACTAATGTAATATCCTCCATGTTGATCTCCTCCTTCGTATCAGTTAGCTTCCGCTAATCGCATTTTGAATATTAAAACATAGTTTAGTCCTTTTTTTTTAAGAATGCAAGACCGTCAAAAAAAATAATTTTTCAATATCGTTTTCCACTCCTAAGGGAATCTATAGTAAACAGTTGCTTGAAAAGGGAGAATCACAGCTTTCCTGCCTTGGTGTCATAAGCTGACAATCCGCCTTTCCACTAAAAAAGCTGCGGATCTCCGCAGCCATTTCTACAATAAAAAAGCAGTTGCCAAAAACAACTGCTTTTCTGGTTATGCATCTTCAGTCCATACTTCTATGCATATATTTTCTTGCCTATTAACCTAATACTCTTAAAGAACCTGCTTGTTCTGCAGATACCTCATAACCTCTCCGATAAACTCCTTGGCCCTCTCAATCTGCTCCTCCGCGTCCTGCCTTAACGCAATAAAAAAGTCCGAATATTCTGATTGCTCCCGCATAATAGAAGCACCCTTGATTATTTTAGAAGCCTCCTTTGCAAAGATTCCTGTCTTTACAAAATTCTGGTTAAAATAAGCGATAACCCCGCTATGTTTGCTGGAATCAAATCCTTCCAATGCTGTAATTGCACGCATCGCATGAAAAATCGAATAATAGGAACAGTTTAGCGACGGTTTATACATACCACTTGAGACCATTTCTTTTGCCGCAGCCAAGTCTTCCAATGCCCGCTGATAGCGGTATTTTGCTAATGTCTCTACGCTGCCCACAGTACAACCCCTTCCTCTTTCACATTTTTATAGAATGGCAGGGTATCCTCCCACTCCAAAAAGTTTTTATAGTCAATATTCAGGACGGAGAACACCTGATCATATTCTAAATCCATATCTACCGCCAAATTTACCATGCGATTGTGCATATCTTTTGTTTCCTCACCATCCAATAAAACTGCTATGTCTATATCTGATTCTTGGGTATTGGTTTTACGGGCAAATGAACCATAGAGCAAAACCCTTACCAGTATGTCCCCATAAATATCACGCAGACCCTTTACCAGCTTATCAAACATTTCTTTATTCTCGTCCACGCCTTTTCCCTCCTGTCTTATTATATGGATATTGTACCGTATTTTAGGATTTTATTTAATCCATGTGTGTATGAACCAATTTATCCGATGCCACACTATTTCCTGTTTTCGCAAGGTGGGCAGCGCTTGATTATATATCCACATTTACCATTATTTTTTGCCTCATACATAGCAGTGTCCGCCAGGTTTTCCAACCGTTCGGCTGTAATCTCTTCGAGGCAGGATCCATTAAAATCTACGAACACCACACCAATGGAACAGGCGATTGGAAGGACCTCACCGCTGCCGCGCAGGACGAACTGGCTGCGGGCCGGGTCATTGACCCATTCCAGGCAGGACTCCAGCATTGCCAGACGTTCCTGATTCTCTATGATTGTCAGGAATTCGTCGCCCCCTATCCGTCCCACAATCCCACCTGTCTCATGCGCCAATACGGAAGCGATGTACAGCAGCGCCTGATCACCTACGCTATGCCCGTAGTTCGTATTAAATGCCTTAAAATCATCTACATCCACAAACAGCACAGCCATGGGGGAGCCGTCTGACTGGTGACGGCTTATGGCGCCGCGAAGATACTCACGAATGTTTTCGGCATTGAGCACATGGGTCAGGGCATCTCTCTCTGCCTTTTCCCGCAAAAGCCGTTCCTGTTTGGCTTTATAAAGATTTTCCGTCTCAATGAAAGAGAGCAGTTCATTGATTTTCTCCGACAGGGTCCCCAGCTCGTCTTTCCTGACAGCCCTTATGCGCAGGGAATAATCCTGCTTTTGCTGGATCCCATCCAGCGTATCGGATATATGCTGGACAGGCCAGACAATCCGCTTGTACATAAACCGTTCCAAAAGCAACGTCGATATGGCGCACAGAAGCACCAGGGTCCCAATAAAAAAGAATGAAACCTGTCCTTTATTCAGAAACAGGTCCATATTCACGGACAGCAGGACGCGCCAATCCGTATATCCTACATTGGAATAATATGTAATATAGGTGTTTCCGTCAACCTGATAGTTGAAGCTCCCTTTTGGATATTTTTTAAAGTCAATGGCGTCATATTTTTCATGATAGTCCTTCCGCTCCGTATCGGTCGTAACGAAAGACTCCCGTCTATCCTCCTGTGTACCAGCGCTGATGATATTCTGTTTTCCGTCCAGAAGATAAAAGGTGGATTCATTCCAGAGCTTTGCCTGTCTACGGATATTATCGTAGAAATCCAGATTAATCTCTGACAGGGCATAGCCCAGAGATGTTTCCCCATCCGTGATTTTCGCGATTGCCACGACCGACTGGACTTCCTGGCCATACCGTTCATAGGTTAAAACATTGGAGATATAAAACGGATTCCCCTTCATCCGTTCAACCAGCATATCAAACCCTGGATTGGCAAAAGGCGCATAATCCTGCGTGCTGCATGCAACCAGCCGATAGTCTGTATCGAGCAACGCGACACAATTTAAGTATGGGGTAGCCTGCGCATAGGAATCCAGTATGTTATCAAGGTATTGGAGCATATCCTGATTTAACTCCCCATGCAGTGCTGTCCTCGTTACCTTCATACTGCCCAGAATATTCAGGTTGTTTCTTTGCAGTTCGCAAAAATCACTCATTTCCGCAAGTTGGGAATTTGCCACAGCTTCAAGACTTTCCTGGATTACCTTTTTTAATTTGCTACTATATGTAAATGATAGTAATGAACTGAATATCAGAAATGGAACAATAACCAGAATAATAACCAACCGATACATAGAACTCCGTATATTCATTATGCATTTCCCTTCAAACCCTTTTCTATTCCATCAATTATATCATATTTTGCAAAAAATGGACTACACATGGTTAAAAACTTTCCTAAGCTTTCCAGATAGTGCAGCCAGAACCAATGGACAAAGGGACTTTATATGATTACAACAGCCATTGCATGGGCAGAAATTCTTGTAAAAACCACTTTATATCCGTTTGTTTTCGGCGGATAATATTGCTTGACTTTTCGCGAAAAAATATGTTATCATGACTAAGTCGGACAGCTAAGTGCGTAGAATTCCAAATGGATTCTACGCACTATTTTTTTGTCCTTCGTAGTTTTTAGGTAGCTTTTCTCTGATAAAGACTCCAAATCTTGTATGCATTCATTAGGAGGAAGATCATGGAACAAACAAATCAAAACCGTATGCTTGGTGAGGAAAAAATTTCAAAACTGCTGATAAAATTTTCAATTCCCTGCATACTCTCGCTGCTCATCAGCGCACTTTACAACATTGTAGATCAAATTTTTGTCGGCAACAGTGAGTTGGGCTACCTCGGCAATGCGGCCACAGGTATTGTCTTTCCAATTCTCATTATCACGCAGGCCTTTGCATGGTGTATCGGTGATGGCAGTGCCGCCTATCTTAGCATTTGTCAAGGGAAAAAAGATACACAAAATGCGCACCATTGTATCGGTACAGGGATTATGATTACGCTGATTCTTAGCATTATCATGTTAGCGTTCTGTGCGGTATGGAAAGAGCCGTTGCTCCGGCTGTTTGGCGCCTCTGACCAGACGATTACAATGGCAATGGAATACTTTACGATTGTACTTTGCTTCTTTCCGGCATTTATGCTGATGAACATGATGAACGCTGTCATTCGTGCAGATGGAAGCCCGGCTGTTTCAATGGCATCTATGTCACTGGGCGCAATTTTGAATATTATTCTTGACCCGATATTTATCTTTTCGCTAAACTGGGGGATTGCAGGTGCTGCATGGGCTACCGTCATTGGGCAGACAGTATCTTTCCTTGTCAGTGTACTGTACTTTTTTAGAACAAAGAGTTTTCGGCTGGCGAAGGGCAGCTTTATACCACATTTCAAAATTTTCAGTAATGCCTTAAAATTAGGTGCATCTTCGTTTATCACGCAGATGTCCATCGTTGTCATTTCCTTAGTCTGTAATATCATGCTTGCAAAATATGGATCGTTGTCAATTTATGGGCAGGATATCCCCATCTCGGTAATCAGCATTGAAACAAAGGTGTTTACCATTGTCATCAACATCGTTGTCGGTATTGTCCTGGGCGGGCAGCCAATTTTAGGCTATAATTACGGCGCAAAGAAATACAGTCGGGTTAAGGAAACGTACCGGGCGATTTTAATTGCAACGCTTGTTGTCGGCATTGTGTCCACTTTGATTTTTGAGATTTATCCGCAGGGTGTCATCAATATTTTTGGCTCTGGAAATGATACTCTCTATCTTGAATATGCAAGACGGACATTCCGGATTTTTCTGTCACTCGTCATCTTTACCTGTGTGATTAAAATGTCCTCAATCTTCTTTCAGGCTGTGGGCAGGCCAGTTATGGCGGTCATTGCGTCTTTGACACGCGATATTGTCTGCTTTGTACCGCTTGTGATACTAATTCCGTCTATTTTTGAAAGAAATCAAGCTGGTAGTGGTATTAACGGAATCCTGTTTGCTGCGCCCGCGGCAGATCTCATTGGCATGATTGTTGCCGTATGCCTGACTGTCCACTATTTTAGAACAATGGAATCAAGTGAGGGCCTCGAACCTGTCCCGGAAAATGCGGTAATCCGTCCATCGCATAAAGGAGTAATTGTCACAATCGCCCGTGAGCATGGCTCCTGTGGTAAGCGGATTGCACAACTTGTAGCAGAACGGATGGGGATTGCCTGTTACTATAAGGAAATGACAGCGCTTGCCGCACAGGAAACCGGGTTAGACCGACATTTTGTATCTGACATCAACGAAAACTCCCCGGAATTTCTACGTTCCCTGTATCTAAGTACAACCGTTATACAGCAAGCGATTGTGGCACAGGAACAGATTATCCGTAAGATTGCCGATAGTGGTTCCTGCGTCATAGTAGGCCGCGCCGCTGATTATGTCTTGAGCGATTATCCCGATGTGGTTCGTATATTCATCTATGCACCCAAAGAATACCGCGTCAAAAAGATAATGGAAATGTATGGCGATACGGAAGAAGCAGGCCGAAAAAGCATTGCCCGCTCTGATGCGGCACGCTCCGCATACTATAACAGCATTTCCGGCGGGGAATGGGGGAATCCGCATGGTTATCATCTCTGCATTAATAGCTCTTGTGGCGTGGACGCTGCTGTCAGCATGATTTGCGATTATATCAAGCTGCGAAGAGTGGTTTAATTTACCATTCTTAGTAAGGCGTATTATACTACCTGGCTGTTTCTATGGTAACAATCAAAGCAAAAATGAGAAACATTTTGCGATTTCCACTTTTTCACCTCTGCAAAAACCTGTAAACTCCTCCTGTTTGGGGCGCCCCCAATCCCCTGACAAGAGTCACCTGCTCTCCTCAGTGAACACTCCGCAAGTGGCTTGGCAGCACGCCCTTATAAACAAAAGGATTCAACAACTGGGATGATGGGTGTTCCTCCATTTGAAAGTATCCGTAGGGCGCGCAGAATCCTGGTTACGATAAACTGGTTGCGAAAAAAAAGACCGTCGCTGGCGGTCTTTTTCTGGAGTTTCTGTTTAACGGTACCTTCGTCATCCCTGGCACTCTGGACCCCCCCTGACCCTTTCCCAGTTCCAACAGACGATGGGTTAAAGCAGGGTATATAAAAGGAGAATCAGGCACACAAAAGCTGCTCTTTTTTGATTTACTGATAAATCTGATTAATCTTCCAATAACCATTTACCTTTCTCAGGTTTATACCCGAGTCACCGCCCATCATAACTCCTGCCTCCCCTACTTCCTGGAGCTTTGATACATCTACCTGATCAATCGCTTTTAATAACTTTTCTGTAAAAACGTTCTTCTCCCCAAGGTTTATCAACTGCTGCTGCGTACTGATATCCTTATTCGTGCCATCCGCAAAGGAAACGGTCATAGGGTAATTGCACATTCTGGCAAGTGTATCCAGATTCCCATAGGAACATGTTTTCTGAATCTGCTCTCCCATTTCTGCCAGATTGCTGATATTCACTGCCTGTGTATCTGTGTTTGCGCCTGCATCCAGATAGAAATTATTGATTTTCCATTTCCCCTTGAATTTAAACAGCGCAAGGCCGCAGTCCCCACCCATCTGCACTCCAGTCTCACTGTTGCCAGTCAGTTTGGCCACATTCGTGGAGGCTATCGCATCCAACATCCCTTCTGTAAAGAAAGTTCCGCTGCCAAGGGCTAAAAACTCGGATTTATCCTTCACTTCAGCCAGACTTCCATCCGCATAGGAAATAGACACCGGATAATTGCATAATTTCGACAGCTTCTCTAAATCCAGCTTATCATACGCTTTCTGTACCTCTTCCGCCGCATTTCTCATTTTCTGGGTATCTGAGCTTTTTGAACGCGCTTCGACTCCATAGGTCTGGTTGCCCTTTGCATAAACAGGGGTGGCAGGTATCACACTCACCATTACAAGGGTGCACATCATAACTGCTGCATTTCTTTTTGTGATTTTCATTGTCTTTATTCCTCTTTCCGCTTCTTATTTTTATTACGTATAATCTTTAGACGCAGGAACAGGGGAAAAAGTTTCATCGTTAAGATTTTTTTCACATCCGCAAAATTCAAATGGCAGGCAGTACCTCAAAATCCAGTTTCCCCTGCTCAGTGCCATTGACAATAAGTGTAATGGAATGGATTCCGGGATAATGCTTTCTTGAACTTAAATCTGCAAAGGAATGAGTTTTTATATATGTCTTTTCTTGATTTTCCATGAATGATGTATCGGATATCTGGAATATTTTTCGGTTTTGACCACCATTCGCTTTCACATAATGAATGCTATACTCCATCCGTACCTTAGATGCTTTTTTCGCCCTGATTTTAAAGGAAAAAATCATATTCTCCCCAATGGAAATGGATGCAGCTCCCAACGCGAAGTCATAAACCTCCACACAACTGGCATCTGCAACCCCAAAGAGATCCAATACAGCCTTATTGCCCTTTTTTAGAAGTGTCCTGCATCCATGTTTTAGGATCCAATCTGTGTACTCATTTTTACCATACCAATCCATTGCAGTTTCTACAACAAGGTCAGGATGTGTTTTTGAAATATCGTTTAGGTTATTAGCCACGCTTTTACGGACATACAGCGATGGGTCTGCTTTCAGCTGATTCAAAATACCAAGAACCAATGATGGGTCCCTTTTAAATCTGGTCAATGCCGGCCCCCATGGTAATGCAGGCCGGCAGCCCTCACTGGCAAGCCGCCGGACATACTCATTGTCATTCCCGGCCCATACGGACATCTGTGCCATCATACGCTCTTCATGGTTTATAATAAACGGCCTCACGGCAAACTCAGCGGTTGAGTATTGGGTATACTTCTCTAATGCAACAATTGACAAATTCCAATAGCGCTCATCCTGCCCATAAACTTCAACAAAATCCGGGAAGTAAATTAAAGCATTGTCATTAAACCCTGCGGGATAGCCCGCAACAACCTGATCAAGGATGGCAAGCGCCTGTTCATAATCATTTGGCAGATATCTTCCCAGATTAATGGTAATCTGCCGCATACGGCCTTTCAGTGCCAGGCCATCCCATGTTTCGTCCATAATGCTGCTTACAAAATCACTATCCTGAAACGAATGATATACCGCCTTAATGCGTAAAGCCAATTCATGGATTGATTTATGATTATAATATCTGTCTTTCATTAATTCCGGCATCTGCTTCCTCATTTCATTTAATACATCTTCTCCGCCGCCCTGTTCAATAACCGCCATTTTGGCACAAGCCCCACTTCAAGATTCGTTCAGATCCAATTGGTGGATTATTGGCCTATTTCAGTGAATGTTCCAGTGGCGCCAGCGGGGAATTTGCTATGAAATAATCCCGCACTACCTCAACTGTAACTAACTCCGTAATCTGTACCTTCCCCAGTTCACCTATCTGGTCAGAATAGTCGCCTTCATCCACGGCCACAGTATAATAGGCTGTATCTTCAAAAGCGGAGCCATCCTCAAATATAATCTCCCTTACCGAACCATCTTTGTCCTTGATAACTGTAATACCGGCGGGAATATATGGAAACCCTTCTTCGCCTTCCCCGGCAGCATACCCTATTTCCAGCATTTTTTTAATCTCTTTGCCAGAAAGTGTGAGAATGCAGACAGGCTCGTTATAGTTGGCTGGAACAAGCCCGGGGACTATATCATGTGAAATATTCCCCTGGAAGATCCGTCCGCAGACACCTGATCGATTCTCTACGCCATTATGATAACCGCCCAGGGAAACCAGACCAATATCCGTCCCAGCCGCCTTGCGGAAGGCATCCGCTTGAAGCTGTGCTGTTTCCTCCTGCGTGAAGTCCTGGCTGGCTGTGGCTATTGCAGGAATTCCTTGATTCTCAAGATAGTCACTCTGAAGCTGGTCCATAAGCGCCAGCACATCGGTGCCGTTACATTTGCCCGCTACCCAGTCCTGCACCTTTTCCCCTACGCCGACAATGACAGGCTCGTATCCCGCGTAAGCCAGTGTGGAGGTATGTCCGTTCTGCAGGACATCATGCACCTCATAGAACGGGGAATTTTCCGAAATAGTGGTATTTTTCAATGGGGATACATAGTTGTCTTCCATTGTTGCCAGCGTAGACATCCCCTCCTCCGTGGATAAAAAAGACATAATGTTCAGTGCATCTTCCAGCTTCTGTTCATTGCCCGGTTCGGACAATGTCCGGGACAGACCGAAATAACGCAAAGGAAGCGTAATCAGCACGGAATCATCCTCCCCGTGGCCATAAAAAGGCATGATGCCGTATTGATCCCCGCTGCCGTCCTCATTCTGTGTGAACCGAACGATAGTACCGGCATTCAGATACATGGCGGACTTCCGTGTACGAAACCGGTCTCTTGCCTCCTCGTAATTGCGTTTCGTATCCTCTTCGTCCAGAAAACCACAGTCAATCAGTTCCTGAAGAAGCCCTGCCGCATCTGCCAGTCCCTCCTCTGCCGTGGCTTTCCCTTCCTTAAAATCCTGCTCCCACTGAATGCCGTCCGGGGTGGAGAGAAAACCGGTCTTTGCAAATGTAAACAGGTCAAAAAAGCCGTTTCCGGGCAGTTCAAACTGCGCCGATACCGGATCCAGACCCGATGCCTTGATTTTCCGTGTCAGCTCCTTCAGTTCCTCAAAGCTCTGTGGTTTTTCCCAGCCGTTTTCCTCAAACAGGGTCTTATTATAATAGAGTCCAATCACACTTCTGGCAATAGGCACCAGATATACGGCCCCATCCAAGGATACCTGGTTGATGTCAGCGGTTCTGTAATTACTTAAAAATTCATAGCCGGATAAATCCAGCAGATATTTTTTCTGTTCTTCGCGCATGCCGAAAACACTCATAGGAAAGATATCCGTCGGCTCCCCATGCTCCAGAAGATACTGGGAATAACCAGTGCCATTTCCAGATGTATAACTGACAAATTCCAGATTAATCTCCGGATACTCTTCCTTAAGGGCCTGCTCAAATTCCTGGTAGTTCATTGCCGATGTCAGTAGCGTGATTGGCTCATGCTCTTTTTGATCCGTATCCGGAGATACCTTCCCGCATCCTCCCAACAATAAAGCGGACAGACCTGCTGCCACCGCCAATACAGTTAACCGGATTTTATTTTTTTTCATTTTCTTTGCCATTCTTTCCCCTGTTTTTCTCATAAACTAATTCACTCAATGTCCGGATTAATTCATCCCGTTCAATGGGCTTTGCCAGATGCCTGTCCATGCCGGCGGCCATCGTTATCTTCCCGTCTTCCGCATATGCATTGGCAGTCATGGCCACGATGAGAATCTCCTTAGCATCCGACTTCCCACTGGAACGGATGGCACGGGCCGCCTCCACGCCATCCATAACCGGCATCATGACATCCATGAGAATAATATCGAAGCTCCCCGCTTCCTGCTGTACGAACTGGTCCAATGCCTCCTGACCATTGAATGCCGGGGTAACCTGCATTCCACATTCCTCCAGGATATAACATGCAATCTCCATATTCAGTTCATTATCCTCTGCCAGCAGTACATGCAGACCGGACAGATTATCCGCCTCGCCATCAGAAGGGTTTATCTGGACAGGGGCTTCCTCTATGGGCAGACGCAACCGGACTATAAAGGTGCTCCCTTTACCAATGGCGCTCTGCAGATTAATTTCCCCGCCCATCAGGTCTACCAGCTGTTTGACAATCGACATGCCTAAGCCTGTACCGTTATACTTGCTCCGTGCCACTCCTGCAGCCTGGGAAAAAGGTTCAAATATCTTCTTTTGGAATTCTTCACTCATTCCGATTCCGTTATCACGGATAATCACGGTAAGTTCACTCTCGCCAGAACTGATGGTTCTGTCCTCTGCTAAAAATTCAACCTTGCCTTCTTCTGGCGTAAACTTAATGGCATTTCCCAGAATATTAATCAATATCTGCCTCAGGTGCAGTTCATCACCCAACAGATAATGACAGGTAACTCCGGAAAAGTCCTTATACAGAACAAGCTTCTTTTCCGCCGCCTGTCCCGCAACAACGCTGTAACAGCCATCTAACAGATCGTCTAAGCAGAAGGGAGCGTTTTCAATTTCCACTTTGCCGCTCTCAATGCGGCTTATGTCCAGGACATCATTGATCAGGCCAAGCAGATGACGGGAGGCTATGGAAATTTTGCCCAGGCAATCCGTGACTCTCGACTGATTCCCCATATTCCGCAGGGCTATATCAGTCATCCCCATGATACCATTAATCGGGGTACGGATGTCATGTGACATATGGGAGAGGAACACCGATTTTGCACGATTGGCCTCTTCTGCTGCCTGGGCAGCCTCTGCCGCCGCCTGGGCAGCCTCCCGCAATGCCGCATTGGCCCGTGCCTGCTGCCGCATGATCCGCTGTCCGGTGCGATAATATATGGTCAGAAATATAGTCAGCGTGACTGCCACAATGATGATGAATGCAATGATGCCCGCTCCTAACAATACCATATTCATGAACTGCTGCATCTTTACGTTGATACCCTCTGCCGGAACAAGGCTCAGCAGGGACCAGTTATTCCTCCCGATTGGCGAACAGGTCACATACCATTCCCGGCCATCAGGAGCGGAAAATTCCAAACTACAGGTTTTTTCTGCAGAAACAGCCTCCCGCAGCCCCTCATAGGAACCTCCATACTTAAATTTTACGGATTCCAAAGGCTTAAGTATGTTATATATATTTCCAATCAGCTCGCTGGCCCCCTGCCCCCGGTAGACGCCTGTCCCTTTATTGCTGATGATATAGCTTTCTCCCTTCCCGTTGAAAGAAGGGACGCGAAAGGTCTCGCTGAACAGGCTCATATTCCGCACAACCGCAACATGAGTCAGAACAATACCATCCTCTAATGAAACTGATTGGGGCATCCTCTTCATAAAAACCATCTCGTCATCGCTCTTCTCAGAGGTTGGCAGTGTCGTAATCTCAACCTGATTTTCCGGAGCCTCATCACTGATCATGGCAATGCTTCCAGCCCATTTAGCCTGATTTCCTTCCGCGTCATAGTATCTTCCATCCTGATCGAATACCAACAGCGTAAGCCCCGACTGTGAAAATGCTGCCTGCTCCTGTGCAATATATGCAGATAAATCTACCACCTCCTTAATTTTCTCATTAAGGAGGTGGTTGGCAAAGATATCCGAAAAATACCACTGTTCACTTGAAATCGTGTTCGTACTGGACACAATTTGGGCCGTAATCTCCTCAAGATAAGCAGTGCGTTCCGTATAGATCTGTTTCTCTAAAGCATGGTAAAATCTGAAAATAAATAAGAGCACTATAACAATTAAAACAATGTTGACCAAAATAAGGGTTGACAAAGGGTGAAACGTTTTCTTTTCAGAATTTTCTGATTCTATCCGTTCCACCGGCCATTCCGCTTTTTGCTCCACTTCCCCACCCCCTGCAATATAAGTACACTTATGTGCTTTTTCTTTTATATCCTATAGCGATTATACTTTATTTACAATAACAATGCAATATTGCCTTTTTGCCTGACAATCGCCGGATTCCACATGAAGGCATCAGGTCTCCCAATTAACAGATATCTGATGTTTTAATTACTCATTTTTTTATTAAGATTTAGATTATTTTACGATAAGAGGAATATGTCAAAATAAGCTTGTACCTTCCTATTTTTCATGAAGTAAACTTCATATTTTGTTGACATTTATTAATGAATATGCTAATATGAAGTTTACTTCATATATCTAAAATAGGGGAAATTATGAAAACAAAAGTTAAAGAACTACGAACAGCCGTTAAAATGACACAACAGCAGCTGGCCGATTTGGTCCACGTTTCTTCACGGACCATTATCTCTATCGAGAAAGAGCAATACAACCCCTCTCTTATGTTAGCCTATCGAATAGCTGAGGTGTTTGGTGTAACTGTTGAGGAATTATGCTGTCTAAAAGAGAATAAGGAATTGGAGGATAAACAATATGAAAATCTATAATAAAAAGAAATTTGGCTCTGGTTTGGTTTGTATCGTTTTAGGCCTGTTGAATGTAATAGCCTGCATGAATACTGGTTTTGATATAAGCGGTATGATATTAATTCTGGCTATTATGTTCATTGGGGGCGGATTGATCATACGCAGCATTTCATGCAATCTGTCAAAAGAAGATAAATTAGAAGAAATGGATGAGCGTAACCAGCTGATTGAACTGAAGACAAAAAGTCAATCCTTTCGGTTAACACAGTGGATTTGTTTCGGACTCATGCTTGCTTTTCTTATTATGGCAAAAATATCCGGGGAAAAAACATTTATCGGTATGGGAGTCGGACTTGCATTTGCATATACCATTTCCATGTTTACAGAGATTTTCACTTACTGCTATTATGAAAAACATACTTAAAGGAGGCAGCCGCCAATATGAAAAAGAACTTACAGTGTCCATTGAAAGATGAGCGTGACGAGCAAATTGATGTCCGTTCAAAATACCATGCTTTAGATTTTTTAATAGCTGCAACACAAGTATTAACTGTGATGTGCCTTATAAAAGGGAATCCCGCGTGGAAAGGCAGCCTGTCCACCCTGTTTTTTGGCGGCGCGGCAATGCTATTTTATAAATATGACAAGTATGAGGAAAAAACCTATATTCATATTGGAATCGTGTTAGGCCTTATTGGAGCCGCCTTACTTGTTTGGTTTGGAATCACAGGATAAAATGGAGTATCTACGTGCAGGTACAGGATGCCAGTATTGAAAAAATCTGTTGACTATTCTGTTTCAAACAGCAGGTTTCCCAATCCCCAATCCCAGCACGCCAAGAATTGATTTTGCATCAATCACATATCTACCAAGTACCATGTCAATATCAAAAGAATATTTTGAAAGAATCCCAATTAATTCTACAGCGTCGCGCTCTGTTATTAAAAAAATCATCATTTCCGTCATATATTTTGTCCTCCTACTGTTCCAACGCTTTCATAACTGGTTGAAACCTAACCTCAATTTCCTGTCCATCCTCTTTAACAGAGATATTTCCCTCATGAGCCATGATAATCTGCCGCACAATCCGCAGCCCCATCAGGTGTACATCCCTGTCAGGCATCTGTCCCTCATTTAAAAAACGGCAGATAACCGATGGAATGCCCCGGCCGCTGTCATAAAATACTACGCAAGGACAGCCGTCCTCCAGCCAGGCACGCACCCCCAGGGTACATCCATCTTCATTATGGCGGACTGAATTTCCCAGAATATTCCGGAATGCGCGGAACAGAAGCTGTTCATCCGCTTCAAACGGGAATGTCTCAAATTCAGGCTCAATACAGATGGACAGCGGATAATGCTCCGCCTGTTCCAAAGAGTTCAGTAAATCCGCAGCGACCTTACGCAGGATTGCTGCCAGGAAGACCTTTCTCTTTCGCAGCGGCTGTGCATGATACTCCAGCTTGGATGCAAGGTTCAAATCCTCAATCAGATTCCGGATGCGGATGCTCTGCGCACGGATCAAGCCGGCCTTTTCCCGGATTTTTGGATCTGTATCCGATTGGCGCTCTATCATATCCGCATATCCCATGACCAAGGACAGAGGGGTGCGTATATCATGGGATACCCCGCTGATCCACTCCGTGCGCGCCTCATCCCGTTTTTCAAGCTGTTCCCGCTGCGCGGTCAGACGGTCGGAGGTCCGGTTGATGGTATAGGCAATCTCCTTCATGTTCCCGGTTTCCGCCAGATGGACGCTCCCTCCTGACGCCAGCTGTCCAATTGAATCCGCGATCATCCGCATCCGTCTGTAATAGCGGAATCCAGATACCAATAGAATCAGAACCGCTGCTACTAATGTAGTGATAAAGCTCAATGATAGGAATGTAAAAATCCCCTTTAACTGATTCATATCCTGATGGACTGCATAATTCCATATGCTCCCTTTGGGATAGCCGACCACTAAAAGTCCCTTCTCCCCGCCCCATACATAAACCGGATAATCATCCAGATACCAGCGTGTAAAAGAGGCAACCTGGGAGGTTGTGTATGTGTGGTTTAACTGCTCCGGCAGCTGATAGCTCCAGAACGGAGTTCCCGCATTATCCAAAAGCACGGCAAAGGAAGCGCCCATCTCCTGCAGGCAGGCGGCCGCCTCCTGCCCGTCTTCATCTACCGCCTCATATACCCGGGCGATGGAATACCTCTTTCCGCCGCTGTCATTATCATATAGCTTTGAGGTAATGACGGCCAGCAATACAAACTGCAGTAAAACAAACATAAAAATGATCACCAGTGCCGTAACAATATAATTAAAATAAATCCTCATCAGGCTTTTCATCTGTTCATTCGATACCCTAATCCTTTCACCGTAATTAAAAACGCCGGTTCCGATGGCTTCTCCTCTATCTTTTCCCGCAGTTTGCGGATATGTACCATCAGTGTATTCTCATAATCAATATAATTCTCTCCCCAGACCGACTCCGACAGGACATCAAATGTCAGTATCCTTCCCCGGTTTTCCAGAAACAGTTTCAGAAGCTGGTATTCTTTATTCGTCAGTGAAATGGTTCTTCCTGATCCGTCCAGAACCCTCACCACCCCTGCAGACAGGTCCACCTCCCGGTCGCCCAGACGGTAACATTCTGACTGCTCCTCCAGCCGGTAGGTCCGTTTTAAGATAGCCGAGATGCGCAGTACAAGTTCCCTTGGCAGAAATGGTTTCGTCATATAGTCATCCGCTCCCAAATCAAGTCCCTGGAGCCGGTCCTCATCCTGATCCCGAGCGGATAAGAACAGAACCGGAACCCGCTGATTTTCCAGCACTCTCTTGATCCGCTGGAAGAAAGAAAACCCGTCCTCAAACGGCAGATTGACATCCAGAATCAGAAAGTCCACATTGCCGCCCTTTATCCTATCTTCTGCTTCCCGGCAGGAAAAGGATGTCTCCACATGGGAAAAACCCTCCTGCCTACAAACATTTTCCACCAGGCTACATAGCTCCTGGTTGTCATCCACCACTAAAATGCGCGCTTCCGTAAGCTTCATTCCAATCACCTGCCTTTTGGTTTATTATAGCCGATTTACCGTGACTGGGAATCACTTTTTCAATCATTTAAGGTAAATTTAAGGTTAGAGTAAGGAAGACATAAGGATGTTCCGGTATCCTAAATCCTATAGAAAGCGGCGTCAAAGAAAACGGAAGATGCTCTGCACCTTAATGCCGCCTGTCTGACAAGGAGGATAACAAAATGGCACAATATATCATTGAAACCAGCCAGCTTACAAAGACCTACCGGGGTACTCCTGCCGTGGACCATCTGGATCTTCGCGTTCCGGAGGGCGCCATTTATGGATTTCTAGGCCCCAACGGCGCAGGCAAAAGCACCACCATGAAAATGCTCCTGGGATTAATCAGCCGGGACGGCGGGAGTATCCGCATTGGCGGAACAGAGCTGAATGACCGCAGCCGCATTTCCATCTTAAAACAGGTAGGTTCCCTGATTGAGAACCCTTCTTATTATGGCAATCTCACCGCTTATGAGAACCTTCAGATCAGCTGTATGTTGAGGGAGCTTCCTTACACGGAGATTGACCGGGTCCTGTCCATCGTGCGCCTGGACGGGCAGAAAAAGAAACGGACCGCCCATTACTCTCTGGGTATGAAGCAGCGCCTTGGCCTGGCAAATGCCCTCTTAGGCGCTCCCAAACTGGTACTTTTAGATGAACCTACCAATGGACTGGACCCGGCCGGTATCCATGAGATGCGGGAGCTGATTAAGCGCCTCCCGAAACAGTTCGGAATGACGGTGATGGTGTCCAGCCACCTTTTGTCGGAAATGGAACAGACCGCCAATCACATCGGCATCATATCAGGCGGACAGCTGATATTCCAGGATGCGATTGCCATGCTCCAGGCACGCAGCACAAGCCAGATTTACCTGCGCACCTCGGATGACACAGGCGCCGCCTCCCTGCTGCGGGAAGATGAAACGCTCTCCGGCCTGCTCTGTGAAAAAAAGGATACCAATTCCTCTGACAGCTTCTGTTATTTCACCGCCGACGGCATCCGCCTTCCCTTCCTTCCGGACCGGATACTGGCACAGGTCATCCGCAGCCTGCTGGACCACGGAATTGAACTGTACCGGGTGGAGGAAAAGCGGCAGAACCTGGAGGATATCTATCTTGGCATGGTAAAGGAGGCGGGACTATGAGTAAAAAGACAGAATTTACCCTGGAAATGCGCAAACTGCGCCGTCGCCACATCCCGCTTCTGTTCCTGATGGTATTTGTCCTCATCACGGCCTGGACCTACTGGTGTATCGATGACCTGGATGTCTCCCGTCTGAATGATGTAAGCGCCATGGTATTCACCAACCTTCTTCTGATGAACACGATTCTGTGTCCCATTGTCATGGCGGCCCTGGCCAGCCGGATGTGCGATATGGAACAGATGGGGAATACCTACAAATGGCTCTGCACCATGCAGAAACCGGAGCATATCTACCGTGGAAAAGTGATGGCAGGCAGTTTTTATATCCTCCTGTTCACCCTGATGCAGACGGTTCTGTTCTGGATCATTTCACAGCCATATGGCGCGGGTATCTTGTCACGTCTGCCGGGATATTTTACAACGATATTACTGACCTCTCTCTGCATCTTTATCCTTCAGCTGAACCTTTCTCTCAAGTTTACCAATCAACTGACGCCTGTCTTTATCAGTATCGGAGGCACGTTTACCGGACTGTTTTCCTGGTTCCTGAACCGATGGCCGCTGCGATATCTGATTCCATGGGGCTACTATGCGTCACTGTGCAATGCCGGGTATAACTATGATGAGACAACACGGTATACTACCTATTACTGGGATATGTATCCATTTCTTTGGATGGCTGTCTTGATTGGCGCAATTATCATCCTATACCGCTATGGGCAGAAACATTTTTTAGAAACGGTCCGCGAAACCATATAAGGAGGAAAATCTGATGATCGTAAAAGCAATCATATGCGAACGCATGAAATGCAGGGGGACCCTGATATGGCCGGCCTTTCTATTGATTCCCGTCATACCAATTTTACTCGGGGCGGGGAATTACCTGTCCAACCTGGAGATTTTGAAATCCGGCTGGTACTCCTACTGGACCCAGGTGACCTTATTCTATGCCACCTTCTTCTTCGCTCCCTTAATCGGAGCATACTGCGCATTTTTGTGGAGATATGAGAATTTCAACAGCTGCCGGAATACCCTGTTCGCCCGCCCGATTCCATACCGCACCATCTACTTATCCAAGTTCCTCCTGGTATGCGCCATCTCTGCTATGACCCAGATATGGTTTGCCCTACTCTTTATTGCCTCCGGGAAGCTCATCGGCCTGCCGGGCCTGCCGCCCGCCGACCTCTGTTTCTGGATGATCCGCGGACTGGCTGGCGCCTTTGTAATCGCAGCCCTGCAGTTTCTGGCTGCCACTGAAATACGGAATTTTACCACCCCCATTGCTATCGGATTAGTGGGCGGCGTTACAGGCATGATTGCCGCCAATACCAAGGCAGGCATCCTCTGGCCCTATTCCCAGATGCTTTTAGGTATGAATTCCAACAAATCGGAGGATGTGCTGGGACAGAATGCCGCAATCTTCTTTGTGATATGCGTGGTTTATCTGCTGGGGGTATCTTTGATAGGGATTAAAAGAATAAAGCGGAATAATTGAATTCAATAAAACAAAGATATCTTTAAAATAAGCAGGCTGAAAGAAAAAACAGCCTGCTTTTCATTTGAAGCCTATTACCTTCTTTTATCCATTTTATGGGGCCTGCCTGTGCATTTTCTTCACTGACAGCGTTTTATTCTCTGATTCAAATTCCGGACGGAGTTGCCCCGTTTAGTGCCAAATTCTTTTTACCACTGTCAGTTTTCTATATCCATCATGGTACCGATAAATATGGGGGTATTCGTATTGCAGTCGATTAGCATATAAAGGAAGGGGCGGTCGAGATATACGGTTTTATAATCCTTCGGCTCTATGGCGCTGCCTTCTGATTTCATTTCCACAGCCGTCGAAGCCCCAGCCTTCGTTCCTTGTTCATCCACGGCAATATAAGTCTTGTGCAGCACGCGGGAAATATAAATGTTCCCATCCACTGAATGACCGATACCGGAAAAATCTGCCGCGGCAGGGTCAAATGCATCCATCATTCCCATCCCCGTAAGGATACCGCTCATTTCCGCGTCATATTCGCTCCCAAATTTAGGAATGGCCGCATTGACCTGAATCTCTTCTGGGGTACTGAGAAGAGCCAACAGACCATCTCCTGTAAGAGAAGAGATATAGTCCGCTACTGAAACTCCCTCATTGGGCAGCAATACAGCAAAAGCATACTTCCGGTCTGTGTAGTATTTAATAAACCCAGTGGCATTTTCATCTTCCAGATAATCGGATTCTTTTGAATACATCAGTTCTATATTTTTTGTAGTTCCGTCTTCCAGCGTAAACACACCGTCCCGCACCTGATTTTTTTCATAAATGTTCTGCCACTCCGCATCAAAGGCAATTGCATTAACAAGGTACATGACCGAATCAGCAGAAATTTTATCCACAATTTTCTCAATCATGCCATCTGTATGATCATTAACCCAGCCGTTCATATCTTTTAATGTACTGTCATCAAAAGCTGCCTTAAAGATATCTGCTCCATAATAATCAGCATTGGTTTGTAAAAATTGTGGCTCCACAGTAAAACCTTCGCTGTCTTTAAACCAAATGGAATTGGCTATATGCAGTTTATATTTTTCGCTGGACGGCAGAGTGTCTTTGTATGCGAAAAGGGTTGTATTGACATTTTTAATGGACATGCCAAATGTATCTTCCATCTGCATAAGCGTATTACCACCGGCTCCATTTACAGTCATACCGAGAGCATTCAGGACAGACAGCGGGGAAATCAAAATGCTTTCTCCTTCTACAGCACTTTGCTTGAAAAGCCTCACTGTAAAATCAGTGATGGCTCTGGAATCTTCCACGGTGTTGTCCGTTTGCGTAGTGACAGAATCGGCCGATATATCCTCCATCAAGTCTTTCGTCCCAACTTGTGTACTACAGCTGGAGAGGACTGGCAGCAAAGATAATGCTGCCACAAGGCATAGAGTTTTTACCGCTGTTTTTTGTTTCATTATGTTGTCTCCCTTCCTCATTTGCCACATTCTTCTTTGCCAAATGTATAATCAAATATACCGTACCTATTCCTATCGTTCTCACAATTATCCGGCTGTCGGACTGGTTTCCTCCCCGGCTGCCGCAGTCTCCCCTTCCAGCTGATTCCAGAACAGGATATATCCGTCCATGTATATCATTTTAATGAAGAGTTCCCCATTTTCACCAATTACTGGGGTCATAGTCAGCTGTTCTTCCTGTACATCCGGTTCATATGTGGTAAAGTCAGCCGTAATCATGTCTCCCTCTAATTTCCATGTGCCTTCTCCGCCCTGGTTGATTGATATATAGTAAGAAAAATCACCATTTTCAGAAAGGACCATTTCATGTCCCATATGAATTCCGCTTCCAAATTCCCCCAGAAGAGACATTTCATTCGCCGCTTCTGTCTTCTGGGCATTGATGTGCCACGTGCCGGCAACATCCTTTACCTCATAATCTCCTCCGTGTTCTGCTGTAGCTGCATCTGTATCGGCAGCTGCCGTAATGCTGCCGGTGACTTCCTGTGCAGTTTCATCGGCTGTGGTGCTTTCCACAATATCTGCCTCCATCGGGGTAAATGCTTCAGAAGTGACTGTCTCTGCATCAGCCGACATACTCTCCGGCAGCGGCTGTTTTGCCTGGCAGGCAGTAAGAAGCACAACGCCTGCCACAATCATAAGTCTGTATGAATTCACAATCTCACCTTTCCCGGCCAAACTACTTTTGGGTTCAGCCTGTCAAATTTTCTTATTGATTACGCTAATTATCCTCTGCAAACGGAATAAATACCGGATGCTCATAGACATACTTGTCCATGATTTCCATCGCCCTCTCTTCGCTTATGGGTTCCGCGTCCTCCGCATCATATTCAGACTTTGTGGAATAAAACCAAGGATGGTCCGCATCCCTCATCCCATCATATATAACTGCTTCCACCAGATGGAGTTTTGATTCTTCATAGGTAAAGTAAGAGTAACTGGAATTACCAGCGCCACTGGACCCCTCATTAGCAAGCATCCCATTTTCACAGAGAAAATATCTGTTCCGCTCCCATCCCTTTAACACACGGACAGGCTTTCCATTATAAGTTGTATAGATTTCATAGACGACACCATCCCACATATCATCCGGATTGTTTCCGTTCTCCCCAAAAATCAGTTCGTCTATTCCGTTCCCATCGATATCTTCTATCAAATATCCCGATATCTCATAAGTCCCAGTTGACATAAGTGCAGTGCTGAAATCGTAATCCATACGTATTTTATCATTATGCTTTACGATATATTCTCTTGCGGCCGCTATCAGTTTCTCATAAGAATCGCCGTCTTTTATCCGATACTCCCAATCACCGTCCTTCCCTTCTTTAAATGCGGTGAATCCGTTATAATAATTAAACAGATACACGGTGCCGTGTTCATCTTCTGCTTCCATATTAAATTCTTTAGCAGCTTCTTCGTCAATTACAGACAGGCTGCCACCTTTAGAAGGTGCCAATATCTGCCTGGAATTGGTAATCGTGTTATCTGGACTTACATCAATGATATTGACACTCCCCTGTTCCGGATCATCTTTCAGCGCCCCAAAAACTGCAATTCTATATCCTGCGTCAGCTGCATGAATCCACTGGTTTTGTATGATGACATCTGGTAAATAGCTGTCCCAGAAACCATCCATATCCTCACCGTCAATAACAAAGATATAGGGTTCCTCTAATTTTAAGTTCTTATCTGTGACTTTCTGTTCCTCCGGCTGCGCGCTGCTCTCTGCCGGGGTCTTCTCCTGCGAAGTTTCCACAATCTCAGTTCTGCTGTTTGCCATAGGCTTTTCCGATGCACAGCCAGATAATAAAATAGCTGCTGCCATAGCCGTCAATAATAAACCTGCAATCTTGTTTTTTGTATACACTCTTCTCTGCCTCCTTACCCGGCAACTGGAATATTAGTAAACAAGCTTATTACAATACCATCTTTTACAAGGGCTGTTATACTGATCCGTCCCCCTGTTATAATGGAATTTTCTTTAACCGCCTCCTCTGGTATCCCGCCAAACTGGTAAAGATAAATCATATCATAATCCTGTGTCTGAAACGGACTGCTGGGATCTTCCAGGAAAAGAGAATCTCTGGGATAATCCTCCTTACTGCAGACGGTATATGGAAGTTTGAGGGAAGCTATCTCATCTTCCTTCATTCCAATTTTAAGCCCACATCCCAGCTGATACTGATCCGTTGTAAGGATAATCGCGTATAAATCGCCCTCCATTGTAGAATGGGTGACATAGTCGATCCCCTCCCCTTTCCAGTAGATAAAATGGCCATTTATAAGTTCTTCTCCGCTATTCTGCTTCAAATCATCCTCTATATTCTTGATATCATCAATATTGACTTTTAAAAACAGGCAGTCGGACAGTATAGGATTTCCTATTACATATACATCCCCCTCGCTGAATTCATCGCCATTTACCTGAGTATTAACCTGATTCGCCTTATATTCAAGCCCATAATATTGTCCATAGAAAAAAACGAGCTGTTCTTCTAACTTCTGTAATGCCTCCGAAACGGAACTGTCTGTCAAATCGGCATTTCCCATATAAATGTTCTGGGCTGTCTCAGAGATAAGACGCCCCATCTCATAGTAGCGGCCTCCGCCATTATCAATTCCCTTAGAGTCTTTGTAAATGGAAACGAGGTAATGACCATACTTTATACTTTTTTGAAACAGTTCATCGCTGGAAAAGTAGTCTGGATATTGTTCCTGGATAAAACCACACGCCTCGCTCCAGCGCCCATCCGCCCCCTCATCTCCAAGCGCTTCCAAAATAAAATGCCTATCCTGTTCCGCCTCGTCCTCCGCCTGCTTTTTCAGGTTGTTTATAATCTCTTCTTTCTCCGTCCCGGTACTGCCGGCTGGGTCTTCAGCCTGAGGTTCGGAGCTCTCTGACAAAGGGACCGTTATGGAAGCCGGTTCTGTTTCAACCTCTGCCTTCTGTGAGCATCCTGTGCCTAAATTACACACCATTAAAAGAGCCAATACCGTAATCATTTTCTTCATACTAATTTTCCTCCGATCATTCTGCACTTTCTGACACGGGTAACTGCATAGAAGTTGATTCTGTTTCAAAGGTTCCAACCTCCAGAAAACCAATATCAAACTTCACTTTTTTTCCCAGGCTATCCTGCACAGATTTAACCATTACAGGCGCCGTCATTGTTACAGGATTATCACTGTACCATGGGGACATCCAGCCAGCCACGGTCAGTCCCGGCTCCACCTTTAAGTTCACCTGTGCTCCATGAATATCAAATGTACACAGATTGCTGAGATTCAGACCGCTTATTGTTTCATTGGCAATCCCGGAGATATCCTGTACGGCCATTACATTGCCCTGCAAATCCAGAATTTCCACCTGTTTTTTTTCTTCTGACTGATGAATTTGAAGCCGGCCCTCCATCTGATTTAAGTAATCCTTTTCCGTGAAAGACTCCGCCTGCATTGTCCCGCCCGTATCTGACCAAAAACAATAGAGTTCATCCGAATCCAATGAAGTTCCTGTCTTGCTTCGGCAGGATAAATATAACAGTTCTTTTTCCCCATCCCAGCCAACCTGCGGCATAATCTGTATGGGTGACATGTAGCATATATCCGGGAAACGGCTGACAATTCCATTTTTATCAATCAATATCCCCTGGAATTCCGAATCATATATGTATCCGTATATATGGATATTGGCCTCTGGAATATCTCCCAGTTTCAGGCACAATCCATCTTCTTCCAATGCTTTTGGAAGTTCTTTTTCTGTAATGATTTTCACATTTTTTAAATCAACCTGGTTAAACCTGTCTTTGAACCCCGACTCCTGGTCATGATACTCTCTGCCCTCTGTTGATTCATCCTGTACATTGTTTTCCTGCCCTCCGCTTGTGGCGTCAATCTCCAGCCTGTTCTCCTCCCATGTAGGATTCCCCTCCTTCGCATCAAATCCCAATGGCAGATATTTTTGAGGAATCACTTTCTCATAATCAATATCTGTAAAATGATTACAAAAGGTCAATTCTACATATACGATTTCCTGCTGCGCTTCATCTGCCAGTGCATAGATATATCCGTAATAGCTGGCATTCACAGCTAGAAGCGGATAGGGAAAATCCGTTGCACCGTAAATCAGATAATCCGTTGGCCGCGGAATCTGTTTTAGCCGCTCTGTCTCTGCTTGATAGTCATTTTCATCGCAGCGATACACCAGATAACTGAGATAACATGGATCCCAGGGATTATAATACTCATAATAAAAATCTTCTACTTTTGCCGATTCCGGCAATTTTTCCGGAAATATGTTGTCAATTACCAGATATGACTCACTTGTTTTCTTCAGCTTGGAAGTATTTTGGGTTCGATGGATTCCCTGTACACCAAAATATGTCTCATAATCCTCAATATCCGTAACTATATTTTTTTCTACCCAATGGGTGATAATACAGACCACCGGGGTTACTATAATTCCTACCAGTAAAATAACAATCAGAACGATCCTCAGCTTCACTTTTGTTCTTTTATCCATTGCATGCTCCCATCTATCCCTCTAACGTAACAACATAAAATTATTAACATATGCATTGTGAAAATCTGTGCCGTCGTATATTAATTCAATTTCTCCGTTTGCAATACAATAACGGTATATACCCTGAGCATAACCCTCCCCACTTCCAATAAACAAAATTGTATCTTTAGATTCGTAAACATACTCATCATAGATAGTCAATGGGAAACTGCCGCCAAATAAATCCGCAATTTGTGGCTGGCTTCCTGTTTTGTATAAATAATTTTCCATGGGGATATTTGCATGTTTTAACGCATACCCGCTGTACGTTATTTCATCAGCTCCTTTTACTCCAATATTTTTAATTTCAAAGTCTTCTAATTTCAAAAGCAGATTTAATTTATCATTCTGTATCAGTTCAAAAATATAAGTGTCCGGCGGATAATATGTATTATTAGTTTTTTGCATCACCTGGCCTCCATTCCACTTTTCTCTTAAATATTCCGCCTCTGCATAGGAAGTCCCGACCATGATAATCCTGTCTGCCTCTGCATCGTAAGCACATATCCGACAATGAAAATCAATATCGGTCTCTAATTGCCGGAGGTCACCGGTTTCTTTATTAAATACAAAAGGCGTTCTTCCTATATTTTCTGTACAGAATTGTAAATTTATCACACTCCTCTTTCGTATCAAATACAAGCAATATCATCTTCAGTCTCCTCCCGGTTATCAATGCTTTTCCTCTGTCAATCATTCTTATGTCGGTGTATCACAAGGATTCCAGTATATTGGAACCATCCACTATGAATACATTAACGCATTTTTTTGCATTGTACTACAGATTTCTATCAATTTACACATTTTTTACAAAATACGCAGTAGATTTGACTCAGCAGAATCAAATCTATTGCGTATTGGGCAGATATCCTTCTTTATTTAAAACTATTTTACTGTATAGGCTGCATTTGAAGCCGAACCCTCTATCCCATTAAAAATAACCGCATAGTAGTCATTACCCTCGACAGAAATATCTGTCACATATTTCCCATCTCTTTGAACTGCGTCGATTGTTGCCGCATATGCTCCGTCTGCCGCATAAATTTTCACGCGGTGGGCGCCGGCAGCTGATGTGCTAAAACTACCTTCCGCATAATATGTGTTGGGGAACAGAAAATTACGGATTCCACTCCAGTTTTGGGAATACGGCAGTTCCGTCTTTTTTGTTTCCGGCAGTGTTGTCTTTTCTGCTGCAACCAGTTTCTGATCTTCAATCCATTTTGCCTCATCTTCCAGATAGAGAGTTCCGGTCTGGGCAGTAATATGTAACTTGGTAACCTCATAAATATCATCTTTTATCTTCTCATCAGACTTCTTATTATTGTTTCCATCTAATGACGGGCAGGCCTCATATGCAAAGCCGCGGCCTGGAAACTCAAACCCCAAATCGTCAGCACCAGACTTAGCTCCTGTACCGGGATAACTTCCCGGTGATACCGTTACAGAACGCGCTTCCCCGTTTTCTGTTGTCCAGGACCATACCCAGTTTCCATTTACATCAACAGTTTTGGTATACCGGGGACTGCCATCCGCCGCAGTCGTTGTTCCCTGTGCCTCAAAAGCTGGCGCTGAATTTGTAATTGCCAGAATCAGCACTAAAATTAATCCGCCTTTTCCTCTAAATGTTTTCATTTTCCACCGTTCCTTTCTGCTACTGTCATAATGTGTCTTCTTCTTTTCAACCATGGTTTCATTTATTTCTGATAAACAATGATTGGTTCCGTCAGCTGTATGCTGACTGCCCTGGGCTGCGCGCTTTGCCCAAAGCGGAACCATGTCACTGTATCATTCTCACAATACTCTCCCAGAATATCATCCTGGTCTTCTGTACTCTCTGTCAGATCAAGAGCCAGATACTCCGCCCATTTTTGTGGGAGGCTGGACATATCCGGACCGCCGCTTTTCATCTCATTTCCCATGTCAACAATAAAACCATAGATTTTACTGCTTTCGTCCTCCAGTGTTAAATTCACCGAAAAACCGGGATAGGATAAGAACACGTTCCACTCCAGCACATATACCGATGAATCTTCTGTGTCAATATAGGTATATAAAACATAATTCGTCATTAACGGCCACTGCCCAATTTCCAGTTCAGGAATGATTCCGGCCCCCTTTAATATATTCAGTTCCCGTATGCTGACATCAATAATATCTTCTTCCTGGATTGCCGTATTCCGGTTCTGTAAATGATTCTGTGTGGGGAGATAAACCCGCTCTTCTGCCCGCACCGTGACATTACTTATTTTCTTTTCCGCCTCCTTTGCCAGACTCAGCTTAGAAATCGTATCCAGCTGGTTTTTCTGAAATACCAGCACCTCCCCGTCCACAGGAATAACCTGGCCTGCCTGTTTCAAATCCCGCCGTTCCGCCAGATTCGCAGGAAGAAAGATACAGATCAGAATGACAGCCGCCACTCCGGCCACTGACAGAACATATTTACACCGTTTCATTTTCAGCCTTCTTAAGCTCTAAGATGACGGAAGTGCCGGTCTTTTCTTCACTGACAATACGCATTTTTCCACGGTGCAGTCTCATGATGGTCTCGCAAAGCGCCAGTCCAAGTCCGGCTCCCCATGGGCCCGTGACCGCGATTTATCCACCATGTAAAATGCTTCCGTAATCCGTTCCAGTTCACCTGCGGGTATTCCAGTTCCGGTGTCCCGCACACAGATGCAATATGTTCCTTTCTGCCGGACTCCAGTGATGAAAATTCCCCCGCCGCCTTCCATAGCCATCCTGCTGTTGTCTATCAGATTGAGAAGAACAGTTTTTATAAGGTCATAGTCCGCCGCAATTTTGGACTCCTCCGCTTGGATTGACAAGGAGATACGGGAATGCTCCAGACCGGGAAGAACCGTGCGTTTCATCGATTCCATTAATACGCCAACAGAAACCGGCTGCAGACATATCTCCGTTTTTCCCAATACAACAATTTCCATCAGCTTTGATCCCAGGGCCTCCAGGCGCTTCCCCTCCTGGACAATCGTATCGGCGGCTTCATAGGTTCTTTCCTCCGTCATCTTTTTTGAACGGAGCATGTCGGCGTATCCTATGATTGAGGTTAGCGGGGTTTTCGTTTCATGTGCAAAACTGGTCATAAATTCCGTTTGGCGTATCATGGTTTCATTTAACTGATGGATCTGTGTCTCCAGCTGGTCCGCCATATGATTGAAGTCCGCCGCAAGCTCTCCCACCTCATCATGACCACCACGGCAATCAGAAGTACCAGTCCTGTCAGTATCTGTCGGAACAACCGAAACTGCCCCTCACGGAATTTAAAAATATCCGTTACGTCCTTTGTTGTCTCCACATAATAGATACTGTCCTCTATTTTTAGGGGTTTCAATGTCTTAATCTGGTACTGTCCGTCCTGCATCACTATCTGATGTGCGGAAGTCAGTCCCGGTATCTGCTCCTTTTCCACCGTACTCCGGAGTGTTCTCTTATCTTCCCTGACATCCTCTGACTCTTTATAGGAATAAGCTGCTCCCCCGCCCGGATTTTCTATTTTCCGGTAGGCTTCTTTTTGGGGTCCTAACGATACTCTGCGGTCCTTCGCAGCCTGCCCACCCGCAGGATGTACGGCCTGCCCCAACATTACTGCCAGCCAGTCTTCTTTAGAATCCCATTCCTCATCTCCTTCCGCCGGACCAATCAGGCCATCCCCCAACCTTCCAATCCGGAACGGCACAGTCCCGTCCACATGGATATCAGATAACAGCTTCCCCAAATCTTTTGCGCTAATCTGTCCATTGTGCGGAAAATCAATGACCAGCCGGCCTATTTTCTCCTAAATGTTTAGGTTCTCCTGAAACGCCTGATTTACCTTTCCCCCCATAAGTGAATCGAAGGATGATTCAATCAGAAGATAGCTCCCTGCGCTGAATGTAATAACGGTTACAGCAACCACTACCAGGCTCACTTTCCAAAAAAAACTCATACCCACTCCTCTAATCTGTAGCCAATTTTATAAACAGTTGCTATATGATTTCCTAACCCGGTCTTACTTCTGAGGCGCTGGATATGGATATCCACCGTTCGGCCGTCCCCATCGTATTCCTTTTCTGTCAGCTTAATTGGCTGTTCCTGTTTCAATACGGTTCTGGAAACGATATTGACTGTCAAATCGTATAGCTTGAGTATTCCGGGATCCCTGTGTCTCCGGCGGAGAACCGTCCTGACCCGGGCCAGCAGCTCCATACATTCAAATGGTTTCGTCATATAATCTTCCGCCCCCATCTCCAGTCCCCGGACTTTATCCTCTACTGTTTCTTTGGCCGTCAGGAATATCCATCGGCCTGATATATTCCATCAATTCATACCCATTCACCCTGGGCGGCATGATATCCAATAAAATCAGGTCGTAATTTTTTCCTCCAGGTATCTTGCTGCAGCCTCCCCGTCATAGACGCAATCGCAGCAGTACCCTTCATCCGTAAGGTTTATTTCAATTAAACGGGAAATGTTCATCTCGTCCTCTACCACCAATATCTTATTCTCATTCATAATCACACTTTATTCTCCTAATATCAGGAATCATCCTCCATCATAATTTATCAGACTTGATGTTCTCTTTCCACCATAGGATAGCACAGACTTATTTCAAAGTTGTTTCAAAAAATCAAAATGATAAAACATATCAACTTGCAACCAGAAGAAAGTAATGATGTGTCTACAGAACTCGTCAGAGAAATCGGAGATTGGCTATGAATAATAGAGTTAAAGAATTGCGAAAAGTATTAGGAATCTCTCATGGCCTATTGAAACAGTTTTACTGTATATTTTTTTTTCATACTTTTCCTTTACTGCTTAATGCTTCTCTTGCGCCCATAAGGGACAGGCCCGTCTTCCATTTCAGTTTCTGCCTCTAATCTGCTGGATATGCATTACTTTCTTATTGTGGACACACGAAAGCCATGGTGCAGGCATGGTGCAGACGGTGGACGGATGTCCTTTTAGGAATGCCTATTATATGCTATAATATCCTTATATACTAGAACTGAAAAGTTTAATACAAGTAATGACCGGATGGAATAAGTTAGGGAACAGGGAGTGACCAGTGCCATTCTCGCCCCATTTAAGCAATACGGGGCCTTGAGACCCTTGAATACATCACAGATGCCGTATTGGAGGTAACAGGGATACCTTCCGGATGGTATGGAAGATTACCAGACCCAATGCAGTAGTCTGCATAGTAGACTGTCATAAAGAGCCGCAAACGCCCTACTTCCGGACATAAACGGGAAGAACTCAAGGAGGGGTAAGGAAAGATAAGTCTGGACATCATGCCCCCCCCCCTGATATGTTTAAGAATAAACGGTGGGGACCAAGAGATATAAAATAAAGTACGCAAATGAGGTATGATAACATTTAAAGTCATTTAAGGACATTTAATTTAGAAAGAAGGGATGAGAATGGGCAGGAACTGTAGTATCACCATCGAGCGTCAGTATGGGAGCGGGGGAAGGGAGGTAGCCCGTATCCTGTCGGAGCGCCTGGGCATTCCATATTATGGGCAGGAGCTGTTAGCTGTAACGGCGGAAGAATATGGAATCAGCATCGGGGAACTGAAAAAACTGGACGAGAAACGGACCGGAAGCCTGCTTCATGATTTAGTGCTGTATGCCTTCCGGTTTCAGAATTACAATAAGATGCAGGAGCCATTTGACATCAATAAGGAGGTGTCTGACACCATCCGCAGGCTCGCACGGAAGGGACCGTGTATCTTTATCGGAAGATGCGCTGATTTTGTCCTGGACGGAGAATGCGACGTACTTAAGCTGTTTATCTATGCTTCATCCATGGAGAAGCGCAAACGCCGTATATGTGAGGTGGATGACATAGCCATTGAGAAGGCAGAGGAAGAATTACAGAAGAAAGACAGCCAAAGAAGTGACTATTATCACTATTTCACCGGCAGGAACTGGGAAGATATGGGAAATTATGATGCCTGCCTGAACACCTCAGTATTCGGATATGAGGGCTGTGCAGATTTAATCATGAAAATGATGGAGTGAAATCATTGAATGCCATCCCAGAAGACACGATTAAAAAAACATGATAATGCCATGAATTAACTGGATTCCAAACCAGCTAATCCATGGCATTTTTCTTTTTCCTCAATGTTCAGATGGACTATACCGTCAATTAAACAAAGAAATAATAAAAGTAAGGCCATAATTTTGTGAAAAATAAACGGGTTGATTTTCAATTGTAAAATGCATATAATGTTTGTCAAACACAACAGTTGTTAAATACATATGATGGCTGCACAAAGCATTCCTTAGCAATATCTGCGTCAGCCCCTGCAGGGAGGTGGGTATCATACAGGAAATAAACACCATGATAGAAAAGAGTAAGCGTAGGTTTCTGTGCATTAAATTCAGGGCCTGTGGCCTTTCCTTTTCCGAAGGAATTGTGCTTCTGGTCATAGGCTACAGCAAATACAGCAATCAGAGTACCATATCCAGCCTGTCCGGAATCGATAAGTACCAGACAGCCAAAGTACTGGCTGCCATGGAGGACCGGGGATATATCAGGAGGGAGATTAACCCTGGGAACAAGCGTGAAAAGCTGGTCTGTCTGTCGGAAAAGGGACAGGAGGCAGCCAATACACTGAAGAATATCATGGACCAGTGGGAAAAAATCATTTTTTCCGGCATCACACCGCAGGAGGAACGGGTTCTTGAACAGATCATGTGCAAAATAGTCGGAAATGTAAGGGAGTATGAAAAAAATACCGGAAAGGAGAAACTGTAATAACAATGAAACTGACAAAATCCAAGAAGAAAATCATGGGGGCAGCGGCTGCCGTCATTTTGTGCGCCATTGTCCTGGTAATCATCTTCGGTCATGTGACAGGGGATGACCTGTTATTTAAGAATAAAAAAAATCTGGTGGTGCAGTCCTATGTGACCATGGACGAGAGCAACATCAACGCCCTGACAGGAGGACAGATTAAGGATGTCCTGGTGGAGGAAGGGGATCTGGTGACGAAAGGCCAGGAACTGGTCCGTCTGGACAGTGATACCCTAATGGCCCAGAGGGAACAGGCCCAGGCAGCCATGGCCCAGGCCCAGGCCTCTTATCAGAGCCTGTTAAATGGTGCGACAGAGGAACAGATGAGACAGCTGCAGCTAGCAGTCCAGATTGCCCAGGCAAACCTGGAAAATGCCCAGGCAGCCTATACCAGGATGGAGGCGGATTATCAGAGGACCTTGGCGCTGGTTCCGGCGGGGGCCGTATCCCAGTCCTCCGTGGATGCGCAGAAGGCAGCCCTGGCATCTGCCAAGGCTTCCCTGGACAGCTCACGTTCCAATCTGGAGATTTCCCAGAGCAAGCTTACCGAGGCCCAGAACGGAGCCACGCCAGAGCAGATTACCCAGGCCCAGGCCGGGGTGGACCAGGCCAGGGCTGCCCTGAAACAGATTGACACCACCCTGGATAAATGCGTCCTCACCTCCCCTGTGGATGGTCTGGTGACAACGGTGAATGTCAAGGCGGGTGATGTGGTGTCCTCCGGACTTCCCTCCATGGTGGTTGCAGACATTTATACCCCCTACATCACATGTGATGTGGATGAAATGAAGCTTCCGCGGATAAAGCTGGACCAGGAAGTGGATATCTCCCTGGCGGCGCTGGGAAAGGACAGGTTTAAGGGAAAGGTGGTACGGATTAATAAGGAAGCGGATTTTGCCACCAAGAAAGCGTCCAATGAAGCTGACTGGGATATCCTGACCTACGGAATCAAGGTGACCTTTGACGACCTGATGGGGCTGCAGGATGAACTGCGTTCCGGTATGACAGCCTATGTTGACTTTGGAAAGTGATGTGATGGTATATGAGAGAATGGATGAAACGGGCAGGGTGCCTGGCATCTTCTATAAAAAAACGGTACATAATGATTCCCATGCTGATTCTTCTTCTGGCACCTACCATCCTGAGTCTGCTCATGGGCGCAGAGTTCGTCCACCTGCCTTTTCAGAAAGTCCCCACAATCATTGTGAACCATGACCATTCTGAAACGGTCCAGGGACTGATTCAGATGATTTCGGATAACAGGACATTTGACGTCATTGCGTGTACGGATGAGGAGGATGACCTGAAGGAAGCATTTTACTACAATAAGGCACTGGCGGGTATTGTAATCCCGGAGCATTTTTCAGAGGACTTATTAAATGGCAGGGAAGCCAAAATCATGATTTTTAATGACGGCGCCCTGTCCACGGTTGCCAGCGGCATGAGGGGAACCATAGCCGAAGCCCTGGGAACCATTAAGAGCGGTTATATGCTGAAGCTGGCGGAGGGAACGGGCATGCCGCCCCAGGCAGCCATGAGCCTGATTGCGCCCATGGGATATGTGACAAAAGCCATCAGCAATCCATCCAAGAATGTGGCATATATGATGATGGAGGGCATCCTCCTCACCATTGTCCAGATTGGGGCCGCATCCGTAGGGGCCTGTGTATGTGAAAGGGACAGCTTTGGAAGGCTGATGAAAAAGGCCGGATTCATTACCGGCATTGCCTGCGTCTCAGCCCTGGGATGTATGGTGACCCAGACCCTGTGTTTTGGGTTCCCATATAAGAGTTCACCCTGGGCCGGCGTTCTGATGACTATTTTCACCTGCTTCGGCATTACCCTTTTCGGGATACTGCAGAACCTGGGAACCGGGGGGAACTGCGAGGAGGCAGTGCAGAAATGCGGCATCATAGGTTTTACCATGTTGTTAGCCGGTTACACATTTCCGGTCATCTCCATGCCATGGCCCTGTAAGTTCCTTACCTGGTTCATGCCCAATACCCACTTCATCGTGCCTCTGAGGGACATGGCCCTGGTGGGGCGCAGCTTTCTGAGCGAAGCCCACCATGTTCTGTGGCTCATGGGCTTCTGCGCGGTGATGGTGCTTGCGGTTGCGAAGAAATTCAGGGATGCCAGGGCAAAGACGGTAAGCCTTGCGGCGGAAAGCGGGGTGCCCATCATATGATAAGCAGGATATGGAAGGAAGAGAAAAATACAATCATCGGTCTGTTTATCTCCGTGCTGGTCGGTATGCTCCTGATTACTACCATCTGGAAAAATGATTACACGCAGGATATTCCTTTTGGGATCCTGGATGAGGACCGCTCCTCTCTGTCACAGTCCATTGTAAAACAGTTTGGCATCAATCCCTCACTGGACATTGTATACTATGCGGATTCGGAGCAGGATTTAAAACAGGCCATCCTGGATAAGAAGATTGAGGCTGGGGTCATGATACCCGGAAACTTCAGCCGGGATATGTCCCTGAAGAAATCACCACAGGCAGTGATATTCGCGGACTGTTCCAACATCATCACCGGAGGAGGGGCAGTGGGGGCAGCATCATCCGTGCTGGGTACCATGAGCGCGGGGATGCAGCTTAAGATGCTGGAGGGAAATAATTTTTATCCATCGGCGGCCCAGACCAGTCTGGGTACATTTTCTTACGTGGACAGGACCTTGTATGAGCCACAGGGCGATTACATCAGGAAAATGAGCTATCTGCTGGTTCCCTCCATTACCATGCAGACCTTCCTCATCTCATTTTTTATTCCTCTCATGATTCGAAAGAGGAAAGCCCTGGCTATGGCTGCACCGGAACGCCGGGGGGATGAACTAAAGGATGGAATCATCCGGACAGCCGTGGTGGCGGGCGGCGCCGTGGCGGCCCAGTCCGCGGTTCTGTGCGTGGTGGCATTGTATAAGAACATTCCCCTGAGAGGAGAAATCGGGCTTTATCTGTTCAGCACGGTCCTTTTCATGCTGGCTGCCGTGGCCTTTGGCGTGATGTTAGGGTCATTTACCAGAAGACTGGCCTGCTTCGCACAGCTGTATATGATGTGCAGTAACCTGATTATATTTACCTCGGGGCTTATTTTCCCCTACTATCTGATGCCGAAATGGCTCAGTATTGCTTCCAGGATATTCTCGCCCATTGCTAATATCGCCGTAGAGTTAAAGGCTGTGAACCTGAAGGGAATCAGCTGGGACGCTGCCTGGCCCCAGCTGGCGGGAACGGCCCTGTATACCGTATTCTGGCTGGCGGCGGGAGGCATCATGTACGCTTTGAGCATTAAAAAGGAACGGCGGCTTGCCAATGCTACGGAGTAAGGGATGGGATATTTGGGGTATAATAGGGAAGGTCCGCCACTTGACGGGCTTTCCTTGAATAGCGGATAAAAAAGTGTCTTCGACACTTTTTTCTGGATGATTGGTCTCTTCTTGACTGCCTTTTCCAGTCTGCCCGCAGTGTTGTCCTGCATATGTTTCATAACCTCAACAAATCTAAAAACTTCGTTCCCGGCTTTGTCTGCGTCCTTCACACTTTTGGGAGGCCTCTGGAATGGGACACATATCCACTGTCTCATTACGGAAGGTGGCTTCTCTGATGATGGCTTCAGGCATGTCGTCAGGCATTTTAACTATACCCTGTTAAGAAAGTCCGTTCAGACAGCACTTCTCAATCTTCTCAAATCCCGCATTGAATCTTCTTTCAAAAAAGCGAAAGCCCTTATCTACCATAAGGATAAAGATGGTTTTTATGTTTATACCAAACCGGGTCTCTGTGATACAGATGCGGTGATTAAATATATCAGCCACTATCTCTCCCCCCGTCCAATCTTCTAGTAATGAGCTTATAATATCACATCCATGACTAAGGACACCATAAATCAATCTTATCTCACCAAAACCAAATCCTTCATTATATCTACATTCGCATCGTTTATGATTCAAAGAATTTAATAATTCTATACTGGCTACACTTTTAGTATCAACGGTACCCATTTGCTTCCCGTTATCTATTAATTCAGGCTTCTTTTTCTCATTATTTTCTATCAGAATAATCGTATATAAATTAGAGGACTGACCCCTATTCTCTCTAAATCGGCTTTCTTTAACGATAAAACCTGCTTCAATTAATTCCCCTAAAGCTCTTTTTACCGTAGACACACCAATATGTAATTCCCTTGCAATCGTTGGAATTGCAGGAAAACATGTCCCTTCCTTATTGGATCTGTCAATCAAATATAAAAGTACCTGCAATGCCCTGTTTTTCAAATCTGAACCATATGCTATCTTCTTCATTTCATAACGATTCATACAAAATCCTCTATCTATAAAGACAAGTCATCCCTCGCCTATATACTTTCTAATAATATTTTTATATTGGCCTGCATTAGGAACCCCGTCCAGACAATCTGGCTGATAATTTATAAATAAAACTCTCTGTCCACTTGTTTGAAATGTTTTCCTATACGTTTCCCTATGCTCCTGTGCCACAAAAGGAAAGAGGATTATCAGTTCCTGTTCATGGTAATATTGTACAAGTCTAATCGTATTCACCAGCTCATACGGCTTTGTACCACACACTAAGATAAGTATATCCTGCATGGTTTACGGTATATTCACCACAAAATCATTGATTATAAACTGATACTCCCTCTCTGGCTGTCCCTTATAATACCCCACCCCATCAAGAACATATCCTCCCCCTTCAGTCTCCATCTCATAACTTTCCGCAATGCACTCCATATGACCGGAATCATTCCCCTCCACATAACACGCCGTCCCCCCAGCCATGTTGATCCAGTTAGCAAGTCCCAATGCCACCGTGGTAGTCCCAATCCTGTTCTGTGCCCCCACCACCGCTATCTGCACCCTGCTACACAAAAACGTATATTTATCCCCTTTACAATAAACTTCTTCCTTTTCCCTGACGTGATATTTTCCCAAACCAGAATCACAGAAACATAGACAGATTTCTTCCTGCATCCGTTCAATATCCGGTTCTGTCACAATATTTTCCACTCCGGCATGCAATAACCCCTGGAATAAACCATCCGGCTCCGAAAGTCCCTCCACTATGACTGTAACCCTGGCATGATACATGGTCTTGAATTCCTCTATGGCCTCCACAAATTCTTCATCGCTATCCCCAAAAGCCAGCCTGTCCAATACCAGCTCACTACAGTGCGAGAATTTTCTCATATCATAAACCACAAACTGCTTCAGGACAAAATCCCCGATCATTTTCTTGATAGGTTTTCCATCCTCCTTCTGGCTATAAAAATCCAGAAGGTTCATATGCTGCTGCGAAGTAAGATACAGAATCATGTCCATCACCTCCTTCTTCCGATTGCCCAGAAAGGGCCGCCTGCCCGGCCCCTTTCCTGGCTTCACCCAATATGATTGATAAGTCCCAGTCCTGTCTGCTCCGGTCAATGCTGGCCGAATCCGCCACCAATATCTTTCCACTGCCTGTAACCCCCCTCAATACAATGAAATGTCCACCTTTTGTGAAATGCCCTTTAGCCATGATTGCGACAACCAGTTTACCATCTGCCAGGGCATCCACAATCCCCTGCGCACTCAGGTCACCCTCTACCGACAGCCCATAATGTTCAGCTGCCCCTGGTATCAGGCTATGGTAAGACCCATTCCCTTCACAGTAATATCCATTGCTATATGCCCATCCTGCCATATGGGGCGGGTCTATCACCATATCCGTCAACGTGGACACCACGATACTCATGGAAGCCGGCCCGCATCCACTCCTGCTGACCGTACTGCTGCCATATGCAGCCCCGGCCCACCGTTCATCCAGCTGGCTGAAATAGGTAACCTGGTTATCACCTTCCTCACCGAATACCACACCGTCATAGTTCTGTCCGCTCCCGGTAATGTAATCATTATCATGAATACCGATATTCTGGTTATATCCGTAACCAATCTGGAACTCCTCCACCAGCTCCAGTTCGTCTTCATCCAGGAAGGATGCAAACACTGAAAGCGGACTCGTGACCAGGTACAGCACAAACGCTGTCAATAGCAGGGTGAAAATGACCGGGGCCAGAATGACAGTCAATATCCTGGTCCTGGTCTTTTCATCTGATGCTGCCTTAACTGCTATCCCCACAACCGTCTTCACTACCACTGGGTTTGCCATCTATCTTCCACCAGCCTTTCCCATATAACGGAACTTATATTCCGGTATCTCAAACTGGACATGAATCCGCTTCGCCCCCACAATGAACAGTGCATGCCCCCTCCGCCGATTCGTACTTCCTTGCCCTCTTCATCATGTTACGGAGGTACACCATGGCCTGTGGCACCTTCTGGTCCACCATAAGGTATGCCTCATCTGCGATGAACAGGAGACGCTCCTCCCTGTCCCAGCTCATCATCCTCCAGCTATAGAGCATGATGAGGAAATACTGTGCACGCTGGATGTTCTCTCCCATTTCCTGTAATGCGTGGGTATCCATCACAAGAAACCGGCTATGGCTCTCAATGGTACTGTGTCCATTCCAAATAAAACTGTCCGCACCAAGTACCACATCATAAAGCAAGTTCATCAGCTCCCTATAAATCACCGCATCCGGTTCAGCCGTGGCTTTTTCTTCAATCATCTGATAAAAATCAGAAAAAACCGGGTATTCTTCCGGAGCCAATTGGGCAGCATCCGTCTCCCAGCTGATATGGAACCTTCCATACACCTCAATCAGGCAGCGTTTCAGCATGGCCTTCTGCATATCTGTCAGGGAAGGAATATACAGGCTGAACCATATGTCCAGGTTCTTGATGTGCATGGCCAGGTCATTGATGCCATGTCCTTCATCCTGGTACAGCCTCTGTCCATCCTGCTCCATCTCATCATCCCTGGGGGATGGGAGTACCTGAAGGGGATTTATCCTTCCTTTTGCCCCACCTGTCGCATTGACCCAGTCCTCATGGAGCATATGGCACATCTCCTTATACTCACTCTCCGGGTCTGCCACAATAATCCGTGTCCCCCTCATATATTCGGACAACATTATATGTTTCACGGTGGTTGACTTCCCCACCCCTGAGTTCCCCATGATACAGAGGTTTGAATTGGTGCGGTCACCGCCACGGATCCACAGATCCACGATGATAAGCCCTCCGTTGGTATCCTTGGCAAAATAATACCCGCTTCCATCATTAAAACCACTGCTTGCAAAGGGGAATCCTCCTACAAAGGTGGATATGGGCACCACCTTCTGAAGTATGGATTCAATCTTATTATTGGTCGGGAACATAGGACTCAGGTGCATGAAGCATTCCTTCTGCAGGTTTGGTATGACACGCATCTTACACTTCAGGACACTGAGACAGCTTTCTGCCCGGCGGCATACACGTCTGAAATCCTTTTCCTCCCGGCTCACTGGCATGATTTCCACACTCATCAGGCCAACCGTCTCCCCCTCCCGGTCAATCTGCATGATGATTTTCTCCCCATCTTCCGCTGCCTTCTCAGCCCTTTGACGTGACAGCGGGTCTTTTGCCCCGTCTGCCAGCCCCCTCTGCTGCACGACACTTTTAGATATGGCATTGATCAGTTCCGCATTATCGACCGGATTGAACCCAATGGAAGCAATGGTACCTGGTATGTTCGTGATCTTGGACAGCCACTCCGGCTCCACTGTCTGCGGGTAGCGGATAATCCCATATATCTTCCCCATATTCTCACCCACTGACAGCTGGTTTTTCTGGAATTCCAGGCCTACTGGTGTGATTACATTCAGGAGGGCAGCATTTTCCTGTACATCTTCTGTTGCCTGTCTCCTCATGCCATACCACCCCCTTCTAACAAAGGAATGGCAGCTGCATATTCCGTGTCCTCCAGATGGGTGTAAGAGGGATTATGGAACAGGTTCAGCAGACGCACGATTTCCTTTTCCTTCAGGATATCGCATGGGATACCGCATCCACTGAATTTCTCACATAGCAGGGCCGCCCGCTTGGATAGTTCCGTCCCGCTCCCTTCCTCCTGTTTCTCCCATATGGACAGGTAAAACTGACGTTCCACGATGTCCCCCGATAATGCATAGCCGCTCATCTGAAGGATTTCCTGCCGGAGCAGTTCCTTCTGTTTTTCTTCAGCTTCCCCCAACATTGCCGTCATCTCATGAATGATGGGTGAGATATCGATTGGCCGGGAGGCTGCCATGAACTTAAAAGGGTACTGTACATCGGACAGTTCTGCCGTCAGCGTCTTGATGAGTGTGTCCTTCTCCGAATCACTGTACAGGTCGGTACTGATGGAATAGACCCTCAGATACATGAATATCTGGCCATCCCTGGTATACAGGAACCTGTCCCGGATGTCCTTCACGTTAATGAACTGCTGGGCTGTCATCAGGGCCGCCTGTTCCCGGTCCATTGCCTGTTCCTTCCTGCCCCGGCCTAAAAGGTATAGTAAAATACCGCCACCTGACAGGGTGACGGTAAGCATGATGATTGGTACAAATAAATGATCCATTTGGTTTCCTCCATATTCAGTTGATTGGGCGTATATGCCAGTCTGAAAAAACATTGTCCCGTACTGTCACTTCATCCGTCAGGTACATCTGCAGCATCCCGGCCGGTGTCCATGCATCCTTAATCTCCCCATATACCACATAGGGTCCATCAGGATACCGGACCGGACTGAAATGCGACCTGCGTCCGTAGGTACTGTACTGGTTTTTCCTGAATTCAGATGTGGATGAATATCCGCTGGTCATACGCTCCAGGTGACGCCAGTATGTCTTATATGAAAACTCCGGGAAATATGCCACCACAGTCTGGGCGCCTGTCACATCCGGGGAGGGCGCATTGGATGTCAGGTCCGCTGATGCCTTCATGTTAATCCCATACCCGGATTTCATGGTCCTTCCTTCTGCGGTTGGGTTCATATCATCCGGCTGTATCCCCATGTCTGCTGTTATGGAAGCGGAATAGGGAATCTAGTCAAATTCAAACCCCCCATGGTCGCACCAATATCCATCCTCACCACCATCATGATAGACCCAGTATTCCTGCCACCAGCAGTACCACTCCCCCCATGTAAGGGAGGTCACATCTGTTTTCCCTGGTACTGCAGGCCGTATATATCCATCATTCCTGTCATCAGCCTGAGGGTCCGGCGGCGGGTCCCCATTCAGGTCCACAATCCTTACATTCAGTCTGTCCGTGCTGAGTGTTCCCTTATTGGAAGAGATTGTTATGGTCATCTCCTGCGGTGTGGAAGGGGTATGCCACTTTACCCATACCAGCTGGCTCCCTCCTTCCGGAACCACCACATCCGTCATCCGATAGGTATCCCCGTTCATGCGGAATGTAACAGCAGCTTTACTCCGGTTATTAATCTCATTGTCCGCATGCAGCCTGACTGCGGTTATCACATCCGTATCCACCCTATATTCCTGGTCATATGTATGCCCTGTGGCTGGCGGTATTTCCTCCGGCCCTGATGCGTAACTGACTATCCCAATACCCAGGATGGATATCATCTCTGACGTGGTCCTCGCACTTCCTTTTGGGCCTGTCCAGGCCGGGAATCCCAGGTCCTCCCGTTCCAGGAACATGGACAGGGCAAAGTTCTTCATGATTACCGTAGGGAAACGGCTGCCTAAATCCCCTCCTGTCATCTGGTTATATAAGCCTGCTTCCGTGACAGTCATGGCAAAATACAGATGGTCATACCAAAGATAGATGATGGGTTCTATCACCATCTTATATTTCCCCGACACCATATCCTCCGGATGGATTCCTGTATAGGATGCGGCCATATTGGCCGCTCCCTCTGAACAGAAATATTTTTTAATGACATCCATATCTGCCTTCCCGCTGTTTGTGGATATGATTTTAGGCAGCGGTGTCTCCGGGATATGGTAATGGTAATCTGTCTGTATAGCCAGGGCCGCCCCGCTCCTATACTGCAGCTTACTCACCTTCCCAAAATTAAAAATGACCGCTGGGACAGCGGATAAATCACAGTTCGTAAAATCAATAGGGGGGCCGGACTGAATCCCGGTTTCTGCATCCACCAGCGTCAGCCGTACCCCCTCAAATCCTGTATACCACATATACCCCTCCACTCCCTGGTTGATGTTTCCCCCACCCCCGTCAATATTCCCGCTTCCTTCTGCGGCTGCTGCAGTCCCTGACGCCGCCATAGCCAGGCAGATGACAAGGGAAAGTATTTTCTGGACCGTTCTCATGACATTATTTCCTTCCTGCTTTGGAATTAAAAAAAGACACCGTTATGGTGTCCTCAGACTATAGACTTGTATTTTAAAGATTTACTTCATACATTACCTGACATTTTATGTAGACGAAAGTCGTGATCACAAACCGTCACGGCTTTCAACTTAAATTAGAATTTAGCGGGCCACATATCTTATGGATAATACAAAAATATGATCCCGATAAATAATTAATGTATTCTAGTTAAGTCGAACATATCATATTCAGACTTTCTCAAAATAATATATATTTTACTTTGTATTGGTATATCTGCCATTTTAATAATTGCTATTAAATATTCTAATATTGTTTGTTTTTCTCTGTTGAGACGTGAAAATCCTGCTCCCAATAATGGAATATAGACATCACGGCCATTCGCTTCTTTATTTATAAATCTTAATAACGAAATCATTGATTTATGGAGCATTTCCATATCACAGAATGATTTGCAATCCTCATCAATATCAGTTAGCGCAACAAAGTAATATTCATTACTACCTTTTAAAACTTTAGCTATGGTTCCAATCGGATATGACTCGCATTTACCTTCTTTTGTTATCTTGATTTGCGGCAAAATCCCCTTTATTGATGAAGAGATTTCTTTATCCAGTTCAACAACATTCCCAGCAAAAACTTCTTTTATACACTGGCCCATCATTGATTTTTCGTTTATCACTTTATCATTTACATGTGTATCGAAAAAACGATTACACGGAATTACAATTACCCCTTGTTTCTCAAACACAGAGCCAAAATGGATATGAATACTGCGGTCATTTCCTGCCCTAATCACAACACTGTTGTGGAAATAGCATCTCAAGAAAGCTATTATATATGATAGTACTAAAATAGCTATGACACAGAAGATCCGTTGCAAAAAGCTATTAAAAATTTTATCATATCCAATGATACCCAGAATTGTTACAATTATTGAAAATATGCTAAGATAAATCCCCGTTTTCGTAAAAGCTTGTTTGGCACTTTGAAGTACTTTCTTCATTGTGTAACCCCCATGTAAAAATTTATTATTTCTAAAAACTTCTTCGCATATCACAAGGTATACTTGGGTTTCGCAATTCCTTAAGAAATCGTGAATTGTCGTAGTGGCAATAATTTATTGACCCTACTTTTGGGTAATCATAACTACCACTTAAATCCAAAAGAACGATACTAAGTATCTATATTCATATTTACAATTTCACTATGTATCATGGACGTTGTTAATAGTCTGAAGACACCTTTACCGCGTCCATCCCAATTACTGCATGGTTCCTACCTGTTTATCCCAGTCCCCATCGGAATGGGCCTGCTCCGATGTGACGCTTCCATTGCCGTCCACATACCCAAAGCCCGGCACATATACCTGCCCCTGTCCATTTGAGGTACCTCCTGCCGGAGGCTGTGGCTCTGCTGATGGAGGTGCCTCTCCTTCATGGGCCGGCCCCACCTCCTGAGGTTCCGGCTCCCTCATGGGTTCTGACACCTGCTCCGGAAGCTGAGGCTTTGTCCCGTCCTGGATTTGATTAGCCTTTGCTGTCTCCTTCAGAGGCTCCCGGTCTGTCTCCTCTGTTCCTTCTGGCACCATTGCTTCCGAACCACCACCAGATGGTTCCACTGTCTGTTCTGTCTGGGATACCGCCTGCATCTGGGCCGTGGTTTCCACAACCTTAATCCCAGGTACGGTAACAGTCTCTTTGACCGTCTCCATGGTTTCTTCCGCAGAAGGCTCCGCATGGCCATCCCTGCTTCCGGTAAAGTAAAACAGACCGGCTGCCAGGCAGATAACTGCTGCGGTCAATCCGGTTATCAACATCTTCCTATTCATCATCTTTTCTTTCATCATGGTCCGCATCTCCTTTTATGGCAGGACGCAGCACCGCTCTTTTCCTGTTTCATCCAGTTCCATCATACATGAAAAATGATGCTGCGTCCAGCCTTTTATTACCTGTCCGTCATTCCAGGTTCCGCATGATACATCCTATGACCTTATCAGCCCTTCCTCTCTTAATCATCCCGGCCAGCATCTTTAACGATGCATCTTCATATATATTCCTGACATAATTCTTTTCCTTATGGACCTCTAACATGAAGAAAATAACATCATACAGGCCCTCCTCCGCTAACATACACACCATCTTCCTCATCTTATCCATGCTCATATGACCGCAGCCCGGATCCGATATCATCTCCCAGAAGCCCGGATACCTGTCAATCCAGGTTAACAGACGGATGAACTGCTTCTTCCCTGCCTTTTTCTTAAACATATGCTCTGTCTCCTTTTTCGTTTATCACTATCCAGCAATAATTTTACTCGGTTTAAATGCTACAATCAATGGCAATAAATCACTAAATAGTGATAATTCAGGAGTGCATGATGACTAAAATAATACAGGATATAAACCTTGGAAGAAAATTACAGGAATTACGTAAGGCCAAAGGACTTACCCAGGAAGATATCTGCGCACAGCTTGCAGTCAACGGCAGGCCAATGCTGCAGTCCACCTATGCCCAGATTGAAACAGGCAAAAGGAATATCTTCCTCAGTGATTTGATTGTCTTAAAACGTATATTCAACGTTTCATTTGACGAAATCTTCAGGAATCTGGAACCTGTCAATAAATATGATTCCGAGGATGGGAAGCAGTGACAGGTACCGTACGGGTGCCTGTCTGTTACCCATGGATTCTCATCTACCTTATGTCTGGTGATGGACTGAACTTTGGCATATAGGCCGACCTGGTCCTTATTTCCATATCCACTGCCTGCATGCCTGCCCAGGCAAATGACAGGGGGACCTCCAGCCTGACACCTGCAGTCACTTCCAGATTCGTCTCCGCATTTCCCGGCCTCAGCCCCACATTCACTATATCCACGGAGAGTCCCGAAATTCTGTATTCGTAGGTACCATCTCCCGGCTTCACATGATATCCGCCTTCATTCTCCATCCCCAGCAGTGCATCCAGCTGTCCATAGATATCCCCCTCATCCAGGTTTTCCTCCCAATCTTCACCATACAGCCAGTAGCCCCCGCTGTATCCTTCCCTCAGTCCGTGATAGACTTCATCATAATTTGCCGTGGCAACAGCAATGGCTGCGCCCTGCATGGCATCCCTTACCCCCTTCACTATGATGGACAGACGCAGCAGTTCCGCCATGGCACAAAGCAGGAACAGCAGGCCCAGCACAAGCGCTATCGTCAATGGGGTGGTATTCCCCTTCCTGTCTTTCTGTATCCTTCTTACAATTGCCGGACACCTCATTTATAATACACCTCGCTCCTTCCACTGGCGCGCGCCTTAATCACAATGGGGAATGAACCAAATTGGAAGAACCCGATATCCACCGTGTCCTCCAATGTAACGGCTATGCTTCCATATGCAAGAAAAATATCAAAAAGAAAAGGCGTAAAGAAATTTTCCCTACGCCTTTTCATATTCAATAAAATCCAGTCTATTTACTGCACCCAAACGCCAGAACCATTCACATAGAATCCGTCAGGTGTCCATGTATCCTCATACATCACGCCATCTGTGCCAAGATAATACCACTTTCCGTTAATGGCCTGCCATCCGGTCAGCATGGCCCCGCTGTCTGCCAGATAGAACCATTGGCCGTCCAGTCTCAGCCAGCCTGTCTGCATGTACCCGGAACTGTTGAAATGGTACCATGCACCGTTAATCTGCTTCCAGCATGAGGAAGGATAACCGCCTGTATCATAGGAATACCACCAGCCATTGCCATCCTGGACCCAGTGTCCACTGCCGCCGTAATTGGCAATCTCATCCTCGTCAATGGACAGTGTGTCGGAATCATCTGACCATTCCCCTGTCTTGCTGTTGTAGGTTGCAATAGCCCTTACGCGGAAGGTATAATCGCCTTCCCGGTTAAAATAGCCTGCAAAATCATAAGATGTCCCGGTGGTACTGACGGTTGTCACTGTCTTTTCGTCACGGAGCAGCTTCACATCATAGCTTTTGGCCCCCTCGATTTCGTCCCACACAGCCACGGTATCCTCCCATTCAAGGTTGGACGTACCTTCCAGCTTGCCGCCAATACGTTTCAGTTCCGCATATATCTCTATGTAGGACCCGCTGTCATAGACTTTTGCCCTTTTAAACGTAGCATTGCACCCGCTCAGTGTAAAATGGCTCTTGCTTGTATAGGAAAAACGGTAACCGTCCTTTGCAGAAAGCTCAATCTTCACCTCCGGCACATCGCCAACCGTCCATGTGTCCTGATCATCCGAGTTGGTGTACTCCGCGGACTCCACATAGTATTCACTGTCTTTTGCCCTTACAGTAATGTCGCCTATGTCATCTCCGCTTTTAGGCGCCTCGCCATACGAAAACTCCAGCCTTACCTTATCAATTTTTGTGTCGGCTGCATATGCAGTAAACGCGGTACTGACCGTCATCGCAGCAGCCATCAGCAGACATAACGCTTTTCGTTTGTTCATAACAATCCCCTCTCTGCGTAAATATAAATTATTTCCAGATACATACATTTATTATAATAAATTTGTTGCAGCTATTCAATTTAACAATACTTACAATCTTATTAATATATTTTCTGTCAAATGGCCCGGAATGCTTATATGCCTGGTCTTGTACAGCGCCGGTTCCATGACATAAGAATATCCGGAACCGTTTTTTACTCCCGGCTCCGGATATTTTTTACATAAGTCGCTGATTTTTAATATGAAGGGTTATTCGTGAGAAGCAGGATCCATATTAGTAAGACATGCAAAAAGGATTGCAAGAAATTGGCTTGATGTTGGTCTTTTCTCAAGTGTATGGCCCGCCATTTTCTGAAGGAGTCCTGGTTCGGATTTCCAGGCCACCTGCGACAGCGTCCTTATATTCCGTTCCACTGCGTGGCATGAAGTCTGATAGCGTCTGGCGATTTCAGGATACAGACATTTTGTGACGGAGTGGATACACTGCTCATCTTCTTCCATTAACAAAAGGGCGTATTCCGTATACCGGAAACCGATATAATGCAGGTCTGCCCCAAGTAGTGTCAACAACTTATGTATTTGTGCAGAATCAAATATGGCTTTATGCAACATCTTCTTTCCTCCTCCCCATCAGATACCTCAGTTCCCTGATGAAAGTAAGGATTTCTTCATCATTCAGCAGGAAAATATAGTATACCAACGTCATTGCTGAAAAGCCATATCGCCCATGCTCCTGGTCAATATAGGACCTTGGCGAGATACGCAGGGCTTCTGCCATATGTTCTTGGGAAAAAGCATGAACGCTACGATACGAATGAATTTGGCTTCTAAGAAAATCCTGAAACACAAGCTTATTCTCATTCATAAAGATGTCCTCCTACATTTCGACAATTATATGGGAATTTTACCCGTTAGCAGGACGAATTACCATGAGGTGTACCTCAGGGAGGGGAATATTTATTTGATTACAGGTTACTAATTTAAGATGCAAACATCCAAATCATGCAAATTTCTCACTTCCATATTGACCTTATTTTAACCGGCCGGCTTTTCAGGTAATTTACCCATAGATAAACAGTTCCTGATGATTATTATACAATGGATTTTCAGGGTTTACAGGAAATAAAAAGGCCCGTGAATATGCACTCCGGCTGCATACTCATGGACCTATTCAGATATCTATATTACAAAGTTTCTTCCTCTTCCTCATCCAGCACATAAGGCGTGGTCTGATACACATAATAATTCAGCCAATTCGTATACAGCGTATTGGATGTATTCCTCCAGGTCAGGGCCGGTACTGAGAACGGGTCATTATGCTCATAGTAATTACAGGGCACTTCAGGATTCAGGCCCTTGTTCAGATCCCTGTGGTATTCATTGTTAAGGGTCATCCTGTCATACTCCGGGTGCCCCTGTACAAAGACCTGGCTGCCGTCGCGGCTCATCACCAGGAATACGCCGGCCTCCTCTGATTCTGCCAATATCATAAGCTCCGGGTGCTTTAAGATATCGCTTTTGCGCACTTCCGTATATCTGGAATGGGGCGCCAGGAAATAATCATTGAGGCTGCGCACCAGCGGCACCTTCCTGTCCAGCACTTTGTGGTTGTAGATGCCAGACAGTTTCTTCTCTATGGGATATTTCCGGATTCCATAATGATAGTACAGGCCGGCCTGGGCTCCCCAGCAGATATGTATGGTGGAGGTCACATGGGTCTTGCTCCACTCCATGATTTTTGAAAGCTCGGGCCAGTAATTCACCTCTTCGAACTCCAGGTTCTCCACCGGCGCGCCTGTGATAATCATGCCGTCGAACTTTTTCTTCCGTATATCGTCATAGGTTATGTAAAACTTATTCAGATGGCTGGCCGAGGTGTTCTTGGACACATGGGTGGACAGCATGAGAAAGGTACAGTCCACCTGAAGGGGCGTGTTGGAAAGGGCGCGCAGAAGCTGGGTCTCCGTTTCCTCCTTTAACGGCATCAGGTTCAGGATTAATATCTCCAAAGGCCTGATATCCTGGCGCATGGCCCGGTCCTCGTCCATGATGAATATATTCTCTGACTCCAGGATGGTCCTGGCTGGAAGTTCTTTTTGTACTTTAATCGGCATATCATTCTCTCCCTTCAAATGTTGTGTGTTGTGTGGTTTATGCACAATCAGCACAGCTTCACCGGCAGCCTTTAAACGTTCCGGATAGCAGCTTCCAGACATCCCCCAGGGCCTGCCGGCGGAAACTGTGCTACAACATTCGCAGGAACTCCTCTTCTGATATGATTGGGACCCCCAGGTCCTTTGCTTTTTTATTCTTTGATGAATTGGAGGCCACGTCATTATTAATCAGGTACGTCGTCTTGGCAGTGACGGAGCCGGTGGCCTTGCCGCCCCTGCTCTCGATAACCTCCTGCAGCTCCTTGCGGTTTGCAAAATGCTCCACGGAGCCGGTAATCACAAATGTCATGCCTTCAAATATGGCATCCATTGTCTCCACCTTCTCCGCCTCAATGGTAAGTTCCTTTAACAGATGGTCCACTGCCAGGTTATTCTTCTCTGATGCAAAATAATCCATCCATGCCTGGGCCAGGACGCCGCCGATTCCATCCACGGCAACCAGTTCATCTGCCTGGGCATGGCGCATTTTCTCAAAATCAGATTTAAACTCCCTGCAGAGCATCTTGGCATTGGCAAGGCCGATTCCCGCGATTCCCAGACCATACACCATCCTTGGCAGGGTTGTATTGCTTGCGGTCTTAACGGATGCAATCAGGTTGTCATAGGATTTCTGTCCAAAGCCTTCCATCTCCACAATCGCATCCTTATGCTCCTCCAGATGGAAGATATCCGCATACTCATGGATAAAGCCCGCGCCTATGAACTTCTCCAGGGTGGCTTCGGACAGCCCGTCAATATTAAGGGCGTCACGGCTCACGAACAGGGTGAAGCTTTTTATCTTCTTGGCCTGACAGTCCGGGTTGGTGCAGTACAGGCTTTTCACATCATTCATCTGCTTTATCTGGGTCTCGCCGCCGCACACAGGACATTCTTTTGGTATATCCCTTACCCCGCTGCGCGTCAGGTTATCCGCAATCTGGGGGATGATCATGTTGGCCTTGTACACCGTAATGGTATCGCCCTGGCCCAGGTCCAGTGCTTCCATGATACTCAGGTTATGGACACTGGCCCTGCTCACCGTGGTGCCCTCCAGCTCCACCGGGTCAAATACGGCAACCGGGTTGATCAGGCCGGTCCTTGACGCGCTCCACTCAATGTAATCCAGCCTTGTCTCCCTGATTTCATCCTGCCACTTAAATGCAATGGAGTTGCGGGGGAACTTGGCTGTCCTTCCCAGGGCTTCCCCGTATGCGATATCGTCAAAGGTGAGCACCAGCCCATCGGAAGGCACGTCATTGCCCTCCACTGCCTCTGCAAATCCATTGACCGCCTCAGGCAGGTTTTCCGCCGTCACTTCTTCGTAGTGTACCACTTCAAAGCCCTGCTCCCTCAGCCATTCAAACTGGCGCTTCCTGGAATTCCCAAAATCCACGCCATCAGCCCTTACCAGGGCAAATGCCTCAAAATGCACGTTTCTCTCAGCCGTTATCTGGCTGTTCAGCTGGCGCACCGAACCGCTGCAGAGATTGCGCGGATTCTTATACTTGGCGTCCACGTCCTCGATTTCTTCGTTAATCCTCTTAAAATCCGAATAGGTAATGACTGCCTCTCCCCTGAGGATCAGCTGTCCCTCGTAGGAAATATTAAGAGGTACGTTGGCAAACACCCGGGCATTGGGGGTGATGACCTCGCCAATCTCCCCATTTCCCCTTGTAACCGCCTTTGTAAGCCTGCCGCCTTCATAGGTAAGCACAATGGTCAGCCCATCCATTTTCCAGGACAGAAGTCCCTTCTGATCCCCCAGCCATGACTGAAGGTCCTCCACGCTCTTTGTCTTGTCAAGGGAAAGCATGGGGGACTCATGGGTCTCCTTGGGCAGCTCGCTTAACACCTCGTATCCCACCCTCTGGGTGGGGCTTCCTGACATGATGATTCCTGTCTCTTTTTCCAGGGAACAAAGTTCATCGTAAAGCCTGTCATATTCAAAATTGCTCATGATTTCCCGGCTTTCCTGATAATAAGCCTTTCCTGCCTGTCTCAGGGTGGAAACCAACTCTTTCATTCTCTGAATCCTGTCTTCCATTCTGTTCTCCTGATCAATCTTTTACTGTCCTGGCCTTATGGGGCACGGCGCAGCCGCGCCCTCCCGGCAGGCTGCTGGAGTCCTTTAAAAGCCTCATAAGCTCCCGGTATTCCTCCCGGCCCGCTTCCCTTGACGCCCCTGTCTCCAGGCCGTCCAGCCGTATATTCATGATGCGCACCCGCACAAGGCGCTCCACATGGCAGCCGCAGGCTTCGCACATACGGCGTATCTGACGGTTCAGCCCCTGGGTAAGGATGATGGAAAATGTTTTCCCATCCACCCGTTTCACCTTACAGGGCCGTGTCACTGTTTCCAGTTCCCTGAGATAAATCCCCTTTGCCATCCTGTCCATGGCATCATCTGTCAGCGGACGGTCCACCGTGACAATATACTCCTTTTCATGAGCATTGCCACTGCGCATGATTTTATTCACCAGGTCCCCCTGGTTTGTCATAAGCAGAAGGCCCTCTGAATCCTTATCCAGCCTTCCCACCGGATAGATGCGCTCCGGATAATCCAGATATTCCACGATATTCATTGCCCGGTCCTTATCCGAAGTGGTACAGACAATTCCCCTTGGCTTATTCACAACAAGAAGCACCGGCTTCGGCTTCCGGCTGTCCGCGCCGCTGCCCCCATTGACCGGGACACCGTCGCATACCACCATCTGCCCCGGCTTCACCTTCTGGCCCATGGCAGCCGGACTGCCGTCCACCCACACCTTCCCGGCCTCAATCAGGCGGTCTGCCTCACGTCTGGAACATACTCCCATCTGGCCCAGCCATTTATTGAGACGTTCCTCTCTTTTTTCCTCTTTATTTTCCACATCCGTTTTACTGTTTAAATCCATTTTACCGTTTACATCCATGCCGTCTTCCCTGCGCCCATCCATATCCATGGTCCATTCACCGCTTTTGGGCCGCTGGGTGGGATGCAATGAACATGGCGTCCCCAAATGAGAAGAAACGGTAGCGCTCCCTCACGGCTTCCTTATACGCATCCAGGATATGCTCCCTTCCCGCAAGCGCGCTTACCAGCATGACCAGCGTGGACTCCGGAAGGTGGAAATTGGTTATGAGGGCGTCCAGCACCTTAAACCGGTATCCTGGATAGATGAATATCTCGGTCCATCCTGTTTTAGCCTGCAGGATACCGTCGTCCGTGGAAGCAGACTCAACGGTGCGGCAGCTGGTGGTCCCCACACAGATGACCCGCCCTCCGGCCGCCTTTGTGTCGTTTACCTTTTTGGCCTCGGACTCTTCCACCACGTAGAACTCGGAATGCATGTGGTGGTCCAGGACATTTTCCACCTTCACCGGACGGAAGGTGCCAAGCCCCACATGAAGCGTCACATGCGCAATCCTGACCCCCATATCCTCAATCTGTTTTAAAAGCTCATTGGTAAAATGCAGTCCAGCCGTGGGGGCTGCCGCGGAGCCTTCATGCTTTGCATACACGGTCTGGTAGCGGTTCTTGTCCTTCAGCTCATGTGTGATATAAGGAGGAAGGGGCATCTGGCCCAGCTGGTCTAAAATCTCCTCGAATATGCCCTTGTAGCTGAACCGGATCAGACGGTTGCCGTCGTCCACCGTCTCCACCACGGTGCCGCTCAGCAGGCCTTCCCCAAACTCTATGACGGTCCCCGGCCTGCACTTCTTGCCCGGACGGACCAGCGTTTCCCATATATCATTTTCCCTGCGCTTAAGAAGCAGGACCTCAATCTTGGCCCCCGTATCCTTCTTGACGCCAAAAAGCCTGGCCGGTATTACCTTTGTATCGTTAATCACCAGACAGTCCCCCGGCCTTAAATACTCCACAATATCCCGGAATACCCTGTGCTGCACTTCCCCTGTATCCTTGTCCAGTACCAGCAGCCGTGAGGACGAGCGGTCCTTAAGCGGGTCCTGGGCAATCAGTTCCTCCGGTAAATCAAAATAAAAATCCTTTACATCCATGTCCTGTCTTCCTCCAGCTTTATTCAATCTTTACCTCAGAACCACCTGTTGTCTCCGGGGCCGTATCCTGTCCTTGGGATGCATCTGCCTGTCCGGCGCCAGGCGTCTGGCTTTCTCCGCTGCCGGCGTCCGCCCCGTCCTGGCCGGATGCCGCGTCTGAAGGAGCTGCGGCATTACCGTCCTGGCCGGCGCCATCCCCTGCATCCGTACTGTTCCCCGCTGCAGCGCTTTCACCGGCTCCCGAAGTCCCGGCCCCGTCATCCTCAAGGGATACCATGCTGTCCTGGCCGTCCTCCTCTGAGCTGCTTACCACTGCCCCGTTCCTCAAATCGCCGTAAATCCCCGCAAGCAGGGTATCCGATTCAATGGCCTGGCGCAGGCGCTCATTGACCTGCTTGGATAAAAGGCGCACATCCTCAGACTGGTTCTGCTTTGCCACGTAATCGGCTTCATCCCCCACTACATTTTCGCGGATGATGTAATTGCCATTGTCATCCTTCAGCACATAGCACCACATAAGTCCCGGCGCCAGGGTATCCACCCTCCTGAACTTCACCTCATAGGTCACATAGGCCACATAGGAATCCGCGGTCAGCCCCGGCTTTGTATAGCATACAATGTCCTGGTAATCCTCGATGTAGACAGCCTCGCTTTTCAGTTCTTCCCGGCGCGCCTCCAAGCTCTCATCCGCGGCCTTGCCGAAAAGTTCAAATAACTTTTCCGCATCCTGGTCAATCTTGGCCTGGAAATACTCGCTGATCAGCAGGTTAACCTGGGGAACCGCGTCCTTCTGAAGCTCATAATGGGAAAAATCCGTGGTATACTGGCTGTTGTCCGGTTCCACACCTGCGTCCTGCGCTTCAGTCCCGTCGCCGGAAATACTGATATCCCCGCCGGATGGGCCGGACTCAGTGGATACCCCTGTTCCGGGCGTGGCCGCCGTCTCCTTGTCACCTGGCTTTTTATCCATGACCATTATGATAATCACCAGCACAATCACCACCGCAAGGGGGATTGCCGCCATCCGGATGTATTTTATCTTGTCAGCGTCAGACCTTCTGCCGCGTGTCCGTCTTCTGTTCTGTCTCATATATAAGTCCTCCAGTCCTCATGCTTCTATATGCATCATTTGGGTATCATAACCACTTCGTCTTATTCTAACAAAAAGCGTGGGAAAATGCAATGGGATAAGAACATCGGCAATCAGGTCCGGCACGCCGGTTCCCGGGATACAGGGCGCAGCGGCATGGGCTTTGGGGTAAAATAAAAAGCTGTTATATGCGGATTTCCGGTTGCATACGGCAGCTTTTCAGTAAAAGGGCTTTTTCAGTTTATAAAAATTTTTATTCGGATGGTTCCTTTTTGTATAAAATAAGGGCAATCATCTCCACAGGGCCTTCCATGGCTTCAATTGAGTGGCCTTCCCCGCTTCCGGTAAAGGCCACGTCGCCGGGATGGAGGATGCGTTCGGTTCCGTTGTCATTGAATCTGGCGGTGCCCTCCAGTATGTAGTAAGTCTCTGATTCGTTGGTGTGGACGTGGTAACCGATGGCTGAACCGGGATAGACCGTGGTGTGGGCGAAAACCCTTCCTTTGCCATACATTTCATCCGGCCCGTTTAACAGGTCCCTGACACAGATTTCACCTGTCCCGTTAAATGGGGCCGGTTTGGTTGTCTGTATTACGGATTCCTTTGCTCTGACCATTCTCATGCCTCCTTCTGCCGGAAATATACGTAAGCGGCATTGTTATAGTAAAGGGCGTTAAGCTCGTCTTCCGTCCAGCCGCCATAGGTCAGGTAATCGGTCAGATGACCGTAGCTGTCCTGGGTGGCTGCAAAGGGTGCATCGGTCCCCCACAGGAGTTTTCGGATGCCAAGGCGGGATGCGGCCTGGTGGAGCAGGGTGTTCACATCAGGATACGGATATGTATCCGGGGCATAGATTTTGGGCACGGAGGAGATGTCAAACCATACATTATCCTGGTTTAACAGCTCCAGGTCGGACCAGAGACGGTCCTCTTCCCCTCTGGTGGGGGCAAGGAGGTGGCACAGGACCATTTTCATGTTTGGAAATGCCTTTGCCACACGGGCCAGTTTCTCCGGCTGGTAACTGGCCATCGTCAGGTCCCCTATATCAAGGGCCACCACGGCATTGCACTGGTCTATCATTTCATATATCTTCATCATGCGGCCGGAATCCAGGTCAAAGGGGTCGTGACAGCCCATGAGCCCGCCTCCGGAGCTTACCTCGAATTTGACCAGGCGGAATCCCTGTTCTTTTAACTGAAAGGACAGGATATCCAGGTAATTGGTCATGAAGGGATCCACGGTGCAGGACGGGCAGAAACGGTCCGGGTACTTTTTCATGATTTCATAGTGGTACTGGTTCTGGAACCCATACATGCTTCCCTGCATCAGGACCGCCTTTTCCACCTCATGATGGTCCATGATTGCAAGGGCGGCTTCCGCGGTAAAGCTGGTATCCCCATAGCCTTCGGGCAGCAGGCGGAAAATCTCGCCGTTGCCCCACTGGGCCATGCCGTTTCCCGCAGCCCGTAATTCCCCTCTGCGGCAGTATCCTGCTATGATTTTTGCTATATGCAGGTGTGAATCTATTTTTTTCATTGAACAGCTCCTCCTTGTTTGCGGAATAATGATGCGAATAAACCTTTTTTCTTTTCCTGATGTCCCATGATGTCCACTGCCACCGCAACGATGATTACCAGGCCTTTTACCAGGCCGTGGTGGGTGGACGGCACATTCATCAGGTTCATCCCATTATTCAGAAGCCCTACCAGGACAGCGCCGAATATGGCTCCCATCACCGTGCCTTCGCCGCCGGCCAGACTGACGCCGCCAATGACCGCCGCGGTGATTACCTCTGTCTCATATCCGCTGCCCGTGCTGGCCATGGCCTGCTGGGTCATGGAGGCAAGGACAATGCCGCCGATGGCAGCTGTCAGGCCGGAAAAGATATAGGCCATCATGGTGATGCCGTTATCGGAAATGCCGGACAGCCTGGATGCCTCCGGGTTGCCTCCCACCGCATAGACATAGCGGCCCAGCTGGGTCTTATCAAGGACATAGAAGCTTATAAGGGCAACCGCCGCCATGATGAAGACAGGCACGGGCAGTCCAAACAGCTTGCCGATCCCGATATAGGTAAATGCCTTCGGTTCCAGGCATCCCAGGATTTTATTATTGGTAAGTATCATGGAAATCCCGGATATGATGCTCTGGGTCGCAAAGGTAATGAGGAATGCAGGCACCTTGAATTTTGTTATGATGATGCCGTGCACCACGCCCACAAGCACGCCGCACAAAAGGGCGGCCAGGATTCCTAAAAGGACGCCTGTGACCGAATAATCGAAAAACCGGATGATCCTCACCACGATGATTCCTGTCAGGGCCAGCATGGAGCCCACGGAAAGATCGATTCCGCCTACCAGGATAGCAAAGATGGAGCCGGATACCATGATGCCGATTACGGATACGGACCACAGCACATTGGACAGGTTGGCAATGGTGGGGAAACTGTGGGGCGCGATGATGGTCAGCACCAGCATGAATCCCAGAAGAATGAATATCTTACTGTATCTCTTTAAACTGACTTCCCGTTTCATGATCCATCCCTCCTTAACCCAGAAGCCCGGATGCCGCGGCCAGTATATCAGCCTGGGTTACCGTTCCCTCTGCAAATTCTTTTACTATCCTGCCTTTGCGCATGACAAGTATCCTGTCCGAAACCCGCAGAAGCTCCTGAAGGTCGGAGGATACAAGGATGACCATCACACCCCTGTCAGCCAGTTCCCTGAGGATATGGTAGATTTCGTCCTTGGCCCCCACGTCGATTCCGGCGGTCGGCTCATCTACAATCAGAAGCTTCAGGTCCCGCATCAGCCATTTGCCCAGCACAACCTTCTGCTGGTTGCCTCCTGATAACAGTCCCACTGCCTTGTCCGGGTCCTTGGGACGGATATCCACCGCCTCAATAGCGTTCAGGCACATCTGAAGCTCTTCCTTCTTTGATATGGCCCCGCCGCTTTTGCGGATCAGGTCATAGTTGGTCAGGGCCGTGTTCCTGTTAATGGACAGAAGCGGGATGAATCCCTGGTTCCTTCTGTCCTCAGGCACGAATCCAAACCCTCTCTTAATGCTCTTCTTCACCCTGGGGACATATTTCTCCCCTTCCAGATAAATCTCACCGCTGCTGTATCCATCTATGCCGTAAAGACAGCGGACCAATTCTGTCCTGCCCGCTCCAATCAGGCCGCCAAAACCAAGTATCTCTCCCCTGCGGACCTGAAAGCTCACTTTGTCAAATACTCCCCTGCTGCTTAAATCCCTGACTTCCAATGCAGCCTCGCCGCCGGTTTTCCGGAAGGTCTTGACCGAGCCTTCCGACTCATCCACCACCTTGCCGATCATCAGACGGATGACTTCCACCGGATTGATTTCCTCTTTCTCCAGGACCACCACATTTTCCCCATCCCGCAGTATGGTAAGACGGTCAGCCAGACGGTAAACCTCCTCCAGCCTGTGGGAAATGTAGATGATGCTGACGCCCTTATCCCTCAGGGCTTCTATGATGGAAAACAGGATTTCCGCCTCACGGCCGCTTAAGGACGCCGTGGGTTCATCCATGATAAGCAGGTCTGCGTCCGAGGACAGTCCCTTTAATATCTCCACCAGCTGCCGCTGTCCGATTCCCAGGTCATTGACAAAATCTATTGGATTGAGCGGAAACTCATAGCGGTCAATCAGTTCCTGGACCATTGCGTTCATTTTCTTATGGTCAATCAGATGCGTCTTCCCAATCCTTGGCTCCTTGCCAAGAAGCACGTTCTGTGCAACGGTAAGGGCCGGTATGACGGAAAGCTCCTGATACACGCAGGAAATGCCCAGTGCCTGGCAGTCGCTCCTGCTGTTGATTTCCACATTATTCCCCTTCCATTTAAGCTGTCCGCTGTCCTTGGAATACGCCCCTGTTATGATCTTGATCAAGGTGGATTTGCCCGCCCCATTCTCTCCCATAAGGGCATGGACCTCGCCTTTTTTGATGTCCAGGTTCACATGCTTTAAAACCGGCACACCGCCAAAGCTCTTATCGATATCCAGCGCCTGAAGGATTGTTTCCCTGGAAATGTTCCCCTCTGGAATGCTCCCCTCTGGAATGTTCCCTCCGGAAATGCTCCCGCCGGATATGTTCTCTTCGGAAATGTTCCCGCTGGAAATGCTCCCTCCGGATATGTTCTCTTCGGAAATGTTCTCTTCGGAAATGTTCCCGCCTGAAATAGTTCCTCCTATCATGAGGCCGTCACCTCCTCGCAAAGCCGTTTCCTGTTCTTGGATGCCTGCTCCATCCGCTTGTTGTACCATGCGTCAAACACAACCACAAGGATGATGATGACGCCCTTGATAATGGGCTGATATGCAGTATTAATCTGGTATTTGTAGATGCCGTTGTCCAGCACCGACATGAACAGGGCACCGATGACGGTTCCTATGACATCTCCCCTGCCCCCGTCCAGGGCGCAGCCGCCTACCACAACCGCCGCAATCACATTGAATTCCAGGCCGGTACCCAGAACAGCCGTGGTGCTCTGAAGCCTGGATGTGGTGAAAATGGAGCCGACTGCCACGCAGAAACCGACAATGACAAATGCAGCCATCCTGGCCCTGTCCGTGTGGATGCCGGACAGCTCCGCCGCCTTTTTATTGGAACCCACTGCATAGAGGTTCGTGCCAAACCTGGTCTTTTTAAGGATGACCTGCCCGATGACAGCCAGCACGAAGAATGCAATGGTCACATAATAAATACCGCCCACAGACCCGCCAAACACGGTAAACCTGTAATCCTTCATGGGCTGGCTGGTAATGATTCCATTTTCCTTAATGGCAATCACATAGGTAAGTGCCCTGTATATACTTAAGGTGGACAGGGTGGCTATGAATTCGGGAAGGCTGAACCTGGTTATGATAAAACCATTGAACCAGCCAGCCGCCAGACCCACAAGTATGCCCGCGGCCAGCATAAGCCATATAGGAAGCGTGGTATAACGGTAAATATTAGCCATGACCATTCCCACAAGGGCCAGGGCAGAACCCGTGGAAAGCTCGATTCCGCCCGTGATGATCACATATGTAACCCCAATCCCGATAATCCCGATGACAGATGCATCCCTGAAAATGGAGATGATGTTCTTTGCCTGCAGGAAATAGTCACTGGTGGCAGAAAATAAAATCACCAGCACAAACAGCATGGCCAGGGAAATAAAACGTCTGATTGTATTCTGCTTCATAAATTAACTCCTTGCATTGAGTACTCAGCGTCCCGCTTTTGGGCGCCCTGTGCGAAAGCACTTCACGATATGGGGCAAGGTCTTATCACAAGCCTGGTATCATGAAATTCCCAAGGGCAGGAGCTGCCAATGCCGCTCCTGCCGCCATTTCCTTTTCCAACGTATCTAATTACCAGCGGTCTTCCGGAAGGATCTGGGCTACCGTATCTTTAGTGACCACAACCGGCTCCATGTTGATGACCGGGGTCTTGGACAGCACGTCATAGCTGTATTCCGAACCGATCATGAGAAGCGCGACCTTGGCAGCAGTGGAACCTTCATCCCAGCAGTTGGTATAAATGGTGCCTGTCAGCTGTCCGCTTTCAATCATTGCAAGAGCGTCCTTCTCACCGTCAGCGCCCCAGATTACCATTCCATCCAGACGGTTGGCTGACTCGGCTGCAAGGGCAGCGCCCTCTGCCATGGCATCGTTGATTGCAAATACACCGTCAATCTTGTCATTGGCCTGCATGAAGCTGTTCATCACACTCATGGCTGTTTCCTTCTCAAAGTTGGCTGCCTGGGAACCGATGATCTCAATGCCTGAATACTGGCCGATTGTATCACGGAATCCTTTTTCCAGGTTATCTGTACGGATGATTCCGGGAAGGCCCTGGATGATTACAATCTTGCCTGTCCCGTCCAGCTCCTTTGCAATCTCTTCTGCCGCCAGACGGCCTGCATCATAGTCCACCATCTGTACAAGGGCTGAATGGACTGAATCCACGTCCATATTGATGGTAATCACAGGGATGCCTGCTTCCTCTGCTTCTGTTACAGATGCCGCAAGGGCTGAGTTATCGCTTGCCTGAAGGATGATTGCATCATACTTCTGTGTAATGATTTCCGACATGATCTTAACCTGCTCTTCCGCACTGCTCTTAGCGTCAAAGCCCTGGACCGTTATATTGTCATAGTAAGCACACTCCCGCTCAATGCCTTCCAGCCATGCCTGGTTTACAGGTGTCCCGATATCGTGTGCAACGTATGCAAGCTTAATGTCATCCTTATAAGGATCCTTCACCATCTTATTGCTCTTCTTCTCAGTCTGGGCCGCTGTATCGCTTCCCTGGGGTGCGGCTGTGGTGGCCGGGGCGGTCTGTTCCTGCCTTCCTCCCTCACCGGAACAACCGGCTAACATAAATACTGACATGGCTGCAATCATTGCTGCTGCTAATAATTTTTTCTTCATATCATACTCTCCTTACTGTTGCTTTGTTTTCTGATGTTGCATTGCCTTAATGATGTTGCTTTGCCTTAATGATGTTGCTTTGTCTTAATGATGTTGCTTTGCCTTAATGATGTTGCTTTGTCCAGCGGTGTTGCCCTGCCTTGCAATGTTGCCCTGCCACGCGGTGTTGTTTTTCTTTCCGTTCCCACCTCGTTGCATTTATTAGTCATGTCTGTAGTATACAACATGCGTTTTTCATTTTCAATATACACTTTCTACACAATTTGACTTTTATTTTTATGCAATATATCCAATTACTTTTTTGAAGATATTTTGTATACTTTATAAAAGCATTGATTTTATAGTATGTTTTTAAACTTATTTATTGATTTTTTTATCTGAATAGCCTATAATTATAATCAGTTGTATACTACAAGGAGATTTTATTATGTCAAAAACCGCCAATAAGGACTTAAAAAATCACACATATTGTATATTAAAGGAGCGTCTGGTCAACTGTATCTATCCTCCCGGGACCCTGTTGAACGAAGCACAGCTGGCAGCTGACCTGGGTGCCAGCCGTACGCCTGTGCGTGAGGCCATCAGCCGTCTGGAGATGGAAGGATTTGTGAAGATCATGCCTAAAAAGGGGATTTACGTCACAGATATATCTTTAAACGATGTGCTTCAGATTTTTCAGACAAGAATTGAGATTGAGCCGATTGCCGTGCGCCTGGCAGCGCCCCATCTTCCCCGCCAGGAGCTGCTGGCCTTCTGCGGCAAATTCGAAGGGGATGCCCCTGATATCCAGAACGGTTTCCGCCTGGACACTGCCATGCATCTGTTCATCATCGAACACTGCGGCAACCGCTATATCATCGATATGATGCACCGTATATTTGATGAGAACACCCGTGTCATCATTTCCAGTAAGCAGAACCAGGTACAGATTCATGACGCCCGTCTGGAACACCTGGATATCCTCAACTGCCTGCTGGACAAGGACACGGAACGTGCAATCGGCCTGATGCGCAGCCATGTTGAGAACTGCCGCAAGGCGGCCCTGGATTATTTCTGCAGCATCCAGACCTACATGGATTCCCCGTCCCTGACCTATAAAAACCAGCTGGCACAGCTGTGAATCATTACAGGTGAACGGCACGGCATGTACCCGCTTCCCACCGGACCGGCCCATGACAACGGACAGCCATTATATGCCAAATGCCGCAGTATGCAGGAATGAATCCCGGCACACTGCGGCATTTTATATAATCTTATGAAATGATATCCGATATGAAAATCCCATACACCCATAATCTGCGCAATCAAAAATGCGTCTGAGAGGAATCGAACCTCCGCACGCGGCTCCGGAGGCCACTGCTCTATCCACTGAGCTACAGACGCATCTCCATTATGATACTATATTTCTCCAAAAACTTCAAGTCCTTTTTACACTTTCTTCCTGTTCCCCACCATCTTGAACATGGAATCCATCAGAAACACAGCCATGGCAATGGCTCCGGCAATCTGTATCGTCTCAATAAGATAGTACATGGACTGCTCCCGGCTGCTGCGTATAATATGATATACCCAGTTATAAATGGACGTCCCCGGAACCAGGGGCAATATGCCGGGTATCAGGATTACGGTTACCGGCGCCCTCAGTATCCTGGCCAGGACATGGGACATCAGCGCCACTGCCAGGCCGGACATGAATGCCCCGAATACCAGGGACCCGCTGCCTGCCTTCACAAGAATGTACACCAGCCAGCAGACGCCTCCTGTAATCCCGGACCACCCCAGATACTTTTGCGGCAGGTCCAGTACCAGACCAAAACTGAGTACTGCCATGAATGCTCCGGCCACCTGTATGGCTGTTCCCGGTATCCCAGCTCCCTGTATTCCCATGACCTGTACACACAGGGCCTGTACACCCAAGGCCTGTCCCTCCACGGCCTGAACTCCCATGTTCTGTATTCCCATCTGTGCACACATCATCATTTCCCCTACCATACGGTCCCGCCTCCTGTCAGCTGATGGAACAGCGCCATACTGGCCCCCACTCCTGCCGCCACCGCCAGCGCCGTCACAATGGCTTCCAGCATCCTTGCGGCGCCGGAAGAGTAATCCCCATTCAGCGTATCCCTTACCGCCGTGGTGAATATCACGCCGGGCACCAGGGGCATGACCGCGCTGATGATGACTATATCCGTACTGCTTCCAGTGAACAGCCACCGGTTCAGCGCCAGCGCCGCCGTGCCCAGTGAGAAGGCTCCCAGCACATTGGTGCAGAAGTCATTCAGACGGATTCTGGAAGCCATGTATACGACAAATCCCAGCACGCCGCCTGTCACCGCAGCCGCAACACAGTCCACCATGCTGCCCTTTAACACCATTCCGAAGAAAAATGCAATGAACATATAGCTCAGCGCCTTGAGCCATTTTTTATACTGGCTTCTTGCCCTGATTTCCTCCAGCTCCTCATATGCTGCCAAAGGGGTCATGGCCTGACTGCAGAGTTTCCTGGATACCTCATTGACAAGATATATCCTTCCCAGGTTAGTGGAACGCTCATTCACCCGGCGCACTAAGGTGATGGCCTCACCGCCGCTGTCCTCCAGACTCACAAATATCCCCGTGCTGAACACCATGGTCTGCGCCTTCCTGTCAGGACAGCAGCCCAATATATGATGGATTGTATCCTCAATCCTGGCTATCTCAGCACCGCTTACAAGCATGATTTCCCCGGCCAGCAACGCGGTCCTGGCCAGCAGATGTTCTTCATTTCCCATGATTTTACCCGCAATCCCAAAAAGTATCTGACTCCGGGACATATCTGAACCGCCACATCCCGCTCCAGGTTTGAGTATAACAGCCGCCCGTCATTTCGTCAATTTCATTTATGGAAGGTAAATGTAAATAATTCATAAAATCCCCCTCCCCGCTCTTGACAAAATCCCCTGTATGGATTAAGCTGAATGCAATTCTTTTGAATACTATCTTTCCATTCTCATATTCATTTTTATCTTGTGTATTCTAAGGCGGCATGTCTATTTTTTTCCGGACCTCCCCTTACAATCCCGTTACAGATGATATGGAACTGTATAACAGTTATCATAAATAAAAAACCAAGGGGGTATTTTCGTGGAATACGAAACATTTCTCAATGAAGTAAAAGAACACATGGAACATGCTTTAGGAAAGGGATATGACCTTACGCTGCGCAGGGTTCCCAAGAACAACGGCCTGATGCTGGATGACCTGTGTATCGCCAAGGACGGCGGCCACGTGGCACCCGCCATTTACCTGAATCCCTGCTATCTCCAGCATCAGGCCGGACGTCCCATGGCGGATATCGTGTCGGAACTCATAGCCCTGTACCAGGCCAACCAGACGCCGCCTGATGTGGACTATGACAGGCTTGCATGCTTCGAGGAAATCAGGCCCCATATTGCCTGCAGGCTGATTCATGCAGATTCTAACCAGGCGCTTTTAACGGACATTCCCCATATTCCCTGGATGGACCTGGCCCTGGTCTTTTATCTGTGCCTCCATGAGGATGACAGCGGACTCATGACCGCCACCATCCACAATATACACCTGGACATCTGGAACATTTCCCTGGCAGAGCTGAAGGAAACAGCCCTTGCCAACACGCCGAAGCTGTTTCCTCCCGTCATATCCAGCATGGCACGGATCATCGAAGACCTTTCCCTGGCCATGGAACAGGAATCCGCTTCCCAGCCTTCTGACGGGAACCCAGTGGATTATGGGCTTCCTGACCCCGACGCATCCGCTCCTTTCTATGTCCTGAGCAACACATCCGGAATTAATGGGGCCGCCTGCATCCTTTACCCCGAAGTGCTGAAAAACTTCGCGGACAGCATGGAAAAGGATATCATCATCCTTCCATCCAGCATCCACGAAGTCCTTCTTCTTCCTGATGACGGCGATATTTCCTGCAATGAGATGAGCAGGCTTGTGGCCCACATCAATCAGACAGAGGTTCCCAAAGAGGACCGTCTCTCCAATCAGGTATATTTCTATTCAAGACAGAATCAATCCCTTACCCTGGCATCCAGCAGTGCCATTCCCATCTGCTAGTACAGCGTTGCGTAAGTTTCGGTGAATAGAGTGCCTGATATTTCTGTCAGGGCAAGGCGCCGAAACGACGGCGTAGTGGACCCTACGACTAGTTTCGGCAACGCGGCACTGGCGGAAATAGCGGGTGCTATATTCACCGGAACTTATGCAATGCTGTACTAGGATGCGCAATCCTACCCAAACAGCAGGCTCCCTGCCTGGAACACCACCACGGCTGCCAGCCATGCGACCACCAGCTGGAACACCACCATGCCGATTGTCCATCTCCAGGATCCGGTTTCCTTTTTAATGGTTGCTACCGCTGCAATACACGGGGAATACAGCAGGCAGAAAATCATGAGCGCATATGCGTTCACCCCGCCAAACCCGGCCATGGACATGCTGGCGGAAAGTTCAGCCATGCCTGCCCCGGAGTTAATATTGCTGATTCCATAGAGCACACTGAAGCTGGACACCACCACTTCCTTGGCGGAAAGGCCTGAGATAAGCGCCACCGCCACCTGCCATATCCCCAGGCCGGCCGGTCTCAACACCGGCACAAGGACATGCCCGATGATTGCCGCAAAGCTGTCCGACACATCTGATACAAATCCGGCTGGTCCCAGGTTCAAGACAAACCACAGCACAATGGATGCGATGAATATGGTGGTCCCGGCTTTGCTCAGATAGTCTTTTACCTTGTCCCAAACATAGATGGCAACCGTCCTGCTGTTTGGGGTCTTATACTCCGGCAGTTCAATCAGAAGGGCATTCTGCGCGCTGTCGTGCTTCTCATGCATATGGGCGATGAATGCCACCAGGATAGCTATGCAGAGTCCTATGATATACAGGGAGTATGCAACCAGAAGCGCTTTGTCCGGGAAAAACATTTCTGCAAACAGTACATAAATCGGAAGCCTGGCAGAACATGACATAAACGGAGTTATGAGGATTGTCCTGCGCCGGTCCTTCACACTCTCCAGTGCACGGGTAGCCATTACAGCCGGAACCGTACATCCGAACCCCAAAAGCATGGGCAGGAACGCCTTGCCGGACAATCCCACCATGCCCATGGTCTCATTCATCACATAGGCCACCCTGGCCATATAGCCGCTGTCCTCCAGAAAAGCCAGGGCCAGGAACAGGATGAAGATATTCGGCAGGAATGTAAGGATTCCGCCTACCCCGGCAATGATCCCATCCAGGATCAGGGAGGTAAGCCACTGGGCCGCATGCACGTTGGTGAGCAGGGCAAGCACGGATTCCGAAATCACATCCAGCCCCATCTGGAAATATTCCTTCAGGAAATCGCCCACTGTAAATGTAAGGAAAAACACCAGCGCCATGATTCCCAGGAAGATGGGAATCCCCCAGACAGGATGGGTCATGAACTGGTCCACCCTGTCCGTGGTGGCCGCCTTCTCATTCTTATTAAACAGGCATTCCTCAATTACTTCCTCTATGTAATCATATTTTTCATTAATGATCTGTTTCTCATAATTCCTGGGTAGGATCCGTTCCACATGATCCAGCGGATGGTCGCTTATCACTACCTCATCAAATTCCAGGAACTTGATGGCATGCCAGCGCATGTTATCCATCTCACCGTACTTTTCCCTGAGGGCGGTTTCAATCTGTGAAATCCTTCCTTCCACCTCTTCACTGTAATGGATTACCACGCCCTGAGGCCCCTCTTCATAATGGTGCACCACTGCATGCATCAGCACATCCAGACCGGTCCGCTTCCTGGCAGACACCGGAACCACCGGGATTTCCCCCAGCATCTCAGGCAGGCGGTGCATGTCTATCTCCATGCCCCGCTCCTCCACGATATCCATCATGTTAAGGGCCAGTATGACCGGTTTCTTCAGTTCAATGAGCTGCATGGTAAGATACAGGTTCCTCTCAAGGGAGGAGGCATCCACCACATTGATGATGACATCCACTTCCCCATCCTCAATACATTTCCTGGTTACCTTTTCTTCTATCGTATAGGAGGTGAGGCTGTAAATGCCGGGAAGGTCAATGACTTTAATGGGCCTGCCCTTATAGCTGGTCTCCCCTTCCACCCGTTCCACGGTAACACCTGGCCAGTTGGCCACTTTTAGCTTGGCTCCGGTAAACGCGTTAAATAAGGTGGTCTTTCCACAGTTAGGATTTCCCACGAAACCGACCGTAATAGGCCGTGTGCTTTCCTTACGGTCCTTATGCACCGGATCCGGCATACTGTTTTTCCTTTCCTCCGGCTTACCGGCATGTGATTCCCTATCCATGGATCCACCCCCTGTCCCCAGGGTTATGCTGCCATATGAATCTTTTCCTGCTGCTCTGGCCTGCCCATTCATGATGTATGTTCCTCCCTGACTGTAATTCCCTCTGACAGACGGCGTCCCAAAGCCAGCCTGGTGCCCCTGACCTTAATAATGACGCTTCCGCTGCCCTTCTTATTCAATATATTCACAGGAGTACCTTCGTTGACCCCAAGGGCCTCCAATCTCCTGGTAATGCCCTCATCCACCTGTACCCCTGCCACCACGTACCGGCCGCCGATTTCGCACTCATTCAGTTTCCTCTGCATACTGACCCGTATCCTCCTGTAATATCCTTAAAACCATATTCATTGTATGCTTAATAGGAAAAATTGTCAATAAGAAGAGTTTGTTGCAACAAACTATATTTTCAAAAAATAAGAACAGGCGCGGAGAAACATGTTCCCCACGCCCAAATCCATTGATTTAATCTGTTACCTGATACCCGTCCATGAATATCCTTATGGCATCCAGGCCCCATCGGACCCCACATAGCGGCCATCCGGTGTGGTCGTATTGGCATACATCACGCCATTACTCCCAAGATAATACCACTTCCCGTTAATGGCCTGCCAGCCCGTAAGCATGGCGCCGCTGGGATCCAGATAATACCACTGGCCATTAAGCCTCTGCCAGCCGGTCTGCATGGCGCCGCTGCTGTTCATATAGTACCATCTTCCATTCACAGCCTGCCAGCCGGTCTGCATCACACCGCTGCCGTCCATATAATACCACTGTCCATTGATGGCCTGCCAGCCCGTTGTCATGGCGCCGCTGGGATTCAGGTAATACCAATCCCTGTCCAGACGCTGCCAGCCGGTCAACATATAACCTGAACTGTTAAAATAGTACCAGGCTCCATTAATCTGCTTCCAGCAGGAAGATGGATAACCGCCAGTATCAAAGGCATACCACCACCCCTTCTGGTCCTGGACCCAGTGGCCGCTGCCGCCGTATCTTCCAAGTTCATCCTCATCCACATAAAAGGAACTGGAATCTTCAGACCACTCACCAGCCTTACTGTTATACCGAGATATAGCCCTTACCCGGAAGGTATAATCACCTTCCCTGTTAAAATATCCTGCAAAATCAAACGATGTCCTGGTGGTGCTCACAGTTGTCACTGTCTTATCATTCCTGAGAAGCTTCACATCATAACTCTTGGCTCCTTCAATCTCTTCCCATACAGCCGTGGTATCTTCCCAGTCCAGGTCCGTGGCGCCTTCCAGCTTACCGCCAATGCGCTTCAGTTCCGCATATACCTCTATATACGCGCCGCTGTCATAAATCTTGGCCTTCTTAAACTCGGCATTACATCCTGTAAATTTAAAGTGACTCTTGGATGTATAGGAAAAACGGTAGCCATCCTTGGCTGACAGTTCAATCTTCACCTCCGGTACATCCCCCACGGTCCATGTATCCTGGTCATCTGAATTCGTATATTCTGCTGATTCCACATAAAACTCACTGCTGTCTGCCTTGACCTTAATATTACCTATGTTGTCCCCGCTTGCAGGTGCCTTATCATATGAAAATGTAAGCTTCACCGTATCAATCTTCGTATCTGCCGCCAAGGCGGTAAATCCGGTACTGATTGCCATGACAACTGCTAACAATAAGCATATACCTTTCTTTTTTCTCATAACAACTCCTCCTATCCACCATTATATGAATTTTCTACCAATTGCCTATCTTTATTATAATAAAGCTATTGATATTGTACAATTTAATAATCCTTAAAAGAATATTACATTTTTCAAACACAATCCCTGTGGATAGGACAAGTTACAAATTATTCCATATCTATGAGTATTTTTTTAATTTCTATCATCCGGTCACGAAGCCTTGCAGCCTCCTCAAAGTTAAGTTCCACTGCGGCCTGGCGCATTTTCTTTTCCAACTCCTTAACCAGCTTATTGAGTTCCTTCTCATCCATGGATTCCGGATCCTTTTTAAACTTCTCATCGTTATCTGCCACTGCCTTTGATATGGCAATCAGGTCCCGGACCGCCTTTTTAATGGTTGTGGGCGTAATTCCATGCTCCTCGTTGTATGCCTGCTGGATCTGCCTGCGCCGGTTGGTCTCCCCGATAGCCACGCGCATGGAATCCGTCATGTTATCTGCGTACATGATTACATGTCCTTCTGAGTTCCTGGCCGCACGGCCGATTGTCTGGATCAGGGAAGTCTCAGAACGCAGGAAGCCCTCTTTATCCGCATCCAAGATTGCAACAAGGGTAATCTCTGGAATATCGAGTCCTTCCCTTAAAAGGTTAATGCCCACAAGCACGTCAAACACATCCAGACGCATATCACGTATGATCTGTGCCCGTTCCAGCGTATCAATATCAGAATGAAGGTATTTAACCCGGATTCCCACCTCGCGCATGTAATCCGTAAGGTCCTCAGCCATCCGCTTTGTCAATGTGGTAATCAGTATCTTATGATGGTTTGCCACTTCCTTGTTCACTTCAGAAATCAGGTCATCTATCTGGCCCTCCACCGGGCGTACGGTAACTTCCGGGTCCAAAAGTCCGGTAGGACGGATGATCTGTTCCACGCGCATCAGTTCATGTTCCCGTTCATATACGGACGGAGTAGCGGATACGAACATCATCTGATTAATCTTATCCTCAAATTCAGAAAAATTAAGGGGTCTGTTATCCAGCGCGGAAGGAAGCCTGAAACCATAATCCACCAATGTTGACTTCCTGGACCGGTCCCCGGCGTACATGCCCCTGACCTGCGGCAGGGTAATATGGGACTCGTCCACAATGATCAGGAAATCCTCCGGGAAATAATCAATCAGCGTGCAAGGCGGTTCACCAGGAAGCCCTCCTGTCAGATGGCGTGAATAGTTCTCAATTCCAGAGCAGAAACCAGTCTCCCGCATCATCTCCACATCGAAATTAGTCCTCTCCGAAATCCTCTGTGCTTCCAGCAGCTTATCCTCGCTTTTAAAAAATGCAACCTGCTCTTTCAGTTCAGCCAGGATATTCTCTGTTGCCTCCATCATCTTCTCTTTTGGCACCACGTAATGGGATGCCGGGAAAATGGCAATATGCCCCAGCTGGGCTTTAATCTCTCCGGTCAGGGTATCAATCTCCGTTATCCGGTCAACCTCATCCCCAAAGAATTCTATCCTGTAAGCCGCACTGTCCGAATACGCAGGAAACACCTCCAGCACATCCCCCCTTACCCGGAAAGTACCACGCTTAAAATCCATGTCATTGCGGTCATACTGGATATCAATCAGTTTGTGGATGATTTCGTCCCTGTCCCTTATCATTCCAGGGCGCAGCGATATTACCATCTCCTTATAGTCAATAGGACTTCCCAGGCCGTATATACAGGACACGGACGCCACAATAATCACATCCTCCCGCTCTGACAGGGCGGCCGTTGCCGAATGGCGCAGCTTGTCAATCTCATCATTGATGGATGAATCCTTTTCAATGTAGGTGTCCGTGGACGGCACGTAGGCTTCTGGCTGGTAGTAGTCGTAGTAGCTCACAAAATACTCCACCGCGTTCTCCGGGAAGAACTCCTTAAACTCGGAATAGAGCTGGGCTGCCAGGGTTTTGTTGTGGGCGATGATGAGGGTTGGCTTCTGTAACTGCTGGATTACGTTGGCCATGGTAAAGGTCTTACCGGAGCCTGTGACGCCTAGTAAAGTCTCGAATTGGTTACCTTCCTTGAAGCCTTTGACAAGGGCTTCGATAGCCTGCGGCTGGTCGCCGGTGGGCTGATATTCACTGTGTAATTTGAACTCCATAATGCGTTTTTACCTCCTTGATGACCCAATTAAAAGTACGTCTGTTAAGCAGAAATCCGTAAAATCTTTGAAATCAGGTATTCGAGCAGCTGCCTAATAGGCTTACCTTCGAATTTCAGAATTTAGCTACTGATAAAACAATATCATTTACTGCTTAACAATACAAAATATATGTTTTCAAATCAATAATCACAAAGCATTTCAGAATATAATTATAAAAAACCAAATCTAAAAAGAAATCGCTTGTCTCGGTACTGATTCTCATTTGCCTTGCCACAAATGAAAAACCTCTCCCTAACTCTAATAAGAACCTCTGTATATGACTAAGAATCGCTCTTTCAAGCTCACTTTCTTTATACTCATAATTCTCTGGAAATCCCATGAATTCCAGTACATAAGGGTCTTTGACAAATTCATAGTTTTCTGCTATTGAATCTTGCAGTTGTGTAGATAGTATTCTTTTGTAATATCCACTTTTTATATTACGCTCAAGTATTTTTACAGACCAGCTTCCTCTAATTGCCTCTTGAATATAGTAATTGTGTTCTTCTTCTGAATCAAGCCGCATAATATTTCTTAAATGAGACCACGATAAATGGCTACACGCCGTGTAGCCAATTGAATCTTTAGGAAAAGTACGATAAAACTGACGACAATTTTTTAAATTTGCAATAGAAAATCCCGTTCCAAACTCTCCTGAAAGTTCTTTTGACAAGTTACGAAGTTTGTAAAATATGTCGAACATCATCATAAAATTGCTGTTCCTAACTTTAGCTTACAATCTATAAGACACTCAAACAAGTCTTTATCAATACAATGAGCATGTGAAATCCCATACTGGCTTAGATTGATACTTTCTGAACATGTACATAACTCCACCATAGCAATTCGCAAAAGCAGAGTATGTGTCCCATAAAGATAAAGGCAAGCCTCCTCTTGCTTTCTTCACTTCACAGCGATTATCTTCTCTATATGAATCAAATTTCGAAATATTAAAAATCAACAGACCCACCTCATTTCTGTTTCCCGTTTTTGATTCAATAAACTTTGTTGTTATCCATGCCAAGCATACACATAATAATCTTTCAAACCCAGCCTTACCATATACATACAACTTAATAACTGACGAAGTATTCCTCCCAGTTGTTAGGGAAATACTCCTTGAATCCGCTGTAAAGCTGGGCGGTTGATGTTTTTTTATGGGCGATGATTAGCGTTGGTTTATATTCAGCCAATTAATCCTTCGGAAAACAATCCTCCACCCATCCGTCATCGGCTCACATATCGCTTCGAATGCACCTCTCCCGCCCGATCCAGCACCACCGCCATATTCCGTCTCACAATTTCCTCATCCTCAGCCAGCATCGGCTCCAGGACATCCCTGATAAATGTATCATCCGCAATATTGACCAGCAGCAGCTCATCTGTATACACAATATCCTTCTCCAGGTCATACTCATGCAAATCCCTGAGCATGAGCTGGATCTCATCATCCGTAAAGTCTTCTCTTTCCAGGTATCCCACATATGGAAGGACGTAAAACCGCATCCACGTCTTTATGTTTCCGTCAAGCAGATAGTACATCTTCATCAACGTCCCGCGGTCCCCCTGTGCTCCCATGAACTTTCCAACATAGTATCTGGTATCAGGCTCCTCACAGGACTTTATGACGGTAAGCAGGATACAAAGTGTCTCCGCGTCCAGACTGAAGGTTCCTTTATTCCATTCCAGGCTGTCCAGAAACCGCGTCAATGCATGAATCCGGTTCTGCTCATATAAAACCCGGATGACGCTGCCCGCACTTTCCGTCCAGTCGGCCTCATCAAAGGCGTCAACCATCCCATCCGGAAGTTCTTCCCAATACAGCATACTGATAAATGAACTGAAAAAGGAGTTGGTCCTGTTTTTTCCTATGACATAGTAAAAAGCAAGCCTGACAATACCGCTGGTATATTTTAATCTGCCCCTGATATATTTGGCAGCCGCATCACTTTTATGGTATAGGGAGTAGAGCAGTCCGATTGCCCACTTATCCTTACCACATTCAATCTCACGCATCAGCCTGTCAATTAATCCTTCACAGGAAGGTCCGGGCAGATAATCCTCAAACCGTATGAACAGGTAGATTGTGAACAGCATCTCATCCCATCCTGCCAGATAATACCTAAGACAGAGTTCAAAGGCTTCCTGTGAACCTTCTTTCTGCAATCTCTGCGCCATCACCTGGCGCTGCACATGGTTTAACATTCCTTCATCCTGGAATATTTCAGCTATCTGCCCTAAGGAAAATGCAGCTGACAGTTCATCAAATCCGGACAGGCCATCCACCGGGTCGTCCTCATAATCCTGCAGTCTCCGTATAATCTCCTTATAGTCCCCAACCGTAATATAACTGCTTAATGCACCTGCTGCTCTTGTGACAAAATTAAAGTCATCCTTACAGTGGGCGAATATAAGACCAATCATCTCTTCTTTGATAGTATTGCCCATTAGGTCCAAAAGCCATCCCGCTGCTATACCGCCCAGCAAATCGCCTTTCCCCACCAGCATCCGCAGAATCCCCTCATGTCTGCCAGTCACCGGAAGCCGCACATGGGCTTCTTCCAAAGAGATATAATAATCCAATGATTTTGTGTCAGCGTTCTGATACAGATGTTCAAGGATCAGCATTGAGCAATCATCGCACCCGTCCTGCATATATTCCGCTGCCTGGGCAGCCAGTACGCTGTCTGTTCCAAGAAGGACGGTAATGTATTCCAAGGCAGCCTCCCCTTCAAAGAACCCGGCCGCAAAAAGAAACACCTGATTCCACCTCAAATCCTCAAGGTAATCTGCAGCCAGCTGCCTCCAGGCCCCACATGACGCCAGACTGCCGGCTGCCAGGAATTCCGTCACGGATTGATGGAAAAACATGGCCCTGTTCTCCGGGAGCGGTACAAGGAACTGACAACGGTCCATCAGGAAATTCAGCATTTCCCTATTCTTCTTTTCCGTAAGTCCAGGAACTGCCTGCCTCATGCATTCCGAAACAGAATCCAATGTAAAGGTCTCTGCTCCCCTGCAGAACAGTTCAAATGCAAAATCATCCAGGGCAGCAATGATATCCATTGAAATTCCCAGTTTTTCCCTTATATTATCCATTATATACCGGAAATAAGACAGATAGATATCTTTTACAGTGCATGACTCATCCACGCTTATCCTTTTGTTCTGAAGCAGCTGAAAATACAAGGGTGACTGAAACATCCCCATAATGGCAGGATATTCCGCAAGCCTCCCAAGCCCATTCCTCACCAGATAATCCCTTACATAGGTTCCCTCAACCGCCTCCAGACGGTATGATTTATATGTGCGTCTTCCTGTTCCTGTACGGGATGCCACGACTGCTTCCTTAAAAAAGATATAGTGCTCCAATTCTGAGCGGCAGCATCCGTCTTCCATATACCGTGATTCTATCTCATTATAGGAATCCAGAAGATACAGGACCTTATCAGACTCCATCCACTGGTGTATCTGGACCGTATCCGGGAACTGATCCTCTATCTCCCTCTCAATGCTGCCCGGTCCGCAATAATTCTTCAAATCAATATAGACCGGGATAAAAGGCATATCCTTGCGTTTGCTGGTATTACACCAGTCCAACAGACGTTTTGCCTGGGCCGCGCAATACCGCTTCATGAAGAAGGTCTTCCCTGAACCAGGGTTCCCGGTCAGGGCGAATCCCCGTACCTCCCTCTTAAGCATCTCTTCTGTGGATATGGACTGCCCACGGCCCATATATGAAACCGGACAAAGTTCTAACGGGAATATGCTTTCCTCATTGGTTTTAAATCTGGCCATTAACGATTGGGCATATACTGCCAGCCCCTTCCTCTGCCTCTGTGTGATGACATCCGGTGTTCCCCTGCCGTCCCCGGCAATAAAACTGCTTTTCTTCCTGGATGGGGCCAGTTCCCGCAGCAGCTTGAAAATATTACTGTAATCCCGTCCATCCTCAGCCGGGATTGTGTCATAGCTTAGGATCTGAATACCGTAGGCTGCTTTCCAGTAATTGATTTCCTCTGTTGGAACATCGGGCATGATTGCATATTTCTCTGTAATACCCTGCTTATAATCATTGCGGAACCGGTCCATTATGCGCAGGAAATCAGGATCTGTCAGCCCAAAGCCAACAAAGATGATGTTCCTTGTGGCTAAAAGCGTATCTAAGGTCCTGTGGGCATAATACCTGCCGCCGTTCTCATACATATCGCGGTAATCGCTGTTTGTGAAAATGATGCTGTCCCCATCCATGATATCCCCATGGGGTTTAAATACAAAATTCCTGCTCTTAATGGCGCACAGATCAGCACACTGCTGTACATCCGTATTCGTAACAACCTTTAGCCTGCTACGTTTCCCATTGGCCCTGATAGCGCGCTCCAGCAGCCTGTCAAAATTCGTAGTAATGAAACAATTAATCCCCAGGTTCAGAAGAAGCTGATGAATCTCCCCTGGTTTGGATGTCCTGACCCGCATCTCACTCTTTAAAAAACCGTGATACTGCTCCCTGGTCAACTCACCTTTTGCCAAATCCGCTGCCAACAGCGGCTGGCTGTCCTTATATTTCCTGATTCCAGTTGAGTCCCCGCCTGTGCGGTCAACATAATCAGCCATATCATTCAGCAGCCTGACCCATCCGGGTATGCCGGACCACGTGGATATGCCTGCCCCCACAAACAGGACTGTCCCGTCCTCTGCAATTGCCTTCTCAATGTTTCTCCGTATATCTGACACCATAGCCGCCCTCCTATGTGCTCCGGGGAAATATCCATAACCGTGTACACTTCATTCATTATACCAGATTGCCCTTAGAAAGTATAGACCGCAATCGAATGTTTGTTCTGTTTCCCCAATATCTGTATTGTCCGGTTGAACCGTCTTCCATAAGGTATTAAAATTACGGACAGGGGCGAGTCCGACAATCAGGGGCTTGGTCCGGCAACCAGGACTCAGTTCCAGCAGGCAACATCCCGGATAATCCAGACAGCAAAACAGGAGTGACTGCCACCGGCAGGTCACTCCCATCCATCTCATCGTCCCTAACACTAAACAACGCCGTCTACTTCCCCAGCTTGCCTTCCAGCACCTCAACCGCCTTCTGGATCTGGTTATCCTCCTCCGGCTTCACCACGGCCTGGGTCTTAAGCTTCTCATCCAGTTCCACTTCCACGTCCGGCTCAATCCCCTTTCCATGGAGGTCAAATCCGCTTGGGGTATAATAATGGGCTGTGGTAATCTTAATTGCAGAGCCGTCCCCCAGAGGAATCAGGTTCTGTACGATTCCCTTTCCATAGCTGGTGGTTCCCACCACGGTTGCCCTGTCATAATCCTTCATGGCGCCTGTAAATACCTCTGAAGCGCTTGCGGAGTCTCCGTTTACCAGTATGACAACCGGCAGGTCAAGCTCATGCTTGTCGGATGCGGTATATACATCGCCCTTCTCATTCTTGTCAGCCGTGTACACAATCAGGGTCTTGCCCTCTCCCTTGTCATACTTGGAAATGTCATCGGGAAGCAGGTAATCCGCCATCTTCACGGCGCCGTCCAGGACACCGCCTGGATTGCTTCTCAGGTCGATGATCAAGCCTTCCATTCCATTTTTCTGAAGTTCATCCACGGCAGCTTCAAACTGCTCCACTGTGATGACATCAAATTCACTGACAGCGATATATCCAATATTGCCGTCCATCATCCTGTGCTCCACGGTGGGCACCTCTATCTTACGCCGTTTCACGGTCAGGTCCACATACTCATCCTTATCCGCGCGGTAAACCGTAATCTCCACCGGCGTGCCTTCCTCGCCCTTGATGTAGTTGTTCACCAGCACATCCAGGCTCTCAGAGGCAACCATGGTATCCCCGACCTTATAGATGATGTCGCCGGGCTGCATGCCTGCTTCCAGGGCAGGAGATCCTTCAAACACCTTTACAATGGTGCAAAGTCCGGTGGTACGGTTCTGGCTGATCATGGCTCCGATACCTGAATAGGTACCCTTGGTGCTGTCCTGAAGCGACGTATAATCGGACTTCGTATAGTACACGGAATAAGGGTCATCCAGGCCAGCCAGCATGCCACGGTAGATAAAGTCCTCCACATTCTCCGCATCCTCTTCATACAGGAAGTATTCCCCTATGATCTGCTGGATTAAATCCATCTTGGCCGTCACACGCCCAAAATCCACGCCTTCCGGCTTCTTGGTCCCGTTTGAAATCGCAGGCGCCCGGCCCTCTGTCTGGGCACCCGGCTGATGATTCAGCACCTTTTTTCCGAAAATGTATATGCCGGCCGACATTCCCACCACAATCAGGCCCACAAAGGCAGTAACCAAGGCCCCGGCCAGCACACCGGCCCAGAACCGGTTCCTTCCATTACCCTGGCGCCCCGCGCCTCCGTCCAGATTGCCGTTCCCATCCATATTTCTCTGTTGATCAAAATCGCGATTATCCAATTTAAGTCTCCTATCTGTCCCTTCTAATCTATACTTATGACGCATCAGGGGCTAACATAACTGCGGGGATTCACATAAGTCCCTCCTGAACGGATTCCAAAGTGCAGGTGGGAACCGGTGGAATAGCCGGTGGAACCCACCTTGGCAATCACCTGTCCCTGCTTCACCTTCTCCCCAACGCCCACTAAAAGCTTGGAGCAGTGCATATAAACCGTGCTGACGCCGCCTCCATGGTCAAGCATGATATAATTGCCAGCTGAATAGCTGTATGTAGAAATCACAACCTCTCCGTCCGCCGCCGCAATGATATCCGCTCCCGTTGCGGCGCCGATATCCATTCCCTTGTGGTTGCTGGAAGCGCCTTCCGTAGGCGATTCCCTGTCCCCGAAATTGGAGGTGATGCGGCTGCTGGATGGACAGGGCCACTTAAAGCTAATATTCCCCAAATTTGACACGGTATACGTTTTGCCGGCCGCCTCTGCCTTTTTCCTGGCTTCCTCTTCCCTGCGCTTCATCTCGGCCTCGATTTTTTTCATCTGGTCTTCCTGGGCTTTGATGTCCGCATTGTACTGGTCTATCTCAGACTGGGCCGATGCAATCTTGGAATTATAGGAATCCAGCTCTGCCTTTTTGGAATCCATCAGCTTCTGCATGGACGCCTGTTTGGCCTGGGTGGTCTCCTGTAACGAAAGAAGGCCCTGGTGTTCTTCCTCAAGGGCCAGTTCCCTGTCCGCCACCTCATCCTTTGCAGCCGCATATTCCTTTAGCATCTTCCTGTCATATTCGGCAATCTGGCTTACATATTCAGCCCTGTTGAGAAGTTCGGAAATGCTTCCGGACTCCATGACCATGTCCACAAAGCTGCTCTCCCCATTCTCATACATGTACTTGATGCGCAGCTTCATGGTGCTGTACTGGTGTTCTTCCACACCCTTTGCTTCCTCTAACTGCACCCTGGCTGTCTCTATCTCCGATTCCTTGACCGTAATCTGTGTCTCCAGCTGGGACAGCTCATCTGACAATGCCGACAGGCTGCCGTCCAGCTTCTTTACATAGGCAGCCGTATCCGCTTTCAGCGTTTCCAGCTGGTTCAGGGTGCTTTCTACTTTTTTCTTTTCCTCTTCCAGGGCCGAAACCTGCTTCTTGGCGTCCTCAATCTCCACGCTTGTGGCATAGGAGGAAAATGCAGCCATCCCTCCCAGAAGCAGGCCGCCGGCCAAAGCCGCTGCCCGGATCCGTCTGTTTCCCTTCATGGAACGCTCCTTTCCCAACGTTTCAGACAGGCACTAAACCTTCAGATGGCGGTGAATCGTGAAAAAGCTTACAAAGAAGCCGATTCCAATCCCCAGCGCGCCTGCCGTACCTGCCATATAAGGGAAAATATCCCCCAGGGCAATGGGCCTGAAAAGCCCTGTTATCATCTGATACTGTTCATTTACATAGATGACCGCCTTCTGATACAGGAAATACATCCCAATCAAAGGGATTACCGCCCCAAAGGCGCCTAAGAGCACCCCTTCCACCACAAACGGCGCCCGTATCATATAATTGGTCGCCCCTATGAACCGCATGATTTCATTTTCACGCCGCCTGAAGGAGGCTGCCACCGAAATGGTGTTGCTGATCAGGAACACGGCCACTGCCAGCAGCACGCCGATAATGACCACGGACAATGCCCCAATCATCCTGCCCGCGCTGGTAAAGCCTGCCACGGCTGCGCTGGAATAGCGCACCTTGCGCACGCCCTCCATGCCCTCCAGCCGGTTGACAATCCCATCCTGGTCCTCTAAGCTGTTTAAGAATATCTCATAGGAAGCAGAGCCTGACAGCGGGTTATCATCTGCAAACCCTTCCGCCAGTTCCTCCATCCCCTCAAAATACTGTGTCTTAAAATTCTCCCATGCCTGTTTGGCCGACACATAGTTGACTTCCCTGACCTCCCCCCAGCCGCGGATGATATCGCCTGCAGCCAGGATCTGTTCCTCCGGAAGCTGTTCGTCAAAGAACACGGTTATGCCAACCGTTGTCTGTGCTGTCTTCGAAACATTCTGCACATTGGCCACCAGGGCAAAAAAAAGACAGAATAAAAAAATACATGCAGAAATAGTCGCTACGGAAGCCAGCGAAAACAAAATATTCCTGCATATATTAATGACGCCCTGTTTCAGGCAATACCAAAATGTACTGATCCTCATTACTTTTTATTTGCCCCTCTCATCACTGATAATCGACCCCCGTTCCATGGTAATGACACGCTTATTCATCTCATCCACCATTTCCTGACTGTGTGTGACCACAATCACAGTTGTCCCCCTCTGGTTAATCTCCTCCAGAAGCTTCATGATTCCATGGGTGTTAAAGCTGTCCAGATTACCGGTAGGCTCATCCGCCAGAAGTACTTCCGGGTTATTGATGAGAGCCCTGGCAATGGCCACCCTCTGCTGCTCTCCTCCGGAAAGCTGCCGGGGATAGGCCTTATACTTGGAAGACAGCCCAACCAGCCGGAGCATCTCAGGCACGGTCTCTTTAATCACCCGGCCCGGCACCCCGATCACCCTTTGGGCAAATGCCACATTCTCAAACACAGTGCGGTCCTTCAGGAGTCTGAAATCCTGAAAGACCACGCCTAATCTTCTCCGATATTTGGGAATATACCGTCTCGGCATCCTTCCCAGGTCCATATCGTTCACCACAATACGTCCCTTTGTGGGTTCCAGTTCCTTTAAAAGCAGCTTCATCAGCGTGCTCTTGCCGGAACCGCTCCTGCCTACGATGAATACAAACTCCCCGTCATCAATGGTAAGGGAAATATCCTTCACAGCCTTGCTGCCGGTTTCGTAGGTCTTGCATACGCGACTTAATTCTATCATCTGTTACTCCGGTTTAATAGTCCAAGCTCTCCATATACTTCATATACTTTGCAACCATCAGCGCAATCTTGAATGTGATGGCATCCTCAAAGATACGAAGATCCAGGCCTGTACTCTTCTGAAGCTTATCCAGGCGGTATACCAGGGTGTTGCGGTGGATATACAGCTGTCTGGAAGTCTCAGACACATTCAGGCTGTTCTCAAAGAACTTGTTAATGGTGGCAAGTGTCTCCTCGTCAAAATCATCCGGTGATTTGCCGTCAAACACTTCGCGGATGAACATCTTGCACAGCGGAATAGGAAGCTGGTAAATCAGGCGTCCGATTCCCAGGTTGTTGTATGCAATCACATTCTTGCTGGCATAGAAAATCTTTCCTACATCCAGGGCCATCTTGGCTTCCTTGTAGGAACGTGACACTTCCTTAATATCATTAATGGTGGTTCCATAGGAAACACGCACCTTGGTCATGGCCTCGGTGTTCAGCATATCCAGGATGGTGTTGGCGGTCTTGTCCAGCTCGCTGTAGGACTCGCCCTGACGGACTTCCTTCACAAGGATGATGTTCTTCTCATCCACGGCCGTGATGAAGTCCTTGGTCTTGGATGCAAACAGGCTTCTTACTGTCTCCAGCGCGTTGACATCCTTCTCATTATGGGTCTCGATGATAAATACGACACGCTTTACATCCGTGTCAATGTGCAGCTTCTTGGCCCTGTTGTAGATATCCACCAGTAGCAGGTTGTCCAGAAGCAGGTTCTTGATGAAGTTATCCTTATCAAAACGCTCCTTGTATGCCACTAACAGGTTCTGGATCTGGAATGCGGCCAGTTTCCCCACCATGTATACATCATCGCTTGCACCCTTGGCAAGGAGGATGTATTCCAGCTGGTGCTCATCGAACACCTTAAAGAACTGGTAGCCCTGAATCACCTGGCTGTCTGCCGGTGAATCCACAAACACCAATATGGAGCTTTCGGAATCCTCTGCATCTGTAAATGTGGATGCCAGCACTTTTCCCTCTGTATCACATATACCCAAATCAATTCTCGTAATTGCCTTTAATCCATCAAGTGTGGTCTGAAGTATCTGATTTGAAATCATTCTATAATCTCCTTTTCAAACGTATTCGGAGTAACTAATATCCCTATTTTCATATTTTAATGCAAAATTACAAAAAAAGCAAGAGAGTTGTATGCTCTCCTGCTTCTTTTTACCTTAAATTTCATTTACGGTTTATGAAACTTAGTTAAGAACCACAAGTTCCGTGTCCTTATCGAAAATATGGATTTTCTCTAAATCCAGTGCCAGCTGGATGGTATCACCGGGTCTTGCAGTGGTGCGTGGGTTCACCTTGGCGGTAAAGTCAGCATCATCAATATCAAAGTACAGCAGGACCTCGGAGCCTAACATCTCGTATACACGGATGGTTGCATCAAATACGCTCTTAGGCGACATGGAAAGGAAGGATTCCTCATCATGCAGGTCCTCCGGACGGATGCCAAGGGTAACGGTCTTGCCCACATAGCCTGCTTCCTCCAGCTTCTTTGCCTTTCCTTCCGGAAGTGCAACCGTATGTCCGCCAAAGCTGAGGGTCACGTCGCTGCCATCCTTGCCCACTGCGGCATCAATCATGTTCATCTGAGGCGCTCCGATGAATCCGGCAACGAACTTGTTGCATGGCTTATCATACAGATTCTGCGGGCTGTCCACCTGCTGGATCACACCGTCCTTCATGACTACAATCCTGGTTCCCAGTGTCATGGCCTCGGTCTGGTCATGTGTTACATAGATGATGGTTGTCTCCAGCCTCTGATGAAGCTTGGAAATCTCAACACGCATCTGTCCCCTTAACTTGGCATCCAGGTTGGACAGCGGCTCGTCCATCAGGAATACCTTGGGGCTGCGGACAATGGCACGGCCCATGGCAACACGCTGCCTCTGGCCGCCGGAAAGCGCTTTCGGCTTACGGTCCAGAAGATGCTCCAGGTCGAGGATCTTAGCAGCGTTACGTACCTTCTGGTCAATTTCTTCCTTTGGTGTCTTCCTCAGTTTCAGACCGAATGCCATGTTGTCATATACGGACATATGCGGGTAAAGTGCATAGTTCTGGAATACCATTGCAATATCCCTGTCCTTTGGTTCAACGTCGTTCACCAGCTTGTCATCGATGTAAAGCTCGCCGGAAGAAATGTCCTCCAGACCGGCAATCATACGAAGGGTGGTGGACTTACCACATCCTGAAGGTCCTACGAAAATGATGAATTCCTTATCTTTAATTTCCAGATTAAACTCTTTAACTGCAACGAAACCGTTTGGATACTTCTTAGTTACATTCTTCAGTAATAAACTAGCCATCCTGTCTTTTCCTCCTAAAATTCGCTTTGCTTACATGCATGAACGCCTTTCGTGTAACTGTTAATATCATACATGAAAGCAAATGAGGAATCCATATTGTAAATCCACAAAATCCATTTTGGGGATTTAGCTAATTTGTATACGAAAAAAAAAATGTGCTGTAAATCACAATGCATTCCAATATTTTCCGTAAATTTTTTGTTAATTATGTTAATCAAACCCGGAAATCAATGGAATTCAATGAATCCTTCACCGAAAACTTCTCTTGCATCGCTGACAATCACAAAGGCTTTGGGGTCAAACTCGGCCACAATTTCTCTGATTTGCACAATTTCCTTCTTGGAAACCACGCAGAAAAGCATTTTCTTCTCCTGGTCAGAGTACATACCCCTGGCGTCCAGGCTGGTGACCCCGCGGCCCATGCGCTCCATGATGGCATCCGCAATCTGTCCATACACATCGGAAATGATATATGCCTGCTTAGAGAACTTCAGTCCTTCAATCAGCCCGTCCGTTACCTTTGCCACGCAGAAGATGGCAATCAGCGCGTACAGGGCGCTTCTGATCCCGAACACGGATGCGCCGGCTATCACGATCAGCCCGTCCAGCACCTGCATGATCTGGGCCAGGGTGTAATGCTTCATCCGTTTCTGTATCAGGGCTGCCAGCATATCGGTACCGCCCGTGGTGCAGCTGGTCAAAAACACCATCCCGGTGCCCACGCCGCTTATGATGCCTCCGAACAGGGCTGACAGCAGGATGTCATTTCCCATATAAGAGCCTTCGGGCAGGATATAGAGGGAAACGGAAAGCATCACGGTTGCAAACAGGGTCCGCTTGATGAACTTCCATCCCATGACAAACAGGCCCGCGGCAAACAGCGGGATATTGAGAACGGTATTGGTCAGCCACAAAGGAACGGACCACAGCTCCTTGGCAATGATGGCCAGGCCGGACACGCCTCCTGTTACCATGCTGACCGGGTCATAGATATTTTTAATTGCAAATCCAATAAGGAATGTCCCTGCCACAATAAGGATATAATCCACTGCCGGGCTTCTTCTGTTCATATTCTTATCTCCTTCCCCACATTAAGGTGTAATTGAAACCAGCGCTCCGTCATCCGTGTATCCCCGTGCATCCCTGTAACCCCATCCCCGCCCACGCCAGGCCCGGTACATAAAAAGGCAGCCGCCGTATATGGGACTGCCTGATGATTCCGGTTGCCGGTTACGCATCTTTATCTGCATTTATACATATTTATCTGCATTTATATACGCTCAATTATCTGCATCTATATACGCTCAATTATCTGCATCTATATACGCTCAATGGTCTTTTCCGTAATGCGGATCTTACCTTCCTTCAGAAGACGGCCAACCGCACGTTTAAATGCGTTCTTGCTCATGTGGAACTCGCGCATGATGACATCCGGGTTGGCCCTGTCGTTAAAAGGAAGCACCCCGTCAAAGTCATCGATTACCTTGAGCACGGCCTCTGCGTCCGTCCCCATCTGCACATGGGCCTTCTCCCGCGCGCACAGATCCAGCTTCCCGTCATCGCGCACCCTGGTCACCCTGGCCTGCACCGTATCGCCTTCCCGGAACCTTCCGAAAAGCTCCTTTTTCGGTATCAGCCCATAATATTTATTGTCCACTGCCACAAATGCCCCAATGGTATCATTAATCTCATAAATCGTACCGTTCACCCAGTCATCCGCTTTATATGGGGACTGGTTACTCATATGGGAATATACCCGCATGGTGGCTGCCAGACGTCTGCTCTTGTCCACGTAAAGGGTAACAAGGCAGTGCTCCCCCTTGCGTACCGGATGGGTCTGCTCCTTAAAAGGCAGCAGCAGGTCCTTCTCCAGTCCCATGTCCAGAAAAGCCCCTATCTTCGCCACATCCTTTACCTCCAGCATGGCGGTCTCCCCTACCTGGAGCTTGGGTGCGGCCGTGGTGGCAATCAGGCGGTCCGAGGAATCCTTGTAAATGAATACCTGGATCTTATCCCCCACCTTTGCCCCTTCCGGGACCTGTTTTTTTGGAAGGAGGACCGATGCCTCATCCCCTGCATTCTCACCGACGTATACGCCAAAATCTTTTTCCCTCAATATTTCAAGTTCCTGTACTTTTCCTAATTCAATCATCTTTCTCCCCCTCTGGTCCGGCCTCTTCTTCCGGTTCGGTCCGCAGCCATATCACTGCGTAGGCGTCATCCTGCGTATTGTTTAAGGCAACCGTCCACACGTGGTCCGGCCCCTGGCTGACATGGGGAATGATGACATCACCCAGAACAGCCGCTTTCTTATAGTCTGCCCGTATTTCCCTGATTTTAAGCCCTTCCGGGATGGATTCCCTGGCCATATCCACATATTGGGCATTATTCACATGGTGGTTGGTATCAATATGATGCCGCGCCACCACGATGGGTTTCCCTGTCTCATACGTTTCCGGCACCGCTATCTTCCTTGGCGCCGGGCCCAGTTCAAGGGGCGGTTCCCTGTCCCCGTAAGGCTCCGTGTCCTCCGGCTGTACCCGGATCGGCATGTTTTTTTCCGTATCATAGAGAAACCACACGGAAGCCGCCCTGACACAGTCATGCCCCTTTTCGTCCTGGATCACGAAATCACGGTACCCGTAAATCCCTTTGGAAGAACAATGCCATGTCCCTACCACCAGCCGTTCCCCAAGCTTTGGATAACGGTCAATCAGAATCCTCCAGGAGGACAGAAGCCACGCCCTGTGGCCTGTATCCAGGTACTCCACACCAACCCTTGCATCCTCTGACTGGAACGTGCTGCAATCCTGCATATAATTGATGATCCCGGTAAGGGAGAGCTGTCCGCGTTCGTCCGTCTCACTATAACGGACCCTGCTGTTAATCGTATACATATTTACCTCGTTCTGCCTTTCGTTTCGCCTTTCGTCATGAATCCTATCATGAATCTTTCTGTACGGCGTCAGTGTACCAGGACATTGTATCACAGATAAACCGGATTATACAAGCCCTTCCGCCACGGCAGCCGCCTCCCGGGCAATCTCCAGTTCCTCATTGGTCTTTATGACCAGTACATTGACCCTGGAGGTGCCGTCTGATATCTTCACGGCCTCTGCCTGCTCCCGGTTCTTTACCTCGTCAATGGTAATGCCCAGGTATTCCAGATAACTGCATATCTCCTCACGTATATCGGAATCATTTTCACCGATTCCGGCCGTAAAGACAATGTTGTCCACGCCGTTCATGGCAGCGGCGTAGCTGCCCACGTACTTGGCTACCCTGTATGCGAATATCTCCCTGGCCAGGGTTGCCTTTTCGTGGTATTTGATTTCCGCGTCCTTTAATTCCCTAAAGTCACTGGAAAAATTTTTGGATATGCCCAGTACCCCGGATTCCTGGTTCAGTATGGCCACGATCTGCTTGATGTCCAGGTCCTCCTTCTTAGCAAGATATTCCAGCGCCCCTGCATCCACATCGCCGCAGCGGGTCCCCATCACCAGCCCTTCCAAAGGCGTGAATCCCATGGAGTTGTCCACCACCTGACCGTATTTGACCGCACAGATACTGGCGCCATTCCCCAGGTGGCAGACAATGGTCTTCACCCGCCCCGGGTCCTGTCCCATGAACTGGGCCGCCCTGCGGGAAACGTACTTATGGCTGATTCCATGAAAACCGTAGCGGCGGATTTTATGCCGTTCATAGTACTTGTAGGGAAGGCCGTACAGAAATGCCTTTGGCTCCATGGTCTGGTTAAATGCCGTATCAAATACCCCCACCATCAGGGTGTCCGGCATCAGTTCACGGCAGGCCTCCACCCCCACCAGATTGGCAGGATTATGCAGGGGCGCCAGGTCATTACACTCCGTCATGGCATGAATGACTTCTTCGCTGATGACAACAGAGCCAGTGAACTTCTCCCCTCCGTGGACCAGCCGGTGTCCCACCACGTCAATCTCTGAAAATTCCCCAATCACGCCTTTATCCAGGTCCGACAGCGTATCCAGTATGGTATGTACCGCCTGCTTGTGGTCCTTCATGGGAACCGGCTCCTTCAATGACACGCCTGTATCTGTTTTATAGGTAAAACGGCCGTCAATCCCAATCCGTTCACAAAGCCCCTTTGCAAGGACCCGCTCGGTTTCCGAATCAATCACCTGGAATTTCAGTGAGGAACTGCCGCTGTTGATAACCAGAATTTTCATGTGAACCTCCCCTTCCCTCCGGGAAATGTCCGAACATCCATCATCCCGCGGAAATGATGGTTCAGCCATACCCGGGGTGTGTCCGGAAATCCATTCCCGCCAGCTGCCCTAAGAAATCCACCGCCAGCTCCCCACATGGTAGCCGGCGGAAAGCAATTTTCAGCCACATCCTTATACTTGTTAGGAAAATTATATACCAGTTCCCGGAAGGTGTCCATAAAAATATGCGCCCGCCTAAGCGGACGCATATTTAGGATCAAGAATCCATCCATGCCATAAGTGAAAGCCGGATTCTTGTTAAGCCGCCTTTTTGCCGGCGCCAAAGAGCATTTTCAGGAAACCGAACAATACCATGCCGATGATGGCCGTTGTCAGGTAAATCTGTATACCCGCAATCTGTTTCACCACATAGCCAAGGGTCTCCTGGCCCGCGCCAGTGAAAAAGGCAGCCGCCTTGTTGGAGGCCACGATCCCAATTGCCATGGGGAAGGTAAGTCCTGCAAAACCGGGCGCAAAGGGAACCGCAAAAAATACGGGCAGCTTGACAATGATGAATACCAGCGAGGCAAGAACACAGAAAAACAGGACGCCCACAAGAACCATGCTGGGTTCCTGAGCCAGGTTCAGGTAGCTTGCCAGGCAAAGGCTGCAGGGGGCCAGCACAATGGCCTGGGTGTGGCACACAGCCGGTTTGACTTCCCTTGTGGCCAGCCTCCACACCATGAAGGGGATGGTGATGGTGTAAATGCACAGTCCCCATACCAGCACGGCCTTTGCCATGATGGGAGGCAGCATGGCCAAGCCTACCACGGTGGATACCATGATCCCGTTAAATGTAACGAACCAGCTTGGGACAAAGGTATCCAGCTTCACGCCGTGAAACACATTGTTAAACAGGAAAACCAGGATATGTACGGCGTGGATACAGACAGCCGCAATCAGGACAATCCTGGCCGGACCCGGCGCCCAGTCCTTATAATAGCTGCACAGGATCATGGTTACCATGGTGATTCCCGCATAGAGGCTGGCCGGGACCGTATTCTTATACTCCCCCTTTACAACCGAAGGGTAAAGGATGATTTTCCCGATATAAAAAAGCAGCACTGCCGTGGCCGCCCACATGGTCAGATGGCGGACCCAGTCATATCCAAGTCCCTGATAGATATTGCTCAGCGTTGCCGCGCCCAGCATGGTTGCCACTACCGGGATGGGCATGTTTTTCAGTCTCTCTTTCATAGGCTTAAGCCTCCTCATAATAGAATTCAAAATTATCTTTTGTATGGAAAAAATCTGAGTAGTCAATCTCAAATAATGGCTTCTTCACTTTGGATACATCAATCTTACTTGCAATCAGCTGGGTAAGCACACCGCCGTAGGACAGGTCGCCCTGAAGGATTGCCCCGTATATCTTTCCGTTTTTATGGATGACCTTACGGTAAATGCCGTCCCTGTCTTCCAAAACCACCTCATAGCTGTGGTCCGGCCGCTCCGGGATACCCAATGACATGGTGGGTATGTCCAGGAAATTCATGGTGGATTTGCTGGCAAAGAAGTCATCCATGGTTGCCCGTCTGTCTTCCTGCGAATCATCCATGGCTGCCCGTCCGCCTTCCTGCGCATCATCCATGGCTGCCCGTCCGCCTTCCTGCGCATCATCCATGGCTGCCCGTCTGCCTTCCTGCGCATCATCCATGGCCATATTCACGGCCGCCACCATGCCCTGCTTCACGGCCGCGGGCCAGATGGGGGAACGCCCGGTCACATCGCCTGCGCCGTAAATATCAGGAACACTGGTCTGCCCGTACCGGTCAATCACAAGACCAAACTGGTCGCACTCCACACCGGAGCCTTTCAGGAAATCAATGTTTGGCCGCACGCCCGCAGTGACTACCAGCATATCGCATGCCAGCTCTGTACCATCCGTCAGCTTCAGGGATGTGATTGTTCCATTTTTCGAGCACACTTCCCGGATACCCACGCCCAGATGCAGGCGGATGCCCTCATTTTCCATAGCCTCCTCGTAGGTTTTTGAGCTTCTTGCATCCAGCTGTTTTGCCAGCAGATGCCCCTCCATCTCTACCAGGTCCGCCTTTTTCCCAAGGTGGAGGAATCCAACCGCCGCGTCCAGTCCCGTAAGGCCGCCGCCCATGACCACGATGTGTTCCGCCTTCCCGGCCCGTTTCTTAATGGATTCCACTTCATCCAGGTTATGGAAGCCGTATACGCCTTCTGTTTCCTGAAGCCCCTTAACTGGAGGAAGGAGCGTGTGGGAGCCGGTGGCAATCAGGAGCCGGTCATAGGAAATGCTGGTCCCGTCTGAGAGGATGACCTTTTTTTCCTTATCATCCAGCCCCGTACAGCTGACGCCTTTCCTCCAGTCCACCTTGTACCTGTCCTCAAAATCCTCCTCTGCAAAACAAAGCTCCTCCTTTGTCCGCATGTTTCCCAGATAATGATGCAGGATACATCGGGAATATACCGTGCTGTCCTTAGATACCAGGATGATTTCAGCCTCCGGGCACTGCTTTCTCAGCTGCCGCACACCGTTTACCCCGGCGGCAGACGCGCCTAATACCACATATCTCATACATCCACCTCCTCCAGTGTAATTGCATTCATGGGACAGATTTCCACGCACATGGGCTTAGGGGAACCATCTTCTGTACGGTGTACGCACATGTTGCATTTCATGATTTCCTTATGCTCCAGCCGGTCGCTCTTTAACACGCCGTAGGGACAGGCCATGATGCACATATAACAGCTGGCGCATTTCTCCCTGTCATATTCCACGAAGCCGGTATCCGGGTCCTTATGCATGGCCCCGGTCATACAGGTGTAGACACATTCCGGGCGCTCGCAATGGCGGCAGAATATGGGGGCGCATTTTGCCTGGCTGTCAATGACCACCCGGTTCCTGGCATCGCAGCTTTCATGGCTGACCACACAGGCTGTGACACAGGTCAGGCAGCCGATGCAGCGGCTCCTGTCAATTTTTATCCGCAGCATATGCATTTCCTCCTTCTATTTTCTCAAACCACACAGGCGTTGCCTTGTAGGATGGCTCCTTGGAATATGGGTCGTAAATGGATGGGGTCAGCCGGTTGCACTCAATGTAATGGATGGGCGCGTAAAGCTCCCCGGGCCTTACCTGCTCCGATATCCTGACCCGGAAGGCAGCCTGCTGCCCATTGGCGGAGTGGACCTTGATCCAGTTGTTTTCCTCAATATGGCTGGCGGCGGCCGTGTCAGGATTCATATACAGGTATGCCTCCTTTGCCGACACATCCCCGATAAACTGTACCTCGCTGGTCCTGGACTGTGTATGCCACTGTCCCACGGAGCCGCGTCCCGTGTTAAGTATATATGGAAATTCTTCCGTGACAGGCAGCGGGTTCTCCTTGGGCGCCTCAAACTTAAACTGCGCCTTCTTGCTGGGCGTGAAGAAGCATCCGTCGCCGTAAAGCCTGCGCTCATCCTCCTGGAGGGCATCCCCTTCCCTGAAGGGCCACTGGATTCCGTGGGAATCCTCTAACATTTCCCAGGTGATTCCGGTGATGTCACAGGGCATGCCCTTGGAACATTTCTTCATCAATTCAAAGCAGTCCCGGGGCGTCTCCCAGCCGTTCAGGAGGCTGCCCATGCCCAGGGCCTTTCCGACGCCCAGGATGGCCTCGTAGTCAGTAATCTCATTTTCCTTTTTCTCAAGACAGGGGCGCATGGCGGAAAGGCGGCGCTCCAGGTTGATGTATGTCCCCTCTTTCTTGATTCCCGGAACCACGGGGAAGAATACCGTACATTCCTCAGCGCTCTCAATGGTGTCATAGATATCCTGGACCACGAACAGCTCCAGCTTCTTCACCGCGCTGGCAAATGTCTCGTTGTTGGTCCAGCTGTGCCTTGGATTGGTGCAGAGGATCCAGAGGCCCTTGATCCTTCCCTCATTGATTCCCTCAATAATCTGGTTGTAGGTGGCTGTGGGCTTCTCAGCCAGCACGCTTTCGTCCACCCCCAGCGCCTCCGCCACCCTGGCGCGCCTGGCCGGATTGGTAAAGTCCCCGCCAGCGTACAGGACCGCCGTATTGCTGTAGGCCCTGGAGCCCATGGCATTGCACTGGCCTGTGATGGAATTGGCCCCGGTTCCCGGACGTCCTATGTTGCCTGTCATCAGCGCGATATTGATGATGGACTGGGCGGTTCGCACAGCCTCGTATCCCTGGTTCACGCCCATGGTCCACCAGAAGGAGACACGCTTCCCGCTGTGGATCAGCTCCGCCAGCTCAAGGATCTGTTCCTTTGAAAGCCCGGTCATCTCCTCTGCCCGGTCCAGGGTATAATCCTTCACAAACCCCTTAAATTCCTCATACCCTTCTGTGTGCGCTTCTATATATTCCTCACAGACATATCCCTTATCAATGAGCACGCCTGCCAGGATATAGAACAACCTCAGGTCCCCCCTGCATTTAACCGGATACCAGTAATCCGCGTTCATGGCTGTCTCCGACTTCCTGGGTTCAATGACAATCACCTTCTTGTCAGGGTTCTGGCGCACCCGTTTCCACAGGATCGGGTGTGCCACCACCGGGTTGGCTCCCACAAATACGATGGTGTCGGAAAGCTCCAGGTCCTTCAGGGTATATCCCGGCGCATCAAATCCATAGCTCTGCTTATGGGCCACCACGGCAGTCGCCATGCAAAGGCGGGTATTGCCGTCCACATTGGTCTTGAGATAATTCCTCATCACATGACCGAACAGCGCAAATTCCTCCATGGTAAGCTGTCCCGTACTGATTCCGGCCACGCTCTCCTTCCCGTATTTCTCCTGCAGCTCCTTCAGCTTATCCGCCACATGAGAAAAACCCTCATTCCATGAGACCTCCTTCATGGAGCCGTCTGCCTGGCGTATCCTTGGAAGGGGGCGATGTCTTGACCACGGTCTGCTGTCTGTCCAGGGAAAGTCCCTTGATACAGCAGAAGCCGTCATTGACCGGATACCCCTTGGTCGGCAGCACTTTCACGATCCGCCCATCCTCCACATAAAAATCCATGTTGCAGTCCAGGGCACAGTAGTTGCAGGTTGATTGTACCTTTTTCATGCGTTCCTTACTCCTTCCCCATTAATATTTTATCCCGCTCCAGTAAATCCGCTCCTCAAGTTCAGCCAGGTCCGGCAGGGTCACATCCTTAAGGGCCCATTTCTTAAACTCCTCAAACCCGGTCCGGTCCACGATATATCCGATATGCTCCTTGCCCCCGGGCGCCTCGGGGTCAATATATTCCTTCACATACTCATAGGTATTAGTGATGATTTTTATAATGCTCTCCTCATCCGCCCACTTGATGAAATCCTCCCCCATGCGCGGATTCTTCTTGCCGGTCCTTCCAAGAAGGGTCAGGCGGTAATACTTTTTCCCACTGCGCACCCATGCCCTGGTGGGACACTGGATCACACACTCGCCGCAGCCAATGCACTTCTCATGATTCCTCTGCACCCGGTAATTTACTGTTTTCAGGGCGCCAACCGATTTTTTCTCACAGGCCTTCACACAGGCGCCGCAGCTGACACAGCGGTCCTGCCTGTATTCCGGATGCGTCATTCCCATGATGCCAAAGTCGTGCATCCTGACCTTGGCGCAGTCATTGGGACACCCGGTCAGGGCCACCTTCACATGGAGGTCATTGGGAAATACCGCCTTTTCAATCTTAAATGCAAATCCGCTGGTATCATAGCATGCATAGGGACAGACCTGATTGCCCACGCAGGCGGAAATGTTCCTGGTGCCCGACGCAGTATAGCCGCAGCCCGGCTTATCCTGGTTAATGCCGATGCCCTGGATGATGGGCTGTAAAAGTTCATTTACCTTATCCATGTCCTCATACCGGATACCGGGAATCTCAAACCCCTGGCGCACCGTCATGTGGACGCTGCCATTGCCATACTGCTGGGCAATCTCCTGTATCATTGACAGATACCTGGCATCCAGGTGCCCGCCCGGAACCCTGACGCGGGATGCGGTCAGTCCGCGCTCCTTGGTGACCCGGAAGGCATTCTTTTTTAACTTCTTTGTATTGATATCCATTACACGCCTCCTAATCCAACAGGTTCTTTCCCACCGTATAGGGGAATACCGGTCCGTCCACACAGACGTATTTATCCCCGATGCGGCAGTGTCCGCATTTGCCGATTCCGCAGCACATCTTCCGCTCATAGCTTACCCAGATATTCTCCTCCAGGAAGCCGCGCTCCAAAAGCCCTTTGACAGAGAAGCGCATCATGGCCGGCGGTCCCACCACGATGGCCTTTGCAGATGACGCGTCCTTAAGGTCCAGGTCAGGTATGTACTTTGTCACAAGTCCCACCCTTCCCCCATAGCCATCCTCTGCCCCGTCCACGGTAAGGATCAGGTCCATGGTCTGATCCCATTCCTTAAAATCCTCCTGAAACAGGATATCACCGGGACTTTTAAAACCCGCAATCAATGTCATGCCCTTACGCTCCCCGGAATGATGGGAAAAATACTCCACCACGCCGCGCACCGGCGACACCCCGGTGCCTCCGGCGATGACTACAAGCTCGCTGTCCTTATAATCATCCACATCAAAACCATTTCCATAAGGTCCGCGCATGAACAGGGAATCCCCTTCATACCGTTCAAATACCTCTCCGGTCACCCGGCCCACCCGGCGGATGGTCAGGTCCACGTAGTCCGGCCCGATCCCGCTGACCGAGATGGGGGCTTCGCCGTACTTTGGGATGGACACCTCAAAAAACTGTCCCGGCTTCACATCCCCAAAATACTCCATGGAAAAGGTGTACTCAATCTCCGTATGTTTTTTTACCTTTACTATCTTTGACAAAAATGGTGCATACTCCTGGCCCTTCATCAGCGCACCTCCTTTTCGGCATTTCCCATATCCGCCAAACGGTTCACGCAGGCTGAAAATGAGATATATTCCGGACAGATGTCGTCACACCGGCCGCAGCCCACGCACATCTGGTATCCGAACTGTTTCTTAAAATCAGATATCTTGTGCAGGACCTTAAAGCGCATGCGCTCTCCTTTGGAATTACGGTAACAGCCTCCGCCCGCCACATCCGTGTAGCCGTCCACCATACAGGAAGCGTGTACCCTGCGCCGCTCTCCCGCCCTTCCATTGTCCTGGTAGAATATATCCTGCATGGTAAAGCAGGTGCAGGTGGGACAGACAAAGTTACACCGTCCGCAGCCAATGCAGCGGCTGTCATAATCCTTCCACAGACCGGCCTTTACATGCTCAGGCCCACATTCCTCCGGTATCCTTACCTTCACATGGTTTTCACTGACAAAATCCGGCGCAGCCTCTGTCATACCGGCTCCCAGTCCATCCAGCCAGGCGTCCAGTCCGTCCATACTGCCTGTTAATTCCGCCTGGACCTGTCCGTCAACTGTCTTTATATTCATGGTTGCATCGTATTCCTCTGTCCGGTTGGTTCCCATGGACACGCAGAACCCGTTGTCACAGGATTCGCTGCAGCCCAAAAGCACAAGGCGCAGCCCCTTCCTCAGGCGCGCATAATAGCTGTCCTCAAAGCGGTTATCCAGATAAACCGTATCCAGCCTTTTAAGCGCATGGATATCGCAGCTTCTCATAATCAGAAGCGCCGGTTTCCTCCTCTCAGGCTCAGCCTCCTTTACCTCCCCTTCCGTAAAATAAAAGAGAATCTGTGTAATCGGCAGGACTGCCTCCTTAAATGAGTAAGCGGACTTCTTTTCCCATTCCAGTTCCTCAAACCCTTTCAGCCGCTCATATCTTACCACATCCGTATCCGAATACATCCCTTCCCCGGCCATGCACTTCGGTCCATAAACCACATAATCCCGGTTCCACATCTCAAACAACTGACGCAGTTCATCTTCCCGCAGACGGTATCCCATGCAGCACATACTCCTTTTCTTTGTTAATATTTTAACTATAACAGATAAAAATAAAAAATGCCGTGATTTATATCACGGCTGCTTAAAATAATCACTTAATTTTTCTAAATCAGGGACCCAGAAATGGTTCTTTTCCACATATATAAGACCCAAATCCCCTAATTTCTTGGCCTGTCTGGATACCGTCTCCCTCTGGGAGCCAAGCATCTCCGACAGGTAGGTGATGCTGAGCTGCATCTGGATCAGCACCCCCTTGTCCGTCATGACCCCATAATCCCTGGCCAGCTTGTAAAGCTTTGCAGCCAGCCTTTTTTCACCTTTCATGGCATTGGTGGTGTTCTTAAGCTGTCTGTAAAGCCTGCGTATCCTGAGGGCCATGGCGTCAAAGGCAGCCCTGGTCAATCCAGGGTCCCGCTCCATCACGTGCCAGAACCGCTCCTTGGAAAGCACCAGCACCTGGGCGCTTTCCCGGATTTCACAGTTAATGGATACCGGCAGGTCCTGGAACATGATTTCATTGAGCATCTTTCCAGGTCCGTATATGAATACCACCTTCTTTTCCCCCAGGGTGTTCAGCTTATAGAGGGAGGCAAGTCCTTCTAATATAATATAGAAACAGGACAGCTCCTCACTATCGTAAAACACATGCTGACCCTTCTCATACCCTTTTATATAGGCAAAGGACATGATTTCTGCCCTGCTGGACGGACTGGCATCCTTTAATATATCTGAAATCTCAAGCGCATCCCCAACCGTCATCGCGTCATCCCCCATGCCTTCCCTCATGACCTATTGTCCAACGTTCCCATCCCGTTAAAACCACCCTGTTAAAAAAGTCTTTAAACATAAGGACTTCTCCTCATATCTAAAGACTTGTCTTAGCTGGGCTACAAGGATTCGAACCTTGAAATGACGGAGTCAGAGTCCGTTGCCTTACCATTTGGCGATAGCCCAATCATGTATCTGTTGACCGTTCATTATTCTACCATGATCGGCAAAATATATCAATATATAAAATGAAATTTTTTTCACAATATCATTTGACCAATATCTGTCATTATGGATTCTCAAAAAGATATACACGGCAGTGATATCCGCCATCCCATGAAATGCAAAAAAGCTGTCCGGCATAAGCACCTGTCTTATGCTGGCCAGCTTCTTCCTAGCTGGGCTACAAGGATTCGAACCTTGAACTGACGGAGTCAGAGTCCGTTGCCTTACCGTTTGGCGATAGCCCATCATTAACTTTTTAATCCCGCAGTTGTTGGAAATCACGCTGGTGATTAACAGCTGCGGGATTAATTATACCCATATTGTGGCAATTAGTCAAGCACTTTTTTATTATTGGGCCAAAATTATTTTATCTCCTGCAACTCTTATGAACATGCGTCTCCTGCCTCTGTATAGGACGGAATCCAGCCCCCAAGGGCCGCAGAAACCTTCTCGATAAAGAAATGGGATATGCTCCCCACAATCAGGGCCGCAATCACGGTTCCCTCCCGGATGCCCAGCACCTGTCCCTTTACCAGGACGGAAACCACCACCGCACTGGCCACAATACTCATATCAAACCCGGTCTTCACACGGCCGAACCTCCATCCGGTAAGCCTTGCAATCACACGTACCAGTCCTTCACCGGGAAGGATGAGGACATTGGGTATGACCTCAAGTGCAATCCCAAGCCCCAGGAAGACGCAGCCCAGCAGCAGCATCAGCACCTGTCCCACATAGCCGCCTGTCTGCCAATAACTCAGGATGCTGAGCCAGCCGTCAATACAGACGGAAAATAAAAGCGCCGCAGGAAGCTGAAGCAGCTGGATTTTCTGAAACGCTTTCCCCAGCAGGATTACCTGGATGATAAACATAACAGAATTGACCATCATGGTAAAGGTACCCAGGGTATGCGGGAAAATAAAGGTCAACACAAAAGCAAGGCTGGTAATCGGCGACGTTCCCAGCCCTGCTTTTGTAATCAGGCTTATTCCCAATGCACTGAATATGACTCCTGCAATAAACATTCCATAACGCTTGAACATATCTGAATTTTTCACGTGCTAACACCTCTAATTTTTTTAGTGTACCTAAAATATTTTATATATTTAATCATAGCACGTTCTATTATCCTCTACAATGGGCATACTGACCAACTTGAAGATGAAAATTCAGCAATATGCACAATCATTTTTAGATTACCTAAAAATTTTTTAGGTTCCTTTTTGCCGTCTGTCGACCAGGATATGGGCGCCTAATGTCACGGCAGCGCTGAACAGCAGCTGCACATAATAGGCAATTCCCCGTGAAAGTACCATGGCCGGAAGCAGCAGGTCCCCATAAAAAATAGGGTCAAATATGGTCAGGAACAGATGCTCGCTGATTCCCATGCCCCCAGGAAGGGGAAGCATGTCTGCTGATATGGATATGGTTGACTGCAAAAGGATAAGGGTTACTGCGTGGGTCCCTCTTAACCCAAAGGCTTTATAGACAAAATATGTGACAGAAAACAGGGCAATCCTCTGGCAGAAAGTAAGGAGCGTCACCCGCACCAGTACTTCCTTGTGCTGTCGCAGGTACAAGGCGGTTTCATTGTAGTGGTCCATGGTCAGGGTGAGACGCTCCGTCCTAGAGGGCTTATCCTTCAGTATATGCAGCCTCACCAGGAATCCCAGCAGCTTCATGGCAATATTCTTTGCCAGGGACGTATGGAACGCCAGAATCAGCATGGCAAGGCAGAACACCACGTTCAGGGTAAGACCCAGATAAAACACAGGCATGACCTCATACAGGTAACGGTCCAGCAGCCCCCTCCCAAACACAGCCAGGAGACATCCTGCAATGACCAGCACGGACTTATATGTAATGGTCACAACCATCAGCACCACCGTTGCCACGGGCACCGGTATCATATTCTTCCTCATATAGTACACCTGGGCCGGCTGCCCTCCTCCTGCCGAGGGCGTGATACAGCTGAAGAAAAAGCCAATGGCCGAATACATGAAGCAGGTCCGCCGCTTTGCCTTTACATGCAGCGTTCCAAAGAGATAATGGAGGATGGCCGACTCCGCCCATATGAAGAATACCACACAGGACACGCCCAAGATCAGGAACACCGGTGACGCCTCGGTTATGGTATCCGCTATATCGCTTAAATCTTCTCCCTTAAACACACTGTAAATGGTCAGGAAGAATACAATCAGCAAAAATACAGCGTTCAATATATTTTTCTTTTTACTAGACATTCAAACCCCTTTTCCCAGATATCTGGCGCTCTGGCAAAACATCGCTTACAGGATAGGATACCATAAACCAAATAATCCCGCAAGGCAATATGCCAGCGGCGCATCATAAAAAACCGGAAATCCATGAACTGGATTCCCGGTTTCCTCAATAACTGGGCTACAAGGATTCGAACCTTGAAATGACGGAGTCAGAGTCCGTTGCCTTACCATTTGGCGATAGCCCAATAACACAACGAAAGTTATTATATATCATAGTTTAATTTTCGTCAAGTACCTTTTTGAATATTTTTCCAAAGTATTTTTCCAAAGTCCATCTATTTTTCCAAAGACTTTTTGAATCTCTCCCCGGACAGCCATTCAGGCGCCCGGATATTTCAGGATATTCTGAAGCTTTTTCATGGAGCGGTTGTACTTGGACAGGACTGTGGCCAGAGGCATTTCCAAGGTCTGTGCCACTTCCCTGTGCTTCATTCCGGCCGCCGTATGAAGGAGCACGATCTGCCGCTCCTCCTCACTGATCTTACCGAGGGCATCTAAGAGCACCTTCCTGTCCGCTGCCTGTTCCAGGGATTCACAATACGCCCCTTCCTCCTTTCCTTCCAGGTCTTCAAGGGCAACATTGCTTACCATTTTCTGCTCCCTGAACCTCATGTAGCAGAGATTCCTGGCAATGGTAAAAACCCATGCCAGAGGCTTTCCCAACGGGACGTAGGAGCCGGCCTTGGTCCATACGCAAAGATACGTTTCCTGCATCAGGTCCTCTGCCTCATAGGGGCTTTTTGTCAGCGACAGGATAAAGCTGTATACCGGACGGGCGGTTTCCTGATAAAACTGGCGGAAGGCTTCCCTGTCCCCCTCTGCCATTGCCTGTATCATCTCTTCCTGTGTCATCTGCCCTTCCCCCTTTGGGGATTAGCCTACTCTTTATTTCCCGACATGAAACTGTTCTCCACGGTAATGACGCACTCGCATCGCCCATCCCGCTTTTTGACCTCATCGCTAATCCTTGCTTTCAGTTTACCCTGGGCAGACTGTTTATATTCCCAGGGAACTACTAAATCAAAAATCAGGTTGATCCGGGCCTGTCCGTCCACCATCCTGAAATCATGGAATTCCAGGCGGCTGTCAATATTTTCCAGGACATCGGCCACCATATCTTTAAATTTAACAACCAGTTCATTGTGTGTCTCCACCGGATCCATATGGATTACGAGCAGAAGACGGAACCGCCGCAGAGCCTCCCGTTCAATTCGGTCAATAATCTCATGGCTGAACTCCACATCGCAGTCATTGGGAACCTCCGCATGGATGGATGCCATGCTTCTGGTTGGCCCATAATTATGTACAATCAGATCATGGGTTCCCACTATACCGTCAAAACTCTCCACAAAATTACTGATTTCCTCATAAAACTCCGGGTCAATGCCCTCTCCTATCAGGGGCGCCAGGGTATCCTTTGCAATATTCACACCGGCAATCATGACTACCACGGATACGATGATTCCCACGATACCATCCACATTCAAACCGGCGATGCCATAAACTGCAATGGAAAAAATCGTGGCCGATGTGGCTGCCACATCCCCCATTGCATCTGCCGAGGTTGCCATCATGACCTTGGAATTGATTCTTTTCCCCAGCTTCTTATTAAACATGGACAGCCACAGCTTCACTCCCACGGAAAGCAGGAGGATGACAATGGAAATCCATCTAAAGGTCATATCCTCAGGGTGGATTATCTTTCCCACCGATGATTTAAACAGTGAAAAACCCACCTGGATGACCAGGAAGGCCACAATAAAAGCCGAAATATATTCAATCCTTCCATGTCCGAATGGATGGTCATCATCAGCCGGCTTTTCCGCCATCTTAACGCCGATAAAGCCAATAATGGAAGAGGCTGCATCGGACAGGTTATTAAATGCATCTGCCATGACAGAGATACTGTTCACCAATATTCCAATAATCAGCTTGGCTGCAAACAGCAGAAGGTTACAGCAGATTCCCACCCCGCTTGCAAGGGTGCCGTACTCTGTCCTGACCTCGTCTTTCTCCACCTGTTCATGGTTCTTAACAAAATGTTTTACCAAAAAATCAGTCATATCAGTTCCCCATATTCTACCGTTTCAAGAAACAGCCCCTCTGGCGGGGCTGTAAACCCGGCGGCCTGCCGGTCCAGCGCCTCCAGAATGGACCTCATGTCCTCCGGCATTCTCCTGCCCTGTCCCACTTCAATCAGGGTTCCGGTCAGGATACGCACCATCTGCTGTAAAAACCCGTTTCCCGTAAATGATATATGAAGCCTGGTATCTTCCAGACGTTCAAAGCGTATGGACTCCAGGGTCCGTACCGTGGATTTTTTCATCTTTTTATTGCCGCAGAAGCTCTTAAAATCCCTGGTGCCTGTCAGGTATGCTGCGGCCCTTTCCATGGAAGACACGTCCAGTTCCTGTCCCAGACCATAATAATAGCTGCGCCGGAACACATCCTTTTTAGGTCCCAGTTCAATCTGGTAGCGGTAGGTCTTCCTCACAGCATTTAAGCGGCTGTGGAACCGCTCCGGCGCTGTTTGGATTCTCCACACAGCTATGTCCTCGGGAAGATACCTGTTCAGGTACTCCATTACCTCTTCCGGCGCCCTCTCTCCCTTTAACTGGAAATCAGCCACCTGGCCACGGGCATGGACGCCTGCGTCCGTCCTTCCGCTGCCCCGTACCTCCACCGGTTCCCCATCCAGCTTCTCCAGGACGCGTTCCAGTTTTCCCTGGATGGTCTTTTCCGTATTACCCTGCTTCTGCCATCCGTCATAACGCGTCCCGTCATAGGACAGCCAAATGATATAATTCATTTTAATTTTCCCCTATCTGTTTTTCTCATGAAAGCCAGTACCGTTGTCAGCGCCAGACCGCACATCACTCCGCACAGATCCAGCCAAACATCATCCACCTGTCCGGACCGTCCATCCACAAACAGCTGGATGGTTTCATCCACAAAGGGCACAAGGAATGCCAGCTCTGCCGCCAGCCTGGGCTTCCTGATTCCTTTTGGCATCCATGTCCTGCAGTAAAAGGCAAGAAGGATGCCCAGACCTGTATACTCTATAAAATGCGCGCTTTTCCTCACAATATGTTCAGTAAGCCATCTGCTGTCAAAACCAATCATTTCCAAAAAGTCATGAAGCTTCATGAGCAGGAACCCGCTCTCCCTGGAGGAAATATGGGCAGGCGTAAGGGAATTGCCATATATAAAGCATATATATACAATCAGCAGGATAAGGGCCACCCGCTGTCCCGGACCTGCCGCTGTCCTGTGTTCCGGCAGGCCCGTTGTTTTACCGCGCCCCGGCAGGTCCATTGTCTTCCCGCTCCCATGCAGGCCCGTTGTCTTTCTGTCCTTCATCCTGTCATTACTCCTTTTCTTCCGGACGCACTCATGCACCCACCTGCGTCCTCCTTCCGGCCGCACTCATTGCACCACCTGCGTCCTCCTTCCGGCTGCACTCATGCACCACCTGTGTTCTCCTTCCGGCTGCTTCCATGCACCCATCTGCATTTTCCTTCAGCCTTCACTCCCACGTTTATTTAAGGATACCGCTGGCATCCACGGCCCGGATGGCTTTATTCAGCATTTCCTCATCCTGTACAAGGGCCAGGCGCACATAACCTTCGCCGGACGGGCCAAAGGCGCTGCCGGGAGTTACCATGACCCCGGCCTTTTCCACCAGCGCCATCACAAACTCCTCTGAGGACTTAAACTTCTCCGGAATTCCTGCCCACACAAACATGGTTGCTGCGGGCCGCTCCATCTTCCATCCAATCCCCGTAAATCCGTCGCACATGATATTACGGCGCGTCTCATAGGCTTTCATCGTGGTATGTACACAGGACTGGTCGCCTGTTATGGCTGCAATGGCTGCTGCCTGGATAGGAAGGAACATGCCATAATCCATATTGGATTTCAACAGCTTGATTCTGGACACCACCTCTTCATTGCCCAGACAGAAGCCAATCCTGGCACCTGCCAGGCCGTATGTCTTGGACAGGGAATTAAACTCCACCCCAACCTCCCTGGCACCTGGGAAACGCAGGAAACTGCCGCAGGTCCTTCCGTCAAACACAAGGTCACTGTATGCATTGTCGTGAAGCACGATGATATCATGTTTTGACGCAAATGCAATCAATTCTTCATAAAATGAATCAGGCGCCATGGCAGTGGTCGGGTTGTTCGGATAAGAGACCACCATAAGCTTTGCCTTTTCTGCCACGTCCTCAGGTATCCCGTCCAGGCGGATTATATATCCATTTTCCTTTTTCTGGGGCATGTAGTACAGATTAGCGCCTGCTATCTGGGGACCATCCCCAAACACAGGGTAGCAGGGGTCAGGAACCAGCACGATATCCCCTTCGTCCACCATGGTCAGCGCAATGTGGGCAAGGCCCTCTTGTGAGCCCAGCAGGGAACAGATTTCCCTATCAGGGTCCAGGGCGACCCCATAGCGCTTCATATACCAGCTGGAAACAGCATCCAGCAGTTCATTCCTGTCGCTGATGGCATACACATAATTCTTAGGGTCGGCTGCAGCCTTACAGAGCGCCTCTGTAATGTGGGCCGCGGGCGGTATATTGGGTGCGCCGATACTAAGGTCAATGACCTCCTCCCCCCGCTTAAGCTTCTGTCTCTTAATCTCAGCCAGCTTTGAAAAGATACCCTCCCCAAAGCGGTCCATTCTCTTTGCAAATTCCATTTCCATCATCCTCCCTTTTATATCCGTATATTCCTAAAAACCAAGGGCACATGCAATCAACGGCAGGAACACCGCCGGAAGCAGGTTGCCGATTTTAATTTTACTTCCCAGGACAAGATTCAGCCCCAGCCCGAAAATCAGGATGGAACCAATACAGGACATCCTGACAATCATCAGGTCCGTGAGATACGGCTTCACCAGTCCGGCCAGCGCAGTCATACCGCCCTGGTATATCCCTACCGGAAAGATGGAGAAGACGGTTCCAATCCCCAGGGTGGCGGTAAATACAATGGACAGCACCCCATCCATCACTGCTTTTGTAAACAGTGTACTGTAATTATGACTCAGTCCGTCCTCCAGTGAGCCCACGATTGCCATGGCGCCCACGCAGAACAGCAGGGATGAGCTGACAAATGCCTCCGTAAAAGTCCCTGACTTCTGGCCGCCCGGAATCCGGGACTTACACCAGCCGCCTAACTGCTCCAGTTTATATTCAATATTAATCCACTCTCCCAGCGCCGCTCCCGCCACCATACACACAACAGTCACAAGGGTATCCCTTGTCTCAAAGCCGCTGCCGGACATAGTCATCAGGCCCTTTATTCCTCCTGTTATCCCCACAAACACCACGCACAGCCCCACCGCGCTGGAGATGGTATCCTGAAGGCGTTTTGGAAGTCCCCCCTTCAGCAGCATCCCAACCATACATCCGGCCAGGATTGCCCCGATATTTACAATTGTCCCTAATCCTGTCATCCCTCTATACCTGCCTGTTCTGTGACTTTTCCCTGCTTTGGCAGCCAGCCCTTTTGTTACTGTGCATCTGGTAATGTGAATCTGGTAATGTTCCTCTGCATCTGGCTGGCGCCTCATTGGGACAGGGCAGTCCATTTCGCCTATTATAGTACAATTTTCCAGATATGACAAGACAGGAAGCTGCCCAAAGGAAACTTCCTGCCTGCTGTCATGCTGATATCAAAATCATGCTCCGGCGCCCAGGACGGCCTTATTTAAAGTATTTACCCAACCTAACTATACGCTTTAAGCTTTCCATTGATAAGAAGAAATGTATGCACTCCTATATAATTTTAAGATTGGTACATCATCATAAATATAAAACATCAAGGGACGTTCCAATAATTTTTTTGGCAGGTTCCCGTCGGCTTCCAAGATAATACACCTTGTCAGACCATCCGGTGTAGTTTTATTATCAAGAGCTATAACCAGTGCATTTTCATCGACTATGACTTTTTCATCTGTATCAAAAAAGGAAATCTCCAATCTCTTCATATTGTCACCTCATGGATTCAGCTGACGGAAGCAGTCAATACCGTCTGTTTATGGCCATTTTTATTTTACCATAATTCCAAGAAGGGGGAAATACCTTCTCCAATCTGGAAATTTCTCCCTTTGACCAGATTAGAGGTGTATACAACTGTCTACAGCATTTTGGAGCACATAAAAGGCTGAAATCCCTATAAAATCAAGGAAATTCCAGCCATCAAAAAAGCGCGAGACGGGATTCGAACCCGCGACCCTCGCCTTGGCAAGGCGATACTCCACCACTGAGCCACTCGCGCATTTAAAACTGATTCAATTGAGAATTACATTAACGTACCCTCAAAACCACATATTGAAAACCGAACTGACAAACTTCCTGTTTCTCCCTGAACCTTCTGGTTAAGCCCTCGACCGATTAGTATTAGTCAGCTCCGTACATTGCTGCACTTCCACCTCTAACCTATCC
>SKEY01000178.1_pt1 | contig 114568 bp, 137 predicted proteins | sample 4843871 | NCBI WGS metagenome assembly SKEY01 (sample SAMN11008797, study PRJNA524170) | human gut metagenome | biome: Human fecal sample; material: Feces; isolation source: fecal sample from pouch patient p36 | host: Homo sapiens | place: Israel: Tel-Aviv | collected 2016-12-04
CGCAATGAAGCGGAGATAGTTCAGTTGGAAGAACGTCAGATTCCAAACCTGATTGTCGGGGGTTCGAGTCCTTCTCTTCGCGCATATTGAGATATGGTGTAATGGTAACACAGCAGATTTTGGTTCTGCTATTCAAGGTTCGAGTCCTTGTGTCCCAACAAATGGCGGGTTCGACAAACGGTTAGGTCGTCACCTTTTCACGGTGAAAATCAGAGTTCGATTCTCTGACTCGCTACACAAAATGAATAACGTCCGAAGTACAAGGAAGGTGCGGTGGTTTCACAGAGATGTATTGTAGTCCGCACATTTGGAAGTATGGGTGAGTGAATGATACCACCTCTTTGCTAAAGAGGCAAGCTGAAAGGCTTCGGAGGTTTGAATCCTTCTGCTTCCGCAATTAAAGATATAAGACCAAAGAGTCAGATTGATGCAAAAAGCATTGTCTGACTCTTTTTTTATACACAAACACAAAATAACGCACGATGGAAAAAGAACAAATCTTATCCGAGATTACGACACGAATTGGAAAAACCAGTCTGTCACAAAGAACGCTGACTGATTACGTCAGTAGAAATTTACCAACTGAAGGTGCAGAGCCGGATGATGCGTTTTGGGAAAAGCACGTGGGTTTCTTGAAATCGCTTGATGGTAATTTCAGTCACGATGTATCTACACAGGTTGAAGAGTTCAAAAAGAGCTACAAACCAAATCAGCAACAAGCTAACGATACTACGCAGGAAGGTAAGGACAATGAAGTTCTTGAATTGTTGAAAAGCATCAAGAATGAAAACAAAGAATTGCGCGAACGTCTTGACCGACAAGATCAAGTAAAAAGCCAAAGCGAACTGCGTGAGAAAGTTATTGCCGGGATGAAAGCCAAAGGTGTAAATGACGAGTATGTATTGACTACTACTTTGACTAAACACGGAGAACTTGATTCCAAGAAATCAGTAGATGAACTTGTGGATTCTCTTCTTCCAGTTTATGACAAAGAGTTTAGTGCTTGTCGTGGAAATGGGGCTGTTCCGAGAACCGGACAACAACAGCAACAAAACACAAAGAATGAAACACTGAAGAGGTTTAAAGAGCGGCACCAAAAAGCAGGTGATTTGCCTGTTGCAAATTAAAATAATTAACTGATTACAAACACATTAAAACACAGAACTATGATTGGTAATACTTTTGGTAGTAAGACAAGAAAGTTTGGTGGTGCATTTCCCGTATGGAAAGATGTATTTAGCAAGGTAGACGGTGGCGGCGTATTTGAGAAGACGCCGGACGTGGGAGATGTTATTCCCGCAGGAACACCCGTATATCTTGATAAAACCGGAGGTACTTCTAAATGCTTAGAATTTTATGAGGCATTGGAAGGTAGCACTGGCACCACATTGAAAGTGACTGTTGGTATGGGGCTTCCCACTCCAACCGTGGGTCAATTCTTAATGAAAGTACCCGATTCTCTTAACAGTACGGGAACGGGCGTGAAGGTGACGAAAGTAGTCATTGATGGAAACGAAGCTACTGTTACTTTGAGTGCTGACCCTGATACTCTTGCAGAAGGTGATATTCTGACCGTAGCTGCCGCCGTAGGTGCATCTCAAAAAATGGCTATCACGCACATGTCAGGTCTGACAAAGAATGATGCTTACATCGAAGAAGGCACGCAAGTAGCCACTTGTACGGTCGTATGGAGTGGAAAGGTTTATGCAGACCGTATTCAACCTATCCCGGATATTTTCAAAGCATTGGTTCCTAATATTTTATTTCAGAAGGAGGCGTAAGTTATGGAAGTTAGAGATAGAGAATTTTATGATGTGATTGCCCGTGGGCTTGAAAACAATGGAATTTCTTTTCAGGAGTACATTGACGAAATGTTTGCTGAAAAGTATAATAAGCCCGAAACTCCCGGTTTTGATTGGGAACCGGATATGCAGGATGATTTTGAGTTTAAGCAAATCTCCGCAACCGCTCGTGTATATACGATGGCAACGTATGTTGATTTCGATTCACCGGGTCCCGTTAAGCATACCGAAGGCTTTGAGCTTGGTAGTGACAAGATGCCTCGTATGAAGCATGAGTTCAATATTGACGAAGCTAAAATCCGCTTGCACATGCAAGCATTGCAACAGTTCGGAGTGTTCTCTGAACGTATGGCACAAAGTGTTGAAAACTTGCTGTTTGAAAGCACTGATATGTTGCTCGGTGGTAACTACAACTCTTTGAAGTTCCAACGCCATCAAGCCGTATCTAAAGGTCAGTTTGATATTATCGCGGAAAACAACCCGCAAGGTATTACAGGTGTCAGCATTGATTTCCATGTACCCGGCAAGAACCGTTGGGAAATTGCTTGGTGGAAGAAAGATGGTACTCTGAATACGGGTATCACACCATTGGAAGACCTGAAAAACAAGGTTACTTATATTCGTCAGACATGCTATGCTCCGGTAGACCATATCGAAGTAAACAAGATTACATGGGACAAGTTCATTATGATTCCGGCTGTAAGACAGTCTCTCGGATACATCAAGAATCCGTTGGTTACTACTGCTGATGCTGCCGTACAAATTGGCGTGAGCTTGCTGGATGATGAAATGAAGGTCTTGGTAGAGAAGTATGTTGGTGCTCCTATTACCATTATTGATAGTGTTTCCGTTGTAGAGAAGTTCGACAAGAAAACTCGCACGGTTTCTACTCCGACATTGCAGAGTTTCGATGAAAATGTATTTGTTTTCGTTCCTTCTTCTCGTATCGGTACGATCAAGGCGGTAACTCCAATCGTAATCAATGATCCGGCGGCTCGTATTGCTTTCTATGATGAAGGACGTACCGTAATCACACAGACTTTTGATGCCTATAACAAGGTACAGAAGATTTCGAGTGAGCTTACAGCATTGTGCGTGCCGAATGTGGTGAGACAAATGTATTACCTGACTGTAAAGGCAAGTAAATAATGGCAGATACGGTTTCTCATATTGATATGCCGATTGAAGAATATTTAAGAGGTGTTGTTGGCTATCAAATAGCTGACAATGCCCTTAATTCCATTCTCTTCAAACGAAAAATTGCAGCCGGAGCAATGGCAAGTTCGCTGACAGAAAAGCAACTTGACCTTTGTACTGCTGACCTTTATTTATGGTGTGCAGCTACTCCCAGTACACAAAATAATACGGAGGACAGCGATGGCGGATGGAAGCACGTTGAAGGTGGCTGGCAGACTTCAGCTTTTGATAAGAGGGAGTTGCGGGCTATGGCAAAAGAGCTATATGAGAAATGGGGAGAGAACATGCCGGGTAAAAGTAAAATGAAAATAGTACACTTTGGTATAAGATGAAACCAAATAATCCACGATTCCCGCACAAATGTACCATTTACCGGATGGAAGGTGAAACTTCGTTTTCGGAAGGTAAAAGAGATATTCTCTATGAAGGAGAGTGCCGGAAGTATGGTAATACCTCACTCCGCACATTTAAAACAGAAAATGTGGTAAAGGCTGACTATGCGTTAAGTATTCCGGGAGTAATTGAAGGTATCAAAACGGGATATTTAATAGATGTGACAGACCGCGTAGGAACTTTTACCGAATGTATGGTTGCAGACTGTTACCCCGGAAATTTGGGAACAACCGTCTATTTCAATCTTGCAAAAAACTGATTATGGATAATTCAAAGGCATTTGATGCAGGTATAAAAAAAGCAAGGCAGATTGTCAGCGGTTATGTATTTGACTGCTTGACAAAAGCCTGTGAAGAGCTTGCTGATGATGCTGTCAAGAATTATCGTTCTCCGATAGGGGCGTTTACCGGAAATACGATAACAAGCTATGCTTGCGGACTGTATATGGATGGAATTTTAAGCTATTATTACAGTAATGGTGATAAGATGAAATCTCCCGTCCGGGCGAAGTTGGCTAAAGGTGAAACTGCTTTTTTAAACCCCGATTATGAAGGACGAAGCAGAAAGTTTACTGGTAAGACAGATACGGACAAAGGTTTTGGAGAAGGTTTCTCTTTCAAGTTTCTTTCCCAGTATAAGTCAAGGGTAAAAAAGGGATTAGAGATAGTGGTGTGCAGTGGTACTGAATACTCCAGTTATATAGAAAATGTATGGCATGGAAATGTTTTGACTGACACATTTGAACGGGCACCTAAGATTCTGGCGAAAAATTTTAAACCGATGAAATTATGAGCATAAGGTTTGACAGAATGGGGATTTTGAAGAAGTTGGTTGATTCAATGGCTGATGTAAGCAATAATATATTTGTTACAGACCGCCCAAGTGCCACAACAGAACAGATGAACAACTTTGTGGTTGTGGCTTTGACGGGTGCAATGAATGATAGAAATGCTTATGGTGATTCTCATATCAGAATAGATGTCTTTGCCAAAGACAGGACTGGCGGGATTGAAGCAACGGATAAGTTGGAAGAAATGCAGCTAAAGATTTTTGAGAAATTCCCAATGGTGAATGATAAGTTTACTACTTACAAACCGCGATTGATTGCAGGAGGTGATGATGGACTCGGATTTCATTATCTGATGATTACAGCAAAAATAGTATTTACATAATAACATATAACACTTTAATAACACACAATTATGGCGAAATTAAACATTACAACAGGACTTGCGGACTTGCAAAAACTGTTTAACAAGATGAAGGAGGTTTATTTTGTGGCAACACCAAACTCTGATTTGGCTACGCTGGATGCATTTGACATGGAACTTCCGGTTATTGATGATGGCATTAGCTTTAATACCGGAGAACCCGATGTAACAACAGTAAAACTGACAACCGGAGAGAACTGGACTTCTTATGGTAAAGCTGGCGACCCTGACATTTCAATTCAGGTTGCTTCCATTGCCGGAGTGGTGAATGATTTGCTTATGAACAAGCAGGGAGCAAAGAAAACTATGGCAAATGGTTTTGGAGAAACTGGTGCTGAAACTTATGAAGGACAAGGTTATGACCTGAATCCGAAGAAGACAACCGGAGCTTTGTTTTTCCGTTCGGAAGACATGCAGAGTGCTATTTGGCTACCCAATGTGGAAATGTATTCAAACCTTGTTATTGAAACGGATAAACCTGCATATTTTAATATCAAGATTACACCGCTTGCAGGAAAAGATGGCGCAGCTATTGTCCCATTGACAAGAGTTGCTTCGGGGGGATAAACTCGCAAAACTCAATATCATTTGTTTGGGGCGGTGAGCTTAGTGATTAAGCCGCCGCCTCTTTTTGTTTAACAATTAACACAAAAAAACATGGAAATAAAAAAAATAGAACAACCATCTGCTGACAGTGAACGACTACTGGACGACATCTTGGGTGACAGTGTAGAAATGGTATCATTGAGAAGTAAGAAGAAACAATATCCTGTTAGATGGATGAAGCCGGGGACTATGCGCAAACTGACTCATATCATACTGAAAAAAGGTAATGATAGCAAATTGAGTTGCATGAGTGCTTCACTTATCATCCTGAATAACTTTTGGAAAATCAAATGCTTCTATCCGCTTCATTGGCGTTGGTTCTATTACATAAAGCAGTACACGGATGATGAATTGTTTCCCATTATTGCTGCTGGTAAAAAAAAAGTTCCTCTGCAAACATACTTAATGAATATCACATTGCTGACCGAAATGAAGGATACGATAATGATAATGAAGAAGGAGGAAGCGATTACTTCCCTTCAAGGACGCTCTACGGAGCCGGATGGGAAAGTGCAAAAGACCACAGTTGGATGATGCGACCACTCCTTTTGTTGGGTGGGCTGATATGCGTTCCGATGTATGGCTATAACTGGGTTATGACATTGGCACAACTGGAATTGATTGGCAATGACAAGCCTTTGTCCATTCTGAAAAGGAACAATAAAAAAGATGGTAAACCTAAAGCTCCATCAGCAGAAAAAATACAGGAGGCATTAGATAGATATACAGAAAAAGCAAACATGCATTTGGCGTTTAATCCGAATGAATACATAAACACGAAATAAGATATGGCAGACCTTGGTAATTTACAATTTTCAATTCTCTACAAAGACGACCCGAAGCAACTTGACAAGATAAAGGAAAGAGCTTTGAAGAAGTTACAGGATATGAATCTTGTAACTAAAGTCAGCGGTTCGATTAATAAGACTGATTTAGTTAAAAGCGTAAGGGAGGCTCTCGGAAGCGAGCAATTTAAAATTGGTGTAGTGGTTGATAAGGCGAGCACTGCAAAAGCGGTACGTGATGCTTTGGAGAAAGCCGGATTGAATACCAACTATTCGGCAAGTGACTTGCGGGCACAGCGAGCTTTGGAGATAAGACAACGTATGGCGGATAAGGCTATCATTGATGCAGAACGGTATAAAAAAGCAGCAGCGGATGCAAAATCAGCTTTAGAGAAGTTGTCTCAGGTTCAACAGAGAAATGCAAATGCCGCAAATAATCATGCACGGGCATCGCTTAATCTTGGTAACGGAATGAATGCTAATATCCGAATAGCTGGTGAATTAAAGAATCAGATGCTTGGTATATATTCTATTTATACAATAGAACGCTTTATTAGCAGCTTGGTACGAGTTCGTGGTGAATTTGATATGCAACTTATATCCTTGAAAGCTATTTTGCAATCAGGAGAAAAAGCTACAGAGTTATTTAATCAAATAAAATCGCTATCAGTTATTTCCCCCTTCCAGTTTAAGGATTTGATTGGTTTTGCAAAACAACTATCCGCTTATCAAATACCGAATAGTGAATTATTTAATACCACCAAACGTCTCGCTGATTTAAGTGCTGGCTTGGGGGTGGACATGAATCGTATAATTTTGGCATACGGTCAGGTAAGAAGTGCCGCTTTTCTTCGCGGTCAGGAACTTCGCCAATTTACAGAAGCCGGTATTCCGATGGTTGGAGCATTGGCTGATAAGTTTAGTAAATTGGAGAACCGTGTGGTATCTACCGGAGAAGTATTTGATAAGATTAGCAAACGCCAAGTTCCGTTTGAAATGGTTAAGGAAGTAATGGAAGACCTTACGGATGAGGGGGGACGCTTCTATATGATGCAAGAAAAGCAATCAGAGAGTCTGCAAGGTAAAATTTCTAATCTACGTGATGCCTATGATATTATGCTAAATTCAATTGGTGAGGCTAATGATGGTATCTTAAAAGGCAGTGTAGATGCTTTGACTTCTTTAATGGAAAATTCGGACAAACTTATATCCATAATCGGTTCACTTGTTGTGACATACGGTGCATATCGAGCAATGGTTATACTTAATAGCATTGCTTTGGGGAAAGAAACGCAGTCTGTTATAAGTGAAACTTTGGCGAATAAGGCAAAACGCGCGGATATGCTTACCATGGCAAGCATGTATCGGACTTTAACCAAAGAAGAGCAAATAGCAATAAGCACACGTAAACAAATGACAACGGCAGATTGGAGGGCTGTTGCAAGTAGTGGTGCTCTATCTAAAGAACACGCCTTACGTTTGGTCAGACTTGGCAAACTTACCGAGTTACAAGCGATGGAACTTACAAGTATATATGCAACTACAAATGCAGAAAGAGCTTTATATCAAAGTCAAGTTAAAAAAGCTCTTTCGATGCAGACAAACATACAGCTTGGGAAAAGAATGACGCAAGTTTTTGGAGCATTTGGGATTACATCAAAAGGATTGACTAAGACCGTTAATAGCTTAAAATTAGGTTTATGGGGAATGGCAAATGGCATTGGTAACGCATTTGTATCTTTAGTGTCACCCGCTAATATTGCCATGCTTGCGATTGGTGCTTTGATATATACTATTACAAACTATCAAAAAGAGCAACAAGAGTTAAGCAATAGGATTAAACAGACTGGGGGTGCCATTAAAGATTCGTATGATGAACTTAATAAATTCCTGGCTGATAATCCATTAAGCATTGCTTTTAATAATGGGAACGAAGGAATAAAAGCATTTATTGACAAGCTGAAAGAACAAGTGAAAGAAAATTCACCTATTGCTATTGAGATAATTGCAAAAGCGGATGGTATTGAAGATAATGTAGAACGATTGAACTTTCTTCGTAAAGCATTGGAGGATACGGCACAAGCGTATTTGGTAGCGAGTGATGCCAAAGATATTTTTGAAAATGCGAATGTTGCTACTGATGATTGGGGAATTGATGATAAATTAGATGAAAATTTGAATAATTATGCGGATGCTCTTCGCAAATTTAATTACGAATTGAGTTCTACTAAACGGGCTGATTTATTATCAAAACTTCCTGTCTTTGGGGAAAATGCAAATGAAATAAGAAAGAACATAGAGGCAATGCGTGATGCAGGTAAAAGTCTTCCTGAAATTTATGATTATTACTATAATATATTTGCGAAAAATGCTAAATGGAATGATGGTCCCATTACACATTCAATGGGGATAATAAATGGGTTAAAAAAAATATTGGAAGATACCAAGAAAGAAGTAGAGCATGATTTTGATACGTTTTACAAAGATTTGGAAACTCAAATTGAGAATAAAGGTATTGATGTAAATTCTATTTTGGGAAAGACTTTTGTTGAACGCTTGAAAAAAGAATATTTCACTCAAAATAATGTGCAACTATTGGGGCAGGAACTGTTTAATTTCAAACTTGACAGTAAACTATATAGCCAGAGTGCGGCTGTTCTGAACGAAATAGTACGATTGATGAGATTAAAGGGGAAAGAAGCTGTGCGAGAGTTTTCTGATTCAGGTGTTTGGGGTGAAGGTATGGATAAAGCCTTAAATTCTGCTATCGCTGAAGTTAAAATGAAATTTCCTGAATTTAAGGACTCCATTAATAAAACTATAAATAATCAAGAGTTTAAGATAAGTATAAAAACTATTCTTCAAGTTCCTGATGAAACCGAAATTCAAAAATGGGCTAAGTCGGTTTATTTGTCTCAACGTGGACTCATTGAAGGGATAAGTGACCCGAAATTAATAAATGATGCTATAAAGAACTTCAATATATCCGGTTTGAAACCGGGTAATGATACCAAGTCAGTTTTTGATATAATTGATAATCTTAAAAAAGAAGCGGATGATTACAATGATAAAATAGATGAACTGACTAAAGTTTATGATTCCCAAAAGAGCGAAACTGTAAAGACAGAACTTGACGGATATATTAAACAAAGGGATGCTATTATTAATCAACTTGCCGGATATGGATATGACTATGTACGAAAAGGCAAAAATGAAGAAAAAGACCCTGTACTTGAATTATTGAAAGAACGCTTTAAGCAAGTCAAAGATTTTATGTCTATGTACGAGAAGCTAAGTGATACTTATGGAAAGGCTGATGCTCTTCGCATGACAAAAGATAGTGGGCTTTTTGCATCTGATTTATTTAAAAACTCTACCACTGAAAGTATTACGGAGAATGTACAGAAAGAGATTGAGAAGATTATAAAAAGGTCAAGTAGTAAAACCAAAGATAGACGCTCTCTGACTGAAAGTGCATTATCATACAATATTGACTTGGGTGTAAAAGTTGATAAGGAGAATTTGCAGAAAGCTGTTACAGAAATTGGAAAGTACATATCTGACACAACAAAGAAATGGGATATATACAAGAATGCGCTCAACAGTACGAATAATAAAAAACTTGCCATGCAACTGGCTTTTGGCGGTAATGTAAGCTTCGGCAATGTGACAGACGAACTACAAGCCAAAATTCAGGAAATTATGCAGGGTGACAAACGAGTAAATATTGATTTTGCCACTCTTGTAGGAATGAATATCAAGGATATAGAGCAAAGTTTCGGGAAACCTCTTGCAAATCTTGTGAAAAGCTGGCAGGAAGAAACCGGTAAGTTGAAAGAGGAAACTGTAAAGAACTTCCTTGATATATTGAAACGTTCTGCTGACTTCGGAGAACAAATAGCTGCCATTGATGCGAAATTACAGAAGGATATTGCAGACTTGGAAAATAATAGTCAGAATTTAAGCAATGGAGATGTTGAAAGAAGGCGTAAGTTCCTGACGGATGAAGCTAATAAGGAAAAATCATCTGTAAGGTTTGAAGAATTTAAGCAAACTTCTGATTGGGTTAAAGTCTTTGATGATTTAGATAGAGTTTCTACAAATACACTCAATGAAATGATTGAAAAAATCAGTGAGTTTGCGCAACAAGCCGGGTTGAGCGAGAAAGTGACTAAGCAGCTTGTAGAGGCTATGAGAAAGTTACGGGAAGAAAGCATTGATAGAAATCCATTTCAAGGTTTGTTAAATGCCATCAACAATCATTCCAAATGGAACTTTGCAAAAGACAGACTTGGCAATAATGATTCTTTCACCTTTAAACGAGATGAAGGAGGCTTCAAAAAGGGACAAACTATTACCAAGAAGGACGTGGATAATGGTTTAGCTGAATCCAACGATGATATGGAGAAATCCGCTTTGGATATTGCAAACAAGTTTAAAGCCGTTGCCGATGCTGCTGATATGTTGGGGGGAATGTTCGAGAATTTGGGCGTAAATATGGATGGTTTCTTAGGGGGTATAACCGATATTCTTGGTGGTGCTGCCAGTGGGGCACAAGCTGGTGCTGGTATTGCAAGTGCACTGGGAGCAGCTGGTCCTTGGGGTGCTGCTGCTGGTGCTGCCGTAGGTATGCTTTCAGCCGTTTTTGCTTTGCATGATAAAAAGCAAGAAAAGATTATTAATGAGAGTAAACAACGTGTAAAAGAGTTGGAGAATCTTTATGATTTGATTGATAAGAAGTTAGAGTACTCATTAGGGAGTGGAGCCAGCGTAAAATTGCTTGATGCCGAGAATGACAAAATTCAACTGGATAAAGTTAATGCAAGAATAGACTCTATTCGTCGCAAAGATAAAATAAGCATCTTTGATATTATGGCTTTATCGAAATATTCAAAAGAATCGGAGAAACTGCAAAAACGTGTCAAAGCATACAATGAAGGAGGTGCTTATGGTTATCAGCGTGCTTTGATGCAAGAGCAGATGTCAGAGCTTGAAAAACAGAGGCAGGCAGAGATTGATAAGAAAAAAACGGATGATGGCAAAGTTGCTGATTATGAAAATCAGATTGCGGAACTAAAGCAGCAGATAAAGGATTTTGCCGAGGATGCTGCGGATTCTCTATACGGAATTAATCTGAAAGATTGGGCTTCACAGCTGGGGGATGCCTTGTACGAAGCATGGCAAAAAGGGGAAGATGGTGCCGAAGCCTTCAAGAAGAAAGCAGCCGAAATTATGGGAGATGTAATGAACTCCGTATTGAAACTTGCAATACTTGAACCAGCTATGAAGAATCTCCAAACCATGCTTTTCGGGGAAGACGGTCAAAGCGGTATGTTTGGTAAAGATTTCAAATTAGATAATAGCGAACTCGAAAACATTGCTGATTATTTGATGGGTGTTAGCAGTAAGACTGATGATTATTACGATGCACTGGATAAGCTGAACGAGTATATGGAAAAGAAATATGGAGTCAGCATGAAAGAAGAAGCTGAAAGTTCCGGTTTGAGTAAAGGAATTGAAGGGGTAACTGAAGACACCGCAAATTTGCTCGCCTCATATTTGAATTCTGTTCGTTCTGATGTTGCGATGAAATTACAACTTGTGAGACAGATTGTAGATGAGTATTTTCCCCGTGCTAATTTTTTGGCTGAAGCTCAACTTACAGAACTGAAAGCTATTTCTCGAAATACAGCAAGTAACGTAGTGTTGGTTACTGAAATTAGAGATATGCTCGGTGCGGCAAGACTTAGTAAAGACCGTGGTTTCTACTTAAAATGATAATTGCTTCACAATAACCTACTTTAACACTGTTTTTACAGACGATACGAATGTACTATGGCGTATAGGCTATTTAATATTTGTTTTTACTAAAATTAGAAAGGTAAATTATGCGTACTTTCATAGTAAAAAAATACCTTGTATATTTGCACTGTATCAAGTAGGACTGATGCCCAAATATACTGATTATCATTGCCTGATATAGGCTTTATAATATTAAAGAGCCGTGCCAAAAGTCCTACTTGGTGCGGTTCTTTTTTGCGGTTATATCAGTGCCAACCGTGCGGACTTATCACCCGTGAGATAAAATGGCTCTTCAGTCGATTAAGACGCTTGTTTAACCCTGCTCCGTTCCACGCACTAACGACAGGTGACTCACAAAGGATTACCACTTTTGACAAGCGAACGAAATTATCATTCAAGCAAAGAAGCTTGGGTAGTGAGGCGGAAGTGCTTAATTCGGCTTGATTTTCTTGATTTTTCAGATAAACGAATTGAATAGATAGTTTATTGATAAATACATAAATATTATGTAATGAATAATCAAGAAGATAACTCTCTTACCTCTGTTGATATATAGGTAGTGAGGGATAAGGTGCGATATATAATATTAGTATGCTATATGGATAAATTGAACATTGAATTAAAGAAACAAGCTATTGCTTATGGTCTATGTGAGAAATGGACGAATGATTGGAGTGAGAACCGGAGTAAGCAGGAGTTGATTGATATGTGGCTTCGTGGACTTGATTTCTCAATCGAGAACGACTACCCTACCAATGAGTTTATCAAAGAACACTTTGAGCCGGAACTTTTGAAAGAGAACCATATTTTTGTCGATAGCCCTTTTCATGGTGTCAATCTCGACAAAAAGGTGGTAGTATGTGGCAAAAGTGATGGGGTGTTGGAATTTGATAAGTATGCTACATGTGACGTGTATGTTCGGCATGAAAGTCATGCCCATGTTCAAGCTTCGGGTTGCTCTAAGGTGTTTATCAACTTGTATGATGGCGCCAATATAACTATCAAGCAGATGGACATGGCTAAAGTCTATATCTATCTGCATGGTTCTGACTGCCATGTGCAGTATGAGGGAGAAGTCTTTGTAAGAAATAGTAGATAATCAATTTTAAAAAAAGCGATATATGAAAACAAATCAAATAATGACACGTCCTATGGGCGAATTTAAAGTAACCCAACGAACAAAAGACGGATTCTTTAATGCTACGGAGCTTTTGAAGCAATGGAACGAAAACTCTGGGATGAAAAAGGAAGTAACAAAATTTTTTGAAGTCCAATCTACTGGGGAACTTGTAAAAGTGATAATGGAGCGAGAAAATCTAAATACGCAAGATTCTACGTATTTAAAAATGAGGGGTAAAAATGGTGGTACATGGATGCACCCAATTCTCTTTATAGACTTCGCCATGTGGATAAATCCATCATTCAAGTATGATGTGATTAAATTTGTTTATGATGAGATGATAAAGTTTCGCAATCTATCCGGTGATGCTTATCCCACAATGTGTAAGGCAGTCAAAACGATTCTCCCCGAAGGTATGTTCCGTGAAAAGATAAAAGACCTTGCCCGTTCGCTGAATATTATCGTTTTTGGAAAACATGAATCAGAAATGAGGAATAAAATAGCTGACGAAGCCAAATTAAAAGAATTGTACGAGCTTGAAATGAATATAGCCCAATGGATAAATATCGGCATTGTTAGCAACTATCTACAACTTAAAAAGGCTCTTACTACCTTGTATTATCAGAGATATCCAAATGTACTGCCGCTTTGATATGGCACTGGGATAAGAGAAAGCCGGGGTAGTTCCCGGCTTATGTAAGCAAGCTAAAAATTATCAAGCATAGGGTCTTTTACGGATTTGAGTTTTTCTAATATTTCTTTTTTATATTCTCCTAATATGTTTCCAATTACATCTGTATCATATTCTTTATAAATACTATCGTTAAATTTGCTATTTGTAGGAGCTGGAATTTCAAAAGCAATTTTAATTATTCCTTTTTGAAATATTTTATCAATATCTTTTTGGGAAATGTTGGCAAATACCGATATTTTATAGTCATAATTTATTCCTTTCCTCCCAATCCTATCAATATAATCATCATTTGACTTCAATGTTACAATTTCATTGTTTGATAATTTTAACAAAATTCGCTTATTTTTCATCATAATCAAATCATATTTTCCTTCTATATAAAAAACAACAGACCAAAAATATTTTTTATTTTCTTTTTTGTAATTCAATACCGTAAGTGATAATCCAGGAGAAAAAGAGTAGTAACAATTATCGTCTTTCATATACTGCATATTTTTTAAAGGCTCAAATTTACAAAGCACCCTATCCATTCCTACTATTTCATCACTGACATTATGCTCTTGCGACATCGTTAGCTGAGAGGTTATTATAAAAAGAAAGAATAAAATTTTCTTCATAATTTATAGTTTAACAATTTGAAAATAAATCAATAGCAAATATATGAACCACCATAAATAAATTATCATTGCGTACCTAAGATTGATATAATATGCCACACAACCGACTGGAAGTGTAACAACAAACACCCAAAAAAGGAATGATGATATTTTACGCTGGAATGAGGGCATCTTATCTAAGTTCATGTTTAATTCCAAAGAAAAGTGCTAATGCACCACCCACTATCCATACAATAGCATAAATCCATCCACCACATACGCAAAAGCATATTAGAAGAATAAATAATATCCAAAGAATAACTCCTATCATGTTCGTATCATTTGTTATTTGACTGTACAGTAAATATTATGGATTCCAATGATGTCCACACTTAAGACATGTAATTCTTACCTTATCACTTCCTATGAAACCTGCAAGAAGTCCAACCCCGCCAATTAATGCACCTCCAACTAAAGCTTTTCCTGCACTAAACCCTTTTGTATTGGTTGTTAAGTTGGCTGAACCACATACAGGGCATTTTAAAACATCATTATTTGCCTGTGTATTTTTCATTCTATCCTCTTCTGCTTGTTTTTTAGTTCTATTACAATTCCAACAGCAAGCATAAGAGTCGGCATTATCAGTTCCACAATAAGGACAAATCCACATAATATTTATATTATAATTTATTGCACAAAAATATTAATTAAACAGCTGATAATACAACTTTCTTGATATGTTTGATTGCATGATTTTGTTGTTTATAATGTTTCTAAATAAACGGGGCTAAATATGTAGTGCAACTTAATTTGTTTTCATTCTTTCTCACTCTTGTTCATAATGTGCTAAAAACCAATAAAATGCCATTTGTGAGTACTAATATATTGCCTTAGCTTTGCATCAGAAAACAACGTTGAATCTCATGTTTCGTGGTGGTTACATGGAGATAATGAATAAGATATTTATGGGCATTTGGGCTATGTCGTAAACCACCACAATATGCGGCATTCCCATTTGCCCTTTCTCATTTTAATAACTATGATTATGAATACGAATTTAGTTTTATCAAAAGAGAGTAGTGAAAGCGAAATCAAAGCATATTTCAATGCAGTTCTTGAACTGTCAAAGTCGGAAAGTGAGTTTCCAATCAATCTTGATGATGTATGGGCGATAGCATATACAGAAAAAAGAAGTTGTGTGCGCGAATTAAAGAATAATTTCATTGAAAGTGTTGATTATCAGGTTTTACACAAAAGTGTGCAAAACTCAAAAGGTGGTCGTCCCACTGAAGATTACTATATTTCAGTTTCATGTCTTGAGTATTTAATCGCTCGTAAAGTACGCATGGTATTTGAGGTATATAGACAAGTATTTCATAAAGTAGCCAATGGTGAAATGAATAATCTTGGATTGAGCAAAGATGATATAGCTTCATTGAAGATGCTTGCCGGAGTGATACGGATGATGAATTTGCAGACTTTCGTAGCTCCTTCAAATCCTGAAACGGTTTCGCCTGAGTACGTATCATACAGAAGGATGAACAGTAATCGTAATGCAGAACTGGATGCAAGCGTTGAACACCTTATCGGGAACGAAGAATTATCCCATTCTTATTATACAGTGTATGCTTTTGCCCGGCATAACTTCATAGAGCTTGACAAGTATGAAGCTGCCCGTCTTGGCAATCTATCTGCTAATCTTTGTCGCCGAAATGGATTTGCTATTGGAAAATGTGCAGATATCCGTTTTGGCACTATCAATGTCTATCCCCGTGAGATATTAGCTGCGGTTTTCCGGCAGCGTTATCCTGAACGTCATATTAATCTATAATAAAAATAGAAAATACAACCGATAGTTCTTTGAAATAATAGAAAATATGTATAGTTTTGTAGCGTAATAGAAAGAATTGAAGCCAAAAGAGCTTGTTATTGGAGTTTAATAGCCCCAATAGCAAGCTCTTTTTTTATTGTCATACAAAACGAGGTAATGGTAGAGGCATATAGCATATTGTTTCAGAAGACTTCAGACGGTGCGAAGGTGAAAGACCTTCTTACTGAATGGAAGATGGTGTGTACCGATTTTCCATTTGAATTGTATCCTGAAACGAAGGATTTGCCTAAACGTGATTGGGCTGACGAAGACGGAGAGGACACTTTTATTCCTGACGTATTACCGCTAAAGGCTTATGATCTTGAAGCTGGGATATGTTATACAGGTGAAATGGCAACCGCCTATGATAATGTTGTTTCATTTTTAGGCTACCTGATTGGAGAAGATGGCAATGGTGCCACTTTGAAGGTGTATAATCCACATACCAATATCGGAAGACGGAATTTATACTTTCTCGGAGCAAGTGACTATGACTTCCATTCAACTAAAGATGGTGATTCAGTCACATTTAAAGTGAAGTTCCGGGTAACTGATCCAAAGACGGAAATTGTGCCTTCGTACAGTATTGATATGACTACGGTTTTAGCATTAGTAGCAAAGAAGGGATAGTATGTGGAAGGTATATGACAAAACAGGAACGAAGGTACGCTGTGAGGTACGAAAAGTACAATACAGTGGAACTTTCATGGGCGAATGTTTCGTAAATACTACCATAAACTCTGAAATACCGATTGATTTTGAAATCGGAGATTACTTCATTTACCGTAATGAACAGTTCACGATTAACTATGACCCAAGTATTTTAAAGAAAGCCGGAGCAAGAAAAAATGGAGAGGCTTATGTTTATGATGGTGTGAAGTTCAATAGTTATTCGGATGAACTGACTCGATGTGATTTTCTTGATTATGTTCTTGCTGACAACTTCGTTCATTTTTCTTCTCTTCCTACTTTTAGCTTCTTTGCATCAAGCATACAGGATTTGGCTGACCGCATACAAGCTAACCTCGACCGTGTTTATACTGGCGACCAAAAATGGACTGTTGAAGTTCACCCGGAATATGTCAATACAACCAATGTGAACATTGATGCAAGTAAGCTAAAGGTGTGGGCTGCGCTGGATTTCATTAAATCGAAATTCGATGCAAATTTCATTATTCGCGGGCGCAAGATAATTATTGGTACTGCGGGAGTAGCTATCGACAATGTTTTCCAATATGGGAAGGGAAAGGGATTATTTGAAATTCAGCGCGTGGCTGAAAGTAACCAGCAAATAATTACCCGTCTTCGTGTGTATGGTAGTACAAGAAATCTTCCGGTTAGATATTACAATAAGTTGTCGGACGCATCTCTTACCAATTATCTGCCTAATAACATGGCAGTACAAAATCTGATGTTGCCGGATTTTCCCAAGAGGACGTTGGATGCTTATATTGATAGCCCCAATATATCGGTGCTTGGAGTACGTGAGGATAGCGTGTATTTTGATGGAAGTGACGAATCATTGCCAGAGATTTACCCGTCAATGGAAGGCATGACTGCGGAGCAACTTATTGCTGCCGGAATATCATGCAGTATTGATACCGGGGACAACGGCAACTTGGACGAGATTGTGACGGATGCTACCGAAAAAGATGGTAAAGCAATCAGCGATGATGGTACATGGGACAAGTTGAAAGAGGGTGAGAATGTTCCACCATTTCTTTTGACTCTTAAAGATGTTGGTTTTGATATAAATGACTATCTGACCGGAGAAACAGCCACCATTAGTATGGAAGATGGTATGTGCGGTGGACGAGAATTTGAGATTACAAAATGTGAGAAGAAGGGTAATAAATACATTCTCACTTGTAATCGTGTTTATGATGATGGGCTGAAACTCTATTTTCCATATAAAGATTACAATATCAAAGCTGGAGACAAATTTGTGCTTTTGAATATTGAAATGCCAGAAGTGTACATATCTGCTGCTGCCCAACGCCTTTTGAAAGCTGGCAAGGAGTATTTGGCAAAAAATGATTATGTACGCTATACCTATGAAGTTAAGATTGACGAGATATACATGGCTCGGCACCCACAACTTTATAGCTTGCTGAAGGAAGGGGATTTGATGTTGTTCACTGAATCCGATTTCAAAATAGACGGAAGTATCATAATTGATTCTCTACGAATTACTGAAGGAGAAGGTCTTGTTCCAACTTACGAAGTGACATTGGCAAATGAGAAATCTGTTGGTACTCTTGAAAAGATTCAAAATGCAATAGATTCTATTGGGGGTGGGCAAGGTTCAGGCGGATATAATGCACAACAGATAAACAGCTTAATTCGGACTTTTGGCAGTAAACTATTCCTTTCTAAGATTTCGGATGATATTGCGCAAGGAGTAATCCAGTTTCTCAAAGGGGCAGTCTTCGGGGAGTTTGCAGAAGGTATTTCCGGCTTTGGTGGGAAGATAGACCAATTCGGTTCCGCTTGGCTTGATTCATTGTCTGTCCGCAAGTTCTTGGAAGTTCCTGAATTGAGATATAACCGGATAAGCATAGAAGTTGGTAATCGTTGGAACGCTCCGGGTGGAGGGGTTGTTGAGAGTGTGGTTCCTGATACTGATGTTGATGGGAACATTCTTAATACGGGAACAGTAATACTACACTTGCAAGACAAAGAAATTGGCAAAGTTGCCGTGGATGATATTTGTCAGGGGATATTCCATGATGGAATGACGTTGGACAATAATTTTTCAGATGATTATGACGACGGCATAGGCAATTTTCAGTTCTCCGGATTCTATACATGCTATTTCCGCATTACGGATATTTTAGAAGTTGGAAGAAACAGCAAGTTCCGATATATGCTTCGTGGCGTAAGTGATCGTTGGAGATTTCTTTTCCATCCGTGCGAGGCAATGCACTTTGTTGGATACGGAAACTTCACAGATAAATCACGGCAGACCTCTCGCTATTCTACTCGAACGTATGAACGCTATTTGCGTGGAGTGAATGACTGGGAGTTTACTTCAGATAATATCGGGGCGCAATTTGGTGATTTGAGCAACTTGTCTGTCTTCGGAATGAACATGGAAGGTTATTCTGCTTATTTGAATAACATATACATGACCGGAGTTATTGAACAACTTGAAAACTACCCGGTACGTATTGAGATAGATACGCAAGGAGATAATTTTCTTGCTTTTGGTGAGACTATGGACATTACTTGTAGAGTATTCAAAGGTTGGAACGATATAACCGATACTGTTACAAAATGGAGAATAACCCGTGATAGTGGTGATACGGCAGATGATGAAGCGTGGGCAATCAAGAATAAAAATTTTGCCGGAAACATAACGCTTGCTTATGAAGACCTCGGAGATAACGCTATCACATCTGTAAGTACATTATTTACTATTACGGCAACAAATAAAACTGATACGGCGAAAGCTATTATAAGTATATAGAGTATGGAAAGTGTAAAGAAAAGAATTAGAAAAGATTTTCAACCATTGACTATTGCAGTCAGCTTGAAAATTATGACTCCGAATAGCCCGGCTTCGCAAGTATATAATAGTGAGAATGGTGAATATGAACCTGATCGTGGCGTTACTCCGCTTGTGATTCTGCCAGAAGTTATTGCTAATTGTACGGATGGTAGCTGGAATACTCCTTATGCAAATGAATTACTTTCCGAAATGAAGTGGTATATCAACGGAAAAGAGGCTTCAACCGTGGCTTCTTGGAATGGAAAGTATTCTATTGATACTGTTGGCTCAACTCGCGGTGCAATTACGATCAACCGCAATGTTTCTCCGGGAGAAAGTTTTGAGCTTCATTTTGAAGGTGTAGTTGCTGATACCCGATTGGGTGCAAATATCCCAGTGAAGACGGATACTATAACTCTTTCTACCGTAGATAAAAGTGAAGATGAATACAGCTTATCAATCGGAGACGACCAAATCATCCGGTACAATCCATTTGAAGACGCTTTGCTGCTGTATGATTATAAAGTTGCTAATGGTTTGACTACGGCTTCAACATCTGCACGTAATGCTGCGCTGAATGAAAACGCATACGAACGCTCTATTTCTGTATCCGTGCATAAAGGGGACACACTTTTAGCTGCTGGTTATACATTGAATTTATACAGCATTGGTAGTGGCGGTGTCTTGACACAACTTACAACCGCCAAACATGAGATAATCGCTTTGACCTTAACGAAGGTCACTATGGATTTGCGGCTAATAGAAAAAGGTGATTTTCTCTTGGTTGTCAATGTTGGCGGAAAAGAAAAAGCAAGAAAACAGTTTTCTATAAACCGGGTATATCCCAAATTTGATATAGAACCAGTAAGCGGAGTTTCCATTAATCCGGGTGAGACTACTCACTATAATAAAGTGATGGTGCATTACAATGGAAATATAGTTCCGGTTCCCGCTCCAATTTTAAAGATGGTATGGTTTACTGATACAGAGAATTTAACCGGAGTACAACATAATGAGGGAACTGAAACGGTGATAACATTATCTCGTACAGGAATTGGAAATACATATCTTGATGATTGGCTTGATATATACGTGGAAGCGGAACAGAAACCGATATTTAAAGTTATGACTGATGCTTCGGGCACAGAATATACGGACAAAAGTGGAAATGTTTACATAAACTAATAATTATGAGATATGTAGTAGCAAAAACCAAAACAGTCACTAATGCTGGAATCAGTGATAGCGGACATAGAACAAAGAAAGGATTTATCATTATCAATGAAAAAGAGGTGATGAATAGTGATTTCCTCGAAGGTGATTTTGAAGCTCGTGTTCAAATACTTGGAGGTACAACATATACAAACGTGGAAATAAATAACATTATAAACGAAGGAGGATGGAATTATGGCTTATGATTACAGTGCCCAAAATAGTATTACCATCAAGCGATTACGAGCGAATGATAGCTTGACACTTAGTTTTGATAATAACGGAATACCTCTGTTTCAGGGCGTAGATGCTGAAAGTGGAGTCGTATCGCCGGATTGGACGAAAGCAGCAAACCAACCGATAAGAACTCCGAAGGTTATTTCATCGCATGGGCTGGCAGTCGCATTGTCAAACCATACTTGGACATACAATGGCGTAGCATTAAAATTTAGTGGTGCGGAAAGTAGCGGATGGAAGGCTGATAGCACTGGAAAGTTTCAAATGAACACTACTACCGGAGCTATTAAGATTATTTCCAATTTAGCAAGTAAGACCAATATTGCCGGGGATACTCTTATTTATTCGTGCGTGGCTACGGTTGCCGGAGTAGAGTATAACTTGACAAAGGATTTACCTATCGTAATTCAAAACATAGGTGCAAGTTCATATTATCTTGCCATTCTCGCTACAACTGAACAGCTAACAAGTAAGATTACTTCAACTTCATTGCAGACAAAATTATATCTTGGAGCAAATGAGGCATCGGATTACTATGTGAAATGGTATAAAGACACGGCGGCATGGGCAGACAAAAACGGTCAAAAAACAATTACGGTCGGAAGAGGTGATGTTGATGGTACTCAACTGTTCATTGCTGAAGTGTACAAGTCTTCCAGTGACTCACAACCTTTGGCACGTTCGGGTATCCGTATTATTGATACTGCGGATGAATTTCAAGTTGTATGCTACATTTCTTCAGCCAATAAGGAGGTGGACACAGGTAGCCCGGTTACTGTTAGTGCAAAAATTGTCAATATGACTACCGGAGCGACATATTCCCCTTCGTCTGCCGCATGGACAATGAATATAATGGATAAGGAAAACTGGAAGAGTCTGAAATCTTCATCTACGAACAGCATATCAGTAACAACAACTGAAACAGATCGTAACGGGAATCTGTATGACGTAGATGTAGTTGCAGAATGTAACTTCAATTAATAATTAATCAAATACAAAATTATGGCATCAAAAACTTTAGGAAGTGAAACCATAGTACAATCTATGCTAAGAAGCAATAGTGTACTCGTTGAGATTGACGGAAACGTTCGCCGTATTTCATTGGAGAATCTGATGAACGCAATTAATACAGGTAATGAACAACTTCTGCGACAAGTCGCATGGGGTATCCCTTTAAAGCATAAAGTTCAGAGTAGTACTGCTTATGGAGTTGTAGGAAATACGGCTGCATGGGCTGAATACAAACGAATGAGTGGACGTTATCTCGTTAATAATGCGGGGAAAGCCTCAAAACTATCTCCGACTAATTCAGGAGTGTTTGCTGACGGTACTGCTCTTGACGAATCCAAAGGACATGTAATGTTCATTTCTCCGCGTTTATACTTTTTAGTTAAGACTGATAGTGTAAGCGGAATACCTTATTTATGGTTAAGCATGTATCCAATCGGTGGACATTATATTGGTGGAGCCAATGGTGGTGAATACAACTGTATTGGTGCGTATAAAGGTTCTATGTCAGGCAGTGCGCTTGTTTCCCGTTCCGGGGTATCTCCGGCAGGAAGTAAGACTATCAATGCCTTTTGGAGTGCAGCACAAGTGAATGGTAAAGACTGGGGACTGACTGACTACGATCAGCGTAAACTTATTATGATGCTTGGATTATCTGAATATGGAGATACCAATATTCAAGCAAAACTGGGATACGGTGTTAGTGGTAGCTCAAACTTGGATTTATGGGGGGCTGCGGCATCATTGAAAACCGGAGCTACCAAAAGTCTTGGTGATAACTGGGGAAAGATTGGCATTTCATTAGTGAATGGAAGCATTACGGGTGTGAATTGTTCACGTGTAAACATGATGGGTATTGAAGACCCTTATGGATGGCAATGGGAAGATATACAAGGGGTATATTGTGGAAACTCTGCAAATGATACACAAGACGGAACCGAAATCTTTATCTATAAAGGCAACCGACTTCCAACTACTGCTGAAGTATCTACTCACCCTAACGGGGAATACCGACAAGCAACCCGTTTAACAACAAGTGGGTATGTACAGGAAATTATGGCTGGGGATAACTTCGATATTTTCCCGGCAAAGATTGGTGGAGGAAGTACTTCATATTGGGCTGATTATTCATGGGCTAACAACACTGGGCAGCTTGTCTTTTGGGGCGGTCCTGCGAATCCCGGTGCGAACTGCGGCTTGGCGTATGCGTTCTCGTCTGACGCTTGGTCGAACTCGGTTGCGCATGTCGGCTCTCGCCTTGCTTATTATGGGAATTTAACATTTGTTACGGGTGCTGAATTGATGGCATCTTAACGAATTAATAAAACTTAGTTCTTTGAAATACAAATAGTTATAAAATCCGTTCACAGCGTCACGTTCTCGAATAACGAATAGCGTGACGCACCCGACAGGGGTGGACGGTTGGCGGAAGGGAACAAGAGCTTGTCTTTTGGGGCGGTAATGCGAATAACGGTGCGAACTGCGGCTTGGCGTATGCGAACTCGAATAACGCTTGGTCGAACTCGAATGCGAATGTCGGCTCTCGCCATACTTATTTAATCGTGGAGAAATCTGCGAGTTCCCTGAACCATGACCCTGCAATATTATGGTTGCAGCGTAGTAACCAGCAAGTTACGATGTCAAAAAAACACGTGCGGAAAGGTCTGTTCATCTTGCGAAAACAGACAAGCGGCGTTAGTAGGTTTATTCTCGAAAGCTCCGGGCAAATTATTCAAGCAAGCAAAATGGGCTTGCAATATCGGAATAATTGAAATAGGTCTGAAGAAGACAAAATTAAAAGTATGGTGTAAATTTTAAATGGAAGGTAATGACTAAGAGAAGAGGATTTTTGATAGAACAGGTTGCCGATATGGATAATCTTTTGGAAGCGGATAGAGATGCACAGGATGGAAAAGTCAAAAAGAACCGATTTATCCGCCGTCACAATGAGCACGCCAAAGATGATTTAGAGGCTTTAAGGGAAATGATATTAACGCTGAACTTTCCTGACCCGAACTTCAGTATTATGACGGTTGTCAGTGATGCGGGGAAGAGAAGGGATATTGCAAAACAAAACTATTTCCCGTGGCGTATTCTCCACCATGCCATAATGAGGGTAATTGGGGAAGAGCTTTATAAGAGCCTCATTCTTGATACGAGTGCTTGTATAAAAGGAAAGGGATTGCATTTTGGAGTCAGGCGCATGAAGATGTTTCTACGTAGGTATCCTGAATATAAATGGTTTGTAAAAACCGATTTCAAAAAGTTCTATCAGAGTATTCCACATGAAGTATTGCTTAATGCGCTTCGCCGGAAATTCAAAGACGAGAAGTTTATAAAGCTGATTGAGATTGCATTATTGAGTTATGATAGCGGAGAAGAGTTAATTGAAATTTTGGAAAATGAAGAACTTCGGAAAAAGAGGTGTACCGATTGGAGCATACACAAGCCAACCACTCGGAAATTTCGCTGTAAGCCCGATAGACCACAAGTTCAAAGAACAGTATAAGGTCAAATGTTTGCATCGGTATTGTGATGATAACGTGATGCTTGCTCGGACAAAAGGTGAAGCTAAGTTTCTACTTCGGGAATATAACCGGGTAAGTGCAGAATATGGATTGGTTGTGAAAGGGAATAGTTGTATTTCCCCGATAGGTACAGAAGTTAGACATGAAAACAAAAAACACAGAAAGCGAAAACGAAGTAAGAGGAAGAAGGATTAGCTTCTTGGGATACTGCTTTACACCGGATAATGTAAGGCTCCGTAAAAACATGAAGAAAACCTTCGCGAGAAAAGATAAACGAATTAAGAGTCGTAAACGTAAGCAACAAATCCGTGCATCATATTGGGGATGGTGTAAATGGGGAGATTGCCGAAATTTATGGAAAACGATAACAGATAATGATATGAGTTTTGCAGACAAAGGAATCAAACAAAGTGGAAAGACAAAGGACGGAAAGAAGTTCTTTGATGTTTCGGAAATGAAACTAATGGAGATTTTGAACATTCCCATTAAGGTATTGGATTTTGAAACAAATGTGAAGACTTCACAGGGAGATGGAAGGTATTGTGTACTGTTTGAAATGAATGGTACCAAATACAAGTTCATAACAAATTGCTTTAACCTGAAAGATGTGCTCGATCAAGCAAGGTTGCGGGAACAAGAGACGGGTGATAAGATTTTCCCGGTGGATAATGTGATTATTAAAAGACGTGCACTTCGTGAAGGAAAGAGTGCCTATTATTTTGATGAATAATTTAAAAGGAGGTAAAAATGAAAGCGTACAGTGATTTTAATGGAGTGGTACCCGAAGGTGTACAAGTTACAGTGGAAGGTAGTTTGGTTCGACTGTTCTTTGATTATGCCAAGAACGAAATTACCGTTGAAGGTGAAAAGCGTGAACAGTTGGTTTGTGAGAATGTAAATGCAAGCGGGAGAACGTATGAAGAGCTTGTCAGTGCTATTGTAACTGATCGCTATTCGGCAGATAGACGTGAAGCCGTATTCGCCAATTATGAAGAAGCCAAAGATGAAACGAGTGAACTAACTGAAGTAAAACGTGCCGAATATTTGAAGGAGTATTCTGATTTTCAGGCATGGCGTAAACGCGCTAAAGAAGTCGCAAATGAAGTATTAGCAAAGTTGTAATAGAATGAAGATACAAGGACATATAATAATAAGAAGAAAACCAAAAAACGGAGATAATGGGCAGGACGCGGTTCTCTATGAACTGATGCCAAGTGGACAAATTATCAATTTTTCCAATGATAATGTGTTTTCTCCAAGTTTTGTCACTTGTTCTATTAAGAAGATACAAGGCAGTAATCTTATTATGCTTACTACTGCATCCGCATTATCTACCGAAGGACTTCGATTAAGTTATGCTATGGATGATGGTTCTGATGGTGACACAGTTATCAATCCTACCACTAAAGTATATCCGAATGATAAAATATCATATATAAATTTTATTCTTAAAAAGAATGAAGTAATAATAGATAAGAAGACTATTCAAATATGCAATGATGGTAAAGATGGAGAGAAGGGAGAAGACGGATTACAGGGGTGCATCCTTCGGCAATCTGAATGGGTATCTGGGGTAGAGTATCGCAATGACGAGGCTCTTATTTCCGGTACTCGGTACTTGGATATTGCCATTGTGACAACTGGTGCTAATACTTTCAACGCTTATAAATGCTTGAAGACACATGTTTCCAGTACTTCTATTCCGGTTACTAACACAACATATTGGCAGAAGTTTAATACTCTTCAGCCTGTTTATACTCCATTAATTATGGCTCAAAATGCTATTCTTCGGTTTATGCAGGGGAATCAGCTTTTGATTATGAAGCCTGATGGAAAAACTATAGTAGCAGGATTCGTTGGTGGAGACATACCATTTTGGGTCGGAGGGGAAACGCCTAATAATGCTTCTGTATATTTCGGAATGGCGGGTAACGGGCAGTTGGCGCATGGAAATATCAGTTGGAATGAAGCTGGTGATTTGACTTGTGAAAGAGGTATTTTTAAAGTGGGTATAAAAAAGATCTATCGTAAAGTTAGTTTAGATAAATATACTTCAGAATCTTTCAAAGCAGACCTTACAACTGGGTTGAATTTTGTTTTTACCAAAAATACAGGAAACGATACACATTATATGACTTTGCCAACTTCCACTGATTTAGATGGATTCGATTCTGAAATGATATTTTATGGTAATCCGGGAGCAGTAATGATTAGTGGAGAAAATGGTACATATCCTTTTATGTACAATGGCATGAGAGTAAAACAAATAAAAATAGGCTCTTTTCCTCGGCGTTTGCATTTAAGTGCGAGAATAAGTAATGATATTGGAGGGTCTAATAGGATTGAATGGTGGATTGTAAATACTTCAGATTTTACTTTACAAGGAAAAATTTCAAGTAGTGGGTATTATAATTATGTAGAATCACAATATTACAATTCATTGTAAATAATATTGTACACAAACACAGAATAACAATGAAAGAACTGAATGAATTATTTGTAATTGCATGGATGCTATTTGGCATCTACATGCTTGTATTATTGCTGATTGGGGCAGATTTATGGAGTGGATACAGAAAAGCTAAACAAAGAGGTGAAGCAAGAACGAGTTATATGCTTAGAAAAACCGTTGATAAAATCGCACGGTACTATAACGCATTATTGGCTTTGACCTTCGTTGATTGTATGCAGATGGGGGGAATTTGGTTTTTGGACAACTATTATGATTGGCATATCCCGATTTTCCCGTTAGTAACATTGTTGGGTGCAATCGCTTTCGGTGCCATAGAAGTCAAAAGCATTTATGAAAAGGCAGAAGATAAAATGAAGGACGACTATCGACAAGTAGCCATACTTGCTGCTGAAATAGCAAAGCATAAAAACGAGCCTGACAAGATGATACATGCAGTTGATGATTTTATGAATAAAAATAATAAAGAAAATAAGGAGGAACAGAAATGACACGAGGACTACGAAACAACAATCCATTGAATATTAGGAAGAATAGCACAAAATGGCAGGGCTTATCTGCAACACAAACAGATAAGAGCTTCTTTCAATTCACGTCTATGGCATACGGATACCGGGCTGCTTTTAAGACTCTCCAAACCTACATCTTGAACAAGTATGATACCGATAAAGATGGAGTGTCAAACGAACTTGAAGATGTCATAATGAGATGGGCACCGCCATGTGAGAATAATACAGAAACGTATATTTCCACAGTAGAACGGCGTTCAGGGGTATCCCGACATACTGTTTTACGTAGAGACAATAAAGAACAGCTTATTGCGATAGTTTCTGCTATGAGCTATGTTGAGAATGGCGTTCCGGCTAATATGGAAGACGTTAGGAAAGGATGGGAATTGATATAATAACTATCATAAAACAGAACTGTATGATAAGTCTAAATTTTATTCAAGTGGAAGACGGGTGGTTTGAGAGCCAGCCGATTCAGGTGTCGGGGAACATTGCTATTAACCTGACTTTTGATGATACAAATGACAACCGGGTAGTACTACTGAAAAGTTCTACTGGGCATAGTTATGTATCGTTTAAGGAGAATCTTAATGTTGGTTCTTGTTGTGATATGAATGAGAATTATCTAATTCCCGGTCAATATATCAAAGTACGAGTTAATAAACTTCCGGCAACATCATCTTTGTTGGAAGACCTACAAGGGAGCTTCGCAAGTAAGCAAGATTTGTTTGTTGAAAGTGGAAGGGCACAGACAGAGGAATCAAAACTGGAACAGTCTATCAATAGTGTGAGGCAAGCATTAGATACGCTGGTTAAAGGTGTAGACGCGACTACGGCTATTGATACATTTAAGGAGATTGAGGATTTCTTGGCAGGAGTAACGAATGAGAAGACCTTAACCGGGATGCTTGCTGCCGTTGATGGAAAGGCTGGCACTGCGCAAACGACTGCCGACTCTGCAAAGAAAACGGCGTCTTCTGCTTTGGCAAAAGCAACTGAAAACGGAACAAAACTTGCTACTATTCCTGACATGCCAGCCAATGACGGGAAAATATATGGATTCTGTAATGGTGCATGGATAGTGATAGCTGAAAGTGGTAAATCTGTATATACAACATAACAATGAAAAGCAAATTACCAATAGGAATAGTGATAGCGGTATTGATTGCCGCTATCATTTGTCTCTCCAATTTATTGAAGAAGGAGCGTATTGAAAGTAAACGTCAGTCCGAGAATGTTGAGGCACTGTTTTCAGAGTTGAAAACTTATAAGGTAAGAGATAGCCTCAATGTGGCTGAAAGTAAACAGCTTCGCTTGACTATCGAAGAACTGAAGGAATATCGTGAAGCTGACGCAAAATTGATTAAGGAGTTGAAACTAAAGCCATCACAGGTAGAGTATATAACTCACACGAAAGTGGTAACAAAAGATAGTATTGTCTTTGTGCTGAAAGATAGCTGCTTCAACTATGCGGATAGGTGGGCGGAGTTTAACGGCTGTATCAAGTCTGATACAGTAGATTTTAACTATGAAACATCAGATAGTCTTTCTACCGTAGTGAATCGGGAATATAAACATCATTTCTTATGGTTCCGGTGGGGTACAAAGGGGTATCGGATGAAAATAGTGAACCATAATCCACGATCACGGATAACATACAATGAATTTATAAAGATTGAGAAGTAGCGGGTGGTAATAGTAACCACCCTTTTACTTTTTTAGAAAGGCAAATCATCCTTATTGTCGTTATCGAACATTTGCTGTTGTGTCGGTTGTGGGGGAGTCCGTTGTTGAGGCGGTGCCGCAGCGTAATTTGGCTGACTGGGTGCCGTTTGCTGACCCGGATTGCGAACAATGACTTTCCAACATGTGATTGAGTTATACCACTTACCATTCCATTCAGTCGCATTAATATCAATGTGAATGTCTACTTCTTGACCGACTGTTAATCCAAAATTCATAATGTTATCGTTCATAACAGAGAAAGCTATCTTTTTAGGATATTGCTCTTTTGTCTCGATAACATAATCTTGGCGCGACCACTCTTTCCCGGCTTTAGAAACTCCGCCTTGTGCTGGAAGTGCTACAATTATTTTCCCGCTAATTTCCATATAATATGTTTTTTAAGTTACACAGCCGGATTCAATTTGTCTGACGTGCTGATTGCCCGGCTGATTATATTACAATCCGTCAGTTTTCTTTGTATGATTTGCATTGCCATTTTGCAATTAGAGCTTTCATTCAGGTTTATATACTCTTTACTTTGATAGAGGATATTGGATAGTCCATCTACCAAACTGAAAAGGGCAGTCAATCGAAGGTACGTAAGCCTCTTTGCGTCTTGGTTGTACGGAATGGTTTCCTCTATGCGTTTATCAAGTGAAAGACACGAAAGCTCACACATGCACCGGGTTAATTCCATTTTTGCAAGAAGAGCACTATCTTTGATTTTGTGCTTATCAAACTCTGATTTTATACTGTACTCCATTTTGAGTAGGTCAGGTTGTAATTCTTCAGAAATAACTTCGTTCGCATCTGCCATAAAAAAGATTTTCTTTCCGGCTATTTCCGCAATACGCTTTTCGTATTTCTGCATTTCTGATTCTATCCGTTTAGCTTGTTGTTTCACATAGAAACGGTAATATGGTGATTTCTTCAGTTGGCTTACAAAGTCTACTACAAGCCCACAAACTACATCATTAGTAAATAGTATATTGTAAACGGCAGTAAGTGTGACATTCTCCGCCATATCCCGGCTTATTTGTTTTTCCATACGTTCATTAAATCTTTGATTATTGCTTTAAGGATACAAATAAGGGCAACCATTTCGATTGCCCTTATAATCCATTGTATTATACTCATTAATCATTCCTTATTTGATTAAAGTCCATTTTTGCTTTTATCAGAGCATCTATATCACTTCCGAAATGATTAAGAGTGCTCATGGCTACAAGTATTACGTCTGCCAATTCCTCTTCAAAATCAGAGAAGTGCTCAATGTGCGGGCTTTTCTTCCCTTCAGCATTGAACACTTCTGCAACTTCATTCAGTAAATCACGGTGGAAATTATTTTCTTCGTCTATAAGACTTATCTTTCCACGGCGAACGGCGCAGTCATGCACTTTCTTTGCGATTTCATTCAAACTATTTTGCATTGCTACCTTCCTCTTCTTCAATTATTTGTTTCAATTTATCCAAATCGTTATCTCCATTATCTCCATTCAATATGTAGGATATTTCTTCTTCCTTCGTCATATTTTTAGGCATGTTCTTTGATGAATCAATCAGTTCTTGAACTATTGCGTCTATTTCATGGTTGGGAGTTTCGTAGAATTGCTTGTATTTAATAGCAGACTTTTCGATACGCTTTAGGTCTTTCTTACTAAGTTTCATAATATTACTTCTTTGGTAAAATGTCACTAAAATCTTTGTTTAAAATGTCGTTAAACTCTTTAGCCCTTTCATACATCTCATTTTGAGTGCAGTAATCCCGTAGTCTTACAATCTCCGCAAACCGCAATAGTCTTAATTTATCTACCAAATCTTTGTAGTATAGGTCTTGAATTTGATGAAATGCGGAGAATTGATTTTGTAGATTCTCTAAAAAATTAAAGAGAAATAACACACCAGCTACCAATAATACTATCACAAATATTATCAGGAAAATAATTATATAATTCATTTTTAAAATTGTTTATAACTAAATATTGGCATTTTTTTAGGCTTTGGACACTCTTTTAGGTAGTTTCTATCTACCGTAAAAATATCCTGCAAAAGACTTTTCTTTAATGCTTTCTTTTGTTTTCGAGGAAGTCTTATCAATTTATTGTATCCGTAAATACCGCCTACAATATGCCATAGGCTAAAATTGATTTTTAATCCTTCGTACATGTTTTTTATACTTTACTTCTTTTACATTTTAAACATATCATAATCTCTTCCAACACAACTTTGTGGGAGATTTGCTCTATCTAAATCAGCCTGACTTATGAAAGAATCCTTGAAGTAGAACTTACTTTTTAAAGAAGTACAAGCAAGCATAAATCCTCGTAACTCTCGCCAATTATACTTTTTCCCACTTAACAGACCGACTTTATATAAATCGCAAAAGCCAACAGTGCTGATTATCATAGACAAACTACCTTCGAGGTCTATAATAGGCTCAATGGACGCAAAAGTTTTATATCCACTTTCATGGAGTACCTTCATGGCTTTTATCCGGTCTGAATTGCTTGAAGCGTTGGATTCGAGTTCATCATGTCCGGTCAATGTAAATCCAAATGCAATGTGACGTGTGTATGCTATGTGCATCAAATTCTCATTCAATGCGCTTTTACTACAAAGAGGACGAAAGAACTTTTCGGCAAAATCAGCTCTTTTAGTGAGGATTTTTACATTGACACTATGATGTACACAGATTTTAATTGCACGTACAGTCAGGTCTATTGTCTGGGGGAGCATGGGATCAGTTGTAAAAGAGAAGAATAATCCATGCTTCTGAAGTTCCCTAAGATTTGCCAACAATTCTTTTTCAAAAATGGATATAGCTTCTTCTTCGTCTCTGAAACATTTCTTCAGTTTCGGGGTATCACTCCACACATGGGACATTACACCTTTCTTGCAATAACAATAATCACAATTATTGGAGCATCCTGTATAAAAATTACAAGCCCAATCGCTATACTCGCCAGCTTTGCCGGACGGATTGTATATAGCTTTTCCGTTAAATCTATTATTTCCCATTTGTAGAATGTTATAATCCGTACGTTTCATTAAACAATGAATCTGCTTTCTGAAATAGTCTTGTAAAACGATTCTCTTTATACTTTCTCGGTGAGGAACACCCTAATATCAAAGATAGAATCGTACATATTATCAGTATTTTCTTCATATTACTATTCATTCTTCAAGTCGTCTAAATTGTGAATATAAACTTCTATTTCTCTCATTGATAATTCATTACCCCATTCGTGTCCTCTTATATTGGCAATGGTAGAACTTGGGTATTTCTCTTTAAGCATCTTATCTAAAAGAATATAGTTACCATCAGTAAACAAAACATTACCTCGCTCTTTTAAACTTATTTTAAAACCAAGTTTAACAAGATACTCTGCCTTTTCCGCATCGGTGGGGGCTTTTTGGGAATCATCACGATAGGCATGACAAATCGAACCGCTTAAAATCAGTTTTACCGCTCCATACTCTGTATATGAAATATCACTAACGTGTCCAAATCCGTATATATTCCACCATTTCTTTATGATATTAGAAATATTTTTCAACTTTTCTCTAACATCTTCGTTTGATACTTTCTCTCCAAGTTGTCTACGAAGTTCTCTATTTTCATTATTTAACGACCGTATATCTGAATACATTTCGTCTTTTTTCTTTTTCAGAACACCTTCATAACCAAGTTCGTCAAGAAAGTTAAGTACATATCCTTCTGTTAAAGAAAGATGTGTTTCTTTCATTCCTTCTGTAAGATTTCCTTCTTTTAGTTGTTCGTAACAAAATCCAAGATTAAAACAAATGTCTTTATAAATCTTTTCTATCTTTTTAGCTATCTTACCGTCTTTGTCCTCTACTAATGTAGGGTCTTCATTCCTTGTGAAATTTAATTTTCTTTCTTCCATTTATTTTTCTATTTTACAATCGGAACACCCGCCACATTTTTTGCCAGCCTTTAATAGTCGGTACATAAAAGGCTCCTTAATTCCTGCATCATCGAAAGATGGATAACAGCCGTAACCACTACAACGAGAACCGAAATAGGTTCCTTTGTCATAGAATAAGTTGCTTATCAGCTTTAGCATATTCATTTTTATTAGGGATTTGAATTATTCTTCATCAGGGAATCCAAGTTCTTTCATGGAATAGCCCTGATTTTCTATCCATGCCTTAAATTCATACCATAGCCCATGTTCATTAATGAAGCAGTCTATAAGTCTTATAAGTTCTTCTTTTGTCATATGTTAAAATCAATTTTCTGTTGCAGCACTTCATCTGCATAATATTTGTCGAAACTTTTATCGCTTATCCACCAATTAAACCCAAATTCGGCATCGGTGAAGTTATGATTGATATATCCCGCATCAATAAGTTTTTGAATTGTTTGTATCCACTTTCGCTTCACATGAGGAAAACGCTGGCAGTCTTTTAGCTTCTGTTTGTAGTTAGACATCGGGCAAAGAATACATCCAATACGTTTATAGCCTTCATCGTATAATTTGCAGTGCGGTATATTATTCGAGTTAAGAAACTGCCAAACTTCACGTTCATTCCAGTAAAGAATAGGCGAGACAAGAATCTTATCTTTTCCATTGACGCATGTAACCATCTTTTCTTTGTGCTCTGAAAATTGGTCAAAGTTCCCGCTGAATTTATGGCTGCTAATCTCAATTTCTTCACGTTTAGAGCGCCGCACACTTTCAGCTTTACGAATGCCGATCAAGGTGACTTTACCTGCACCGGACATTTCTTTAAATTCAGCACAGCACCAGCGCATCGTTCGTGTAGGAATAATACGCTTTTTTAGAGCCATGTCATAAATAGACATTTTAGGCTTTATCAGTTCCACGTCTGGGTAATTCCTCTTCACAAATCGAATAACGTCCGGAGGGTCAATGCTCGTAAGGTTCATGTGAGCCTTAAACTTTACTCCTGCCAGCTTTGCAAGGTGATATAGAACTTGACTATCTTTACCGCCGGAAAAGGCTAAGTAAAAGCCATTCTCTGGGTCATAGTCAAGTGCCATCTGTTCACATTTGCGAAGCAAGGCGATGGAGTAATCTATCTTAGTTTGCAGATTCATATGATAAAGACCTTTTTGTTTTCACAGTCAAAATATACTGTTTCATACTTATTGCGATTAAAAGCAATAGGGAGGTTTTCTATCGGACAATATCCGAGAAACTCATACACTATTCCATTTTTGCGAATAGAGAATAGGTCGCCAATTTTTAAATTCTTGATTTCACTCATTACTGATTTGTGTTTAGTTAGTCTTCCATTTCTTTTTTAATCATTACCTTAACCTCTCTCTTTAAACGAGTGCGCAAAGTTTTACCTAACTTCTTACGCATACGTTTTTGTCTATCCGACCTATAATCTCGTTCTCCCCAACGGCGTGTTCTGAATACAGCCCATCCACCATTATCTTCGTTTATTATATACCTTCTTCCTGTTGTCATAATGTTTCTTCCTATTTGAAATGTTCAATAAGTTCTTCTACCGTAGCCACATGGCAATAGCATGAGCATCTTCCGAATCTTCCAATGACAAAATCACCTTTCTTCCACTTGTGAAAATCTTCATCAAATACCCAATACTGATTATCTGACGTATCATCACGTTTTGCAGCAAGGGCAATGAAAAGGCTCTCATTAGTTCCACAATCTATATACCCATATTTTTCTGCCATTTCTGTTGTTACACAATAGGTATATACAGTGCGATATATACCGTTAGCCTCCGGTTCATTTATTTTGATACCTTCAAAATCAGTCCTTGTGGTAGTTTTATACCCCAGAGTTTCAAGTGCCGCCTGAAGCTCCGGCGTGTTTTTTCTTATAAAACATGGTATTGTAAATCCCATAGTAATCTCCTTTTTTAGGTAAAATATTCACTGCACTTAAATCCCTTTCGTGGGGTAAATTCCTTAAATTCACAACTTCTAAAAATCCACTTCTTATCTGCCCATCCGGCTAAATCCTTTTGCCATTGAGGTATAATCTGATGCGGATTGTTTAAGTCGCGGTAAGGTTGGCAATGTGGCAAAAATCGCCCACCTTTGTTCTTCCAATGATTGACACGTTCGAATGATTCTTTGAAGTCATTCAGCAGAATACAGTAGAAGAAGTATTCGCCTTTATATCCATACCTATCAATCAAATCCGTCGCTCGCTCACATTCCGCTATCTGTCCCGGAGTATCACAACCAAATCGAATACGTTTTATCCATTTCATTTTAGCGAGTAGCCGAGCAATATCATCTGTCACTAAGCGGGCATCTAATCCTTGATTGAAGTCTACACGTACTCCCATGGAGACAATCTTTTCAATCTGTTGTAAACCGTAGTCAGATGCAAGTACGTTGTTATCCATCAGAATTATATTTTTCCGGTTATTAATTGCTATTTCTTCAATGTCCATATAAGGAGTTATCTTGCCTTCTTTTTGTGGAACTATGCACCACTTGCATTTGTTAGGACACCCACGAGTAAGGAAGCCATAAGCCAGATTCTTATCAATGTTATACAGGTTATAGTCGGGAACTATTCTATCAACTTCTACCGGAAGAACCTTACTTATGTCATATCCTGTACCTCCTTTCTCGACTTGATCGGCATTGATGTAATAGCCGTAATCCGGTGTAAAGCTGAATACTTTTGCCATGTAGACCTTATCGTATGAACATAAAGGATTATACCATTCCACATTGTCGCCACGTGCTTTATGATAGCTGCTTATCTTCATAAGCGCGAGATTGGGAAAATTACTATCAACTGCTAATATTCCGATGTTCATTTTATATACAATTCTTTTTGAGTTAAAAAGAAGTGCAAGTTCTGAAGTTGATGCAGTGATTTTACATCACCATCTATTAAGTCACAGCTAAAACCTTTAGAGTGTTCCCAAACTTCAAATCCTTCTTCTGATCGCCATATTTGTTCGTAAGCATCATCTCCTTCAGGAGTGAATTGAAATCCAAGTTTTCCCAATAGAGTTTCAGTAATGCGGATAGGTTTCAACAGGCTAATGTCTTTCCACCCTTCACATTGGCGTACTCCACCTAAAATCACCTTCAATCCCATACCGTCAATGGCATATATCGGATAATACGCGGCATCATTTGAAGTCTTTATTTTTACAAGATTTCCAATACGTAACTCTGAAATATCAATTAAACATTTGGTCTTATTACTGGATTTTATAGTTTCGTAAACTTTGATAGGAAAAGTATCTTCTTCATCGGCTCGCATAAAATCTGCACCAATTTCGCATATTCGATTTTGTGTATCCAAACAAACAATTTGGCTGCTTCTGTACCCACGTAACCATGAACTTGCATGATTCACCCATGAAGAAAATGTGTTGAATACACAAATCTGTGCATCATAATTTGGGAGCTTATTCTTGCTTTTTTTACTCATGCTACTCAATATTATAATTCCACAGTTACTTTTACATCAATACATTTCATATCAATTCCGGTGCCATTACAAAAACCAATGGCTTCCATCTCCAACGAAGATACTGACACCTCATTCTCTTTCTCAAATTGCGAGATAAGAGATGATATATCTTGTTCCAGCTTTTTTTTAGCGTTCTTTACTTCCTGTATCGTTTTCATTGCTTACATCATTAGAATTATCTTCTTCCATCTCATTTTCTTCAAGATAGTGTTCAAGAGCATCTTCACATTTACTCCCTTCGCAGCTACTATAACCATTTGGATATAAGTGTGAACCTTTTTCCCAATCTTCTAAAGGGCAGAAATCACAAAGTCTTTCGCCCAGTTCTTCCATCATTTTTCTATCATCCATTTTTACTTTCCTTTAAATAATTGATCCTACGAAGTTTGTGGAAACGATAATATGCTGATAGGTTAAGTTTATCAATGAATTTGTTGTCAGCTTTGGTAGAGGACACCTTTTGAGCAGCTTTGGCTACATGGAAATAAATAATAGGTTCCGTATATCCATCTGCCCGGCGTGTTCCATTGATAGCATAAATAAGTCCGGCAAATTCAGGAACTTCTTCTGGCTTCACAAGTCCATCAGGAACTATGTAATAGAAGTAGTTGGTACGTCCACCAGCCAAAATGTTATCAAATTTGCTATTCCCATTTTGATCTTGCTTCTTACTATCTTTGTGGAAATCACACCTACTAACTTTTACTTCATATTCATAGGTGAGCCGTGACCGGGTAACTTCTAAAAGATCAGCTTCCCATTTTTCAACGAAAACATTTGGGTATATTTTATTCCCCTTTCTATCCCGGAAGACAAGCTCACAGAATCCATTAATAATATCGGCTGTTTTCATTTCAGCTTATCAAACTGTTTATCAAGTTCATATTGGAAGAAGCCTAAAGCCTCTTCATACTCTTTTCCTTCAATATTAGAAAAATACATAGCACTACTAAAGGCTTTAAGTGCAGCTTCCTTGCCTTTCTTTATGTAATATTCAGCTCTTATAACCGCCTTTCTTTCAGTCTCTTCTTTTTGGAATTGTAGATGTCGGTCAATGGCACTACGTCCCCATTGGAATAGTTCTTCTTTATCTCCAAAAGTTTTTGATTCTTGCCAAACGATACGTTTTTCAGAAGAAAAGGCATAGGCGGATATGCCTTTGTGCTTTTGAACATGTACAACAATATCAAAGCCTTTGTATTCTTCTTGCCAGCCTAAGCCTCCAAGAGAAAAAGGAAATTCGTCTTTTCTTATCATAAAAAGTGATTTTATAATTGAGAATCCACACCTTAAATTCTCCATTTTGGAGTTTTATTGTAGGTATGAAATAATCATCAAGTTTCGAGATTTGCATGTCTAAATACCCTCTTTGAGGTTTTCGATAAGTTCGTTAGCACAATTCTTCGCATAATCAGTATCCATATCTACAAAGGATTTTACAGTCACCCACACAAAAAGTACTTTGACTTGTACTTTATACTTAGGAATGACATATAAATCTTCACAGCCATATTTATCGGCTCCAACAACATAGCATTGTACTGCCTTAATTCTGTATTTCTTCATTTTCTTCTTGTTTTTGTGATTTCTCTTTCACCAATCGAAAAGCGTCTTCAGCCCCATTCTCATAGCCTTTGTAATATCCAGTTTTCTCTTTGTGATTTTCAACTGCACGCCATTGGGACGCGCCAATGCAAATAGAAAATCCTACAAGCATGATAATTGCCCCGACACCGAAGATTGGATTGTCCAGACTGAATTTCAGTGGTCTAAAAGAAATGTCCACGCCGGAAAGAGCTATGAATAATATGAATAGCCCGGCAATTAGTTTAATTATTTGTTCCATAATGCTTCTTCTACTTTAAATGTGAATGATAACAATGACTGGCATCCGCCTCTTAATTGAGTATGTCGGTTACAAACGCTTGCAGAACCACAATGGGAACAAAAAGCATTTTGTACCTTTTCAAGAGACTTTTCCGTACCTTCCTCAAATATTATTTCTAATCCATAAATTTGTGCGGCATGGTATTCCAATAAGCATCCGTTAGATTTCTCCCAGCCACGGCAAAAGAAAACCGCTTGACATTCCAGTAATGCCATAATATCACGTCCCATGTAGTATGATATTGGCTTGTCCGGTTCCGGTGAGATTTCTAATGGTGAAATAGGTATGTAACCTTTTCGTTTGAGAGCCTTTTTTATTAGCTCTGACTTGCGCTTAACATTTTGGTGTGGAATACCCGTTATTGGTAAACTGATATAAATGCTCTTATTCATACCTGAAAGATGTAAAATGAATGATAGCCATATTTTGTGAAGTATCGGCACCTTTGAACCATGCTGCCCAATCTTCAAAGGACAATCCATCATTATGTGCAATTTCTTCCAATGTAAGATTTACTTTTATCTTGCCATCAACAGATATAGCTACACACTCTTTGTTATCCAGTTTATCTACGAATCTTATAATCTTCAATGGCTGTATTCCAACGCCATCATCTTTTGTCAGATTAAGAATTGTCGTTTGTTTACTCCGGTAGGGTTTTCCCGACCATTGTCGAATGGATAATACCGCATTTCCTTCTTGTACTTCATGGATACGCTTCTCCCATAATTGGTAGTTTGTGCGTATCGTATGAATCTTTGGAAAATTCCACGGTATTCCGTTTTCAACTATTGCGTTTCGGGAACAACTTCTTCGGGTATTATCTTTCCCATCAAAAGAACAGTCCCACATGCAAGCATCACTGAAATTTCTTCCCATGAGAAATTTACACCGAAATCGAGTTGGTTTTCCGACTTTTGGGTGCCCTTTCAAGAAGAAAGGTGAAAGAGTTATCACGTATGTTTTTATTTTGTCCATACTATCAGAAATAAAAATGGCTGCAACTAACGCCGCAGCCATTGATTAGACATGCTTTTTATCTTTTCCCGATCAGAAAATCTCTCCATAATTCTTTGAACTGATTTCCAAAGTATTTGGCTATTTCCTCTGATTTTACAGCAAGGCGAGAGCCGACAGCCGCACTCGAGACCGACCAAGCGTGAGACGAGTACGCAGACGCCAAGCCGCAGTACGCACCGTTATACGCAAAACCGCCCCAAAAGACAAGCTCTTTGCGTTTCTCTTCGTCCATGTCGTCAATCTCTTCTTGTGAATACAGATAATACCACGGGAACCAACGGTATTCGTTTTCAGTGAACCGAGGAAACTCCGGGTCATTGTTCAAAGCACGGGCAATCGTGGATAGCTTCACATAAGCGATATGTGCAATGTCAATCACCTCTTCTTTCTGCCCGTCTCCATATTCGATAAGTAGGCGGGAAACAGGTTTGATACCAAGTGCTTCACAAGCATCTTCATAGGTTTTAATGTTATGAAAATCAGTATAATCCGGTTTCTGTTTACCGAAAAGATTAGTAAGAATGTTGATAGCAACTTCGCAACCGTCAGCGGACTTAAACGCTTCAGTTACATTTTCTTGTTTAATTTCAATAGCTTTCATAATTTATTGATTATTAAAATGTTAGTTATTTATTTTCTTCTTTTTGTATTTGACGAACAATGAAAGGTTGGCTGACAAAAGACTTTTTTTCTCTCATTTTCTTAATAAGGTCTTCATGGAATTTCACTCTTTCAATCGCTTCTTCGTCTCCGGCTTCAGCAAGTTTATGCTGATTATCCCAAAATTCATCATAAGGACAACTGATTGAAGACTTATCATCTGCTTTATGAGCTTTGTTTTCGTTTATGATATTAAGTGAACAGAACTCGTCACGTTCTGCATCATAATCATTAAGCCAGCCAATGATTATGTTCCCGTCCAATCTATCGTACACTTTGCCGGAGCACATTGCTCTGTGAAAGCAATATTTTATCTCTTCCAGTTTGAGATAATAAAACCTGTCTATAATCAAATCTGATGTAATTGCTACCTGAATATCATTCATTGTTTTTCCAACATTGAAAAACTGAACAACTTCAGAGATGGCTATTGCGACAATAGCTTGTGCCGCGTTTATATCACCATATTTAATTGTAGCAAGTTCGGAGATAGGTAATTCCGGTGTATCAGTTAAAACGTTCTTAATCGAGGATTTTTGCAAACCCCTGTAATACGCCTTCGGAGAGGTCAGCAAGTCTTTCAACGCTTTCTTTACGGTTGCCGGGAGATTGGTTTTGGCTAATACTAAGTTGTGTTCCTGTTCCATTTTTTAGTTCAAATAAGCCAGCCCAGTTATTTGCGATGGATTGTTCTACGACTGCCATTGCAATATTGGGATTGGTGTTTGACAATTCGAGTAGTTTATGGTAACATGCTTCTATCCCTGATTGGGTGTACGCTTGTTTCCGTTCTTGTTTGTATTTTACCCATCTTTCGATAATAGGTAAAAAATCTGTTGGAACAAATGATAAATCAAGTTCCTTTTTACGAGATTTACTCCTTTTTCCCGCATCGTAGCCAGCAAGCCATGATTGTTTTACTACCTCTTGACAATCAGGATATGTTTTTGCATAGTCCTCTGCCTTTTGTACTATATCCTTTCCCATAACTTTCCTACTCGTTTAAATTCTTCATCATCGGGAACCGGACAATCTTTTATCCAGATCATATCCTTAACCTTCCATGAAGAAAGGTCAGTGGATTCCGGTATATGTTTCTTTATATCAGGAAACAGATTAAGCCGGAGAGATGTGTTTCCTTCTGCAAATTCATCTTTATAATACAAGAAAAAATCATTAACTTCTAAGAATTTGGGAATATCAGCAGCAGAATGTGGAGTATATACAACTCCATCAAAATATCTGATATTTGAAGGTAGACTTTCAGCTAATGCAGTGTATAAAAATAGCTTCCCTGTATTTCCATATACAAGTTTCTGAATACGTTTTATGCTTATTGCTAAGTCAGCTAATTCGTCAGGAAAAAGAAGCGGTTCTCCACCTGTAATCATTATTTCTTTGTAGTTGAAATGCTCAACAACTGGTAATTTTGAAAAATCCCATGAATTGTTGCAGCACATGGGACATTTATTGGGGCATTGGGTAGTTACCAGCAAACGTAATTTATCTTTTTCCATTACAGAGTGATTTTTTGTGTATATTGTAGTTCTCCTGTATAGCCACGCGCTTTCAGTTCATCCATTAGATGCCGTGGAGTAAACTTTGCTAATTCAGGATTGGTAAACACCTTCTTCAAATTGTTAGCTGAAGGTTTACTTCTTTTTTTGAAGTATTCCTTACCACAATCTTTGCAATAATCTTGTAATCCGTCTTCTTTTGAAGCGTTTTTCCAAAATTCGCTTACCGGAAGTTCTCTTCCGCATTTGGGACATTTCTTTGTTTCCATGATTCTTATATTATAGTTTCTCTTTGATTCTTGCATATTCGCAAATTAGAAGAGCATCGCTTATAGCAAGAGTTATTTTTTTTATATATGGGAAAAGTTGTTGAGCTTTTGCTTTCAATTTGTTCTTCCATTCTGTTTTACTCATTTCTTTGCCACGAGTGCCAAGTTGCAGTGCTTTTTGCCATGACTGTGGAGTAATAGTAACAGTCGGTATTTGAAGAGCAAGCAAAGCCATTTCCAAGTGTCCATAACCTTTCCCAAAGTTAAACATGGCAGAGCCGCTTTGTCCTGGCATACCACCTACTTTTTCAAGATAACAAATAGCATTTTCCTTATTTACCGTGAGATATGAAAGAACATCTTGAGGTGTAGAGGGCATTTTTATAACATCTGTTACAGAAGATAATTCTGTTGAATAAATAGCAATACCTCCATTTTCTCCGGGGTCAATAGCTATGATTTTAGTCTTTTTCTCCATCTTTTATTTTATTGATTATTATTTGTGATAAACGGGCTTTATTGGCTTCTCGGAGTGATTTGCTTTTTCTGTAATTAGATAACCTTATTTGTTCGGCAAATTCTAATTCAGATTGTATATGTTGCAAATCAGCTTTAGTGAATAGTTTCTTTTTCATGGATCATAAAAAAAGGTAGCCTACTTTCACAAGCAAACTACCCGAAGATTAAACAAATTAATTTTTAAGTGTATATTTATGGCAAATAGTCCAAACGAAAAGCCCCGAAGCGTTTCTCCGGGGCAAAACAACATACATTCCTAATCCCATCCAATTTCGTGTTACCTTTCAGATAGAGTCAGTGGCTAACCGATGCCATGCGGGTGATTCCTGCGCTATCTTCGCCCTACTTTCGGATTTAAAACGGATTTTCTCTCATAAATGGTTGTGGACGGTGCCGGAGTCGAACCAGCCTCACGGATTGTTGGTGCACCTCACCGTAGTTTCAGCCCACGAATACATAACCGCCCATTTGTTCCCGGATAGGCGATCAAGCCACACCGGGAGATGCTATTATTAATCAAATAATGGGTCTTTCACCCAACGCCATTCCTTACGATAGCGGATTAGTTATTATTTGAGGAACTTTGAGAATGTCTTGATTGAACTGTCATTGTCAGTTTTCAGAGATTGAAGTTCCTTGTTTTTTGCAGCTAAATTTTGCATTTGAGCCACATTATCATCTATCTCTGCCTGAATATCAGCATTTAGATTCTCCAAATCCGTTTTTGCTTTAGCGAAATCGGATAAGATACTTTCTCTTCGTTGTTTATAGTCCATAGAGCACATTATTGTTCAATGATTGCAATTTCAGGAGCCAATCCACGGATGATTTTCAACTGTTCGTCAATAGCTTTGTTTCGCTCTTGCTCAATTACGACCTCGGCACCGGGAGAGCAGAGAGAAAGACGAATATTTCTACCATCAACATCAGCAATGATTTCTACTTCGATCACTTCTGCGGAACGTCCTTTGAAAATAGGAATATTTAGGTTGAAAGCCGCCGGAAGATTTGAGTTTACTACCTGACTGTAATTGTCAGTCCGGCTACCGTTGTCCTCCTTGTTCTTTTCCATCTTAGACTCTACACTTGCTTTGAAGTTCTTTAAAATAGAGACAAGCTCCATATTGTAGGTAACGTCAGTGAAGAAGGCTCGATTCATTTTGATGAAACGAGAAAGCTGTGCTGGTTCCCACGTTTTGTCGGTATTGATACCAAACTCTACAAACTTTGGGTACATAGCCAACGCACCTTTAACTTCTGCTTTGTTGCGTCCGTCTGTTTCATTTGTAATGAGAATGATTGTCATTTTCTCTCTATCCACAAGAATATGGCAACGTTTCTGATTGATCTGTTCCGGTTCAGACTTTCTCTTTGTCAGAAACTCGGCAACACTTCCAATCGTACCATTCAAACCGACTTTCAAAGGTTCCAGTACTGGAAGAACATTCTCCTTATCCAGTTCTATAACTTTGATTGTTGCGCTCTCCATGCCGGGAGCAAGATTGATTTGCATCTTTTCGTTTTCCATTGTTGTTTAAAAATTAAAATGATTAATAATCTGTTCCTGTTGCAGCCAAATCCTCTTGGATTGTCTTTTGCATTTCTTGTGCCTCCATTGGACGCTCTCTCACCAAATCACCATTGCCATTGTAATAGCAAGCAGTACGGGTTTCGCGGTCAAGGAATTTGTAACATTCATCTGTCACATCTTCGTATTTGCGCTTGATGTCGTCAATGAGTTTTCCACGATGTTTGGTAATAGGTTTCATTTTCTCTTTGATGCGATCTTGTACAGCCTTTTTCTCGGCTTCCAGTTCAGACATTTCTATATCCAAATTGGCAAGAGACGTTTTTCTTGCTTCCATTTCCTCTTCGGAAAATTGATGCGGATAGGTTATTTTCTCAATAGCCGCACAGTTGTCTTGCAACATCTGTAATCTTGCAAGAGGTTCTTTGTTTTTAAATAATTCTTTTTCCATAACTTGATATATTATTAAAGTGGTTTTAAATCGTATCTTGCAGACCCGACAAATGGTGTCGGATTCTTGCGAACAAAAGTCCTCAACTGACTATCTGTTCTGGGATTGAATAAACGTTGTACTCCGTTTTTGTCAATGATAACTAATTCAGAAGCTACATAGCAAATGAATCCTTGCAAACGTTGTTTCAACCATTTGTTTTGAGCTTTGCGACATTCTTTGTAATCTTCATAGCTCATTCCCTTTGGACGGGAAGTAAGAAGCTGCACATTCCGTACAACTTCTTTTTGTTCTTTTGCCTTATTCTTCTTCATTGAGGATTGCTTTGTACTGGTTATCTGAAATGAATTTCACACATTTTTCGTAGCCACTCCCGGTACTTGATAGGAAAGGATAATCATCACTGTTATCAGTACAGGTAAGTTCTGCAATTATAGCTTCACTTTCGTTGCCATTGTCCCAAAAAATACATAGGTCACCAACAGTCGGGATATACTTAAAATCATTTTGAAGAAAATCATAAGAGAAATGCTTTTCCTCTTGCATAGCTTTAAGCATATTGCTCTTTTCTTCATCAGTGGCATGCCGATAACCTTTCATTGTGCCAATTCCATGATGAGCTTCATCTATATTGATAAATACTCGTTCCCCTTTATTATTAGAAGGAACAAATGCGGCATAAACGACTGGAACATCTACGTCTATTAATGGGAGGAAAGGCATAGGAGAATAGCTACGCTTTTGTATGCTTTCCAATATTCCCATAGTACCATCATTTCTGATGATAACATCTCCACGTTTGAAAACCACACCATTAAACTCAAACTGATTATCAGAAATCTCATTAGAGTTTTTCGGTTCTACATCTTCTTTTACGACTTTAATCATGTACCCTTCCGGTACGTCTACAATCTGTTTCATAAACTATATATTTAATTGTGAATGAATTATTTTACTTCTTCGGCGTATGGAGTATCTTCTTCTTCAAAATCATCCGGCTTTTGACTTTGTGATTTACGCCAGTCTTCAAACATTTCATCATCTAACTGACTTTCTACTTCGAGAACTTTAATCATAGAATCTGAAATACCTGTTTTCGGAAGGAACTTGAAAGCCCAGTTTACTACGGTCTTGCGTGCCATTTCCTCAAAGTCGGTGTCCCACGGAGACTGCTTTCCTTTTTTGACTGCCTCGGAACGACTTTTTATTTCCTCTATGCGAGATTTAGGCATAGCATCGTATTTCTCTGCACCGGAAGTCAAAATTGCGTAATAGTAGCCTCCCATGAGGTCGCCACGTTCTCCAAAAACGTCCGGTTCGTGAGTTAATTTACCACCTGTGCCTTTCGTCATAATGAACTTATCATTGGTATATACCAAATCAGCATAGATGTCTTTTACCACTCCGGTACGGATAAGAATATCAACCTTACCCATGTACGAGGCTTGAAATTTAACTTTTCCCTTGTAAGGTACAAGATAGCCCAACTTCAATTCAGGATTGAGAGATAATCCCGTAAGAGATACGTTCTTAATTGCTTCAATCAAATGATCGGGATACGCCTTTGCACAGTCAATGAGATATGTATTGTTCAACATTGCTTGCATAGCGAAGTTTACTTCACGTGCAAACTGCTGTTCAGTACCTCCGGCTGCTAAAAACGCCTTCTTTGGAGATATAAAGCATTTTTCCAGTCCACTAAGTTGTTGTGGAAATGCTGGTGGAGCTGTTGGGGCTACGACCGGAACTTGCGGTGCTGGTTGTTCAGGAGCCGCTTGTGGTTGTGGGGCTGATTGTCCCATGTTTAAATTACCTTGTTGTTCATTTGGTTTCATTGATTTTCGTTATTATAAAAATTAAACAATCTGTTTTTCTCGAATGAAGGGGTATCAGGTATCATAATCCTACGCCCTTTGAATCCGGGCTGAATAAAGACTTGTGCTCCATCAAAATCATTCTGTTGAGTACAGTACACATGTTGTTCAAGTAACTTCATAAAAAGAAGAGCACTTGATCCCATTTTGACAATACCGTCTTCCAAGTGATAAGCCCAGTTGGCAGCACTGACGAATACAGCATCATAAGGGGCAGTCTTTTGCTGCATTACCCAATAGAACTCTTTCCATACGCCTGTACGTTCGTGCTCCATAAACTGATAGAAGGCGGCAGATATTCCGTAATGGAATTTGGCAATAACTCGATTGACCGTATCTTCGTGCAAATCATCCACTGCAACTGTTTTCCAGTCTATGATCTTTTTTGCAGTCTCAACGTCCGGACGGTACTTAAATTTGCAGCCTTTATACTCAACAAAGTGACTGACTTCAGCTTTTGTCTGTTTGAAGCTCAATATTTGCTTTATTTGTTTGGAAGTTTCCCGGCAGCAATTCAATAATTCATATACCATTGTTTCAACTAACTGAACGTCAGCACTGCTCGTTAGGCTTTTTCCGGGATTTGCGGCAACGGCTTCTGTGAGTGCGTCTCTATATTTTTGAGTTTCACGTCCATAAGGGCATCCGGTTCGTTCGTTGATCGGCGGTTGGAAAACTAACAAGTTATTTCTCCATTTATCAAGTGATCCTGTATTCACAATGCTTTCCATTGCATCATGGTATAAAGAGCCTTTCTCGGCAGCTTCAACACCTATCTCGAACATTTCAGGATGAAGTGCTTTGAACCGGGCGAATTTGGGGGATACCAAGTAATCCTTGATTTGTGTACTACTAAGGAAGTCTTTAAACCGTTCTCCCCGGTGGTATTCCTCGTTGGGAAGGTCATAAATTGTATCTTTGAATTTACTCATATATTGATTATTTGAGATTTCTAAATAAAAAACTCCCTACTTTCACAAGCAAGGAGTCCGGCAGCTTTTAATTAAAAGCTAATTATCATGTGTGGTTAATTGTTCTTTGTAGTTTGAAAGAACATATTCTTCCTCTTCTTCTGTGAGAGAATATGCTTTCGTCATAAACTTAATTGCCATATCTTCGTTATTGTCAGAAAGAGGAAAATAGTCAATAGCGAATCTTCTTGTGAGGTCATTTAATCGCATGTACTTACTACGAACTTCTGAAACTCGTTCACGTATTTCGGTGGTGATGCCAGATGCTTCTTGTAACTGCGACTCATATTCTTTTTTGTCTTTTTCGGCTTGTTCTTTCATAGCCTTGTTTTGCACAGCGAAGTCTGCTATTTTAGCATATAGTTCACTGGAATACACCCAACCGGATTGTACATCAAAATCTGAATCACCCCTGAAAGCATATCGTTCTTTTTTTGTAAGGTATTTATAATCACTACCTAACTTATTCCAATCGTAATCCACTTTACGGAGTGAATTTACATTTTGTAGAACTTCAGCAACTTTTGTCACTTCTTCCATATCCGTAAAAGCAAATCCATCAAGAATGGGAATGGTGAAAATCTGTACGTCCGCAGGTGATATTTCAAATAATTCAGGAACTTTTGGCTTATCCATGATTTTAATTCCTTCTTCCATCATGCGGAGTTTAATTATCTTTTGTACGTCTTCCTCCGTCAATGCAAGAATTTCTTGCTCGGTCATTTCTGTGATCTTTTTCATTTCTTCAAGAATTTATTTATAAAGTATATTTGTCCTTTCCCGGTAACTTTAGTTGTTATCGTATTGATACTTTTATCAGCGCGTACAATAGAGCCATAACTTACTTCAAAAAGTTCCAGTTCCATTGCCATTTGGGTAGGCTGATTGTATTTCTCCCCACATTTACAGAGGTATCCATTGTCGCGCAACCATTTAAAAAGTCTGTTTTGACCGATTTCAATGCCATTCTGTTTGAGAACATTGGCAAGACGACCAATTAAAATGCTGTTTTCAGAGGCTACAACGGCATCCGCAAAAAGAACTTTAGGAGCCTGTGCAGATAACTGATTTTGTTGTATCTCAATTTGTTTTTGTTGTTCTGCGGCAAGCATTAAAGCCTCGCTAAATGAAGAAGGCACCTGAAAACCGTGACGAGATTGGGTTTCCAGTTCTTCCCAACGGTCAATAATTTTTTCGCGAAGTTTCGCATCATAACCGGAGGCGAGAATAAGGCAACCTTTCTTTGTTAGATTGTAACATGGTCTTGGCTTTCCTTGATTATCCGAATATTCCGCCAATTCAAAATTGATTTGGCTAACGCCTTGTTCTAACAGGTTACGTATGTCACGCATTACATTAGAATGCTGTTTGCTCGTGAGTTCTGCAATTTCAATAGAACTCATGGTTTCTTTTGATAAAATTAGCTCTTTCATGGCTTTTAGTGTTGATTGGCTCCCCCTCAACGACCCAACGTTATTACACCGAATTGTGCGGTAGGGGGTATATGTTGTTCTGCTCATGGTAGTACTTCACCTTTATTGTCATTTTAGGCAGATAGATTCTTTAGTGAATCATTCTACTTTTTCACGCTGCCTCGGAAGGACAAGTCTCTTCCTACTGCTTTGGGCGTTTATCTCACTTTCCTCTATGTAAATCCTGCAACATCACAGGTGAGGCTATGCGCCGGGCAATTTCTCCAAGAGTGTAGCCGGATACAGACCACTAAGCAGGTTTCGCGCATCCCGAATACTATCATCGGTTTAGTTGGTGGGTGGATAGGCGATCAAGCCACACCATCCTTGCTATCTATTGAGGTATTGTAACAGTGCTGATTTTTTGAAGCGTAATCTGTTGTTGAGTTTGGTGTGGGGTATCTCTTCGATTCGATTGTATAATGTGCCAACCGACCAGCCTAATACCTTTGCGGCTTCTTTCGCGCCTATCCACTCTTCGGTTTCTTCTTTCACCGTTTGGGAAACTATGTTTTTCACGTCTTTATGGATAAGTTTGTAGAGTTCTTCCGCTACCATTCTTGCCTCTGTCCGAGTCATGGGTCTACCACCTTGATAGTTACTGTATGCGTCTTCCAGTCCGTGCTAACGGAGTAGGTTTTTCCGTCTTCTCTTGGATGTACGTTTTTCACATACTGTACCGTATTGCGGGCAGATACACAAGCTGCATTATTTTCTAATTTAACTTGTAATACTCCGTTTACGGGAATCTTCTTAATATCTTCAACTGTTACTTTCATATTTCACTTTGTTTTTACAGGATTTTATTTGGAAATAAGAAAGCTAACAGCTATCTTTGCTTTTGGAATATGTATAGTAGCTATCGGTAGCTGCCAGCCATTCTTATATCCTTTTGTCTGTTGTTCTTTACTAACAACGATGCAAATGTAGTTCAAGATATTGAGTGGTGCAAGCATTTTCACTCAAAATATTGAGTGAATTTATATGTTTTATAGCATGTTTTTGCTTAAATCATTGTCTGATAGCCTTTTATCGCTCAATATTTAAGTCTATAAAATGGAAGAAAAGAAGGAAAATTCAAAGTCGCGTTTTTTGGAGTTCTTGAATCGCATAGAAGTTTCACAATATAAGTGCGCTCAAATGTGTGGTTGGGCATCCGGCTATCTAACCGGGTTGAAAGGCGATTTTGGTGCAGATAAGCTCGCTACAATAATGAGAGTTTTTCCTAAACTCAACGTAATATGGCTTATAACAGGAGAAGGCAGTATGTTTAATCCTGAAAAAGCTCCTGAAAGTGATACTTTAGAATCCACGAAAGAAGAAGGTGCAACTATTCCTTTTGAAATGTTCATGCAAACCACTAATAACTACAATAAGATAATTGCAGAGAAGGATTCCGAGATAAATGCTCTACGTCAAGAGGTGGATAAACTCAAAAAACAAATAGAAAAGTAATATGGAAAGAGCTATTGATAGGTTGCTTCAATTCATCGAGTATTTGAAAAAATCCGAAGGTGAGGTTAAAAATGCAAAGGCATTTGAAGAAAAGTGCGGGCTATCCAATGGCTATATCGCTAACTCCAAGAAAAGCAACGGAAGTATTGGGAGTGATATGATCGCAAAGATTCTATCACCATTTCCACAGTTGAACGTAGAATGGCTATGTACTGGAAGAGGCGATATGTTAAAGCAGGGGATGGTTTTCTTTTCAGAGTTGCTTGGAAATAAAAATGTAAATATCGAGATAGCGCGTGATAATGCAATGTTTCCAGTAATAGAACAAGGGAATATGATCGCAGTAAGTCAAGAGCCGGAAAATGAGCTTATTTGCGGTCAGGTCTACGCGATATACATGCCTGATGATTCGGTCTTCTTCCGTTATGTGTCGAAGGTGGAACCTACAAAAATATTGATGGTTGCGGCAAACCGGGAGCCGCAATATGGAAACGGGCAGGAGTTAAATAAGAAAAAGATAAAAGAAATAAAACGGGTTATCGGCGTGGTTAAGTCATTTTTATGATACTACAATGATACCAATGGTAGTAATTAACAATGTATTATGTTGATTATCAGATGTCATTATCTTTGTTGGTAGTCCCGTACGCACCGCTTAAAGCTCTGAAATCGAATGATTTCAGAGCTTTTTTTGTTCAATATACCAGGTGTTCCACCTAATAATAATTACATTCCAAACCTTGATGTATCCACCTCTTTCAGATTCTTTTTCTTATACCCCCCAAAGCGATAACTGAGATTCAGAGTAAAAGCCCGCGAATAGAAAGCACTGTTCATATCTAAGTCCTGTCCCTTGAAACGAACTTTTGTCTTAGGCATCCCTGTATTAAGAATATCATTACAACGAGCGGAAAGGCTCATCCTGTCGTTTGCAAAACTCCATTTCAATCCGGCAGTAAGATTAAAGATGGATTCAATATCAAATGTTCCTTGTATAACCGGTGTTTGTACATTCCCCATCAATTCAAAAGCCAGATTTTTATTCACTTTAAAAGTATTATCCAGCATAGCACTGAACACCCACTTTTTTCGATTGAAAGGTATATCAAAGAAATCATCACAACGTTGCCTCATCTGCATACCGGCTACAGTCAATCGAGAATCCAACCAATTTCCTGTTTTGAAAGGTAATATGATGTTTGCCCCCCACAACTGCATATAGTTCCAGTTTGTATTTTTATAAATTAACGCCAGTCTGTCGGTAGATTGATAAGGAGTTTGTATAAAGTAATCTGGAGTATGCATAAAGAACAGGTTAAAAATATATTTTTGCTTCAAGATATAACTCCCGTTCAAATTGTAATTAGTCATAGGTTTCAATCCCGGCGTTCCCCACAGTTCAGTGTACCCGTTGAGATAACTAACAGACGATTGCATATCCCAATAGCCCGGATACGCCTTATCTGTAGATAAGGAGAATTGGAATGTATGTTTTGGCGTTTTAAAATAAGTCAGCGATGCCTGTGGATAAACCGCCCATTTATGATAATTGCCGATAGTATAATATTCTCCCGTAGCCGATACAGAGAACGAAACTCCTGTCTCGTAGTTTTTACTGAGTGACACATAAAAATTAGTAGTCTGTTCTTTCAGATCAGAGTACATATTCTGAGTATGAATATCCCCCACTACCTTATCATAAGTCTGAAAATCACGATCTTTTGCAAACCGATAGGATACCCCATATCCTAAACTCCATCCTTTAGATAATGAATGTTTTTGATCTGCATAAATAGAATAGCGATCTATTCTTTGTCCGCCAACCATTGAAAAACTGCTTTGCCTGCCATCCTGATAGTCGGCATAAAGACTTTGATGATTGTCGGATTTATAATGCGTATAATCACCACCTATTTCAAGTCCAAATCCTGAATGATACTGCAATGTGACATTATTCATCTGTGTATCAAGATATTTATCAACATTACTGGTTTGATAATTTCCTGTCGTTTCGCTACTATTATGCTGATCGGGGCTATAACTGCCTGTATATATCACATTGATTGTATGATTATCATTGAAATTATACTCAAATGCAGTTCTGAAATTGTGATTCCAATACTTACTGCGTAATTGCTCATTCTGGCTGATATCGTACCGTTCATTCTTCAGTGCATGCCTGGAATCGAGGTCTATATATTCCATATTCTTCACATCATTCGCTCCATACATCACATCAAAAGTCATTTTGGGTGTCGATAAACGGAAATTCCCTTTCATGCCACCGCTATTAAAATATTGATTCTTATAATCAGCACTTACTTCTCCTTGAAAAGAATAGTCATTCGAGCGTTTTAAAACAACATTGATAACCGCTCCCCGTACATGATATTCAGGGGGTGCACTATACATTACTTCCACTTTCTCTACCCTGTTTACCGGAGTATTACGCAAAAGAGTTTCAAGCTGCCCGACATCCATTGTGGTAGGTTTTCCATTCAGGATTACAGTCAGATTTCCTGCACCGACCAGAGTCAACACTCCCTTACTTTCTTGCACTCCCGGTAACCTCATCAATGCTTCATAAGCATTATTCACTACTTGCTTTTCAGATAAAACAGCGAGATTATAACCTAAACGTCCATTCTCCACTTTTACAAATGGGCGTTCCGCCTTTACCACCACTTCATCTAAGGCATAATCCTGAGGTTGTAACTGAATAGTCCCGGCATTTTTCCCATTGCCGGTTACTTGCTTCGTATGAAATAAAAGATGTTGGATAATCAAGCGGTATTTTTCTTGTTGGCCATTCAAAGTGAATATACCGTCAGCGTTTGATATCGACGCATCTATATAAATAGAGTCTACCGTTTGCAATACAATGGTTGCCCCCTCTATGGGGCGCTGTTCACTGTCTATTATCTTGCCGCTAATGGTTTGTCCCCATACGACTATTTGAAAACTGCCTACTACAATATAGCTGATTACAGATAAGATTATTTTATTCAATCGCATCATTCTATGTCATTTACAGATACTAATGCCACCATTAGCTCGGATTACAGAAATTTCATGTTTTGATTTCTCTGTTTATAGACGAAGCGAAAAAATCATATTTGGTTTATAAAGAAGAAAAACATTTAATATTCTTAAATATAAGATTCACCCACAACTCTTGATGCATCCGCTAATATACTCTCGCTGCCTTACCAAGTCCATACCAACTCCGTATCAACTCCATACCCGCTCCGTATCAAGTCCGTACCCGCTCCGTATCAACTCCCAATAAAGGTACCTTTATACGGACCAGGTACGGAGTTGGTACGGACCAGACACGGTTCAGGTATATTTCAAATATTATTTTAGAGTTTATTCAGCAAATGTGCCTGTAGACATAAAGACTACCGAATACATAAAATAATCCTCACCCTCTGTTTGCGGTTGTTCAAACAGTTGCTTATAAATAGGCTCCGGCTCAGGTCCGAAAAGTAAATCTGCATCCGGAGTGTAAATACCACAATACCATACAGGAGCCGCTTTCATATTAAAACGCGGAATACCTTCTATTACAAATTTATAAAACCCAACCTTTTCACCATCTTTTACGACTCTTGTCAACCCTCCGTAATTGGTACCCATATTATATCTCAACCCTTTTAAAGGAATATACCTATCTTCAACCAGACCACCCTCTGCAAATTTCTTCGCTTTACAGGTAAAAGGTATTTCATATTCACCACCTTCGGGAGACAGGATAAAAGGATTAGGGCCATCTACTTTTATAGTGTATTCATACTCTACTTTTGCCTTCGATATTACATCTATCAATTTGTAGACAATGCTACTCCCATCAGCAGGAGGATCAACCAAAGTTCTTTTCTCAACCCATAAAGCATACTCATAGCCTTTTTCGTAAACGAAATCAGTAATACCTTGAAAATCCAGCGTTTTGTAGTCGCTTTCACTTTCTTCTTTCGCCAGCATACAATCAATGGGAGAATCACTTCCCCAAGGCTGATAAGTACCTGTTTTGTCAGAAATAAGCATTTTTACAGTTTTTACTTTGTCTTGCGGTTCATCATCACTACAAGCAACAAAGCCAGTGATTGACAGGATTAATAGCAATAATCCTAATAAGCGTTTTGTCTTCATAATGTTTTCTTTAAGTCTAGTTTTTTAATTATGCAAAGATATACAAAATCTCTTTAAGCTTATTATAAACAAAGCCTTTTATTTCTTTTCTCAGAAGAAGCTTGAATAGAATTTTAAAGGAGATAGGCTATATGAAGATATAAAAGCGTACCTTCGTCAACAGAATGAGATATCGAAGAATAACAACCACCGGACAAATCCGGGAAAAAAAGAAAGAGCGCAGGCAATCTATATATGTCTGGCTGATAGTAATTGTGATCCTGGCAATACTTGTCGGAGTGGGTTATCTGGCCACTCCCAGTACTGTATTGCTCCAGCAAACAGCATTTCGGGGTATCAGTTATCGCCCACTCATGGCATTCGTGATGCTTTTCACCGCCATTTTTATCATTGTTATTGGCATACTACTGGCAGATAAATACACAAAAGTCGGATATTACCTGAAAACCATCGCCTTTGGCATTGTTATAGGAATGCTTTTTCACGGTATGGGTGTCAATCTGTTACTGAATATGAATCATTGGTTGGCAAGCAGGACTCCCGTACGCAAAGAATACAGAGTAACAGAAATCCGTTTTTTAAAGTCCAATAAATTGGCTCGTTATCGGACCATATTGCCTGAATGTAGAATTCTGAAAGCTATCGATCAGGATAATCCTGACGACTGTCTTTACTTCCATGTCCCCATAAATGCACAAGTAGCTATGGGATGTATACTGCATGTTACAATAAAAAACGGTATCTTTGGATGGAAAGCAGTGGATGAATTAGAGTTTTACAACCCATAAAAGAGGCCGTCTCAACAAAGGATTATCATCCATTCTGATACGGCCTTTTCTTCATTTAGATTTTCTTTCCGATATAGAATACATAACCATAAAAGTCTTTATACTTATAGTATAATTGTTGCTCATGGCGCTGATTGGCAATCAGTTCTTCAGCCGCCTGGTTATCCGCATATTTTCGTAGAAAGTTTTCTTGGGCTTCAACCTGTGGCATATAGAAATGCTCGATCCAGCAATTTTCCGGTATACAGAAACAGGCTACAGGAATATATCCGGCCTTCTGCATCTGTGCCAGCTTATTGGGAATCGTATTTATTTCAGGATAAGCATCCATCCAGAAATCATTGATCTCAGCTGGACGTTCGTCAGTGAACCATGACACCTCTGATACGGCAATATAACCGCCTTTCTTCAAAAACGAACGCCATAGATTCAACCCGTATTCAAAACCAATATTATAGATGGCTCCTTCCGACCAGATAAGATCTAATTCTTCATTCCGGAACGGGAGTTCATCCATTGATCCAATAATACCTTTCACTCTATCCTGAAGGTTAAAGTGCTCGGCATTACTATTGAATTGGTTGATAAAATCAGGAAACAAATCAATGCCTGTAATTTGCCCCGGAGTATGTTGCGCCAGCGTAATCGTTTGGCCACCTGTGCCACAACCCAGATCAGCAATCAGAGATTTATCCGTAAGCCCCTCAACAAAGCTAAGAGCCTTGATTGTTGTTTCAGCACTTCCCGGTCCCTGACGTTCTACACTTGAAAAATATTCGCAGATTAAACTAAAATCAAATTCGTGAATAGATTTATTTTCGTTGCTCATGATGCCCACAGTTATTTACTTACCGAATTCTTTTTAACTTTAAACATTCAACATTTTTTTATATCTCCACAAAGATAGGCAGACTTTTTATTCCTGCAAATTATCGGAAGAGAAAAAAGAACACCACCCTTGCGACCTGTCCCTTTCGCCATAACTGTAATTTAAGTTGTTATTATATTTTCCTTATTTTCTGACACTCAGGACAATAGTAAACCGACCCTCCAAGATAGGCTTCTTTCACAATCACACTGCCACAGCGCGGACAGGGATTTTTCCATGTTCTGGAAGAAAGAATCGTTTTATACCCTCCCTCATTTCCATAAAGATCCGTCTGGGTATCACGCCCTCTTCCGGAAGTCATAGCCATTAAAGTATCCTTCAGAGATTTAAAAAGTACCCCTTTCTGTCCATCCGACAAGTCAAGCACTTTCTGTTTCGGGTGAATCCCGGCATTGAACAGAATATCCTGCGTTACCCCATTGCCTACACCCGGAATACGTTGTTCGGTAGCCAGCAGAGCTTTAGCCGTCAATGTCTTTTTGGCTGAAGCAAATAATTTCTCAAATTCCGCTTCCGTATAAGCATCACTCAACGGAGAAATACTTTCACGACTTATCGTATAATATTTATTGTCGATAACGCCATCGGGATAGGCACTGATAAAACCATACATGGCAACCGTGAATACAAGAAACGATTCATCTTCAAAAGTCAGCAGCAACTGGTAATTGGCAGGAACTTTATCACCCGGATTATAGTAACGTGCGCTCACCCCATCACCGATATTCATTATCACATTGCCCGACAGATAAAAATCGACAAACATTCCATATCCTTTAGACGACAAAATCGTCTTTCCGACGAGCAACTTCCCATACTCCAGTGGATCGCCACTATAGAACGTGAACTTATGAGGCTTGGTAGCATTGAACACTTGCGTAATCGTTTTACCGCTTAAAACATCATTGGCTTGCTTACTCAGTGTAAGTACTTCTGGCAATTCTAACATACTCTTATATCATTTAGTTATTTATCAATAGGAATATAAATCTCCGTCAGCAATTCCTCAACCGGCGTTTCATCCGGTGCATTAAGATACACCTCAAACGTCAACGGACGTTTCTGATGATACATACTGTAAGGAAACCATTGATTATAGATCGTCTTATAAAATTCTGGTAAATCAGAATAACTGCCTTTATACCTGAAAACAGCGTACATCCCTCCGGGAATTTCCCGAAGTAATAATTTCCCTTCGGAATTGACACGCCCTTCAACAAGAACCCCGATATAGAACCGCCGTTGTTCCATCGGTGTAACCCAAGGATTATCCTGACTTATACTCACAAAACGATTACCGGGACCATTCTGCAAATGAACTGCTTTATAATGCAGTAATTGCTTCCAGATTGTAGTGTAAGCATATTTATCACGAAAAGTATCACCTACTTCTATGCAAACGGCTTTCAAAGTATTGATACGTTTAATTTTAGCCTCAGGCATACTATCCGGTTCTTGTTTCGCATTGACAGATTTATACTTTTCGCGATAAGCTGACATTGAAATACCGAAATGCTTCTTAAAAGCCTTTGCCAGACTAAACTTTGTCTGATAATTAGTCTGCATACCTATCTCTTCAATACTCTGTCCGGTAGCGATAAGCAGATGGGCAATATATTCCAGCCGTAAACGTTGAATATATGTACCGATATTCTCACCGGTAACATTTCTGAAAACCTTGCGGAAATGGAAGAATGAAAGGTGAACCATTTCAGCCAACTGTTCGGGATCAAGCTCATGAAAGAGATTTTGATCAATATAAGTCCGAACCCCATTGACAGCTTCATAGTGAACATGTTGCGTCATCTCTTTCTGTCGCCAGCGTTTCAGGGTGGGAAGACGCTTGTTCAATAAGGTTTTTAATTCTTGTGGAGTATAGTCGGTTCCCGAATACCAATTGTACTTATCTGTGTATTTCACCCAGATATCCACCATTTCATTCATAGAGATATCCACCGTATAGTTCCCATCTTTCAGACAATAGTAACAATACTCGTCACTGCAGGAGTGATCGGCATTGGTACCTAAATACTCTTCCACATCGAAACGGAGGGGCATTCCACAACTTTGGCAGTACTGTTTGTCCACTGTTTGATTCATGGCACAAATATACGATGCCTATTCCGGATATGATTATCCAAAATAGGCATCTTTTATTATTTGCTCCTGTTTTTCAGAGTAATTGTCTTGATTTCATCTCCAAATATTTGTTTATCACATCAATCGAGAGATTTTCAGGTGTAGTCAATAACGAATAGATACCATTCTGTTTCAGTGTAGATACAATCAGACGCTTCTCAAAAGCAAACTTCTCTGCAATGACATGGCGGTAATATCCCTCCGTATCCTTCGCAGGAGAGGCAATATACGTTTTCATATCAGCATCTTCAAAGAAAACAACAAGCAAGCGATGCTGACGATTCAGTTGCTGCAAATAAGCCAATTGGCGATTCATACTTCCCATACTGGAGAAGTTGGTATATAAAACCAGGAAACTGCGTTTACTGACATGTTTATTGAAATGCACGCAGAGAGAGGAAAAGTCTGTTTCACCAAAGGTAGTCTGCTGGCTATAGAGATTCTCAAGCAGAGTTTGCATCTGACCGGGAGCCTTTGAGGCCGGAACAAACGAATCGAAATGTTCATTGAAAGTCACGATCCCTGCCTTGTCCTCTTTCCGCATGGCAACGTACGAAAGAACTAAGGAAGCATTGATTGCATAATCCAGTAAAGTCATTCCGCGAAATGCCTGCTGCATAACCCTTCCCTTGTCTATCACACTGTAAATCTGCTGTGAACGTTCATCCTGATATACATTCACCATAAGTTCATGCCGGCGGGCACTGGCTTTCCAGTTGATTGTACGGTAGTCATCCCCCTTGACGTACTCTTTTATCTGTTCGAATTCAGTATGATGCCCCACACGACGAATACGCTTGATTCCCAGCTCCGTCAGATTATCACTCATTGCCAGCAATTCATAGCGATGCAGCATCAGATAAGAAGGATACACTTTAATATCCTGCTCCTCTCCGCATGTATAACGCCGGGAGAGCAAACCTATCCGACCGGTTACGAATACGCGAATCTGTCCGAAACCATAAATTCCCCGGCTTGTCGGACGTAAATGATAACAGATTTGTTTTCCTTCATTCGCCTGAAGCTGTACCCGGAAACTAATATTTCTCTGCTGAAAAATGAAAGGTACTTCATCGATAACCTCCGCAAAGACGGGATACGGATAGCAGCTTTCCACCCGAAGATTCACCGCATTTTCGTCCCCATTGGAAAAACGAGCGGAGCATTGACGGAATGCCCGAATCCCACGAATCCGGTAAAGCATATATCCGTCTGCCAGCACCGACAGCAAGAGGAGAAAAAGCACCCCCTGCCCGATGGTAAACAACGGAGCAAAAGCATACCCACTACCCATCAACAGGATAATTAGGATGAGAACCATATAAAACCGACGGGTCAGAATCATTTCGGAACTTCTACCTTATCAATCAGGCGTTGCGTTACTTTCACTGGTGAGTAGCCCTCCATTTCAGCTTCCGCCGTCAGGATGAGACGATGCTGAAGTACGTATGGAGCCACAAACTTGATATCCTCCGGTGTCACAAAATCACGTCCCTGCAAAAGCGCATAAGCCTTCGAAGTCTGCAACATTGCCACGGACGCACGTGGAGAAGCCCCCAGATATACAGCTTTACTTGTACGCGTCTGCTGTACAATCAAGGCGATGTACTGAAGCAATGTACGGTCTATAAACACCTGCTTCATCAGACTACGAAGCGACAAAAGCTCCTCTTTAGTAATAGCCGGGGTAATGTCCTCCAGCTTCACAAATGCAGCATTCGTATGGTGACGCTCCAGAATATTCACTTCTTCATCCAATGAGGGATAATCCATCGTCAGCTTCATCAGAAAGCGGTCAAGTTGTGCTTCGGGCAATTTATAAGTCCCCTCCTGCTCCACCGGATTCTGTGTAGCCAGAATCGTATAAAGTTCTCCCATCGGATAGGTCGCTCCGTCAATGCTGACCTGACGCTCTTCCATAACCTCGAACAAGGCAGCCTGTGTTTTGGCAGGAGCACGATTTATTTCATCTACCAGTACAATATCAGCAAAGATCGGACCGCGATGGAAATCAAAATCATTGGTTTTCATGTTGAATACCGTTGTACCCAGCACATCACTCGGCATCAAATCCGGAGTAAACTGGATGCGGCTGAAATCTGCGTCAACCAGACGGGCAACCAGGCGTGCCAACAATGTTTTCGCCACTCCCGGCACTCCTTCTATCAGCACATGCCCATTTGCCAACACAGCGGTCAGCACCAAGTCCACCATCTGTTCCTGCCCTACAATGACGGAAGCAATCCGGTCTTTCAACTCTTGTATCTTCTCGGAAAAGAGAGTTAGATCCACCCGTTTTTCTGTATTCTCTTCCATAAACTTCTTCTTTATATATGATCGATTATTTCATTCATTTTATCAATAAACTGCTTCATTTGCTCCGCAGTTATCGTTTGCCCTCCATAAATCACCGGTCTGACCGCACGGATAAACTTACCGACTTCTTCCGCACTCATGCCGGTCTTCTGAGCAATCCTATCGAAAGAGCGTTCATCATCCGCCACGTCTTCCACATCCACCTGGATTTCTCTTCTCAACTCTTCGGCAAAGTAAATATACTTTTTATGAACCAAGTCGGCATGGTCTTTCTTCTGAAAATAAAGCGTACCGATCAGTTCCGTAAACTCCATGGATTTATTTTCCGGTTCATGAATCACAGGTATCACACGTTGTCTTCTTCGCGCAGTAAATGTCATAAAGAGCAGAATGGCAATCATTGTCAGATACAAAGCCCAGCGAAGCGGTCGTTGCGAAATAAAATAGCGGAAAGGAGACATCTGTACCTGTGCAGCTTCCTCCAGATATCCCTCTGTGCGTATTATCGGAAACTCTCCCATCTGAGACAGCAGACGGAAAATATAAGCTGCATTCTTTCCGTCCAGTACACCATAATTGGTAAAAAGCAGCGGAGTAGAAACCAAAATAATTTCCCCTTTTCCCCACGAACAAGACATGGCAACCGGAACATTGCAAAGGGTATCCACTTGCAATGAATCAAACTTCACCCCAAAGTCATATCTGAATTCATCTGATGAAATAGATTTCTCCGCCAACACTTTCACAGAGAGCGAGTCCTGCCAGAAATAAGAGGAACACAATTGCGGATAAAAACGAAAGATCCGCCGGGGATAGACAGTAGAATCTCCTACCCAATGCAAACTATCCTTCGACAACAATGAAGCGGCATACTTTCTCAACACAATCGGATTAAAATAAGAGTAGCTACTCTCAAACCCCAGTGTATCCCGTAAGTTTCCTGTAAATGAATTACTCACCAACATTATTTTATTTCCCCGCTCCGCCCCTTTCAACAAGGCATTCACATCTACATCTGTCAGAGCCAGATGATTGTTAACAACCAATATCGCCCGGCGAGAAACCGTATCTTCCTGCTCCAACTGATAAAAGGTTTTCCCGGATACCGAATATCTCATCGGCAATGAAGCAGAGAGTAAACTATCAAAAACAGCACATCCGAAAGGCTGTTTATCATAGTGGCTAAAAGTAGGAGTCCATACGAATTTCTTCGGCAACCGACATTCTATTGCAAACATCAGGACCAGAAAAGATACGATACAGATAATAAACCAATGGCTTCCTCTCATACAGCGCCTCCTTTCTTCACCTCTTCCTGCAAAGACTGCATGACATGAAACAATGCTTCCGTAGCTTCAAAATTTCCATAACGCACTCGCAGGAAATGATTGGTCAATTGTCGGAAAGCGGGCATCCGCACTTCATAAACATATTGTGTAGGCGTTTTGTAGAGCTGCCAGTCTATACGCTTTTCATCACTGAGTTGTTTCAACGTCTGCAAATACAGCAATCGTACCGCTTCCCGGTAATCACTACGCGAAAGCGCGTCAGCAATACCTCGCGCAAAGTCAACTCCATAAATAGTGTCTTCTTCCACTGCATAAGGCAAAGCATTTTTACGGGAAATCATGAATAACTCCGGTCGCTTCTTGTAAACGAACCATATTATCAAAATTAAAAGAAGGATAGCAATGCCTATCAGAATAAGCTCCGAGTATTCCTCAGCAAAATGACTGCCGAATATTTTTTGCAGAATCTTTCCAAACCATCTGTTAAACCATTCAAACACATTAATATCAGGAGCCATCAACTCACGGCCATAGTCATACGCCGGATCAGATTGCCACACGGCAAGCTGGGTAGTATCACATACCAATGTATCAGCCGGAGAAGTTATCATTTATACAATTCTGTTTTTAGAGCTTATCAAAATTATCGATATCACTTTCCACCATGATATTGTCCACCTTTTCCGAAGCATGCCCGTACTGATACGCCAGACCTACAAGTGAAAAGATCATAGCAAGATAAGCACCGAATGCCTGGACAATGGCCAACAGATAAAGCATGAAATTATATCCTACCGATACCGTAGCCTCACTGCCTCCACTACTCATTGCAAATATGGATTTCACAATAGTGCCTATATACCAGGGCATCATCGTCACTCCCTGCAAGATACCGGCAATCAAACCCATAATAAGGGAAATCAGGAAAATACCTCCCCACGTAGCAAAACCCAGACGAAAAGTCTTCTTCAAAGATTCCATAACGGAGATATCCTCAAAGAGATAAATCGGTGCCCAAAGAGCAAATGGTACAGCCAAAATAATCACAAACGGAATCACCAGGAACAGGACGGGCCAAAGCAATGCCGCCATGAATCCCATAATCACCCCTAAAAGTACCATTAAGAGTAATCCGAAAAGAGTCATCACAACCAATCTTTTCACATTACGGAGCAACATCGGCCTCAACATCCCCAAAGTTACGCCTTGCAGACGTTCGTCACGTTCGCTGTAGGTTCGGATCAATGCATAAATCAAAGAAGTCAGCGCAATCGTTCCTATCAAAAAAACAAACATGTACAGACTATAATAAGAAAAGAATGACATCATTAGAGATGCATCAGAAGATACGCTGCCACCTGATAAATCAGCCAGCACCGTCATATATCCCATCATCCCGTTCAAACTCAGCGCTTGAATAAGACAAATCGGTAAAAGCAGATACGTAGTAAATTTCAGCATCAGCTTCCAGTTTTCTTTTATAAAATCAAAAGACGCACTCAGTTTCTCACCGAAATTACGTTTTACATACATTGCGATTTTAGGCTTTTGTGATTCCATGTCGTTTTCTATTAGGTAGATAAATATAGTAGAATAAAATAAATGTCAGGGATGTAAGGATCAGGCCGAGTCTCAACATATCCGGCAGTTGGGTATGGCGTGTGAGAAAACCCTCAATAAAACCTGCCATAATAAACACAGGGACTGTCCCCACTACAATTTTCAATCCTCTTTTCGCTCCTCTTTTAAAAGATTCCAGTCTTGAATAAGTTCCGGGGAAAAGCCATCCGTTACCTAAAGCCAAACCGGCAGCGCCGGCTACAATGATAGCCCAGATTTCGAGCGTTCCATGCAACCAGATGGCAAGCATAGAATCCCAAAGCAAACCGTGCTGATAAAAGAATGTCTGGAAAGCTCCCAACATGACTCCATTACTGAAAAGCATATAACCTGTACCAAAACTGGTCAATATCCCCATTGCGAAGCAGTTGAAAGAAACCATAATATTATTCAACGTGATTCCCAAAAACATCGGAACCTCAGATGAGCTATTGTACACCGCCATGGGTTCGCCATTCGCAATATTGTCCAACGTCATGTCTACATAAGAATTCCCCATAATCAGGCGGACAAAATCCGGATCAGCGGCAGCGGATATAACACCGACCAAGGCACTCACTATAAAAATCAGGAATGAAACCAGCAATTCCCGGCGTGCATCGTGCATAACCTGAGGAATTTCCTTCGTCCAGAAAGTGATGACTCTCGACCATTTCTCACGCTTGTTCCGATAAATTTTATTGTGTAAAGCAGAAGCGAGATTATTCAGATAGATAGTAATACGGGAAGTCGGGAAATGCGTCTGCGCAAATGCCAGATCAGCAGTAAGATCCGTATACACATCGGCAAGCCGGTCAGGAGACGAGTTTGTAGCTTGCTCCACCACGCCTTCGGCTTCTTTCCATTTTTCTATATTCCGACGAATAAACGTTACTTCTTTCATATTTTTACTGACTTCGAATGAGTTTTGTCTGAAATCAATAACAAAAGTAAGAGAATAATGATATATTTGCAACGAAATACTTAGAAATATTCAATCAGCAATGGCAGAATCTACTATTCTTACAGGGCAATTTGTCCGCATCAGCCAGACGCCCGCCAGTATTGGCGAGCGAATCATTGCTTTGATTATTGATTACGTTCTGATTGGATTCTATATATTTTCAACTGTAACGGTATTATCCAAGCTCCGCCTGCCTTCGGATTTCACTATGATTTTCTTCCTGGCGGTAATCTATTTACCGGTGCTGTTCTATTCTTTTCTATGTGAGATGTTCAATTACGGACAAAGCCTTGGGAAACGACTGATGAATATCCGTGTTGTAAAAGCTGACGGTTCCGTTCCGAGCATAAGTTCCTACTTACTCCGGTGGCTCCTCTTCCCTATCGATGGTCCGATTACCGGAGGTCTCGGACTATTAGTCGCTCTATTAACCAAAAACAGTCAACGGATGGGAGACCTTGCCGCGGGCACCATGGTTATCAAAGAGAAAAACTACCGCAAGATACATGTCAGTCTTGACGAATTTGATTATCTGACCCAGAACTACCAGCCTACTTATCCGCAAGCCGCTGATTTATCGCTGGAACAGATAAACGTAATTACCCGAACCTTACAATCCGGGAAAAAAGACCGCATACGGTACATTGCACAACTGACAAAAAAAGTTCAGGAACTTCTTTCTGTGACACCCCGTGAGAACAATCAGGAGAAATTTCTCCAGACCGTTCTCCGCGACTACCAGTATTATGCATTGGAAGAAATCTGATATCTCCCAAGCAATACGTAATTACACCACAACAAAGCTCTCCGATTTAAAGTTACTGTAAAATCTTCCGGAAGTTGCCGTAAACTTCAGTACACAATAGTCGGGATCAGTAACACCTTCTTTATAATACATGGTATCCCCGTCCTCCCATATCATTTCTTTACTGGCACTGTCCGTCAACACCTCTACCGTGCCACGCAGCATTGCTCCTCTATAAAACCTCGAATCACAGAAATACATACAGGCACGATTGTTTTCCCGGAATTGTGCAACACGCATCGATGAAGTATTTGTCGACAGATAAATCGTCTTTATCCCTTCCCGCTTCCGAGGTTGCAACATAGCTTTTACATTTGGGAAGCCTTCTTCATCCACCGAACCCAGGAAAGCGATTTTCAATTTATCAATCATATTCCCGATTGTTTTTTCCACATCTCTCATTCTATTATTATTTTAATGGTTATTGAATGAGGCAAAGATAAGGACACAACAGAAAATCGGCATAACAAAAACAAAGGGAGAAATAGTACTTTTCACGGTTTATGCATACTCCGGTAAACCAAAGGGGTCTCACCCGTACATTGGCGAAAGCATCGCACAAAATAAGAAACAGTAGAAAAATGAAGTTCAAATGCAATTATATTGTTTCGCACTCATTCCCATAGCTGAATTTACAATCTCATTCAGGTAATTGGGAGTGATACAAAGTTTGTCTGCATAATACCGGACAGAATGGTGTTCTCTCATATCTGCCCCGACTAATTCAATAAATTTACTGATATGTGTACCACCCGCTTCTTTGTTCCCCTCTTCCATCGAAATCAGATTCTGATAGGCTCGGTTCAGTAACATCAGCGCCTCGTAAAGATATGCCCTCAACACATGTACATCGTCCTGTCTGTATTGGTCTATTTCTACCTTAATATCATGCAAAAGCTGAAGCATACGCTTATAAAGTTCATCGGGCAAGTGCAATCCGGATGCAGTTTTTTCCATCTTGAAGAATGGAAGTATCCCAATTCCGCACCTCACCCGGTTTGGAAAAGAAAACATCACCGGGAACAGCTTGATATGTCCGGTTATCAATAGAAAAACTCCCTTCCCCTTCTGTTACAAAAGTAATGTCATAATAAGTCAACGTGTGTACGGCGCTTTCAGCCAGGAACCTCTTTACATATTTCAGTTCTACCACATCTATCAGAAGTTCACTTCCATACTTATTCTTATAGAATGTATATCGGGGAATTGAGTTTTTCATCTTATCAGTACTAAATTTATTTATTTACAAACTTAAATTCATGCTCATTATATCTGTTGCCAACATTGGGATACTTTTGCAACAGCTTTTCTATATCCGCCATATCCTGAACTGACAAATCCACATCAACCGCCCGAACGTTCTCTTCCAAATATTTCATCCGCTTAGTACCCGGTATCGGAATGATATTCTCACTTTGTGCCAGTATCCAGCTTAATGCAAGTTGGGCAGAAGTGACACCTTTCTCCGCAGCCATACCGGCCAAATCAGTAGCCAGACATTGGTTATTTACCCAATGCTCACCAGTGTATCTCGGCAAATGCCTACGAAAGTCATTTTCACCCAATGTCTCTACACGGATTGCATTGGCAACCAGCCCCCTACCCAATGGTGAGAAAGGAACTAACGTAACTCCCAGTTCCTTGGTCAGTGGCAGAATTTCTTTCTCCACATCGCGGGTCAGCAGAGAATATTCACTCTCTACAGCGGCAATAGGATACACAGCGCAAGCTCTTCGCAAGGATTCGGGCGAACACTCACTTAAACCTAAATATCGGACTTTACCTTCGCGCACCAGTTCAGCCATTGCTTCCACAGTCTCTTCAACCGGAACAGCAGGATCTATCCGATGAGCATAATACAAATCAATGGTTTCTATTTTCAATCGCCTCAGGCTGTTTTCTACCGCTTGTTTAATATACCGGGGAGAACCGTCCACATAACTTTCACCACCACCAAATACACTGCCTTGATTATTACGTAAACGAAAGCCGAACTTTGTAGCAATAAAAATCCGGTCTCTTTTTTCACTTACCATCTTCGAAAGCAGTTCCTCATTGGCTCCATTCCCATACACATCAGCCGTATCCCAAAAGTTTATGCCCAATTCCAAGGCACGGTGCAACGTTGCGATACTCTCTTTTTCGTCCGCCACTCCATACGCAGCACTCATTCCCATACAACCCAGTCCGATAGCGGAAAGTTGCACATCTGTTTTACCTAATTTTCTGTACTTCATAATTTTAATATTTCATTTCGGTGCAAAGTTAGGTGTTAGCGTACGGACGGATGAGTACTATTCAAATCATCCTTTGTACAAATCAAATAGTTACCTTACCCCTGACTTCAGTCGGCGACTTACCTGTATGTTTACGAAAGAACTTACTAAAGTAGGAAACAGACTCAAAGCCCAGTCCAAATGCCATTTCTGAAATAGAAAGATTGCTATGTTGCAGATATTGAACAGCTTCTTTTACGATTCTTTCTGCAATAAGTACTGAGGTCGTTTTTCCTGTCGTTTCTTTAATAACCTTATTCAGATGGTTCACATGCACAGACAACCGATTGGCATAATCAGTCGGCGTACGCAGAACTAATGCAGCACGGGGATAATCTATCGGAAATTGCCTTTCCAGTAACTCCATAAACAATTCTGCAATACGCTGTGAAGCATTCGGATGCGATTCATACTGATTAGCATCCTGCATCCTCATGGCCGTATGTATCAGTAAATGAAGATAACAACGCAACACATCAAGTGTACCTGTGTAACCGGATTGTATCTCTTCCTGCATCTGAGCATATATATTTTGTACTTTCATCAGTTGAGATTCATCCAGGAAGAAGACTTTGTCACCCGTCAGTTTAAATAAAGGTGTATTCGCCAAAGAGCCGTTCTTCTCTTCGGATTGCACAAACTGCTCATTAAAAATGCAAAACATACCCCTCTGCTCTTCACTGACAGACTCCCAAGCATAAGGCACAAGAGGATTGGAAAACAGCAGCGCCGGACGATCTACCAGAATCCATTTATCAGCATAATATAATTTCCCAACGCCCATGATTAAAGTTACTTTATAGAAATCCCGATAACTGAATTGCACAGTACCGAAATTGCACTGGCGGGAAAAGATATTGAAATATTCTTTCCCTTTAGAATAAGTTGCATCCAGTTTCGGATCGCAACGTTGTATTCTCTTGTAGAATTGAGGAATTGTTTCAGCCATTATCCAAGTCTCACTAAATGATACACCGTCCCCCTATTCGTCTTCTTGCAAGGGATATCCAATTTCTTCAGCGAACGGCCGAAGTGCCCTATTTTGCTGACCGACAGTTTATCGCGGGTTTTCTGCTGTAGATAATTGAATATCTCCATTGCGGTCAGCCATTCCCCTTCCCGTTCTTCTTCCGTCACCCGGAAATAACAGTGGAAAAGCTGTTCGAGCGGACTGACCTGTTCAAAATCCCGGTTGGTCTCTTTCAGGATAGCTTCGTCCTCATCATTCAACCAGTAGCGCTCACCTTTATAAATGGCATCCATGGCCTGAGCATACAATTGCTTGTAGTTGATGGTGACATTCGTATCAATAGGTGCAGTCACTTCGATACAGATAAAACGACGACTGCCGCTAGGATCGGTAAGCAGGTCCATCTGATTACTGGTACCAATAAACGAGGCATAACGGCGCACTTCCTGAATGGTAGAACCGTAAGGTTTCCGCAAATTTGCCACAGGTTTCTGCAAAAGATGTTTCAGAAAACCCTGCTGGTTGGAGCTAATCTGATCAAACTCATCCAGGTTCACCAGCAGAAAACGCCCCAGATAACGCTCCGCATCCTGTTTGCTCTTAAAATCAAGACTATCCGTATATCCGAAACGCAGTTCAGGCGGCAAAATAATGCGACAATAGGTAGATTTACGATACCCCTGTGCCCCAACCAGCAATGGCGACGTACTGTTTCCATGTTGGCGGTCGAGCCCACGCCAGTGAGCCACCATACTGAGAAACCAACGATAAAACAACTCCCGCCAATGCGGATTATTGCATGGCACAAGATTGGCAAGCGCCCGGATGCGGTCTTTTCCGTCCCAACGCCCCACACTGCAAAGGTATTCTTCAACAGGATTGTACAAAGACACATACTCTGATGTCAGATAACGCTCCACGTCACGGTCCCAGGCACGAATCCCCTCTTTCAGGGCATTAATCGCCACCGTATTGCGTACCCTCCGATCCACCGGTCTGAAATAGAAATGAATGGAATCCCGCTGACGGTATTCCAGATCGTTCAACACCGTGTTATAACGAAACTCATAGCGCCGTTCCATAAACTCTTCCAGGCGCAGAGCGGTATCCTGCTCCGGAGTCAAAATAGTTTTAGAGCCAAAGCCCTTAGACTCTTGGTAAATATTATGAACCATAGCACGTACCGTTTGCTGCTCCGCCTGTGCATAATAATGAATAATCGTCTGCCTCACAACTTCCTCTTCCGGTATGCCCGCCTTGTAGCAATACTCCGCAAGGCGGACAAGCAACGGTTGGAGATTATTTCCCCGTCGCCAGTTCTCCATATCCCGGAGCGCCTTATCGAGGGCGGTTTCAAAAAGCATGGTGAAGGTCTGCGATGTTTCAAAACCCGGTTCCAGCCTCAGTAACGGATTTTTCTCAGCCAACTGCCGTTGCCGGAAGGTCTGTTCGCCGGGCATGGAGAATGGCTGCTCCAGACAGAAAGGTACTGCATGAGGATTGTATCCGGGATGTTCATCGAGTGTCATCCGGCAGCTTTGCATCAGTGAGGGCTCTTTCAAGGTAATGGGAAACGGGAACAACGGCTGATAGCAACTCACCGCCAGGCGATAGGCATGGGCATGAAACAATGCGGCTTCCTGTTCACGCTTCGGCAAGTTTCCATCCGGTAAGGCGAAACACACCCATATTTTCACACTCTTTCCGCTGGAACCGCAAAAAGCGGCAAACGTCTGAGGAAGCAGCATCGCCTGACGTTTCACCAGTTCAGCCTCCGCCAGTCCAGCCAGCTTCTTCACTTCAAGCTGAACCAGACCATTGTATCGTTTCATTCTTCGCCCTCCGTCTTTAGTCCGGGCGCACTCCACGGCAGGATAGACACGTGGAAGTTTGTCAATATGAGAGAATGCGGATTCAGTACCTTCCAACTGAGGGATGACAGTCCGTAACCCCGTTACATACCCGTCTCTGGTTTCCGTTTTCATCTTCTCCATCAGCACGTCGACATCATAAACGGTCATCATTTCTCTGCCTGCATCTTTGTCATGTCTTATTGAAGTGATTTTCATATCATTATCTGTTTTGAATTTTATTTATATAGCATAATTCCTTTAAAGAGTTACAAAGATACTGCTCCAAAAAGCGAAAGTCAAGTATTTAAGCGTATTATTCTGCATTTATTTCAAAAAAGTTCAGCTCATACATTTTGCAGTAAAAGCTTCAATAATAATTAAGAAATAAACAGGGAATAACTTGACTTAGCCCTGCTTATTTTGTATCTTTGTAGTAAGTCCTATTGGGTGTTAACCTTGGTCAACAGGCCGTGCAATGGAGGTCAACAAGCCGAGCAACCAACGTTGACAAGCCTGTTGACCAAGGTTAATACCCAATCATTCCTAAGGGTAAAAGGTATGTTCCTTAGGAGGAAACAGAATAGTCCCTAATGTAAAACAAATTAATACCTCATAATTAAAACAAGCAACTATGGCAATCTTATTTGAATGGTACGAAAACCCGGTGGCTCCCAACCAGCCACAAGAAGAAACAAAACTGCATGCACGCATCACACTGAACGGAAAAACAGGAACCGACAGGTTGCGACGCAAAATCCAGGAACGTTGTTCACTGACGGAAACTGATGTATCGGCCGTGCTCGACGCCCTGTCTCATGCAATGGGTGAAGAACTGGCGGAAGGCAGGCAGGTACATCTGGATGGTATCGGTTACTTCCACCCTACCCTGACCTGCACGGAAGAAATAAAGGAAGATACAAAACGGAAGAATACGAAAGTAAGGCTGAAAGGCATCAAATTCCGGGCGGATCAGGAACTGAGAAGTGAAATCGGAAATGTGAAACTGAAGAATATAAAACACAACGGACACTCCAACAAATTATCGGATGAAGAAATAGACAGCCGGCTAACCATCTACTTCAGTCAGCACCACATGATGACAAGAAGTGACTTCCAAAGGGTATGCGGCATGATGAAATCGACCGCAATGGGGCATATCCGCCGCTTACGCGGGGAAGGAAAGCTAAAAAACATCGGATTACAGAACCAACCGATATATGCGCCAAACGTGGGGTATTACGGTATAACAGAAGAAGTTATGATGTAGAAATGTAAAAATCCGGCGTGAGAGTAAACGGCTTACTCTCACGCCGGATTTTTACTCTCACCCACACTTAATATTCTAATTATCAATAAGCTATTTTAAAAGTGAGGGTAGTGAGAGTAAACCGAACCAACTTTTTATTGAATCTTGAGCAACATTAAATTATTGTTAATTACCCTTTCATACATCGAACCATGTTTCAAAGATTATGTTGTTACAAATGAACAGCAACCTTAATTATGAATTTAAAATAATGAATTATGAAGAAGAAAATTAAATTTTTAAAGAAAGAATCGCTGTTACGTTAATGAACGGGATTCGAGAAAGAGTAGATTATATGATTAAACTAACTTTAAACTTAACAAAGATCAAAGCAAACAAGAAATCTGCAACCTAACCCTCCCGCTTTATTCCTGAAAAGAGCAAACAAATAAACTACTTCAGGGCATGTTATATTTTATTGTATCAACTATTAATGCATTTCAATTATGAAAAAATCAATTATTTTATCAGCATTTGTTTTAGCAGCATTGACTGCAAATGCCCAGACTACCGTACAAGGCAGCAAATTCACAGACAATTGGTCTATAGAACTAAAAACCGGTATTATAACTCCTGTAAGCCACAGCGCTTTCTTCAAGAATGCCCGCCCGGCTTTGGGAATTGAGTTTACGAAGCAACTTACCCCCGTTTTCGGACTGGGAGTTCAAGGTATGGGATATATAAACACTTCGAACAGTAAGACAGCTTTTGATGCCTCAGACCTTAGTTTATTGGGTAAGGTTAACCTGATGAATCTGTTCGCAGGCTATACAGGTACTCCGCGCATATTCGAAGTAGAGGCCGTAGCCGGTGCGGGATGGCTGCACTACTACATGGACGGCCCTGGAGATGTGAACTCCTGGTCCAGCCGTTTCGGAATGAATTTCAACTTCAATCTCGGAGAAGCTAAAGCCTGGACGATAGGAGTCAAACCGGCATTGGTATATGATATGCAAGGCGACCACAACCGTAGCCGATTCAATGTAAACAATGCCGCCTTTGAACTAACAGCAGGTGTAGCTTACCACTTTGGTGGTAGCAACGGAAGCCATCACTTTACCTTGGCTAAACTCTATGATCCGGCCGAGATTAGCGACCTGAACAATTCTATCAATAATCTTCGCTCACAAGTGAATGAGAAGAACGGTCAGATCAATATTGACGCACAGAAGATCAGCGCACTGCAACAAGAAGTAAACAACTTACAGAACCGGGTAATCCCTGTTGAGACGGTAGTGGAGACCAGCCGTATTCCGGAATCCATCATTACTTTCAGACAAGGTAGATCTACAGTCGATGCCTCTCAGTTGCCAAATGTGGAACGTGTGGCTTCTTACATGAAGAAATACGCAAATACAACAGTGGTGATTAAAGGCTACGCTTCACCGGAAGGTAGTGCTGAAGTCAATGCAAGAATAGCTAAAGCACGTGCCGAAGCCGTAAAGACAATCTTGGTCAATAAGTATAAAATCAGCCCGTCACGTATTACTGCCGAAGGTCAGGGAGTGGGTGACATGTTCACAGAACCAGACTGGAACCGGGTTAGTATCTGTTCTATTATTGAAGATGCCAAATAAACAAAATTAAAATCCCCCTCGCCACAGATAGTTGTAGCGAGGGGGATTTTTAGTTTATGAGAGTTTCGATACACCCTCATTTCTTATTCCATTATTTAAAGTACCCTACAGGATGATTCAACATAGGAATCTGACTATCTTTCAGTTTCAATACTTTCTTCAACTGAGTGGCATCCATCGAACCTCGTGGCACTGTAGCCAATTTAGCATTAGCACAGAATAAAGAGATATTCTGCGAAACGATACCAACATCTATAGCTCCAACCACCTGATTTTGTGGTTTCTGAGCATCGCCAAAGAGAGAAACATCACTGACCAGTACCAAAGATACCGGAGCCGCTTTTACAAAAGTCTGACCACCTGCAACAGCATCGCGATGATCTCCTTCAGAAACCAGATTTAACTGATGATTTTTCGCATCGTACACATAGCTCCCTTCGGGTAATATCACGTATACATCTACATCCTGCTTATTCAAAGCCGATGGAGCTGTCCGCTTTCCAGACTCCGGACGATTGATTCCGTTAGCAGCCCACAATAAATCCGACAAGTCAGCAAGGCTCAATGCTTTCGAAGCATATTCACGTGTAGACTGACGTTCAGACAATGCTTTCATTACCGTACCGGCACGATTCAAATTGGGCTTGGGTAACTTAACTACCTTATCAGCAGCAGAAGCAGCCACTGAAAGCACTAAACAAACTAACAATAGTTGTACTTTTCTCATAACTGTGGTATTTTAAAAGTTAAGAGGCAAATATACGAAAAAGAATGGTATTGATTCAATCCTCCATTACAAACTTCAACGTATAGACTTAGCGATTTCTTCCATATGTGTATCATCCGTTCCGCAACAGCCGCCAAATATCCTAAAATCATATTCTGATTTCAATTTCATCATACCTTCAGCCAAGTCGGCAGGAGAAGAAGATTGCAGATCAGCGGAACTGTCCAGTTCACTATAAGACAATGCGGAAGTATTGGCCTGAATACCGATAAACCGCGTCCGGACAACCTCGGTTTGGTTGAAGTTGTGCGCAAGGGCTTCATAGACGATGCAGGGATGTACACAGTTTGTCATATAGCACACCGGTTTGCGAGATACATTATCGTCGATAAAGCGGATAGCATAGTCGATGGTATGCCCATCAATAAGTTTCCCGTCTTTTTGGATGGTAAAACTAATGATATAGGGGATTCCGGTATCGGACATGGCCCTCGCCATACCCGTTGCCTCAGTTTGGAACCGGGTTAGCATCTGCACCATTGAAAATGCAAATGCACATATTTTTCACTTTATTGGCTTTATAATGAAAGTTCTAACTCAAAAAAGCACGATTCTCAGATAAAATCCATACTTTTGCCGAACAATTAAATTAATAAAACATGAGAAGACATTCACTTACACTGGTAATGCTTATTGTTGCATTACATATTCAGGCACAATTTGGAATAGCCAACAAAGCACTATCATTGCAAGACAATAGTTTTGTTGGGATTTTATGGGAACCCACCGGAACTATAAATTATAGCGAGAAAAATGGAGAAGGTGTATATGGGTTAGTTATATCCATGAATACAAGCGATACGTATCTGGACATCGAAAAAGGTCATAAAGTGTCTATTGAGTTTATAGATGATACGCGAGAAGTTCTGTTGGTTCAAGAAGTTGACAAATCTTATAGTAATACCGTTGTAAATTATAGGATAGTGAATGTATACAAAACTAATGTTTTGATTTATCCGAACTATGAGGTTCTGATATCAAAACCGATAAGAAGGATTGTCATCCAACGTACTAATGGGAAAGTATGGATAATTGAGACAAAAGCTAAGAGAGCAAAAAAACTATTAGTGGAATTCAAAAAAAGTATGTCAGAAGCATATTCTTCCTACAAAAATAAGATTGCAAATGATAACTATTTTAACGAGTAAGTTAAATGAACTTTTGAAAAATGCAATCACGTCTAAATCACTATAAAATTCCAATAAATATGAAAAGAATATTATTTTTTTTACTACTCATTCTGTCAATCAATATTTGTTCTATTGCAACAGAATACATTGTTTATGTCCCCAACACACAGAATGAGAACTTCATAAAGTCGAACATAGACGTGAAGAATAAAAGCATTGATAATATTTGTGAAGAGCTTGGTTATTCTCCACTATTATATTATACATGGTTTACCAAGGATTATAAAACAACTATTTGCTTTAAAATTCTTTCTATGGATATAATTTGTGTCATAACAACTTCTTATAAGGATACAATTTTACCATTGACTGAAATTGAGAAAATTTTAATGAATAACAATTATGACTATAACAAAGCTTATAATACGTCCAATAGAGAGAAAAATCTTAATGAAGGCATTTCAAAGCGGTTACTCAACAAATCATTCATTGAAAGTATCATTCATAAAAAAATAGCAGATAACAAGTTAGTGGATAACACCAATGGTTATACATATACTTTTGAAGGCGATTATATGGTTAGCTATATAAGTAATGACGGACTAATTGGATACGCTAAGGAATTAAAGGACACTGATTTGTTCAATATAATCAAGACAAATGCAGAAAAGTATAATACTGCAGAGAAGGCTGTTGTGGATGAAATAAACATGCAGTTTGAATACATGGCTAAGATAAATATGCAGTATCTTTCCCTGGCCAAATCAGACAAATACAATTATAATTATGCTCTTTTATACATTGATTTCTATAAGCCTCGAATATTAATGAGCGATTTTGTAAAGATTATCCATGATAGTGCTGAAGTTTTGAAAATAACGCCAAATATCACTATCCTGAAGTATAATTTTAATTATTACTCATTTGATAAAGATAAAATTCTTTATAAGATAGAATAATACCGCTTTTCAAAAGGTAAGCCGCATACACATATCCAAAGTACTCAGTTCTGTGAAAGCCTGTATCCATTAGGAGATACCCCTACCAGTTTTCTAAACAGGTTGCTGAAATATTGTACGCTTGGATAGCCCAATTTTTCAGCAACCGAACTTACCGTATAACCTTTGCCTAATAGCATCTCTTTAGCGACTTCCAGCCTTTTCAACTGGAAGTATTCATCCAGCTTCTTCCCTGTTTCAAATTTCAATAAATCGCTGAAATAACGGGGAGATAAATGAAGTATATCTGCGCAGTATTTTGTAGAGGGTAATACACCGTTTTTCAAATGTCCGGACTGGATATAGTCATCCAACGCAATATCCATCTTGTTCAATATCGCCTTATTGACTTCATTCCGAGTGATAAACTGACGGTCATAGAAACGGGAACAATAATCCAACAGGAGTTCTATATATCTTGAAATCAAGGTCTTGCTATGACAGTCTATTGCATGTTGCAGTTCCTTCTCAATATTGTACATACATTCAATTGCTTTATCCTTTTCGCGCAAGGAAAGATGCAACGCTTCATTCAGATGATAAGAAAAGAAAGAGTAATTCTTAATGTTCCGCCCCAATGAAGTGCTGCAAAGCAAGTCGGGATGAAAAGCCAACAACCAGCCCTTTCGGGGAAATGCCTTTCCTTCGTTGATATTGATGGATTGTCCCGGAGTCAGGAAAATCATTGTTGCGTTGGAATAGTCGTAATACTTACGCCCGTAGATGAAATCCTCACATTCGCATTCCAACAGTAAGATGGTGTAGAAATCGAACTTGATAGTACGCTGCATCACATTGGCTTTAGATAAGTCAATGGCGCTCACCAACGGATGTAAGGTCTTATTTCCCAAACAGCAATTGCACTGGTGTACGGTCGCTATGTTCAATATATCCTTTTTCAAAACTGTACATTTTGCAGTCTATATTCATTGGGCGTACAGCCGACACGTTTTTTGAACAGGCGGCTGAGGTGTTGCGGATATTGAAATCCCAAGGTGTAAGCAATCTCGCTGATTGTCTCGTCCGTTTCAACGATATGTTCTTTAGCCAGTTCGATCACTTTCATCTGAATATGCTCCTGAGGCGTCATACCTGTTTCTTTCTTAATCATGTCACCGAAATAATTGGGTGAGAGATAGATTTTATCCGCAAAGTATTTCACGGATGGCAAGCCATCCTGCACAGGAAGATTACTTCTGAAATATTCATCCAGAAGTTGCTCAAACTTGGTAAGAGAGTCTTTATTGGCGCCACTCCGGGTGATGAACTGGCGTTCATAGAACCGCATACAGTAATTGAGCAGAAGCTCGATATTCATAGCAATTAATGCTTTACTATGCTTATCGATAGGATGCTCCAACTCGATACTGATCTTTTTCAGGCAATCCATCACAGTCTCTTTTTCCTGATCGGACAGGTGCAAAGCCTCGCTTACTGAATAAGAGAAGAAAGTATAATCCTTTATTGTCTTTCCGAGGGAGGTTCCGCGAATCAGGTCGGGATGAAAGAGGATACCGTACACTTCTTGCTGCACTACATCATTCAGCATCTCTACTCCGGCAGTCTGGCCGGGAGCAAAGCAAACGATGGTTCCTTCCTGATAGTCATAATGCTGGCGACCATACTTGATATCACAGTTCTTAGCTCCTTTCAGAAAGAGTGCATAAAGGCCATAAGTCATTTGGATATGATTGACCGATTTGGTTGCTTTGGTAAGATCCACCACACTCACCAGAGGATGCAGGGTTTCCAATCCGTAGAGACTGTTATAGTGATCTACATTATCTAATTTTATAACTCTATCCATATTCATAAGTATTTGAACTGCAACAAAGATAGAAATTATTTCAATTGAGAAATCAGGTATCTGTAATTGGGGTTATCATATCCGTAATAAGGGTACAAATTTCGGGATACAGCTTCAAAACAAAGACAACATTCGCATATCATCCAAAGCTTTCGGCTGATATTTTATCTCACTGAATACTCCCGTAAAGCCATCACCACGAGAACCGTGTGCCGCGAAACCTACTTTAATCTTCCCCTTCGTCCCAAGATTGAAATTCCTGACCATCAACCAGTTTTTATTGTCAGAGGAGTAGAAGAATGAATATTCCGCCCCCCTCTTCACTACTGCCATATATGCGTAATCGCCTGCCGGCATGGAGTTGCAGTCATCAGAGAAAGTACGGGTGACAACGGAAACAATTGTCGGCTGAAGATGAACCGAGTTCTCATAACAGAATTTCGCCCAGACATCATCATCCTGATAAATGACAAGGGCAGCTACATCATAAACCGACTTCAATTTGCCTGTAACCCGTGCACTCATTGTAAAATCGGCTTCCGGCTCAAACAGGATAAGCGGGGCGTTCGCAACCTTCGACTTCCCGGAAGGGCTGTTGAAAAGATTCGTCTTTCCTGCCGCAGTTATGCTGACCCGGTCTTTTTCTATTTCATAATCAACAGGGCGGTTGTGGATAATCAGATTGTGCGGAATAGTAGAAATACGTTTATTTATATCTGTCATCTGAAAGGATTTAGGCGTGTTATGCCAGGAAAGAAGAAAAGGAATAGAGCTCAACTTGAACTGATTCTGCGCCGATGCAGGGATAGCTAACAGGAAAAATAGAACGAGATAGCTAAGTTTTTTCATAAATGTATTGTATTAGTTTCGGACAAAAATAGACACATCCATCGGCTTTCTTCGTAAGAGTATACTAATTAAACGGAAAAGAAACTAAAACATCATTTACGATGCCTATTGGCGAACAGCAGGAACAGGTTATTCTTTATTCTCATAAACATTGCTGAACTTGCGCCTGTTTTGGTGAAGATTAATTTTAGTACCGTTATGGAAGATAAAGAAAAGAAAAATGTAGTGTCAGCAGGTGATAACCTGACTGACTACATGGAGACGGTAATTGCCGACCTGGAAAAAGAAGGGAAATTTCCGGCAGCACATGTTTACCGGAGTGTACTGCGCTCTTTTACCCGTTTTTGGAATGCCTCTGCACCGATGCGAAACGATCCGACATCAATGTCGAACGTCCTTGCACCGATACAGGATGTCTTTACACCGGAGCGACTGAAGGAGTATGAGACATGGCTAACGGAATGTGAATGTAGTCCGAACACTATTTCCACTTACATGCGCACGCTTCAGGCAGTGTATAACCGTTGGATGCCGCCCGGCATGGTAGACTACAATCCGGTATTGTTCAAGGAATTGTATACCAAAGTAGAGTCGCGCACCAAGCGGGCACTAACAGCGGGGCAGATGCGACAGTTAGAAACTACAGAATTCTGTGCGTTGTCGCTACCGCAACAGCGTGTACTTGCTTGCTTCATGCTGATGTTCATGCTTCGCGGTATGCCTTTCATCGACTTGGCACATCTGCGGAAACAGAACTTGCAAGGCAGGCGTATCGTCTACCGGCGTCACAAGACAGGTAAATTGATGGTAGTGGACGTGCCGCCAGACGCATTCCGGTTGCTACAGAAGTACAGAAACAGGGCTGAATCGGAGTATTTGTTCCCGATACTGAATGAGGCATCTCCGGGTGAAGAACGGTATCATCTTTATCAGGATACACTGCGCCGCTTCAACCGGGAACTGGCACGGTTGATGAAAAAACTCCTGCCCGGCGTTTCCGTGAGTTCGTACCTCGCCCGCCATACGTGGGCGACGCTGGCTTATCATAGTGGAACACCTCTTGGACTTATCAGCCAGTCGTTGGGACATTCGTCCATACGGGTGACGATGAGTTATCTGAAGCCCTTTGATGCGGAGGTAATAGACAAAGTAAACAGACAAGTGATTGCCTTAGTGAAAGGAAGTAAAAAGAAGAAAGTCGATAGTGTCAACATGCTGTACGGCACTTTATTGAGGTGATATTACTTGCATAGTAACGGCAAAAGTCACATACAAAGATGCATACTTTTTGACAAAGAAGCAAACGAATGCTAATAAAACAGCTATTTAATCTTATATTTTACTATCTGGACTCCTCTTCACTATCCTAATAGATATACGAAATATAATTCCGCCTTCAATCCCTGAAAACGGATGCACTATTTGTGCGCCTTATTACCAAGACAACTTCTATTTATATGCTCATTCCTGGGTTGGGTGCCGTCCAAAAACGCTTTTTCAACCTGCACCGCTATAGTTGTCTGCCGTTACTATGCAAGTAACCCCACACAATCACATTAATTATACAACTTATGAAGAATACAGAACTACACATCAAGAAAGGAGACCATGTATGGGTACAGATATACAATGGGCGAGATTACTCCTTTCATCCACGCCTTGCGGAAGTGATTGCTACTTTGCATCTGCGCATCTCCTGTGAAGTAGTTCCTTATGTGGCACTGCGTTATCTGGACAACCATAGCTGTGCATGCGTCCCTTATGAACAAATCTGTGGAATATGCGATAAATCCCCCTAATCATCAACTGAAATACTTTCAGCAAGCAATAATTAAATAAATCCTGACAGTCAAAATGAACCGTAGAAGAGCCTAAAGACCGTTGTTGATACTTAGCACAAGTATGCTCGACACTTAGCACAAGTATCAGGTATACTTAGCACAAGTATCGATGACACTTCTTATAAGTCTCCCACCTCCTTCAGAATGGTCTACAGGGCATGTTTTACTTAAAAACCATAACGTATGGCATTTTTCAAACCTATTTACAAAAAGATGTCCAAGAAGTGGCATCCCCAGGCCGTGAGCGTGGGTAAACCTATCGAGATGGACGAGCTTTGCAAGCAAATCGCCCTCATCTCCACCGTGAGCAGCGCCGACAGCAAGGCCACGCTCGAAGCCCTCGGCCTGGTGCTGGGGAGCAGTATGAACACCGGTCGCACCGTCCACGTGGAAGGTCTGGGCACTTTCTACTACACCTGCATCTCCAACGGCAAGGGCGTGGACAGCGCCGAGAAGGTGAACGCCAACCAAATCTCCGGTACTCGCGTCCGCTTCATCCCCGAGTCGCGCCGCCAAGGTAGCGCCGTCACCCGCGCCCTCATCGGCGAGAATGTGACGTGGACCAACGTCAGCTCCATCAGTGGTCTTGACGGCACCGGTTCCGGTAAACCGAGCGGTGGAGACGGTGGCTTAGAAGAAGACCCGTTGGGATAAGAAGACAACGCACCGCACCTCTATTCAAAAAAAGCGCCCCGCTGCACAATGATGATGCAGCGGGGCGCTTTTGCATTTATAAGAAACTGTATTTGGGGTTATCATATCCGTAATTTATCTACAAAGGAAATGCTACGTTTCCCCGACCTTTGCAGTACAAAAAAGAAATATATGAAGAATAAATTCAAACTCAATTCAAATACCCTACTTGTATTCATCCTCACAACCGGTGTATTCGGAATAATCAATACCGAAATGGGTGTGATTGGAATTTTGCCCCTGATAGCCGAGAACTTTCAAATAACTGTTCCGGAAGCGGGTTGGACGGTCAGCATATTTGCGCTGGTAGTAGCAATATCCGCTCCCATCACCCCCTTACTGTTTTCGGGTATCAACCGGAAAAAGGTGATGATACTGGCATTGGGATTATTTACATTAAGTAATATCATCTCCATGATGACCACTAATTTTACGGTGTTGCTGATATCCCGTGCACTCCCGGCATTCCTTCATCCGGTATATGTATCTATGGCTTTCACGGTAGCGGCAGCATCTGTCAGTAAGGAAAAGGCACCAAAGGCGGTAGCAAAGGTATTCATCGGCGTATCAGCTGGTATGGTGCTGGGAGTACCGGTGACAAGCTACATTGCAAGTGAAGTTTCATATTCAATGGGCATGTTATTCTTCACCGTTGTAAATGCATTAGTACTGGTTGCTACCATCGTGTTTGTACCTTCCATGCCGGTCAAAGAGAAACTGTCCTACGGTACACAACTCAGTGTATTAAAAAAGAAAGTAGTCTGGTACTCCATTCTCGCTATCACGTTGATAAACGGAGCCTTATTCGGATTCTTCAGCTATATGTCTGATTACTTGAAGACAATCACCGGGGTTTCGTACACCGTAATCAGTACAATGCTACTGATTTATGGACTGGCCAATATTATAGGAAATGTAATAGCCGGAAAGCAACTGGCGGTCAATCCGGTACGTAGTATGATAATGATTCCTTTGGCACTACTGGCCTTTTATATAGGAGTATTCGCTTTCGGGGAATGGCTTATGGCAATGGTAGTTATCATTCTGATCCTGGGGATTTTGGCGGGATACGGACAGAACACCATGCAATACATGATAACGCATGCCGCTCCCGAAGCACCGGATTTTGCCAACGGACTGTATTTATTATCTGCCAATCTCGGTACTACAGTAGGTGCAGCCGTCTGCGGATTGTTTATCACCTTCTTCAATACGCGTTATTCCGTCATCGGCTCTTTGATATTCCTTATTTTAAGCATTGTATTCGTCGTATTAAGAATACGTGCTACACAATCCGAAAGACAAATCAGAATGGAAATGGCTGCATAAGAAATAAGAAGTGGTTTTAACTTTATAATATAAAATGATTATGACTAAGAAAGTATTGATTTTATCATCCAGCCCTCGTCGTGGCGGAAACTCCGACACCCTTTGCAACGAATTTATGCGAGGAGCAATTGAAAGTGGTAACGAAGCAGAAAAGGTTTTCCTGCGTGACAAGACAATCCATTATTGCACAGGATGCAGCACATGTAGCCTGCACGGAAAACCTTGCCCGCAGAAAGACGATGCGGCAGAGATTATAGAGAAGATGGTGGCAGCCGATGTAATAGTTATGGCTACACCCGTTTATTTCTACACGATGAGTGCACAGATGAAAACATTGATAGATCGTTGTTGTGGCCTCTATACGGAAATGAAGAATAAGGAATTTTATTTCATTGTCACCGCTGCCGAAGATGATCGGAAACTGATGGAACGTACCGTGGACACTTTCCAGGGATTTCTGGATTGCCTGGAAAGTCCAACCATCAAAGGAGTTGTGTATGGAACCGGAGTTTGGCATGTGGGCGAAATAAAAGATAAACCAGCCCTACGGGAAGCTTATGAAATGGGAAAAGAAATAGAATAATTTATAGGATTTAAAAAAAGAAGAATAATGAGTCATTTTAGAATTTACATTCCTACCCGCACCTTGTTTGGTACCGGTATGGTGAAGGAACTTCACAATCAGCAATTGCCCGGAAAGAAAGCAATGATTGTTATTTCAAACGGTCGCTCTACCAAGGATAACGGATATCTGAATACAGTAGAAAGCGAACTCCAGCAAGCAGGTGTTGAAACTGCCGTATTTGACCAGGTAGAAGCCAATCCGTTAAAATCGACCGTAATGGCGGGAGCCGCTTTTGCCAAGGAAAACAATTGTGACTTTTTAGTTGCCCTGGGTGGTGGAAGCGTAATGGACGCCTCCAAAGCGATGGCATTCATGGCCACGAATCCCGGCGATGTATGGGATTACATCAGTGGTGGAACCGGAAAAGGACAAACGATGGTAAACAAGCCCCTACCCCTGGTTTGCATTACCACCACTGCCGGAACAGGTTCCGAAGCAGATCAATGGGGCGTTATCACCAATGATGAAACCAATGAGAAAATAGGCTTTGGCGGTTATGATGAACTCTTCCCGGTGCTGTCTATTGTCGATCCGGAGTTGATGAAATCTGTTCCGGCTAAGTTCACGGCCTATCAGGGATTTGATGCGTTGTTCCACTCTACAGAATGTTATATCTCTAAAACTGCCAGTCTGATGAGCGATATGTACGCATTGACCGCTATTGAAAATGTAGCTAAATATCTACCGCGTGCAGTTGCCAACGGAGCTGATATGGAGGCTCGTGAAAGAGTCGCATTCGCCAATAATCTGTCCGGTGCGGTAATGACCTTTTGCAGCACTACTGCCGAACACTCTTTGGAACACGCTATGAGCGCTTACCATCAGGATCTGCCACATGGTGCCGGATTGATTATGATCTCCAAAGCATTCTATGAATTCTTTATAGAGAAACATGCCTGTGATGAACGATTCATCAAAATGGCACAAGCAATGGGTATGCCGGATGCTGATAAACCGGAAGACTTTATCACCATGCTGGTAAACCTCCAGAAAGCTTGTGGAGTGGCAAACCTGAAAATGAGTGATTATGGATTTACGCCCGATGAATTTGATACCCTTGCCACCAATGCCAAGGAAACAATGGGCGGATTATTCCTTGCCAACCCTTACGAATTGAAGCACGAAGACTGCGTGGAGATTTACCGCAAATCGTTTCGTTAATTCATAAAACCAGTTATTGTACGAGGCTGCATCCGAGTTAATTTCATGTTCTGAACGATAATGAGAAACATGAATTTATCTTCCGATGCAGCCTCTTTTGTACCCGATAAACAGAATCTGTAATCCGGGTTATTATGTCCGTAATCCATCTACAAAGAGTCTCTCATTTCCTCCGTATTTTTGCAATATAGAAAAAAGTAATCAATCATTTAATAAACAACAAACAAAAAAACTTGAATAATGGAACTAATTAAAGACACTCATTACGAAGGTGAACGCCCTTTGTTCGCCACTCACAATCTTCATCTGGAAAACGTAACGATCCATACCGGCGAATCTGCCCTGAAAGAATGTAGTAATATCGAAGCTGTAAATTGCCGTTTCGAAGGAAAATATCCTTTCTGGCATAACGATGGCTTCGTTGTGAAAAACTGCCTGTTTACGGAAGGAGCACGTGCCGCCCTCTGGTATTCCAATAATTTGCAAATGACAGACACTTTGGTAGAAGCACCGAAGATGTTCCGTGAAATGGATGGTATCCGACTGGAAAACGTACAACTGCCCTATGCACTGGAAACCCTCTGGTTTTGCCGGAATGTAGAGTTGAAGAATGTAAAAGTAGACAAAGGTGATTATCTGTTTGTACACGGTGAAAATATCAGGATTGATGACTTTGAGATGAATGGTAACTACTCTTTCCAATACTGCAAAAACGTAGAAATCCGTAATGCGGTAATCAATTCAAAGGATGCTTTCTGGAATACGGAAAACGTGACGGTTTACGACTCTGTATTGAACGGGGAATATTTAGGCTGGCATTCCAGAAATCTGCGTCTGGTGAACTGCAAGATTTCAGGTACACAGCCGCTTTGCTATGCCCACGATCTGATTATGGAAAACTGCACGATGACAGAAGATGCAGACCTCGCTTTTGAATATAGTAGTGTGCAGGCCACTATCCATAGTCCGGTTCACAGTGTAAAAAATCCACGTACAGGAAGTATCACTGCTGAAAGTTTCGGAGCTATAATCCTGGATGAGAATATAAAAGCACCGGGCAACTGTGAATTGAAATTATGGGATGACCAAACCTGTTTTGACTGATTAGGCATGAAATACAATTTTGATGAAATCATTCCACGCCGGGGTACGAACTCTTATAAATGGGATTCTGCCAATGATGCCGACATATTGCCAATGTGGGTAGCCGATATGGATTTTCGTACAGCCCCAGCCGTGACAGAAGCGCTGAAAAAGCGAGTAGAACATGGTATCTTCGGTTATGTCCGCGTGCCTGACAGCTATTATCATGCGGTAATCCACTGGTTCGGCAGACGTCATAATTGGAAAATAGAGAGAGAATGGATAATCTATACAACTGGAGTAGTACCGGCTTTGTCAGCCGTCATAAAAGCCCTGACGAATCTTGGTGATAGAGTCCTAGTGCAGACTCCGGTGTATAATTGCTTCTTTTCTTCCATCCGTAATAATGGTTGCGAGATGATTTCCAATCCATTGATCTATGAGGATAACACCTATCGGATTGATTTTGACGATCTGGAGAAGAAAGCGGCAGACCCAAAAGTAAAATTACTGTTGTTGTGTAATCCGCACAATCCGGCCGGAAGAGTCTGGAGCAAACAGGAATTAATACGTATTGGTGAGATTTGCCTTCGGAATGATGTATGGGTAGTGTCAGATGAAATACATTGTGAACTGGTCTTTCCGGGATATACCTATACGCCTTTTGCATCCCTTTCTGAAGAATTCCGTATGCACTCCGTCACTTGCACATCACCCAGCAAAGCTTTTAACCTGGCCGGACTTCAGATTGCAAACATCATTTCCGCTGATGCAGATATACGCAGAAAAATAGATAAAGCCATTAATATCAACGAGGTTTGTGATGTGAACCCATTCGGTGTGGAGGCATTGATAGCCGCCTACAATGAAGGGGAAGAATGGCTGGAAGAACTAAAAAGTTATCTGTTTGCCAATTATCAGTATCTGAGAAACTATTTCAATGAACATCTACCGGATTTCCCCGTACTTAAATTGGAAGGCACTTATCTGGTATGGGTAGACTGTTCGGTGTTGAAGAAGCCATCGGAAGAAATCGTGACGGCTCTACTGGAAAAAGAAAAGGTCTGGGTCAATGAAGGCAGTATGTACGGGGAAGACGGAGACAATTTTATCCGTATCAATATTGCCTGTCCGCGGCAACAGTTGGCTAAAGGTTTGGAAAGGCTGAAATATGCTTTCGGACAACTTTCTTAAAATCTCCTATAACTATATAAAAATGGACCTTCATAAAACCATATCATTATAAGCGTTTCCGTTTTTCCGGATAATTATAAAATAAATAGTCTTCATCTCAATCGTCCCAAGCTTTCATATATCCATCCCAACTATTTATCAGTGCAAATTTATTCGGATTAAAACGGGAACGTTTTCTTTAATATTAGTAACTTCGCAAAAACATACTAAGAATTTGAAATATCATGGAATACAGAATATTAGGAAATACAGGACTATCAGTTAGTGTCATCGCACTGGGCTGTGAAGGTTTCGTGGGAAAAACGGAAGAACAGATACATTTGGAAATGAATTTCGCCATCAGTAAAGGAATCAACTTTATTGATATGTATGCCTCAAACCCCGATCTGCGCAGTAATATCGGTAAAGCATTGGCAGGGCGCCGGCAGCAGTTTATTATCCAGGGACATCTATGTGCTACCTGGGAAAACGATCAGTATCTGCGTACCCGTGATGTAGAAAAAACAATCGCTTCCTTTGAAGACCAGTTGACACGTCTTCATACGGATTACCTTGATATTGGTATGATTCACTACGTAGATAGCGAAGAAGATTTCCATGAAGTATTCAATGGTCCTATCATTCGGTTGGCCCTGCGTCTGAAAGAAGAAGGTAAAATTCGCCATATCGGGCTAAGCAGCCACAACCCTACTGTGGCAAAGTTGGCTGTAGAAAGTGGATTGATAGAAGTACTGATGTTCTCCATTAATCCCTGTTACGATTTGCAACCGCCCAGCGAAAATGTAGATGATTTATGGGCTGACGAAAGTTATGCCCATTCCCTTGAAAATATAGATCCGGAACGTGAAAAGCTTTATGAACTTTGTGAGCAGAAAGGTATAGGTCTGGATGTAATGAAAGCCTATGGCGGCGGAGACTTACTGAGTGAAACGAACTCTCCCTTTGGCAAAGCTATGACACCGGTGCAGTGCATTGAGTATGCGCTAACCCGTCCGGCTGTTGCTTCCGTAATGGTCGGTTGCAAAAGTTGCGATGAGATGCAAGCTGCCATCAACTGGTGTAATGCTACTAAAGAAGAAAAAGATTACACCCCAATTATGGCAGGTATGGAAAAGTTTAGCTGGCAGGGACATTGTATGTATTGCGGACATTGCGCCCCTTGCTCGGTAGGAATTGATATAGCGAGTGTAAACAAGTACTATAACCTAACCATTGCCCAGAATGAAATACCCGAAACAGTACGCGAGCACTATAAAACGCTCTCGCACCATGCCTCGGAATGCATTCAGTGCGGACAATGTGAAACGAACTGTCCCTTTGAAGTAGCCATCATCGAACAGATGGAAAAGGCTACGAAAAAGTTCGGATATTAGCAAAACGAACGTTGCTTTACTTTCCAGGCATAAAGCAACACCACGATAAACGAAAGCAACGGAACGATGAAGGAGAAAGACATATTGGTCTGATCAGCCACATACCCCATCATGAGCGGTCCTACCGCTCCTCCGATGGGGGACATCATCAGATAAGAAGACGCACGCTTCGTATAGTTACCCAATCCCCTCAATGAAAGAGCGAAAATCGTGGGGAACATAATAGCTTCGAACGCATATCCCAGAAAAAGAGCTATTAATGACAAAATGCCCAGATTAAGAACTACCAAAGACGTGCTGACCACCGTTCCTATTGCACAAACGAACAGCACTTTTTCTGCCCGGATATACCGCATAATCCAGCTACCGGCAAAACGTCCGCACATAAACAGTCCCAGACCACCGAACGAAAGTACTACAGATGCATCGCGGGCATTCATCCAGCCGTCATCCACCACATAATTGATAAAGAAACTGTTGATTGAGATTTCAGCTATCTCGTAACAAAACAGACTGATAATGCCAAAGATAAACAGCTTGTGCGACCAAAGCCCACGTGCACCGTTTTCTCCGACTTCTTCTTCATCTGCTTCATGAACAATCTCCGGCAGGCGTATCTTATAGAATACCAAAGCAACTCCCAATACAATGATCCCCATCAGTGTGTAAGGCAATGATATATTGCTTTCGCCCCCTTCCGAGAATAATAACAATCCCCCGATAAGCGGACCGCAAATACAGCCCAATCCATTGAACGACTGCGCCAGATTCAGGCGACTGGCAGCCGTTTCCCGGTCGCCTAATTCCGTCATGTAAGGATTAGCCGCTGTTTCCAGAAAAACCAAGCCACAGGCTATGACAAACAGAGAAAACAGAAAAAAGTTGAAAGACATCCAATATTCCCCGGGAATGAAAAGCAGGGAACCTATGCCATAAAGCAATAGGCCGAAAACCACTCCTTTCCGGTAACCGTACTTATTGATAAACAGTCCGGCAGGAATAGCCATCACGAAATAACCCAGGTAAAACATGACCTGTACCCATGCCGAATGGGCACGTGTAATAACCAGCACATCTTGAAAGTGTTTGTTTAGCACATCTAATATCGCATGTGCAAATCCCCATAAGAAGAATAGGGAAGTTACCAGAATAAAAGGAATCTTATACTCCTTCTTTACCAAATTTTGCATACAGAACTCTTTTATAAAGAAAGCCACTCAAGGTTTTCAGCGCGCAAAGATAGCCAAGAAGTTTCATAATACGGCAGTTTCCCTTAACTTTGTGCCCCAAATTCAAAATTATATAATGGAACACAGAAAACTGACAAGATATCTAATATCGCTGATAATAATCCTGATAATGGTAGGTTTAGCCGAATGGACCGATGAAAAGGAAATTCTGTTTCCGGAAATGACAGCACTGATCATCGGCCTGTTAATTATCGATAAGCGGGTATGGAATGTAAAACGTTGGCAAATCATCCTGCTTATGACTCTTGGAGCAGCAGTCGGTATCTGCATTGTTCGTTATTCACCCCTGCCCTATGTAGTCAATCTATGCGCTGCATTTGCTTTTGCAGGTGCTTCTCTTTTAATCAGTCGCGCTACACTGATTCCTTTGATATCAGCTTGCGTATTGCCCGTTTTGCTTCATACGGAAAGTATTGTTTATCCGATAGCAGTCTTTTCAATGTCAGTGTCAGTAGTGTTTGTACAAATCATTCTGGAAAAATGCGGAATACGTAACCGGATGCCTAAATCTGTCGACAGAAAACCCAGCAAGGAAGATATCATCAGATGGCTGATATTATTCTGTTTTGTAGGTGCTTTGGCCGGATTGGCCGTCGGCATGGATTATCCCTATCTCATATTGCCGCCACTCATGGTGACCTTTGTAGAAATGGTAAACTCCAAAGCAGGATTCAGGAATCGCCCTACACAAGTATTTCTCTTTCTGACTACCGCAGCGACTTTGGGTACTGTACTTCAAATAGTTGGTCACTACCATCTTCATCTACCGGAAAGTATCGTTGCTTTAACCATTGCGGCTATCCTGTTCCTCATCTTCGAGTGGACAGGGAAATACTTTGCTCCTGCCGGAGCACTGGCGTTCATTCCTATGCTATTACCCAAAGAGAATCTGGGCTGGTTACCTTTAGAGGCTTCTATCGGAGCTGCTTTATTCATAACCATTGCCATGGTTGTCTTTCAAAAATGCTATAAATGGAATCGGGCACAACTCATCTTCTGTGCCACCCCAACCCTACTACGTGAATATATGAACCGTAAAAAGCGGAAAAAACAAATCGAATAAATTAAGAACAAGATGAATACATACATAGAAACCCCGCGTCTGATTCTACGTGATTGGAAAGAAGAAGACATCCCTGTCTTTGCCGGATTAAATAGCAACGATCAGGTAATGGAATTCTTTCTCAAAAAGCTATCTTATCAGGAAACACTCGACTTCTATAATCGCATCCGGAAGGAATTCGCATCCAGAGGATATGGGTTGTATGCAGTAGAAAAGAAAGAAAACCATGCGTTTATAGGTTATGTAGGATTACATGATATTACGTTCGACGTAGATTTTGCCCCGGCCGTAGAGATAGGTTGGCGCCTGATTCCCGAAGTATGGAATCAGGGATATGCTACCGAAGCGGCTTCAGCCTGTCTGGAATATGCAAAAAAGACATTGGGACTGAAAGAATTATATTCTTTCACCTCACTCCCAAACAAACGTTCGGAACGCGTGATGCAAAAAATAGGTATGGTAAAAAGCAAAGAGTTTGATCATCCATTGGTCAGTCCCGACCATCCTTTATGCAGACATGTACTGTATAAGATCTCCTTGATAAATAGATAGTCAATATACCGTCCACGAGTACCTGTAAGGCACATTAAAAAGGGCTACACCCTTTATCCCGAATGGCTACCCCCTTTACCCCAAAAGGTGTAGCCATCCGAGGGAAAGGGTGTAGCCCTGAAAAAGAAAGGATTTTCACCTTTTAAAAAAAGTGCAATATACCATAGCCTTTCTAAATGCTAATAAAAAACAATTATCACTTTTTTATTAACAAATTACGAATTAAAAGTTGCCATTCCCAACTATTGTATTACCTTTGTCGCGGTTTGAGTTACGAATCGTTATCGTATAGTTCTCCTTTTTATATCTTATTAAGCAGACCTCTCCTTTAATTATCCCCTCACTCTTACTTAATATTTATTTAATTAAAATTTCAAATGAACATTTACATTTCAGGTTTAAGCTATGGCATAAATGATGCTGACTTGAACGAATTATTCTCAGCGTATGGAGAGACCTCTTCAGCTAAAGTTATTATGGACAGAGAATCGGGAAGATCCAGAGGATTTGGTTTCGTCGAAATGACAAGCGATACAGATGGACAAAAGGCAATTAATGAACTTAACGGAGCAGAATACGATCAGAAAACTATTTCAGTAAGCGTTGCACGTCCTCGTGAAGAAAGACCCCGTAACAACGGTTATAATTCCAGACGTTATTAATGTCTACCCTACAACAAGAACAGGAGATCAGATCTTCTGTTCTTGCTTTTTTCAACTAAAACAGCAATACAAAGAAAAGAACATCGCTAAACGAATAGAATACCCGGAAGTATATTTATCCGCTTACAGTCTTATTACAATATCAGTTTTATGAAGCCATTTTTTATTGGAAATATAGAGATAAAAACACCTATCATACAAGGTGGAATGGGAGTCGGAATTTCATTGTCCGGCCTGGCATCAGCCGTAGCCAACGAAGGCGGCATTGGTGTTATTTCATGTGCAGGTTTAGGCCTGCTATACCCTAAAGGCAAAGGCGACTATACCGAAAAGTGCATTTGCGGACTCAAAGAGGAAATCAGAAAAGCCCGCCAAAAAACAAAAGGAATCATCGGAGTGAATATCATGGTGGCCCTTTCCAATTATGCAGAGATGGTACGCACTGCCATAAGCGAAAAAATCGACGTAGTCTTTGCCGGCGCAGGACTTCCGCTCGACTTACCCCTATACCTGACACCGGAAAGCAAAACGAAGTTGGTGCCCATTGTATCTTCTTCAAGAGCGGCCAAGATTATATGCGACAAATGGCAGAAGAACTTTGATTATTTACCCGATGCCATAGTAGTAGAAGGCCCTAAAGCCGGAGGACATTTGGGCTTTAAGAAAGAACAAATACAAGATGAGAAATACGCTTTGGAGTCCTTGATACCCGAAGTTGTAGCAATTGCAATGAGCTATAAGGAAAGAAAAGATATTCCTGTAATTGCCGCAGGTGGAATCTCTACAGGCGAAGATATTGCACGATTCATGCAATTGGGAGCTTCGGCCGTACAAATGGGAAGCATTTTTGTAACAACCCAAGAGTGCGATGCTTCACAAACCTTCAAAGAGGTTTATATCCACTCTAAGCCCGAAGACGTTCTCATTATCGAAAGTCCCGTAGGAATGCCCGGACGAGCCATTGATGGGGAATTTATCCGTAATGTAGAGAAAGGACAGGAAAAGCCCAAATGTTGCTCATTCCATTGCATCAAAACGTGTGACTATCAGAAGAGTCCTTACTGCATCATCAAAGCACTGTATAATGCGGCCAAAGGAAATATGAAAAGAGGATATGCATTTGCAGGAAGTAATGCTTTTCTCTCTGAAAAAATACGCAGCGTAAAAGAAGTGATAACTACATTGAACAATGAGTTTCTTTTAGCAACCTGCCAATTAACTCCAGCAAAAATGAAAACTTAAAAACAATTCAATATGATGAAAAAGAGTATTGTCCGACCAGAGACCAGTCAGTTAGCAGAAAACGCTCTTAAAGAGCATAAGAAAAAAGTTGGAGAAGTTATTCTTGTAGCAATTACTCCACGAACAACAATTGAACTTCCGGCCAATCTATCTCAAGCTGAAATAGCCGAACGTGTAGAACTCTATAAAAAACTGCACAGTTCCAAAATATAATTCAGTTGATTTTTCATCGATTGACAAAATACAAAAGCTCTGGAGTTTCGCACTTCAGGGCTTTTTAAATCATTCTCCTATCAACAGTCTACTTACCGCAGCACTATTCATTGCCCATTCATAGGTGTAAGCCTCATCTGCTTCAGGAGTATCCATCATCCGGCATCACTGGTACGTTTCATGAAAAGTAAATTTCGTTCGGGCACTCAGTTGTACACTGAGGATATCTAAAGGGAGTCCGGATCCGAATATGCCTATCCCCCTACTCCCGTCACTGCCTTCAGCAAATAACCTATCAGAAAGCTGATTCCGGCCACGGAGAAGCTCAACACCGCCATCTCCGTGAAACGGCGTTTAAAGCTTTCATTACGGGCAATGGCATAATAATAGTTGAAAAAGGCAATAATCAGCAATGCCATCACCAGCATGATGCATAAAGCCAGCACAGGACTTGACAATAAGATAAACGGACCTACCAAAGCCACTACGGTTATGATATAAGCTATCCCCGTATAAATAGCTGCCTTAACCGGACGCTTATTATAAGTCTTTTCTGATTTAGTGGAAAGGTATTCGGAAGAAGCCATAGAAAGTGCCGCTGCAATCCCTGTAATGCTGCCGGTCAGCGCAATCAGTTTCGTATCATTCAGTGCCAGTGTGAAACCTGCCAATGCTCCGGTAAACTCCACCAAGGCATCATTCAGCCCCAGGACCACCGAACCCATATATTGCAAGCGCTCCTCATCTATCATTTCAATAAGCTTTTCTTCATGGTGCTGCTCATCCCTCGCCATCTCGGCAAAGTGTTCCATACTCGGGTATTGGGAATATACCCCACTCGTTTCTTTCTCTCCCAGTTCCAGACGACGAACGGCAAACGTAACACCCAGCAGACGCACTAACCATACATAAAAGCAGATTTCAAAACGATTAGGACTGACATCCTGATGAGTATAGCCTCGTAGTGTGGCGTAGTGCCTACTTTCATCCTCTGCAATACGTTGCAATATCTCCCGGTTATGAATATCCTTTTCCTTTGCCGCTAACTTCCGGTATATAATACTCGACGTTATTTCCTCTTTCTGAAAGCCAATCATCTTTTTGATCAATTCTTGCTCAGTCTCTTTCTCCATGCTCTTTATTTTAAGGATACACTAAATTATAAGTTATTTATCAGGTACAACAATCCAAGCAATAATTGTTTCCGGTCAGAATGATTTTTTAATAAAACATAGAAAGCTGATCGGTACGCAGACTCTTCATTTCCCGTTCTTTAATCACTGCGTCCTTATCCACTTCTCCTATTAGCATCGGAGAATCCTTATCGTGTTTACTCTGGTTAAATTTCGCCGTATTATAATTACCTTTAATAGCATAGCAATAAATGCAGCCATTGAGGCAGCTTTCATAAGTGCCGATGTCAATACTTTCCACACAACGACAAATGTCCCGCTGATTCTTATCTTTACGGGCAATAATAGGATATCCGACAATTCGTTCAATCAACCTATTGTCAACGCACACTCCACCCGAAATACCCAAATAAGATAAATCGACCTTCGTTGTACAAGTATCCAACTCCATCGAACATTCATCCGCAGTCTTCTTAAATGAAATGGCCATGGCATCGATATCTTCCTTTATCAACGGCTCGATATGAAATTCACGGAGAAAGGAACGCACATGCGGATAATGATCAATAAAGCCCAGCATACACTTTTCAGTATAGTCATGCAAAGCAAATGCCATTTCTGCAAATTTGTCTTGGTGGAAAGTAACTGTGTATTGTTCATTCGTAAGAATAGGATCATATCGCCACACCACTTTCTCCCTTCCTATCTTATCAGAAAGGCGTTTGAATGTATCTATACGCTTTTGAAGTGGTGGCAGTTTACTTTCAAGTTCCGTTCCGTACGGATTCAGTGTAAACTGGAAATAGTATTTATAGTCCTGCAATCTGTCCAGTTTATCAATCATCGGTGCAGGATTCTTCGTCCAAAAGACAATGCAATCAATGACAGCAGGGTCCAGGTTGACCCTGCTGATCATATTAGGATTATACGGATTAGGTACCAGAACATACTTTTCTTTTATCCGATTGAGAAACCACTCCGAATAAAAAGCAGGTATATCCGTCCTGCGACTCGCACTGATGATCATCTTCCTGCCTCGCTATTCGTCGGAAGATGGGACCACGTAATCTTCTTTAATGAATTCGTCATATACCCTCTTGGGATGGTCAAAATGAGCCACACCTGTACGATCTTCATTAAAGTTCTCGCGTCGGAATTTTTTCAGTTTCAAATTGTCTTCAGCATACTCTCTGAGTTTCCTCTTTTCACTTCCGTACAAAGAGCTATCCAATACCTCAGATTCCAACAAACCTTCCCTGGGAGTGATGGTAGGCAATAGATTTTGTTCCAACAGTCCGCGATAAGCACCATTGTACTCACACCAAACATTATCACCCAAAACAAACAAGCGATACGTGTAGTTTGACCATGCCGTCTTGATGGTAATCTCGCGGGCATAGATTTCTACTGTCGCCTCCGAATTGTAATTCGGATCACGGATGACAACCAACTTTCTGCCTGAAATATCCTCTTTTACTAAAGTTGTCCATCTCTCACAATTCAGGATCTCTTCGATAATTTCAGGTAGTTTTTCTCTAATTTCAAAATGTATTCTCATATTCTTTGCCTGTGGGTCAGGACTTTTTTACTACCCCCCAATTGATATATGCCCCTAAAGATAACAAGTATTTGTCAGAAAAACAATAAAAAATCCGTTATCTATTTGCCATGCGATAGATATTTTTCATATCATCGCGATGTAAAACCTTCAAATTTCCGGTTGTTGCACTACCACCGGAACTGCATTTATCTGTCATGAGTTTGATTTCTTCGTCAGTAGCCTGTCGCCCTATCAGCTCGCAAATACTAACCGGCATTCCAATTGCGCGATAGAAATCTTCCATGGCTTCAATGCCTGCCAAAGCGGTATGTTCGGGTGATTTGAAATCATTTGTTACACCCATCACATTCACGGCAAACTGAGCAAAACGGGTTACATTTTCTTTGTAGACATACCGTGCCCAGCTTCCCCAAAGAGCTGCCAGACCTGCACCGTGTGCCACATCAAACAATGCACTCAGTTCATGTTCAAGCTGATGTGTTGCCCAGTCACCAGTTGTTCCGCATCCCGTCAAGTCATTGTGTGCCAAGCTACCTGCCCACATAATTTGGGCACGATGTACATAATTCTCCGGTTCTTTCAGTACTTCAAAAACGCTATCTTTTACCGTACGGAGAATACTTTCAGCAATGGCATCAGTCACTGTCATATCGTCATCATGAGAGAAATAACGTTCCATGGTATGCATCATAATGTCCGTTACACCACAAGCTGTCTGATAGTTGGGCAATGTATAAGTCCGTTCCGGATTCATCACAGCAAATTTGCAACGGCACAGATTATTGGAATAACCTTTTTTCAAATCACCGTCCTCATTGGTTATCACGGTACTGTTACTCATTTCACTCCCCGCAGCAGGAATTGTCAGCACGGTAGCAACCGGCAGACAAGCTTCCGCATGGGCTCGTCCCATATAAAAATCCCAGACTTCACCCTCATAAGGTACACCGAAAGCAATCGCCTTCGCAGAATCAATCACACTACCGCCACCTACGGCAAGAATGAAATCAACCTTTTCTTTCCGACACAATTCAATACCCTCGTGTACTTTCGACAAACGTGGATTAGGAACCACCCCACCCAGTTTTACGTAAGCAATACCTTCCGCCTCCAATGCCCGGCATATTTTATCCAGCAAACCGGAACGCTCCGCACTCTGTCCGCCATAATGTACCAAGACTTTAGTGCCGCCATATTGCTTCACCAATTTCCCTGTTTTATCTTCCGATAATGCTCCAAACACAACCTGTGTGGGTGCATAGTAAATAAAGTCTTTCATCGTCAATTTCGTTTTTTTATTCTGATACAAAGATAAGCATATTGAGGGTAGAAAGGTTCATAGAAACTATAACTTTTCATTATCTTTGCACCGTAATTACCGACTAACTAATCCGAGAATAAATATTATGGCATTTACCAACAACATTATGATTGTCCGCCACAGATTGCTGACAGAGCTGGTAAAACTGTGGAGGGATAACGAACTTGTAGAAAAAATAGACCGTCTTCCCATTGAATTGAGTCCGAGAAGGTCAAAGCATGCAGGACGCTGCTGCGTACATAAAGAACGCGCCGTGTGGAAATACAAATCACTGCCGTTGCTGGGACTGGATATGGAAGATGAAAAAGATGAATTAACCCCATTATCAGAGTATGCAGCGCATGCACTGGACCGTGCAGAAAACGGAACGCCGAAAGATAACATCATGTGTGTGATTGATGAAGCATGTTCCGCCTGCGTACAAATCAATTACGAAATCACCAACCTTTGCCGCGGATGTACCGCCCGTAGCTGCCAGACCAACTGTCCGAAGAAAGCTGTCCATGTAAAGGAAAGCGGACAGGCATGGATAGACCATGATGAATGCATCAGTTGTGGCATTTGTCACAAGAGCTGCCCCTATCATGCTATTGTCTATATCCCAGTACCTTGCGAAGAGGCTTGTCCGGTAAAAGCTATCAGCAAGGATAAGAAAGGTATCGAACACATCGACGAAAGTAAATGTATCTATTGCGGAAAGTGTCTCAACGCTTGTCCGTTCGGAGCAATTTTCGAAGTGTCACAGGTATTCGATATCCTGCACAAGATACGCAAAGGAGAAAAAATAGTGGCCATTGTGGCACCCTCTATCCTGGGACAATTCAAGACTACTATTGAACAGGTATATGGTGCACTCAAAGCTGTAGGATTCACTGATGTCATCGAAGTGGCTCAGGGAGCTATGGATACGGTCAGCAACGAAGCACATGAATTGATAGAGAAGTTGGAAGAAGGACAGAAGTTTATGACTACTTCCTGTTGCCCTTCCTACATAGAACTTGTAAATAAACATATTCCGGGCATGAAACCTTATGTTTCAGGCACAGGTTCACCGATGTATTATGCAGCACGCATTGCCAAAGAGAAACATCCGGATGCTAAAGTCGTTTTCATCGGCCCGTGTGTAGCCAAACGTAAAGAGGCCCAGCGTGATGAAGCTGTAGATTTTGTTATGACTTTCGAAGAAGTGGCATCTGTATTGGACGGACTGAATATTCAGTTGGAACAATCGCAACCTTATGCCATGTCGTTCGCATCCGTGCGCGAGGCACATGGATTTGCCCAGGCTGGTGGCGTAATGGGAGCAGTAAAAGCCTATCTGAAAGAAGAAGCTGACAAAATCAATGCCATCCAAGTAGCTAATCTGGATAAGAAAACCATCGGTTCATTGCGGGCATATGCCAAATCAGGCAAAGCACCGGGGCAATTTATAGAAGTGATGGCATGTGAAGGTGGCTGTATCACCGGACCTTGTACGCACAATGAGATTGCCGCAGGTAAACGTCAGTTTGTACAAGAATTAGCTAAACAGGAAAAAACCTATTAATTGAAGCTTCCAAGCTTTAAAGTGAATATGATAATTCCCCTGATTGACAAACTTCGCCAGGAACACCGATTAAGTACTGAAGAATACAAAGCACTACTCCTTTGCCAAGACGCTGATACTTTAAAGTATCTGCAGGAGCAGGCACGGGAGGTGTCACTTGAGCAGTTTGGCAATCGGGTATTTATTCGTGGGCTGATTGAGATTACCAACCACTGCCATAACAATTGCTATTATTGCGGTATACGGAAAGGAAATCAATCTGTTCTCCGTTATGAGTTGACACGGGAGGATATTCTGGAATGTTGTCGTGAAGGGTATACCCTCGGTTTCCGGACTTTCGTCTTGCAAGGTGGTGAAACATCCTCCGTAAAAGATGATTTTATCCTTGAAACTGTTACTGCTATACATCGTGAGTTTCCGGATTGCGCCATCACACTATCATTAGGCGAAAAGTCCCGTAAGACTTACGAGCATTTCTTCCGGGCGGGTGCCAATCGATATTTGCTTCGCCACGAAACGCATAATGAAGAGCATTACCATCATCTGCACCCCGATAAGATGTCTATCAGACAACGCCTGCAATGTTTGGCATGGCTGAAAGAAATAGGATATCAGACAGGAACAGGTATTATGGTAGGCAGTCCGGGACAGAACACCGATCATCTGGTGGAAGATCTCCTTTTTATAGAGCAATTTCATCCTGAAATGATAGGAATCGGTCCTTTTATTCCGCACCACGATACCCCGTTTGCAGCATGCCCACCGGGAAGCATGGAGATGACTCTGAAACTTCTTTCCATCTTCCGGTTAATGCATCCGAAGGTGTTATTACCCTCTACCACAGCATTAGCAACTCTCGCACCGGATGGACGAGAACGCGGAATACTGGCAGGAGCTAACGTAGTAATGCCAAACCTTTCTCCCCCGGAACAACGGAACAAATACTCACTTTATGATAACAAAGCCTCTTTGGGAGCCGAAGCTGCAGAAGGCTTACAACAATTAGAAGAAAAACTGACGGCTATCGGATACCGGATATCGAAAGAAAGAGGAGACTACTAATCACTAATCACTCACCCCTAATCACTAAAAAACGTGTATAATGTAAGTTCAAAGCAGGCAGAAGAGTTCATCGATCACCAGGAGATACTGGATACACTGGACTATGCCCGTACCAATAAAGACAACCGTGCCCTCATTGAGAGTCTGCTCGAAAAGGCAGCCTCATGCAAAGGTTTATCCCATCGTGAAGCCGCTCTACTGTTAGAATGCGACCAGCCCGACCTGACGGAACGTATCTTCCATCTGGCACGGGAAATTAAGCAAAAACTATATGGCAACCGCATCGTAATGTTCGCCCCGCTATACCTTTCCAATTATTGTGTGAACGGATGCGTTTACTGCCCCTATCATGCAAAGAACCGCACTATCGCCCGCAAGAAATTATCACAGGAAGAAATACGCCGGGAAGTAATTGCCTTGCAGGATATGGGACACAAACGTCTGGCACTGGAAGCCGGCGAAGACCCTCTACGCAACCCCATCGATTATATTCTGGAATCTATTCAGACCATCTATGGTATTCATCATAAGAATGGTGCTATCCGGCGGGTAAACGTGAATATTGCCGCTACAACGGTAGAGAACTATCGTCGGCTGAGAGATGCAGGTATCGGTACTTACATTCTTTTCCAGGAAACCTATCACAAGGGGAATTACGAGGTCCTGCACCCCACAGGCCCTAAAAGCAAGTATTCCTATCACACCGAAGCTATGGACCGTGCCATGGAAGGTGGTATCGACGATGTAGGTATAGGTGTATTATTCGGGGTGAATACCTATCGGTACGATTTCGTAGGATTATTGATGCATGCCGAACATCTGGAAGCGGCATTCGGTGTCGGACCGCATACAATCAGTGTACCCCGTATCTGCCCAGCGGATGATATTGAAACAAAAGATTTCCCCAATGCCATTTCTGATGAAATGTTCTGCCGCCTCGTTGCGGTAATCCGCATTGCAGTGCCTTACACCGGAATGATCATTTCTACCCGTGAATCGGAAGCTGTACGACGTAAGGTATTGGAATTAGGTATTTCACAAATCAGTGGCGGCTCACGTACCAGCGTAGGCGGATATGCCGTACCGGAAACGAAAGAAGAGAACTCGGCCCAATTCGATATCAGCGACCGCCGCACACTGGATGAAGTTGTAAACTGGTTGCTCGATCTGGGACATATCCCCAGTTTCTGTACGGCTTGTTATCGTGAAGGTCGGACAGGTGACCGTTTCATGTCTCTTGTCAAACGGGGACAGATAGCAAATTGCTGTCAGCCCAATGCCTTGATGACTCTGAAAGAATATCTGGAAGATTACGCTTCACCCGAAACCCGGGAGAAAGGTATCCGCCTCATTCATGAAGAGATGGAACGCATCCCGAATCCGAGAATCCGGGAAATAGCTCTGCGAAACCTGCATGAGATAGAGGAAGGGAAAAGAGATTTCAGATTTTAGGCACGGATTACGCGGATGAACGCTGATTTTTTATAGCGCAGCCTTTAATCCGTGAAATCCGCGTAATCCGCGCCTAAAATGATCAAATCCCCATTTATTAACCCCTTAATATTGAAACTAATGAATCAGACTCCTTATGCCAACCGCCTACACATCGCCCTCTTCGGACGGCGAAACAGTGGAAAATCCAGTCTTGTCAATGCCTTGACAGGGCAAGATACCGTTATAGTCTCCCCCACTCCCGGCACTACTACTGATCCTGTGACAAAAGCAATGGAAATTCATCCACTCGGTCCATGCCTTCTTATTGACACTCCGGGCTTCGATGACGAAGGCGAGCTGGGAGAAATGCGCGTAGAACGCACCTTGAAAATAATTGGAAAAACCGACATCGCCCTGTTGCTTTGTGAAACCGGAGACGTACAGGAACAGGAATGGCTTCAACGATTGAAAGAACGAGGTATCCCTGTCATATTGCTTCTGAACAAAGCTGACGCACGCCCCAATACGACAGAACTGGCAGAACAGATAAAAGCAAGTTGCGGACAGCCTCCCATCATCGTCAGTGCCAAAGACGGCACAGGTATCGAAGCCATCAACCGCGCCATTCTGGAAAAGTTACCTGCCGATTTCGGAGAACAAACCATCACCGGGAGCCTCGTAGCTGAAGGTGATGTAGTAGTGTTAGTCATGCCCCAGGACCTTCAGGCACCTAAAGGACGACTTATCCTTCCCCAAGTACAGACAATCCGCGAACTTCTGGACAAGAAATGCCTGGTTATGAGTTGTACCACAGATAAGCTGAAAGATACACTTTGCGCACTTACCAATCCCCCCAAATTAATTATCACAGATTCGCAAGTATTCCACACCGTATACGAACAAAAACCGGCTGAAAGCCGGCTCACTTCCTTCTCCGTGCTCTTTGCCGGATACAAGGGAGATATACACTATTATGTAGAAAGTACATCCGCCATCGACCGACTAACGGAACAATCCCGCGTATTGATAGCCGAGGCCTGTACCCATGCTCCACTGACAGAAGATATAGGCAGAGTAAAAATCCCCCACCTGCTGCGTAAGCGAACAGGTGAAGGATTGCAAATAGATATTGTCTCCGGAAATGATTTTCCAGAAGATTTATCCCCATACAATTTGATTATCCACTGTGGCGCCTGTATGTTCAATAGAAAGTATGTACTGAGTCGCATTGAACAGGCACGTGCGCAACAAGTACCCATGACAAACTACGGAGTAGCCATTGCCCACCTCAACGGCATACTGAACAAGATCGTGTACTAAGGGAAGACCTCCCACCCCACTAAGGAGAGACCTCCTGGCTCCCTAAGGGAAGAGTTTATATACCGTCTGATATAATAAATTATACCGGGTGGTATATCTTTTTATACCGAGCGATATAAATAAATATATCGAGTGGTATAAATAAATATATCGGACGGTATAAATTAAAATATCGAGCGGTATAACTGCTTATACTGCCCGATATATGAACTCTCTCCTTAGGCTATCGCTAACTGCTTCCTTAGGCTATCGGCAACTGCTTCCTTATAACCGAAGCTACTCCAACTCCTCCAGCACCTTCTTTACATCCACCGCCTGAAGCCTCCCGTACACCTTCTCTCCAATCATCACTACGGGTGCCAGTCCGCACGCTCCTACGCAACGCAGACAATCAAGTGAAAACTTCCCGTCCGGTGTCGTCTCTCCGACTTCGATGCCCAGCACGCGCTTGAATTCTTCAAGTAATTTCTCCGAACCACGTACGTAGCACGCCGTTCCCATACACACCGAAATAGGATGTTTACCTTTAGGAGTCATCGTAAAGAAAGTATAGAATGTTACCACACCATACACACGCGACACCGGGACATTCAGCTTTGCAGCAATCAGGCGCTGCATCTCTTCCGGCAGATAGCCGTGCAGATGCTGCGCTTCATGAAGTATATTGATAAGTTCGCCCGGCTGGTTGCCATGCTTGTCACAAATAGCACGCACTTGTTCGGCAACGTCACAGGCTAATTTGATATCTGACATAGTTTCTCCGTTTTAATAAGTTAATCAATCGCCTTATTGAAATAATGCGTATGCAGCAACCGCTCCGCAGTCTCACTCAGCGGTTTACCCAGATATTCCTCATACAGAGTCTTGATGTATGGATTCTCGTGCGATTTACGCAAAGGCTTCTGTGCATCTTCCCGATACAGTGCATTGGCACGTGCATACAGCACCTCCGAGTTGCCATGATGCAACGGTTGTCCGCCTCCACCGATACAGCCACCCGGGCATGCCATAATCTCAATCACATGATACTCATTCCGCCCATGACGAATATCCTCCAACAATTGACGCGCATTACCCAGACCATGAGCAATACCCACCTTCAGTTCAAAACCATCCAGATCAATCGTCGCACGGCGCACACCGGCCAGACCACGCACCTGCTCAAAGTTTACATTCTCCAATGTCCGCCCGGTATAAATCTCATAAACCGAACGCAATGCCGCTTCCATCACACCACCGGTCGTTCCGAAGATGACACCGGCACCTGTTGAAGCTCCCATCGGATGATCAAATTCCTTATCCGTCAGTAGCGTAAAACCTACGTTGGCACGTCTGATAAGTCGTGCCAGCTCACGGGTGGAAATAGAATAATCCACGTCCGGACTGCCATCTGTCTTAAACTCATTGCGGTCGCACTCATACTTCTTCGCCAGACAAGGCATAATAGATACCACTACCAGCTTTTCACGCGGAATACCCATCTTCTCCGCCCAGAATGTCTTGGCAATGCTACCGAACATCTGCTGCGGCGAACGTGCCGTAGAAGGAATATCAAGCATATCGGGGAAATGATGTTCAAAGAAATTCACCCATGCCGGACAACAGGAAGTCAGGATAGGCAGGCGAACAGATTTATCCCCATTCATATAACGCGTCAGGCGATTCAATATCTCGGCACCTTCTTCCATGATGGTAAGGTCGGCGGCAAAGTCTGTATCAAATACATAATCAAAACCCAATTCGCGAAGAGCGTACACCATCTTTCCCGTTACTAACGTCCCGGCAGGCAGTCCGAATTCTTCACCCAGAGCCGCACGAACGGCCGGAGCTGTCTGTACAATAACTACCTTATCCGGATTTTCCAGATCCAGCAACAAGCGGTTAGTATGATCGCGTTCCGTCAATGCCCCTACCGGACAAACAGCTACACATTGTCCGCAATAAGTACATTCACTATCACTCATCATCTTATCGAAAGCCGGAGCAATCGTAGTATTAAAACCACGGCGAATGGCTCCCAAGGCGCCTACCGTCTGCACTTCATTGCATACACTCTCGCAACGTCTGCAGAATATACATTTATCCATATTCCGCACAATGGACGAAGTGACTTCACGCTTACGAGGCGAAAGTTCCCCACCATTATAAGGCATCCGCCGGATATTAAAACGTAATGCCAAAGTCTGCAACTCACAGTTGCCGCACTTCGGACAGGTAAGGCAATCATTCGGATGGTCCGAAAGTATCAGTTCAGCCACCACCTTGCGGGCATTCATCACACGCAGGGTACTGGTACGCACCACCATTCCTTCTGTACAACGGGTAGCACAGGCGGGAGCCAGATTACGGCGTCCTTCCACCTCCACGACACAGATACGGCACGAAGCCGGATTATTCTTAACGCAAGTCCCCTTCAAATCAATATGGCAAAGGGTAGGTATATCTATACCGATTTTCCGAGCGGCTTCCAGGATAGTCGAGCCTTCGGGCACGGTAATATAATGACGGTCTATTTGCAGGGTTATTTGTTTTTCTTCCATAGCAGTAGTTTTTAGCAGACATTGATTGCTTTGAATTTACAGCGTGCCATGCACATGCCGCACTTAATGCACTTGTCCGGATTGATGACATGCGGTTTGCGCACATCACCCAGAATGGCATCCGCCGGACAATGTTTAAAGCAAAGATGGCAACCGATACATAGTTCCGGATTAATGGTATAAGTCAGCAATGCTTTGCACTGCTTCGCCCGGCAGGTTTTATCCCTCACATGCTCTACGTATTCATCATAAAAGTTATTGAGCGTAGACAGTACCGGATTGGGTGAAGTCTGTCCCAACCCGCACAAGGCGGTATCCTTTATCACCTTTCCCAATGTAGAGAGTGCATCCAGATCTTTCATCGTGCCTCGTCCTTCGGTTATCTTGTTCAGCATTTCCAGCAGACGCTTGTTACCAATACGGCAGGGTGTACATTTTCCACATGATTCTTCCACCGTAAAATCAAGATAGAAACGTGATACAGAAACCATGCAATCATCCTCATCCATTACAATCATACCACCGGATCCCATCATCGATCCTTCCGCCAGCAAGTTGTCAAAGTCAATCGGTGTATCCAGGTGCTTTTCTGTCAGGCATCCCCCCGAAGGTCCGCCCGTCTGCACCGCCTTGAATTTCTTTCCTCCCTTAATGCCACCGCCAATTTCATAAATCACCTCACGCAGTGTCGTACCCATTGGCACTTCTATCAAGCCGACGTTGTTAATCTTACCGGCCAAGGCAAATACTTTAGTCCCTTTCGAACGTTCCGTACCGATAGAAGAAAACCACTCCGCTCCCTTTGTCAGGATAATAGGAATATTGGCAAGCGTCTCCACATTATTCACATTGGTCGGCTTGCCCAGATAACCAGCTTCGGCAGGGAAAGGAGGCTTCAAGGTAGGTTCACCGCGCTTTCCTTCCATAGAGTGGATAAGCGCAGTTTCCTCACCGCATACGAATGCTCCCGCTCCGTAACGTATCTCAATATCAAAACTAAAATCCGTACCGAATATATTCTTTCCCAGCAACCCGTATTCACGTGCCTGGGCAATAGCAATTTTCAATCTTTGTATGGCCAGCGGATATTCTGCCCGGATATAAACCAATCCTTTCGGAGAACCAATGGAATAACCGCAAACTGCCATAGCCTCAACAATGGAGTGCGGATCACCTTCCATGATGGAGCGATCCATAAAAGCACCGGGATCCCCTTCATCGGCATTACACACCACATATTTCATGTCGGCTTTCTGCTTATTGGCAAACTCCCACTTCAGTCCGGTAGGGAAACCACCACCACCGCGTCCGCGAAGTCCGGAACGTTTTATCACGTCAATCACTTCCTCCGGCTTTTTATGGAGCAGACTATCTGCCAATGCCATATAGCCATCCAGCGCAATATATTCCTCAATGTTTTCGGGATCGATAAAACCACAGTTACGCAAAGCGATGCGCATCTGCTTCCGATAGAAATCCATGTGCTTGGAGTCACTGACGGTCTTCTCCGTCTTCGGATCGATGTAGAGCAGCCGTTCTATCTTCCGTCCCCCGATAATATGCTCTCTGACTATCTCGTCGGCATCATCAGGAACCACCTGGGTATAGAAAGTGTTATCAGGGATAATCTTTACGATAGGTCCCTTTTCACAAAAGCCGAAACAACCGGTAGTGATAATGTCCACCTTGTCGGCAATATTATTTCTCTCGAGTGCTTGCTGAAGACGTTCAGCAATAATGTGGCTGTCGGATGCCTTGCAACCTGTACCGCCACAGATCAGAATTTGCAGATGCTCGGTTCCCAATGCCAACCCACAGCATTGCGCCGCAACCGTCTCATTGCTTTCTTCGCGTAGCAAGAGCGTGCCTTCTGCCCTTTTCTTGATAATTTTCAGATCATGGATAGTTAGTACTTTCATTTTGTAATAGATTTGGGGTCGGGAACAAAGATACAAAAAGACTTGAGATTACAAAAGGAAAGTAATAAAGATTGCAGGAGGGAGAATACGAGGTTATAGATGACAATATGATATAATTTGCAAATAACAATATATAAGTATTCACGAAAAGGATATTCACTATTTGTAGGTATTGCCCCATCGCCTCATTTGTGCGACCTTTGCAGCAAACAAAAATCAGCTTATGGAAGAAATACTGAAGCGGACAACAAACGGTTTTATCTCCTTTTGTACTAAGTGCCACGCCTACCATGTAGAGTTCGGCAATCTTTTCTTCACCTTCACGGAAGATGAATTCGAACATTTCTGCCAATATATCAACTCTATCGACGGCGAATATTATCAAGAGTTGAACAAGGACATGAAGAACGCCCGCAAGATATTTCTCCGGATGCCGGTAAAAGGCTTTTATTGCGCCCTCTATCCGGATGAACTGAAGGAGTTGAGACGCCTGATCGACTTCTCCCTGACAGACGACGCCATTGAAAGTGCATTATCCTTGGAAAACTATTGTTTAAATTAAGAAGATAATTATGAAAATTGAAAAGATTGTAGCCCGCGAGATACTCGATTCACGCGGTAATCCCACGGTAGAAGTGGACGTAGTTTTGGAATGTGGTGTTATGGGACGTGCAGCCGTACCATCGGGTGCCTCAACCGGTGAACACGAAGCACTGGAATTACGCGATAAAGATCCGAAACGCTACGGTGGCAAAGGAACTTTGAAAGCCGTAGAAAACGTAAATACTATCATCGCTCCGGCCCTCATCGGCTGGTCGGCATTGGAACAACGTGCCATTGACAAGAAGATGCTGGAACTGGACGGTACTCCTACTAAATCAAAATTGGGCGCCAATGCCATTCTGGGCGTTTCTCTGGCTGTAGCCAAGGCTGCTGCGAATTACCTCGACATACCTTTATACAGATATATCGGCGGAGTAAATACTTACGTTATGCCTGTCCCCATGATGAATATCATCAATGGTGGTTCACATAGCGACGCTCCCATTGCTTTCCAGGAATTCATGATCCGCCCTGTAGGTGCACCTTCTTTCCGTGAAGGCCTGCGCATGGGTACTGAAGTATTCCACGCCTTGAAGAAAGTATTGCACGACCGCGGTCTGAGCACTGCCGTAGGAGATGAAGGAGGTTTTGCCCCTGCATTGGACGGTACTGAAGATGCACTGGATTCCATCATGGCAGCTATCAAAGCAGCAGGCTACGAACCGGGTAAAGATGTAAAAATCGGTATGGACTGTGCATCCTCTGAATTCTATAAGAATGGAGTGTACGACTACACTATCTTCGAAGGTGAGAAAGGCAAGAAGCGTACTGCAGATGAGCAGATTGATTACATGGAATATTTGATTAATAAATACCCGATTGACTCTATTGAGGACGGAATGAGCGAAAACGACTGGGACGGCTGGAAGAAGCTGACCGAACGTATCGGCGATCGTTGCCAGCTGGTAGGAGACGACTTGTTTGTAACAAACGTAGAGTTCCTTGCCAAAGGCATTGCTATGGGCTGTGCCAATTCTATCCTCATTAAAGTCAACCAGATCGGCTCGCTCAGCGAAACGCTGGATGCTATCGAAATGGCTCACCGCCACGGCTATACCACGGTTACTTCCCACCGCTCCGGCGAAACGGAAGACGCCACTATTGCCGACATCGCCGTAGCAACCAACAGTGGGCAGATCAAGACCGGTTCGTTAAGCCGCTCCGATCGCATGGCTAAGTATAACCAACTGTTGCGCATCGAAGAAGAATTAAACGGACTTCCAGTGTATGGCTACAAAAGAATAAAATAATGCTTTGTAGTGAATAAGTCATAAAAGTAAATGCGGGTGCCTGTGAAGGTACCCGCATTCGCTTTATAGATACTTGCTCCCCCTCCCACAGTTCGAGTTGTAAACTTCGAACTACTTTTATGTTTCTACATGATATTCATAAAAAGAAGAATATCTTAAACCCGGTACTAAAGAATTCTCATATTGAAAAATTATATATTTTTGCACCCGCTTTCGGAAAAAGGTCCGAAGAAACTATCAATATTCAATATAACATTTTACAATAAACATGAATCACTCTTACAAAAAAATCATTGTTCCCGCCTTGCTTGGAACGTTGTTTTTAGGCGCCTGCTCAGATGACGCATCGTTTGAGGGAGAAGGCAAACAACAAACTTATTCATTAGTAGTGAAAGGAATTACGACTTCCGGTTCAGATTCTTCTGAGGAATTACGGGATGTGTCAGTTTTCCAGTTCAGCGATGGCAACTTGTACAAGACGCAACAATTAACCCCCGAATCCAATGGCCAGTCCAGTATTTCTGCACTCAGTGGATCACGGCTATACTTCCTCACCGGAGTGACACTTCCAGTTCAGGAAGAAGGTATTACCGAAGAAGAATTCCGCAATATGACCATCGGCGAAGAACTGCACAATAATTCAGCTCCTGACTTTATGGCTGCAATTGTTGAATTGGAAAGTACTCCCCAAACACGCAGCAATCAGGAAATTAACGTTGGCATGAAACGCGGTGTAGCCCGTATAGACCTGAATACTACAGCAGACAGCAAAACATTAATCAAAGAAATAATCGTAAAGGATGCTCCGGCTGAAACATATCCGTTCATTGAAAACGCTTCCGCATCAGATAAAACAGTAAGTTACTTAAAAAAATTTGATCCAGCTTTCGGTGGAGAACAACAGGGAATCTTCCGCATTTTCGAAAGCAAACGTCCTGTTAATATTATCCTGCGTGGTACATACAATGAAATTCCCATCAGTCTCAAGATGCAATTGCCAAGTATAGAGCGTAATAAGGTTTACGAACTATCAGTACTCAACGTAGGTGCCACAGTAGAAGGAATCTTCGAAATCAAACCCTGGGAAGAAGGCGAAACAATTATCGGGAAACCTGATACAGAGCATCGTATCCTGCTTAATGCTTCCCAATCCAAAATCCCGGAAGGCATAACTGTGGATTATGAGAATAATATAGTAGAGGTACCCGCCACAGGAGTCAGTGACATGAAACTGGCATTTGTTTCCGACACCCGAATTGATATATCAGCCACTGAAGGCACTGACAGTGGCGTGAATCTCAGTGAGATGTCGGTATCTGAAGAGACAGAAGGCATAGTATCAGCATTCAATGTATCAGTGGCCGCACAAGGTAGTGGCCGACTGGGCTATACAATTCTGGTACATTTAAAAAATGCTTTGCTAAGCGGCTCTTATGATTATGTAGAGATTCGTGTGGCTCCGAGCGACAAGCAGATCGAGACCGTTGAAATGGGTGGCAGCATTTGGATGGCATTCAATGCACGCAGCCGGGATCTGGAAGACCAAGTATATCCCTTAGACGGTGCTACCGTTGAAGAGATGTACCGTAATGGCTGGGTCAGCAGTATCGGTGGTTTGTTCCAGTATGGACGGAAGTATATGTACACCCCCTGGCAAGGATATAACCCCTCAAACAATCTGGGTAATCAAACAGCCGACATACCTTGGCAAAACGATACCCATATGCCTTGTCCGGAAGGTTACCGTGTGCCAACCCGCAGCGAACTAAACTCTCTTCTCCCCAAAAATCAGGAAATTCCCGGCACTTATATAGCAGGAAACGGAGAAAAAATAACCGCTACACTCCACGTTGGCGAAGGAACCCTGACTACTCCAACCGGTGTAACAGGAACGCAACACTATGTGAAATTTACTTCTGAAGATACCGAACGTTACCTTATTATCCCTTTGGCAGGTGGAAAAGGTGACAAGTCTACAACCAATAATCCGTCTTTCGGAAAAAGAGCCGTGTTATGGACAAGCGAACGCAACGGCTGTCCCGGTGGTTATGCATGGACTTACTGGTTACCGTTTGAAGGCAAGGAAACAACTGCTATTGCCGAGAGACAATTGCAGATGGAAGCATTTGCATCCTTACGTTGTGTAAAAAAATAAAGGAGGAATTCTATGAAGATTGCAAAAATCATACTATTATTTCTGGCATTGCTACTGACCAACTGTTCAGGCGAACTTGAGCAGGAATACGGGCTCATGCCGCCTGCCCCCGGTCAGGTAACATTTCTTCTTGGATTGCAGGAAGATGACACTTCTGCCATACAGACACGCAACGGTGAACCTGAACAAATCGCCCGCATGTGGTATGCCATTGCCAATGATCGGGGAGAAATGCTCAAACCGCTGTATCAAAAGCTGGAGGCCGACTTCTCCAAACTGACCATTGAAGGATTGGGATACGGTGACTATACGGTTGTATTCCTAGCCACCACGAATCCGGAATCAAAGGCGACTATCAACGAACCCGAGCAATTGTCAGATATCTGGTTATTGAATCAGGTTGCAAAAGCCCCTCTTGATGACGTTTATTTCTATAAAAAAATAGAAGTACACATTGGCAAAGAGCAAACTGCGGAGTCGCAGATTGTGACATTGGAGAGATGCGTAGGCAAAGTTGATATAGACCTGCACGTCTCGTCCGATTATATGTGGCGCTTTATACGCAAAATCTACATCACATTTGACGATACCGAAGGAATATATGCCGGTCTCAGTGCAAATGGTGAATACTCCGGTACGGAAAGCATTGAATCTTATGACATCACGGAAAATCGTTCATTTTACTCATTGCCAAGTAAAGAGGCACTTTCCGGATTCGTAACGATCGAGTCAAACCGCAGTGATAGTACATCGTTTGTACACAAATACCGCTTCAGCAACTGCAAAATCGAAGCAGGTCGTATCTCCCACATCAGTATTGATTACCGGCACCCGGAAAGCCTGGACGGGTTGCTTTATATCCGTGAAGAAGATTTCTCCCGCTTCCGTACCGACACAATGTTTTTAGCCAACGAGCCACGAGACATCTTCTATAATAGTAAGCACCGTTCCTTTTATGTAAACGCACCGTTACAAGTGTCCATCTCGGATGAACATCAATTACTGGTTAAATTCTTCTCACCTGTTGCTATTCATGATGTGACGATTTTATGTCGATTCAATAAAATCAGTACCGAATTCCTTGAATTGGCACATTTCGATCTGATTTATCCTTTCATGGAAGCCACTTTCCCGTTGCCCGTCGTAAGCTCTGACCGAACATTCACCACCAGTAGCGGCAGAAAGATAGTAATACCTGCACAACCGGAACTTTCCGGTGACGATGTTACGCTCGTCATCCGGACGGAAGATCCATACATGAAGAAGATAGAGCAGATAGACAGTCGATGGTTCATTCGTTTCTCAGCTTATTCGGCCGACAACGGACACGCTTATTGGCGGCACATGAATCCATTATTATGTCGTCACGGGGTAGCATTGGCCACCAATATGGCTTTCATGTTCTCTTCAGAAGAGTTTAACACAGAGATGAATAAATACGAAGGCAAACTGAAGGACAACGGAGGAAATGCCATCAACCTGGATGCATTACGCCAGAGAATCCGCAGTCATGGAGGCCTCGTATTAGGTCGCGTATCAGGTGTTGGTGGTCTGGGAGGAGGTACCACCTACGGATTGGCAGACTATTGTTACACCGGAGTCTATTTTGACGCAACACCGCTGGGATCTAATCCGCACAACTATGCGCGGCAAGCTATGTTCCATGAATATGGACATTGTTTAGGTTATAACCACAGCAGTACCATGACTTATGGCGACCAATGGACAGTACTCTGCGCCACAGTATTCGTAAATATGGGGCAAGAGGATAAATTACCCGTAAGTTCAAAAGACGTAATCGCCAATTTACCGATGTAAAAAACACAAAAGTAAATAAAAGCAAAAAGGGAGGAAGCAGATATGAGTAAATCAAATTTCTGCCCCTCCCCTTTTAATATGATATTAATAAAGACCTATTACTTCTGAACCTCTCCTTTTTCATTGAAAAGAACTGGATTCTCCGTACCGGATGCATCCACCAACGTTACCTTGTAAGTCTTGGTTCCATCCTCAGCCACTTCAACGGTTGCCTCTTTGATGGTGGCTTCCGAGTAGTTTTCTTTGATGGCATCCTGAACGGCCTGTGGGAGTTCTTTTACATCAATCGGTTTAAACTCGTTGATCATCGTTGCGATTTCAACGTCTGATACCATGTTGTTAGCAAATGCCACTGAAGTACCCAATCCTATTACCAATGCTACTGCTAAAAATAACTTTTTCATGATGCAAATGCAACTTTCATTTAAACAAGGCTTTTATACGAGGGCGAAGTCTATCCAATAACTCTTCACCAGAAATTGCAGATTTTATATTGTCCCGTTCTCTAGTAGCAATGCTAGGATCAATCTTTGAATAAGCAACAAAAGACTCACTTGCTTTCTGCTGTATCGGTTCTTGTTCCTTATATACTTTAAACTTACCCATATCTCAATATATTTCCTACAAAGGAAATTTACAATATTGGATTATCCTAATAATCATTCAATAATTTGTTAACATCGGATTCATCCTGCATATTTGCTCCTATAAAACCAAAAGAAGAATGTGGATTGATATTCCCAATCTCATGCATAATAGCTATACAGGTATTAATTACTGGACGAGCTTCATTCAATCCCGTCATCAAGCTATACTTATTAGGGCTATCCCGATGGGCTTTAAGATGAAATTTTACTGCATAAAAATCACATTGATAAACTTCTACCCACACCCAGTACCACTGGTGAGATTTTGGAGATTTAAAAGTATAAAGTAATTTATATTTTAGAAAAGTAGTTATCGGATTGACTTCTTCAACTCTTTGGACAAAATGGTATGAATAATGGGGAATCTCCATTATTACATTACATAAGGATATACATCAACACGAAGGCGTTTCAGTTCTTCTGTAGGAACTTTGACAAATCCGTTACCAGACATCAATTTTTCTTTTTCTTCTTTAGAAAGAGTACCTGATATCTCATTCAGATTTACAACATTCTTCTTTAAGATTCTGCTGTTTTTTATATTCCTTTTCAAGTTCCCCATAATGTCTTATTCTTTATCTTACTACAAAGGTACAAGCTCTTCATTAATAAACAATCTTTTTCTATTTTTCTTTTCTATAGATCATTATACTTAACTTCTATAACATCAAAAACATAATAAAAAAGGTACCCATGCGAGCACCTTTTTTATTGCGTATATAACTTATTTCTGAACTTCCCCTTTTTCATTGAAAAGGACCGGATTCTCTGTACCGGCTGCATCCACCAATGTAACCTTGTAAGTCTTAGTTCCATCTTCAGCCACTTCAACGGCTGCCTCTTTGATGGTGGCTTCCGAGTAGTTTTCTTTAATGGCATCCTGAACGGCCTGTGGGAGTTCTTTTACATCAATCGGTTTAAACTCGTTGATCATCGTTGCGATTTCAACGTCTGATACCATGTTGTTAGCAAATGCCACTGAAGTACCCAACCCCATTACCAATGCTACTGCTAAAAATAACTTTTTCATAATTCTAATTGTTTAAGTTAAACATTTCTTGTTAGCTCTCACATAATATAATGCAAGACGTATGCCAAAGTTAGTTTCGGAGCAGGATAGTACTATATATCAATCA
>SKEY01000183.1_pt1 | contig 110705 bp, 132 predicted proteins | sample 4843871 | NCBI WGS metagenome assembly SKEY01 (sample SAMN11008797, study PRJNA524170) | human gut metagenome | biome: Human fecal sample; material: Feces; isolation source: fecal sample from pouch patient p36 | host: Homo sapiens | place: Israel: Tel-Aviv | collected 2016-12-04
GCTACGCAGAGACGGGAACTTAAGAATGACGCGGACACGGTCTGCCTCATCGTTATCGATGGCAATCGTAACGTCGTGCATTCTTTTCAACTGGATGTTGACTGACTTCGGCGTTTCAACGAAATCGAACCCGGACATCGGCGTCTGGTCTTGTGAACCATCGCGGAAGTCCCACGTGATACCGCTAAAGTTTGGAGACCCGTCTTCGTTAAGGATTGGCAGATCATCAACGAAGATCGACTTTGCGCCATCCACCAGCCCGCCAATGACACCCTCCCCGAGCAGGTCGAGGATGGACGCCATAGCACGCGAGTTTACGGTATCGTCGGCTTCAACCGGCGTGCGGCTGGAGCCACTGCTTTTCTTACCGCCAGCACCTGCAATCAGGAGAGGCAGTCTCTTCTTCTTGAACTGTTCCATGTTCAAAAATTTCCCTTCTTACTAAAGCTGGTCGATGGTGATCGAAGAACTCACAACCTGTGAGCCGACCAGAATTTCCTCGCCATAAATGAGCTGAACCGGGTTGCCCTGGTTAGTGGTGTTTTGTGGCCCGTCGAAATAAAACGAGTTCGAGTTATCTGCCTGCCTTACGCTGTCATTGGTCGCCTGGGGCGAAATTAACTGCGAAATACCTCCCATCATTAGCGACAAGCCGAGCGGGGCCAGCGCTGGGAACCAGAATGAGGCAACCATGACGAGTGCCCCTACGACTGTCTGGAACCAACCAAAAGCCTTACCGCCACTACCGCGAGGAACCGGCGTGATGCGGATCTTCGCGATGTTGTCGGACTGCCCCATCATTTGAAACTCGCTCTCATCAACCGACCACTTATGCCCCTGCTTATTGGTGATCTGGATGTGGTAACTGTCGTAGGTCTTCATGTTGCGTTTCATCCAGGCTTTTAAGCCCGGACGGTTGGCTTCGACCAAATCCAACGCCTGTTTGGTGTTGCGCACTTTTAAATGCCAGTGGCGGCCGAAATGTCTGGCCATCGGGCCACCAAGTTGCACATGAACTAACTCAGACACGTTTCATCTCCCTTGAGTAAGTCTCTGTGACGCAGGTGGTGCGTCGTGTGTTTCTGGTACATGCCACCGTAATAAGCGCGACAGCTCAGACGGTCGATCTGGTGGTGCAGGATCATTCCGTCTCCGATGTACACCGCGCAGTGGTCAGGCATCTTTCCGTACTGAATGAAGAAGACGTCACCACGCTGGGGTTCCGTCCCCGGCGCCAGACGAACAAGCCCTTCATTGCGGTAGTTCTGATCGAGAATGTCGGTATCGCCCGTGTACCACGATGGAATATGCAGGTGCGGGTTTGGATTCAACTCGACGTTGAACTCACGCTTCAGGTAGTCGCGGCACAGCATCCAGCAGTCGAAGACACCAAACACATAGGGCCGCCCCAGATAAGGCATCTCAAAGCCGTCTGGGGTGATCACATTCATCTCACTGAAGTGAAATGGCGCATCGCCCTCGACGTTCTTCCGAACAGCCAGAATCAGCCACGGAACTTCCGTTGCCTCGCATCCGGCGCGGTCGGCGTCTGACGCTTCAGCTGATTCGTCAGTGTGGGAGTGCCAGATGGCAACCACGTCTCCCGCATCTTCCGCTGCGATAATGTCGTCAGCGTGCATAACAAACGTGTTTTCCGGGTTTTCCGACACGTTCCGGGCTTCCATGAAGCGATATTTCTCGCCAGTGGTACGTACCAGAAAGCCACACGCTTCGTTCGGGTAGCGTTTGATGGCTGTCAGATAGATTTCCTGCATAACGTCCGAACCAAGCTCAGGGAAAGCTCTATTACCCATAACGCGTTGCTCCAATGAACCCGCCAAAGTGGATTACGCCATTGGCAAAGTAGTTACGGCGTGCGTTGCATGAGTCGTAGCGTTTCGTGCAGTAATCCGCGCCTGACATGGTGGTTTGCTGGTTGTTTTTGTCGAAATAGGGGCCGGTGTAGCCGCACTCTGGACCGCGGTATTTCCACGGGCAGGTGTTTTTGATGATCTGGCGGTACGGCAGCTGCACGCCCATCAGATCGAACACACTCGACAGCTCAAACTCGACAACCTCATGGGTTTCGAGAGTCTTCTGTTCGATGAACCACATCTCATCCGGGAAGTGCTGATTTGGATCTGCGGTTGGATTCCCGTCTTTGAAGTTGGCCGCGTCGAGAAAACGCGCCAGCGTCATCTTGCGGATGATGCGACAGCCAACCAGATCGTCGTTTGCCTGAACTTCAGCGGAGACAGTTCCGGCAAAGTTGGAGACCTGGATTTTTGGACGCGGCAAAGTACCCTGACCAGTCTTATCAAAGCCTGACGCCTTGATTGGCCACGGTTCGTAGGACACGCCTTGCCAAACGACTGGCTCCATCAGTTCGTTTGTACCAGCGTGGAAAAACAGCTTGCCCCCAGAGGTGGTGTTCGACATATCAAGTTCGAACAGCTCAATGAGCGCGGAGGGCGACAAGCTCTGAATATCAGCTTTAATACCCATCGTTTCTTCCTTGAAATAAAGAGGCGCCAACATCCTGTCAGCGCCTATAGATAATAGTAAATAAGTGCTTACTTATCTAGTGGGTTAAATTATCCTTCATAAATTTGTCGGAAGGTCGCAGTGAGAACGAGATAGCCCTGGTAACGCTTCACAGTATGGCTGTCGCACACCACAACCATCTTTTTGCCACGAGGGTTCGTCCAGTAGAACGACTCAACGGCCGCGCGTGCCGTCAAAAAGTCATCGACGGCATTAATAACGTCGTAAGAGCGCGTAAATGTCAGGCTCCACTCTTCTTTAATGCGATTGAGACCTTTGGCCTGGCGCTGTTCGTAATCGTCACCGAAATTCAGCACCGTCACGTTAGGCTTCACGGTCTTTTCCGACTCGTAGTCGGGATACCAGTTAAAAGTCAGTCTTTCCATCTCACATCCTTGTGAGGCTGCCCCTTCCGGGGCAGCCGTGGTTAGTTACGTTGAGAGTTAGGGTTGAGCGAACCGCCTGGCCGCTTCTCCTGAGCGATGGTTTCAAGCGCGATCGCCTTCATGCGCTGCGCTGCCTGACTCCATGCGCCTTCGGAATTGCTGTTCTCCGAAACACTGCCGTCGCTGTTGACGTTGATCTCAATGCTGACAGGTGAGAAAACGCCGCCACCGCCGCCTTTAACACCCTCTGCGTTGAGCGTAACCGGGATGGAACGCCCATCCGGAAGCGGAACGTAGGCTTCGTTCATATCCCCTTCACCAAACAGCGCCAGCTGTGGAGAGTCAGCGATGCCACCTTTCTGGTACGCACGCAGCGGAACCACGCCGTCTTTCCCGAAAATGCCGCCTTTGGCGAACTTCGGAATTGCCGGGATGCCGCCAGTACCATCAGATGCCGATCCGGTGAGATTGTTGAACCCGGAGTTAGAGCCGGAGGAACCCGATCCGATGTTGTCGAAGCCACCACCAGCCCAGGCAGACACCAGCCCAGAGGCAATGGTAGCGCCGAAGCTCAACCACTTATTGCCAGAGCCGGACATGTTTGCTCCCAGCATGGCAAACGCGGCAGAAAGCGCCCCCGTGACAGAGCTAAGGTTCTGCATGGAGAAGATGGATGTCTTCACCGCTTTGGTTTCCGCGTCTTTGGCTTCAGTACTGGTGAACAGTCCATTCACCCAGCTGCCGATCGCGTTGGTTGCAGAGCCAATCGCGCTGGTCGTCTGCTGAGTGGTCTGCCCCAGACCGGAGACCGAGCTGGAGGTCTCTTTCGTCGCCTCACCCACGCTCTTATCGCCGTTGACCGCATTCATCCGGACGCCCTGGTTGGCAACCGCTGATGCGACACCAGAAAGCAGATTGCCGCTCTGAGAGCTGCCCGCTGCCGTCGTTCCCATCCCCAGCATGTTCATGAGAGGCAGGGTGATCTGCGTCTTCACAACCATGTTGGTGATGTCGCGGAGGATGGATTCTGCCAGGCTGGAGAAGTCCATTTTCCCCTTCATGACGAAGTCGGTCAGCGTATCCGTCATGTTGCTGAACAGGTTGCTCCAGCTGTTTTCCAGCTGATCGGCCAGATTCTCGTACTCAAGCGCCAGCTTCTGTGTCGCCGTACCCGTCTCTTTGATGAGAGCGGTGTTGCCTGCCGCCACCAGCTGGTTAATCTGCTTGGTGTAAAGCGCCACGATTTTCGGATCAGAAGCCTGGTCACGCAGATCCATCAACGCTTTCAGGTTACGGTTGTAGGTGTCGTTGAAATCGGCCACCTTCTCTTCACGAGACGGCTTGTAACCCGCGCTGATGATGGAATCGGATTCCGGCGCCCAGGTGGAGATCATTTGCTCGACGTTGCGACGATTGAACATCTCGCGATAGTCGTCGCTCGCGTTAGCCAGGTCAGCCAGGCGTGACTTGGCTTTGTCGATCATCTCCTGAGTGATGAACTCATTCGGTACGGCGTTGGCCAGTTCGGTCAGCGATTTGGTGGTATCGCGGAGAGACTGATCAAACGACACGGTCGCTTTTGAGCTTTCACCCATCTGCCCCATAAGCTGATCGGCTTTATCTAGGGCTTTCTGGTAGCCGGCCGCCAGCTTACGCTGCGCATTTTCTTCCTTCCTCGCGGCACGCTGAGAAGCATTGGCAGTACGCTGCCCGGCTTTTTCCGCTGCTGCGGCATCCTGCTCACGCGCTTTGGTCAGTGCGGCGATCGCGGCAGCACGTTCCTCGTCGCTCATTTTCTCCAGAGAGCTGGCGCTGGAGGCTTTCTGCAGGTTCAACTGGGTTTTGAGCTGTTTCGGCCCGATGATCGGCTTGCCTTCGAAGTCCAGCATCGCCGTACCGTCTGGCAGTGTGCGCTGGTAGGTCGCGGAGTCCATCTGGTTCCGCATATACTGCGCCAGTGCTTTCTGAGCCGCTTTATCGGTCGTTCCCAGCCCCAGAACGGTTCCCTGGTTGGACATTACGCCCTTACCGGTTTTCGCCGCGCTATCACGCTCGAACTCCGCCTGAGTCAGCTCCTGAGCAACAGCTTCAAGATGCTCCTGATACCCACGGATGCTGCCTTGTAGCTTCTGAACCTGCTCGGTGTTCCCCTCTTTCTTCGCTTTCTCCAGCATGTCGCTGAAGTGGGCAATTTGCTTCTCGGTTGCGTTTTTGCGAGAAGACAGGTCGTCGACCAGCTTCTGCGCCGGTTCCAGATAGGACTTGTTCACCTTCTCGCGAAGCGGTGCGAGCAGCTTGTTCTTCTCGTCGTCCGAAAGCGATTTGTCGTCGTTGATTTTCTGGATCTTATCCAGAGCCTCCTGACGGGCTTTCACAAACGTCGCAGAGAAGACCTGGTTATCTGCCCGGATTTTCTCAATCTGGGATTCAGCAGCCTCTTTTGCCAGCCGTTTGGCCACCGCGCCATCACCCAGCGCCATCGTGCCTGTGGTTCTTTCGTACTCTTCCTGATTTTTCTTCAGGCGAGCCTCAACAACCTCTTTGGACTCCTTCACGGCGACAGGGCCAGCCGCTGTGGAGTAGTAGTTCACGCTTTCGCCGGTTTTAAGCGCCTGCTGGTCTCGCTGGATCTGCTTTTCAAGCTCGGCTGCACGCGCTGCCATCTGCGCACGCTTGGCCGCCGTCATCGCCTCCGGGATTTTGCGGATCTCATCCACGACTTTGGACGTTTCGCTGCGGAGCATGGTCATATACGTGATAAGACCGGCTACAGCCACGGTAGCTACGGTGAACGCTGCACCAATGGGGTTTGCTGCAATGAACGCAGTTAGCCCAGCAAACGCGCCCTGAAGCCCCGTAATCGCGCCACGGATAGCGAAGATCAGCGATGGGATTGGAGCCAGCCCCATACGGGCCGCACGATTAAAGCGGGTGACAGCTGTCGCGCCCAGATTGAACGGAGCCTGGAGAACGGTCGACATCTTGGTAAATGTGTTAACCATTTGCCCGGCAGTGCCAATCACGCCTGCAATCCCGGCACGCATCAGCTTGAACGCCACCATTGCAGCAACGACTTTGCCCAGGCTGATAACCAGTTCCTGGTTTTTAGCCAGCCACTGCGCCAGCTCGCGTAAGCCGTCGATCGCCGTGGAGAGTCCGGAACCCAGCGAGTTAGCGAACGAAATGCCCTCTGCGCTATTCATGATGGAGGCCAGCTCTTTCATCCCCTTTGAGAGAGAATCCAGATAGCCCGCCTGACCGACACGATCGGCAAACAGCGTAAAGGAGGTTTGCAATTGCGCCAGCGCACCAGTGTAGGTTTGCATCATGTCTTTGGCGGCGTTTTCGTTCTCCGCACGCAGACCAACGAACATCAGCGATAGCGCCTGTTTCGCTTCCACAGTACCGGTGGAGACTGCTTTGGTCAGTTCCCCCATAGTGATACCGGCAGCGTCTGCCATCGCCTTCATCGCGTTAGGAACGGCTTCACCTAATTGCTGACGCAGTTCTTCCATCGACACGACGCCCTTACCGGACATCTGCTGGACAGCCACGGCAGCACGTTTAAGCAGCTCGCTATCGCCGCCGAAGCGTGCAACGGAGTCCACCAGTGCTTTCAGCGATCCGTCAGTAGGATCGAGACCTGCCGAGCGGAATTTAACGAAGGAATCGGTCAGCGCCTGCATCGCAAACGGGGCGTTTTGCGCCATATCCACGATGTACTGCATATCCTCTGCGGCTGCTTTGCCAGGGTTGGCCTTGTCCTTGTTCAGCCCGCGCAACATGACGCGCATACGCTCCATTTCGGAGGCGGCTTCGATGATTGGCTTCTGCCAGCCAAACAGGATGTCAGTTACCGTTCTTGCTGCATCACCAATCTCGCCCAGCAGGAAAATATTGCCGCGCAGACCAGAGAACACGCCATTTTCAGCACCGCGCCAGCCGTGGCCATTTGTGCCGCCACGTCGACCGCCACCGCCATTACCACCGCCCTCACCGTAGCCGCTGGTGCGCACACGTACCGGCTTGCTGATCAGTTGCTGGCGGCCAATCACGGCATCCATCTGATCGCGGACTTTCTTCAGCCCCTCGGCAGCCTGGCTCGTTGTGACACCCCAATTACTGAGACGCTTCGTCGTGGTGTTAAGGCGCGTATTCATGCCACTCACGGAGGAAGAGGCTTCTTTTACCTCCGTACCGAAGCGGCTGGCGCTCTTGCCAGCGAACGTTGCCCAATCGGAAAACTCGTTGAGTTCAGACTGAACCTTGCGCAGCGATGTGGTGAGTTTATTAACGGATGAGGTGGTTGTGTCGACGCGCTCAATCAGGGTTTTGAGACCTGAGTTGAGGCTGGTAATGTTGCCTCGCGTCTTGCGCGAAACATCAGACACAAGCTCGAAGCCGGCAGCTACATCCTGTAGTTTGTCTGCCGTGGCATCGAGCTTGGACTCCAGAACGCCGATGATGCGGGAGACCGAACCCAACGAGCGTTCCAGATTGTTAATTTTCTGAGCGGGCTTTGTGGCCTGCTCCCCGAATCTGGTAAGTAGCTTACCCGCCCGGTCGATTGACGCTGTAAACTGCTTGTCTTCCAGCGACAGGATAAACTCTACGTTTTGTGACATTCCCTTGTCATCCTCTGCCAAAAATTTGCATCAGTTGCTCTTTGGCGTCAGGGTCTGCCTTATCCTTGCGTGGATCGTAGACTTTATCGGTTACGACTGGTCTTCCAATCCTGAGTTGCAAACCCTCCATGAACGCCTTCACGCCCTCGCCATCTGCCTGGGCAGCGCGAGCGACTTGCAGGTTGCGGACATCCTCTTCCGCGCGCAGACGGTCGATGTTGCGACTGAGCATCCAGAACATCGTTAGAGGGACGCCCAGCAGCTCTAATGGCGACACGGCGTAGTGAGCAACTACACGACTGAAATAGAATCCGAGATCTATCGATACGGTCTTTACCCCGGATTCATCGCGGGAAATTACTTTGCCCCTTCACCAGCCGCTTTTTCGTTCTCTTCATCAATCACTTCCATAGCGAAGGTGAAGATCTGCTGGAGCTGCGGAACAGTCAGTTTTTCCAGTACAGCGTCCGGCACGGATGGGATGACCTTGCGAACCAGGTCGGCGTAAGCAGTAACCTGCTCAACAGGCGACATGTTCTGGAGGTCTTTGCCTTCCATCTGCTTGATGGAGACGAACAGGCCAACAGTCATTTCAACGATGGGGTATTCCTGACCGCCGAACTTGATGCTTTTCTTCGGAGGCAGAATGGAGTCGAGATCGAGTAATTTGGTCATTGGTTAAAGTCCTTTTAAAAGAGAGGCTCTTCCTGAGCCTCTGCTTAGTTACGTCGCGATTATTGGGCAGAATTAACCGTTACTGCTTTGGTCGCTTTCTTGCCGCCGCTATTGCTGGTAAAGGAGATATTTGCCGAACCTTCAGCTACTCCGCGAACCAGACCAGTCTGGTCAACGGTTGCTTTCTCCTGATTGTCGGATTCCCACACACCGGTTTTGTCACCGGCATCTGCAGGGGTGATCTGGGCAGTCAACTGCACGGTCTCACCGGCTTTAACTTCCGGAGATTCCGGAGAGATAGAGACGGTTTTAACCGGCTTTGGGCCGCTCATTTTCCCCAGCACGCCGTCGTCATCCGGGTAAGCGGTGAACTGAACGGAGAACACGCGAACATCATCAGACTGGTAGGTCATGGTGAAGTTACCTGCGGTCGCAGCTTTCGGGATGGTCAGAACGTAGTCGGTGGTATCCTGCGGGGTCAGAACCAGCTCTTTGGCTACGTCGATCAGGTTGACGCCCTGTGCGGAAGTGATGGTCACAGCGTTATCTTCTTCACTCAGGGTAGAACCCGGCATCAGATCGACCATATTCTGCAACACAGACTCGGCCAGCGGCGCAGTGATAGTGATGTTACGACCCTGCACCAGCTCGGAGATGGTGGTCTGCCCCAGCTGGTCTACGGTGACTTTCAGAGTTTCGGTCGCAACTTCAACCTGAACACCGCCTTTGGTGTAACCCAGATCAACGCCACCAAACGACACTTTGCAGGCGCCAAGTTTGATGTTTTTTACATGGGTATTGGACATTGTTGGAAAACTCCTTTTTCCGTTAAATCAGCACCTTCATGGTGCCAATGGTAAGTATATACTTACTTATTTTATTAATTCAACAAATAGCCCGCAAATTCAATCGGGATACCCGCTTCAATCAACGAACCTTCGTTTTTGGGATAAGTAATCGGCATCGACATTGGCCGAACCAACCGGAAGTAAACGCCCTCCGACACGGTTTCTTCGACCGGGAACATGTCCATGATCTTATTGGCTTTCGCCACCGCCTTTGTGATCGTCGCATTACGCACGATGACGGTGAAAGAGTCGTGATAGAAGCCTTTTAACTCATGGTCAATGGTGATCCCCGTATTGGGAGTAACCAACAGAACACCGGACTTCACATTGGCTGGCATGTAGTGACAGAAAATGTCAGTGCCGACTGTACCGATCTTCGCCTTCTGCATCAGGCTCGCAAATGCTTCAATAAACACATCAACCTCTCGTAAAACCTGCTTTCCTTGCCGCTTCTGCTATCGTCTGAGTGAACTGCTTCTCACTGATCTGCACGGCTCTCTCAAGGAACAAAGGCCCAACTCGTGGCTTCACACCAGCGACTGGCGGGTTGGTGACGCTCTTCATGCGGGAGAGATAGCCGAGACGATACTTGCCCAACTCCATGTACTCCGCATAATCGCCAACCTCAACGCCCGGATGCCCTTCGCGTGGTTTTGCCCCAGATACCGATAACTCAATACGCAGCCCGGTATAGCCTTCTTTGACCACTCTCGCGAAGATCGCGCTTTCGAGTGAGCCAGTCTCCAGCGGGGCCATTGCCCGCGCCAGACGCTCAACCAGACGCGCCAGTTTCTCCATGTCACGGATGAGATAACGCTTAAAGGCTTTCTGGCTGTTATTGAGCCTGTCGCCAGCACGCTTAAACTGATGCGCGTCGTACTTCAGACCCATATGTTTGCCCCTACTTCCAGATGCCCTGGGCGCCCACGCAGTCCCCAGCGACGATGCACGCTGGATACCTTCAGCTTTTGCCCCTCCAGAATGAGAACGTCATCAAGCTGCACTGCGGCCTCAAGTGGGATCACCAGAACAGCATCGAACAATTCCAGATTCGCTTTACCGCGACTGCCGGAGCTGTCCGCACGTACCGATGACTTCTCGTTACTTTGCTCAAACTTAACGACGCCGACGTTCGTCTTCCTGACGAACTGCAACTGCGCTTCACCGTAGACGTTCTTCGAACCCAGACGGTAAATCGCTATCTCTGCTTGCCATGAAATGTTCATGCACTCTCCCTGTGGTTGGCAGCCGCACTCATTACCAGGCGAAGGCGCGATTGCTCGTCTTGAGCCTTTCGACCAGAAGTAAATAATGCGACTGGCGTTACGCACGGCGAACAATCATGCGGTTATTGATGTAACTGACCAGCAGTCGCCAGGTACTGCGAGCCACATGCACATTTGCCGCTTTGCCGGTGCGGTACATATTGGTCGTTTCACCAATGGACTCAGACAGAATGCCGTCCTCGCGGGCTGCCGCTACGTCATTACCGTTAGCGATTTCGCAGGCTTCATTAACCACGGCCAGCATTAATGCCTGTTTGAAGTAGTCCGGGAACTCGTCGAATTTCTCCGGCGTCATCTGCTCCCAATCGATCAGATCGTGACGATATGCCCCGTCAGCGCCCCACGGAATGTCATAGACGTTCAGCATGTTTTGCGGGCGGTCGTACCGGTCGAAGTCGATACGCAGGACTTTGCGGATTGAGAACGGAAGCGTTTTGACGCGTCTGGTGGCCTCAATGAGACGTTTGCGCATCAGCCCTTCGCCATCAGCTAACAGAGTGTCGCCGTTCAGCATATCGATAGCTTGCATCTGGGCGTCTGCGACCGTTGCGAATGACTGGCCTGGAATTGACAGCTCGAAGCTATTCAGCAGAACGTACATCTTGCGCTCTTCATGCGTCAGCCCGGATGCCACCGCTTTGACAATGACGTGTCGCAGATCGCGCTCTTTATCTGAAAGCAGGTTGTGTTCGGCCGACACGACAACCGGAATGGACATCTGCCCCTCAGTAATATCGAGAGGTTCGCTATCGACGATGATCGCACCAGCGCCATCTCTGACGGTATACGTGGCCGACTCAATATCCAGAACGTTAAATGCAAACGACAGGGAAACTGCTTCCCCGCTACGGTACGTGTCGATCTGCGCCATTACTCACCGCCCTGTGCTTTCAGGATGCCTTCGATCATTTCAACGATGCCTTTGGCTTTCACGCCAATCTGGTTGCCGATCTGACGCAGACCCGCAATACCTTCACAGTCCGCAATCGACTCCAGTTCTTCACGAGTAAAGCGCTGTACCGGTTTGGCTTCCACTTCAGCCGCACCACGTTTCATTGGCACAATATCCGGGGCCGCCGTCTCGACAATGTCGTCCGCAGTTAAATCATTGCGGCTGCTGTACGCGGCAGAAGGAGATACATTTTTGCCTTCAACGGTAGTGGCACGCATGGAGGCACAAATCCGCTGCTGATCGATGAATGGCAGTTCGGCAACCGAGATGCCGTCGACAAACTGGATACCGCAGAGAATGCCCGTGTACCCCAAAAATTGAGGCTCCAATAAACGAATTTTTGCTGGTTTCATTCTTCTTCTCACTTAATGGGCGGCATCGCCGCCCATGTGTTGGTTACGCAGCCGGTGCTGCGGTCACTTCAACGGTCGCAGTGGCTTTGTGGCTACCGTCTTCCGTGGTGACTTCGATAGTGGCAGTACCTGCAGCCACACCGGTCACAAGTCCAGTTGCGCTATCAACCGTCGCGAACTCGGCATTTTTTGACGCCCAGGTTACGCGCTTATTGGTTGCGCCAGCCGGTTCGATGTTCGCGGTCAGTTGTACCGTTTTGTTGGCTTCAACGCTGGTGGTGCTCGGATCGACAGAGACGCCAGTAACAGCAACGACAGGCTCAGTGACTTCCACCGTGGCAGTAGCTTTATGGCTGCCATCCTGCGAAACCACTTCAATGGTTGCCGTACCAACGGCTACGCCAGCTACGTTACCGTTCTGGTCAACGGTCGCTTTGTCGCTATTTTTGGAAGTCCAGGTGACTCTTTTATTTGTTGCGTTTGACGGTTGTACATCAACGCGCAACTTGACCGATTTCCCCTTCTCAACAGAGGTAGAGTCTGGCGTTACCGTAACGGACTCCACGCTGACAGGCTTAACGGTCACTTCGACTGACGCAGAAAGCTGAGTCTGCTTATCGGTGGCGGTGATCTTCACTTTTCCCGGAGTCACGCCAGTAACCAGACCCGTACCGCTGACTGTGGCGACCTGGTCATTGGCCGACGTCCAGGTGAATGAATCTGCGCTTTTGCTCATGGTGATACCTGCACTAAGTTGAACGGTTTTACCCACCAATACGGACGGCGCAGCCGGTGTAATGGTGACAGACTGAGTGAACGGAATTGCCCGGAAGCAAGCCGCAAGATGGTTCTGCTGGCGCTCGCTCAGAGGCTCGTTGGAGATGGAATTGGTGAATCCGGCACGGCACATATGCCCCGTGAAATCCGCAAACGCCTCTTCCGTGATCTTCATCTTTTGTTCTGGCATTTCTCGCTCCTACAAAAAGGGTGGGCGTATAGCCCACCCTTAAACGGTAGATAATTACTTACCTACTATACTGATCAAATTTTTACGTTGGTCAGCGCGGCGATAGCCTTGTCGTGCTTGTTCGCCAGAGAGCAGTACCACTTAACGCGGGTACGGGTTGCGTCTTTGTTCTGAACAGTACCGATGTTCTCAACAACGATACCGGCGTTTTCACCGCCATACAGACCAGTCACACCGTTCTCTTCGGACAGGTGCAGGCAGTAGATGCTTGCTTTGCCCGCGTCAGTCGGGATGAAGTCGTTCACGATGAACGGTACACCGTTGTGGCACAGCATCGGACGGCCGAAGTTTTCCATCATGATTTCGGACGGGCCGAGGCTAACGGTACGCAGCAGAGCGCGATAAGCACGCAGGTGCTCGGAACGCATCATGATGCAGTCTGCGCCCAGATCTTTCACCGCGTCGACCAGCTCGTCGAACATGGAGAAGGTCATGGAAGCGCCTTCGATATCGATCTTCTGATCGTCGTGCATCAGCTTCGGAATGCCGTCGAACGCTTTGGTGTTGGTGCTGGAGTCGCCCAGAATCAGGTTGCGGCGGAATGCGCGAGCCAGACCTTTCACCTTCTGACGAACCTGGATTGCCAGCTGGTTGTTGGTGTCGGACATAGTGGTCGCCAGGAATTTGTCGACGTCTACGTCGCCTGCCAGGATACGCAGCTTCGCAACGTGTTCGGTGAAGGTTGCAGCGCCTTCGGTGATGGTGTCGTTCACATCGATGAAGGTTGCTTCGCTCAGGGTAGCTTCGCGGTTGTAGAGGTATGCCTTAGAATTAATCTTCATGAAAGGCAGAACAGCGAACAGGTCATCGCGATCGATGATGGTCTCGATCACACCCTGCTCAAGTTCGTTGTTAGACAGCTTTTCAGCTTCATCACGCAGTAATGGCATCTTTCATTTCCCTATGATTTAAGATGTTACTTGAGTCCGATTTTCCCCAGACCGGAGGTCAACTTATCCATAGTCGACTTGCTCTTCGGCTGGTTTACTTTGTGGGTCGGTTTGCTATTGGAACCAGCACCCTGCTTGGCTTCGCTGCGCAACAGTGCGTCAGCTTCCGGATCTGCACGCAGAATGCGCTCAATCGCGGATTCGAACGGTAACGGTTTGCCTTCACCGTCAACCAGAACTGCACGTTCTTTCTGACCGGCTGGCTTATCAAAGCCCACAACACTACCGTCTTCACCCACTTCGAAATGAGAGCCGTAGATAACGCGAGCCTTAGCCGGAGTCATCAGAACTTTGTCACGCAGGAAGGCAGAGCCGCTGAAGGAAGCGCCAACAGTCATTTCGACCAGTTGAGCTTTCAGTGCGGCATTCTCACTCTCCAGAGCGGAGTAGCGTTCGTCGCGCTGTGCCAGTTCAGTCTGGTGCGCTTCGATCATCTGCTTTTTCACAGCATCGAACTCACCACGACGTTCCAGTTCAGCCTGCTCCGCCTCCCGACGTGCGGTTTCTGCGGCTTGTTCAGCTTCGAGAAGCTGGCGAGCACGCGCCGGGTCAATATCACCGTACTGAGCCAGCTGATCGGCCAATGTGCGCTCTTTCTCCTTGCGCTTCATGTTCTCTTTCAGCAGGTCAGCACCGGTTTTCTTGGACTTACGCAGTTCTGCCAGCAACTCTTCCTGAGTCATGCCGGCATACTCGTCGTCACCCTTCGGTTGCTCTTTTTGCTCGCCCTGTTTGCCTGGGTCTTGATCGCCCTGCTCATTGTCTCCAGCAGGAGCACCGCCACCAGCGCCTCCGCGCTCATGCGCTTCAGCTACATCCATCAGGCCACGACGGGCCATAAGCATTTGCCACAGATTCATAGAAATTCCTTTTCGTTACTTATCACTCGGTCTCTTGAGTAGATGAGTCCCCATTCCCTCGGGGTTGAACTTGCCCGCTTTCTTGGGCTGCATCTAGATCATAAGTAAGTACTGACTTATTTTCAAGGGTGTTAAGATCATTTTTTGGAGGAAATTTCAAGAGATCTTTTTGAAATTCCTTCTGCATCGCATCGGAAATGTTCGGGAATACCTTCTCGATGAGCATTTCCATCTGATGACGACGTACAGAATCCGGTGCCTGAAGCAGAGACAGTTTTTCAGCAACGGCAAATTCATCAGTCAGACCGCGAATGTCGAAACTTTCCGGGTACGCGATCAGAGAGTGGTCTTCATCCAGTTCGACACCCATCCATTTCGCTGCCAGCTGCATCATCTGGCGTTCTGCCCTTTCGAGGCGCTCTGCTTTTGTCACCAGCAGACTGTTAACGCGCTGGAAGTCGTACATCTTCGCTGCGCCAGAAGAGTTATCGATGCCCTGTGCGTTATCCTGCTTGGTTCGCTCACCTGCCACACCAACGGAATGGTAGATCTCGTTAATCACCGTCTTAATCGTGGTGATGATCATCTGAGCCTGTTTCGGGTCTGGAGACAGGTAGAATGGCTGATTACCGCTCTCAGAGTCGAAGGTGAAGACGCGTTTTGTCCCCATTTCGAGCACTTTGGTGTGGTTTTCATCGCCAGGCAGCAATGACTGAACCGGGATCGCCAGCTGGCTGAATGTCTGATCCTGAATAATCGCGTCAAGGTTAGACAGGTAGTTGGCCACGGCGCGGTCAAGATAGGCGATATCGTCAATCAACGACGGGCTGAAATACGGAGACTCGCTTTCGCCAATGCAGTCCACCGGAAACACCGGCACCACGCCCAGATTGTGCTGGCCGCTATCCTCCAGAACGACTTTGGCCTGACGACGACCGCTATTTCCGGAACCTTTCTTCACTTCTTCACGGAACAGATGCCACTCGTTTTGCGTCCACAGACGGTAACGCTGGTATTCCTGCCCGGTTGACGTGAACGGATCTTCGTCGTCGCGCGCGATTTCAACAATCAGCGCCCACAACATATTGCCGTCTTCGTCCCAGGCAACATCAAGCAGCTGCTGCGGCGAAATCCAGTAAGCGTAGGCACGCGCATCATTTTTCTTCTCGTCTGCAACAGACTCAACATCGACGTTCATGGTGCTGTCCACGACAACCCAGATACGGCCATAAATGGATGATTGCAGATCGATAGCCGCCATAAACGCATCGATGGAGGTGTTCTGGCGCGTGGCTCGCTTCCAGAAATTGCGGATCTGCTCCGGTGCTTCATCAGTGTTGCGGTGAATGACCTCTTTGAAGAGGTATTTGTTGATGAGGTTTACCACTTCACGAGTGTGGTTGAAGCGATAAGCGCGTTCCAGGCGCTCTTTGAACTCCTGATCGCCCTCTTTGAAGTAACGGAAGATATTGTCGTTGAACCAGGCACGCCCGCCAGCGTAGGTGCTGGCGAGGAAGTCCCAATGTTCTTTTTTCTTCTCATATTCAGGGTGGCGTCGTGCCACAAGGTCTTTGATTAGCTTGTCAGTCAATTCCATTTGCTTTTCCTTTACGTTTAGGTAAGTGCTTACCTATCTAGATCCACCAAGAATAACACGATTTTTCACCGGATACCTACGATGAACCGGATAACCCAACGCATCCGCACTGTGTTCGATGCCGCCAGTCTTATCCATATCGCGTGAGCCTGGCTTGTAGATCACCTTCTCCAGCGAGTCGATGAGGTGTTTGCACTTCGGATCGATGTACAACCGGGTTTCGCCCGAGGCACTCATCAACATGCGGTTCACTGCGTTAACACGGTCTGCGATCGGCGGGTGCTTCTTCGGATAATCGACTCGCAGGAAACCTTTTTCCTTGAAGATATCGACGTCCGATTCACCGCGTGCGTGCTGGCGATACGCACCTGCCGGGTCAGGGAAGATTGTGACCTGAGACTTCCAGCGCCAGAAACGACGCTCCAGCTCATCACACACTTCAGCCGTGTTGGAAGAGAACAGCACAACCTCGTCCACGGCCCACAGCTCACCATTTGGCTGCGGCTGCAGGATGACCGATGACATAGGGTCGATGTTGAAGTCCTGACCAACCCAGATCGGCAGTTTCGGATTGAACTGGAGTGGCTTCACATGCACATTGCGGTCGAACGGGTAGTAAACGCGTCCGGACATGTTTTCGAAGCTGGCCAGGTATTCCTGCGCGAACGATTTAGGGTCCATATCGTTCTTCGCCGCTTCGATTTCCGCGCTCGGTACGAACGGAGAATCGGCCGTAACGAACTGCCAGCTCTTCCACTGCCCTTTGCGTTGCAAATCTTTGTTCTGACCGATAGTCCACAGCTTGTGGAACTCGGAGAAGCCTTTTGGCGTACCGATGATCAGCGCACCGCCACGGGTGGAGGACAGTGTCGGACGCAGTACCTTGTACCAGGTGTCCGGCTTCATATCCTGAAATTCATCGAGCACCACGAAGTGCAGTGCCACACCACGAAGCGTATCGGGCTTATCCGCACCTTTCAGCGCGATTTCAGAGCCGTTCTTCAGCACGATGGTCATCGTGGTGTCGTTTTTCTTACGAACCCATTTACGAGGCAGAACTTCCTGCAGGTCATCCCACAAGATCTGGCGAGCCATCTGGTAAGTCGGTGCGACGTACCAGACACGTTGCTTTTTCTCTTTGGCTGCCGCGCGGATGATGGTGGAGATCGACAACCGGGATTTACCCCAGCGTCGACCCGCACACACCACTTTGAAACGATGTGGCGACTGGAAGACTTGCATCTGCCCAGAATGCAGCTGTACGAGACTCAGAGACGACGGGATGGCCATAGTTAGACGCTCCCATCACTTTCATCACCAGACGCGTCAGAATCGCCCTCTGCTTCGCTCAGTGCTTCCTCTTCGAGTGACTCAAGCAGATCGTCATCAATCAGATCCGGCTCATCATCTTCCTTACGCAGCTGCGCCACCTGGGAAGGCGTAAGTTCGCCAAATACCAGGTTCGGGATTTCGTCTTCTTCGTTCTCAGCGCGATCCATACCGAGCGCTTTCGAGGATATTTCGAAGCACTTAGCGAGTGTGCCGCTGGCACGCTGGATACTCTTCAGGTCATCTTCGATGGTTGCGAGTGGCTTGCCGTCCTTCTTGGCTGTGGCCACCTCATGCATCACCATCCGACCGAGTGCGAATGCCCAATCGTCGTAACGAGTCCGGCGCTCTTCGATTTTCTCTGCGCGCGCCTTCGCACGCAGCTCTGCGTCGGATTTGAGCGACTCGCGCACCATCTTCCCAACGGAGTCCGCGCCTTTCTCTAATCCACGCTTTTTGAAATGTCTGGAGAGCGTTTCACGACGAATGCCGTACTCTTCCTCCAGCTTGGAGAGTGTGTATTCGCCGGAAGTCCACTTTGCTTCGGCTTCTGCCCACTCAGCTGGCGTCAGGCGAGTTTTGCTCTCGTCTTTTTCTACAGTCATAGATCCCTCTAAAACACTCAGAGCGCATCCTTGCGCTCCTAAACAACTTGTTTAATTCTGTGCCTAACCAATTTGTTTTCTGGGTGTTTAAAACCGGGCTGGGGAGTATTCAGAACCTGCTTCCGTATATATTTAATAAGTCACTTAGTATTTATATATACGGAAGCAGGCTCTCAAACTGGCTCCCAGACCGACTTACATCACCAGTAATTTGGCTCTGGCACGACCTAAAGTGGTCAGTCCCAGCGTGCGACGGTGGTAGCCGGAATCACCGCGCTGGCGGCACATTCCTTTCTCCACCAGCCCCTTTTTCACCAGTGCGCGGATAGAGAACTGCATACTCTGTTTGGTCGTTTTGTACGGCAGCACTTCAAGCAGCTCGTCCAGATCGAGCAGATGCCCACGCTCATGGCCTAAATTGATGGTTTTGATGATGTCTTTTTGTTTGTCGGTCAACGTCATGGCAAATCCTTATGCCGGTAATGCAATTTCAAGAGGTTTATTCAAAGGCTGTTTGTCGAATGCCAGCAGTGGCAGCGTGTCCGGCAGCTGACGACCAAAGTCCGGGTTTCGGTACACGCCATACAGCGGAGACGTGAAGCTCAGGTTGTGAATGTCCTTGAGCAGCTTCACGATGCTGGCCTCGTCCACCAGACTGTCGGCAATGTCCTGAATCGTCGTGCCACGATTACGCCCGGCTTTGGCCAGGGAACTGTTCTTGTGGTAGTCAGCGACCAGATCACGCAGCGCACGACGACGGCGAGACTCACTCACGGCGAACAGCTCTTTGACGATCGCTTCGTTGTCGCCAGGGTCGGAACGGAAATGACGCTGGAAGACGCGCAACGCACTCTCATAGCTCTTCGGACGCTCCGGACGGATGAACTGGAACCCTGCTTTCATGGCGAACGGGTTGTATTTGCTCATCGACGACTGGATCTCGATGATTGGCCGGTCGTGCATCCTGCTAACCAGGTTAATCATTCGATAGGAGACACCGACGCCGCGGTACTGAGTGTCCACAACGGAACGGCTGATCACCGCAAAGTTGTTGTTCACGTACCGACCCCAATACTGGTTGGCCACGGTGGTATTGGTGGTTGGCTTCAGCTTAGGAAACATGCGATGGCGAGGCGCCAGCAGCAGTTTCGGGTAAGCCATAACCACGACGCCCACCAGCCGGTCGTCCAGTTCGCAGCGATAATACGTTGGCGCGAACGGCTTACCATCCGTCTTGTAGTGCAGCGACTTCAGCGCGTGCCAGTCTTCAACCGTGCCTTTGGTAACGGTCATACGCTCCAGAAAGTCCAGATGACGCGGGAACTCTTCCGGGCGGTAGCGTTTGATGATGATGTCTGTCATGTCGATCACCTGCGCTCGATATTGGCATTGATGAAGTCCAGGCGAAGCGATTCCATCGCCCCGACCATGACGTATGGACGCCCACCGTTATGCCAGCAATCCAGAACACTGCCGTCGTTGTTGATCATCAGCAGCGCCAGGCTCTGGCTTTTGCCTTCTCTGGCGTACTGGAGTGCTTCTTCCAGCAGGCGGATGACTTCAACGTTGTTGTTGTCAGCCTCTTTCGATGGCTTCAGCTCTACGATCTTCAAATCAGGCATATTCCACCTTCACGCGTTCTTTGTAGTGCTTGGTGATCTGCATATCCGGGCGCAGCGCGTTCTTCAGGTCTTCGTGGGTCGTCGCCACCATTACCGTCGCACCAACCTTACGGGCGGCACGCTGGAGATTCGACGCCACAACCTGGGCGGTTACACGGTCGAGAACAGCGCCAAATTCGTCGGCTGCCCAGACTTTGGCGCCTGACTCGATCAGCTTGGCGATCTTGAGACGGTATTTCTGGCCGTCAGACATCTCGGATGGCTTACGCACAAAGAGATAGGCGTCATTCAATCCGGCCATAGACAGCAGCCCCAGCGCTTCGCTGGTGGTTTTGCCCAACTGGTCGATGACGTTAACCTCATTGTCGAAGGCAAAGTCATCGATGGAGGCTACAGAAAGCCCTTCATCCTTCATCTGGCGTTGCAGCTCGCGCAGCACAACAGATTTGCCGGAACCGGATTGGCCGGTGATGTACACCACATCGCCCTGCTTCACTTCCAGCTCCAGATTGTCGTAAAGCGTCCACTCTTTTTCGTCCAGGCCAAGACCGAACGATTCGGCAATCTCCAGCGTGCGCGTGGTTTTGTTCACGCGGGTCTGAAACGATACGTTGATGGTGTATTTGCTCATGCAGCCAGCTCCCCAGAAGAAACTTTCTCCGCATACGCCACGAAAGCGTCTACCCCGCTCTCCCCCGTGATTTCTTCCATGTGGGCAAGCAAATCCCCAACCACAATGGCAGAGCCAGCAGGGAGCGTTTTAAAGCCCAATACGTCGATGACGCGGACTTCTTCAGAGGCCACTTCGCGACTGATCTCGGTGTGCTCTTCTTTCTGGCGTTCCGTCTCTTCGCCCAGATCGAGCACCAGAGAGCCGGTTTCCATCTCTTCGGTCATGCTGCCGACAAGCACGTTCAGCTCGCGCTCCTCAAAACCGAAGACCTCGACGTCACCCAACACCAGGGATTCCAGTTCCTGCTGCAATTTGATAGCGTCGTAGTCAATACTGGCCAGGCGGTTGTCTTCCAGACGCTTCGCCTTCACTTCTTCTTCGCTCAGATCGTCGCGAACGATGACCGGCACACGCTCCAGACCAGCCAGAAGTGCAGCCTCACGACGACCGTGGCCAGTAATGATGACGTCATGCTTGTCGACCGTGATCGGCTGGTCAAAACCGCGCTTTTTGATGGCGGCCGCCAGGTCGCGGATCTGCTGTTCGTCATGTTTTTTGGCGTTCATCTCATACGGGATGAGTTCTACCGGGTTTCGATAGACGATTTCAAAGTTTTTGGTCATTACATACGCTCCTTGTAGTAGTCGACCAGCCACACCAGGGCTTCCCCGGCGTTCTCCATTTCGTTACCGGTATTGATTCCCTGCTCTTTGATGATGGTTTTGATGGTGTCGGCGACGCGATCTGACGCATCAAACGTCACTTTGAAGCGCATCGTCTGGTGTTCAGCGCCGACTCGCTCGGTTTTCTCGCGTTTGTCCTCATCGACCGGCTCGTCATCGCCACGGGAGAGCGCTTCCAGCGCTTCAAGATCGATAACGGACGCTTTGGCGAGTGTTGCCGCCATTTCGTCGTCATACGGGGCGATATCGGACAACCGGTAGTCGATTTCAGACTGGATTTCTTCGATTAAGCGCTGCAAAGCGACCTGATCGTCTTCGCCGTAGCGCTCGTTATCGACCAGGGACATCTGTTTGGCCACCAGGTCGTTAATTTTGCCCACGGAGATGACGGGAACCGTTGAAATGCCCTGCTCCATCGCGGCACGCCAGCGGTGTTCGCCACCGAGGATCTCAAAAACGCCCCCGTCCAGCTCCCGCGCCAGAATTGGCTTAAAAAAGCCCAATTTTTCGATAGAGCCTTTCAGTTTTTCGAAGTTTTGCGCCCCAACGGAGTTGGTATTCCAGGGATTCGGACGCAGGTTCGCGACTTCCACCTGCAGAATCGTAATTTTCACATCCATAATTCTGATACAATCCATTGTATAAGTACTTACTTACTATAATAGCCAATTACCATACAAAAGGCACGAAGGAAAGAGGTTTATGACAGTTCGGATTGTATCGAATGCAGTCAATGCGCTGATTTCTGGCGCTGATGACAACGTGAAACGGCTCGTTCAGGAGATGTTGAGCTATGAAGTGGAGGCTGGTGACTGGAAAGGAACCAGCACGATGTTCAACTGGAGCAAAAACGCGTTCCCGGCTGGGTTTGCGAAGCCAGTAGCGGCCAACCTTCTGAAAGCTGGCATCAAATGCGTGCATGTGCGCAAGGAAAAAGCCCCCGCGCTGGGCAAGCCGAACCCGGTAGTTAACCCATTCCCGTATAACCCGGACTATGCGTATCAGGATCAGACTGTGGAAACACTGGTGCGCGAAGGGATGATGATTGCCCAGATTGCGACGGGTGGCGGTAAATCGAACGTAGCGTGTAAGGCAGCTGCTCGCATTGGTCGTATGACGCTGTTTTTAACCACGCGCTCGGTTCTGATGTTCCAGATGGCAGAGAACTTCCAGAAATCCATCGATTACCGCGCGGAGAATGGCGAGCCGTGGCTGAAAGGTCAGAAAGTTGGGGTGATTGGATCTGGTGAGTTCCAGGTCTCGCGCCATATCAACGTTGCCACGGTGCAGACCCTGGCCAGTTTTCTCGAAGAGCCACCGCGCGACGCATCACCGGAGAAAAAACAGTACCACCTGAAGCGCCGGGAACTGGTTAAGCGCTTTCTGTCCAGCGTTTCTCTGCTGATTCTGGAAGAGGCACACGAATCATCTGGTTCAAACTTCTACGATATCGCCAGGTTGTGTATCAATGCCGATTACCGTCTGGCGCTGACAGCTACGCCGTTCATGAAGGACTCGACCGAGGCAAATATGCGTCTCATGGCCGTTGCCGGCCGCATTGAGATAAAGGTAACGGAGAAATATTTGATCGATCGAGGTATTTTAGCGAAACCATACTTTCTATATCATAAAATCGCGTACACTCCAGACGAGGTGCGGATTAGGGCCGAACTTGCTTCGAAACACCTGAACTTTCGGGTTGGAATGAGTACGGCTTACCAGAAAGCCTATCAGTTAGGCATCGTTTACAATCTGGGCCGCAACGAGGCTATTGTGCGCGAAGCGTTAATGTACAAAAGTCACGGTCTGAACTGTATGACGCTGGTTCGTTTGAAGCGTCATGGTCAGATTTTGATGGAAATGATGAAGGAAAGCGGCTTGAAGGTCGATTTCATCTACGGAGAATCAAACCAGACTACCCGACAAGCAAAGCTCAACAGTCTGGCGGCAGGCAAGATAGATGTTCTGATTGGTTCAACCATTCTGGATGTTGGTGTCGACGTTCCAAGCGTAGAGGCGGTGATTCTGGGTGGTGGCGGCAAAGCCGAAGTTGAGATGCGCCAACGTGTTGGTCGCGGTCTTCGAGCCAAAAAGAATCAGGCTAACGTGTGCTTTATTACCGACTTTATCGACGTGAGCAACAAATATCTCATGTCGCATTCATATGAGCGGAAGCACATTATCGACACGACGCCTGGGTTTGCCGAGGGCGTATTGCCGGTGGGTAGCACATTCGATTTCACTGTTTTGAATAGAGAGTAAGCATGAGCGAGAAACGCGCTATACACTGCCAGGTTCAGTTAACCGAAAAAGCAAACGACAAGCTGGAAACCTTTCAGAATCGACTGCGTGAACGCAATATTAAGCTGTCAAAGGCAGACATCATCAATCTGGTGCTGTCCAACATGACGATGGCTGATTTTGATAAGGCAGCTACGTCATTAGAGGCTTCTGCAAAGGCCCGTGAAAAGGTCATGAAGATTTACGAATCCTCTGGCATGACCAAAGAAGATCTGGCCGATATTCTCAAACGTCTCGATTAAGCATTAAGGGCGTCGCAAGACGCCTTGTTCGTTGAAGTGATAAGGATTTAGTTCAAGCCATGAAACACGTTCTACTTCCACTGATTACCATCCCCGTTTTACTCCTGAGTGCATGTTCATCCCGCCCTGTGTCTGTAGCCGATGCAAAACCGGCGCCGCAGGCCAGAGTTTTCAAATACCAAACGTCTGCACCAACCACGCTGGTGGTTATGAGGGACAAAGGTATGATAGGTGCGGGCTGTGACGCGTCCATCTTCATCAATGGTGAGACGGTTGCGAAACTTGAGACCGGTGAAAAAGCGACGTTCCATCTTGATGCCGGGCAATGGATTGTTGGCGCTTCACTGGAAGGCGCCGGGCTGTGCGCACTGAACCCTGCTCGTCAGGAACGCGAGACCATCACCAAAGCTGGCGAGACGAAAGTCTTCCGGGTGTTCACCAGCAACGCAGGTGACATCGATATCCTACCAACGACACTGTGACGATATGACGAATATTACTGACATCACCTACGGGATTCCTGCAGAAGTCTGGCCGCGCGATTACACCAACGTGGAGAAGGCGCTGATGTTCTGGCGTAAGTCTCTCATTCCTGTAAGGGTCACGATGGAAGATGGTCAGGTGTTCTGCATGTACGTTCAGGGTCTCATGTCGTCGCGCAACAAAGTCGATCTTTGCCCTGCCCCGTTCGACAAAGAAAATCGTATAAGGCTCCCACTTGAGCGAATCAGTACGATTGAATCAGGTGTGACAGAATGCATTGCGCACGATTTCACGGGTCGGACAACGGTACACCCAGACTATGTGGACAATCGGCCATCTCGCCGTGATTTCTTCAAAATTTGTCGCCAGGCTCATGAGATGCAGAAGTCTATAAGGGTCTACATGGCTGATGGCCGTGAAATTGAGGGTGTGTCTTCAGGCGTTGACGCTTGCCAGGTCACGCTCAACATGGGGGACGGTCGGAAGACAGTCGTCATGTTCGATTGGGTCGAACGGATTTTACCGTTTTAAATCTATAAGGGTAATAACCGGCTAAGTCCGGTTATTATTTTATGTGTCACTTCCCGTTATATTTAACTCCCCTAACCCCGATTCCGTTTTAAATATATAAGGGTGAATGACCGAATAGGGAATTTATTTAGGCAACACCTTCGAGAAAACGCGATTTATTTCTAAGACTTTGATTTTTATTGAAGAAAATTTTTTTCGTTCCCGCGTAAAAAACTCTTGATTTTAATTTCTGTATATCGATAATTGGTCACATCGAAAGCGAACACGCTAACGATAAACAAATAACAAATTAAGTTATCAATATTACATAAGGATTAAAATCATGTCTAACGTTGCTATCTCTAAAAAATCCATCATCGACGCTGCTGTAGTTATCGCTAATGAATTACAAGTTGCAGCCAATAACGCTACTCAGACTTATAACAATCATTATCAGAATGGTACGCACACAAAAGCAGATAAAGCTAACATGCTTGCAGCGACTACCAAACTTGCATACTTCACCAACAACGTTTTAAACGCTGTTAATGATGAGAAATTAGCTGGTGTCTTTTACTACGCGATTAAAGCAAGCAAACAAGCGCCAGAAGTGTTTTTCCGCGAAGCTATGACCAATAGCTATTCACTCGAAAAATTGGTTTATCTGGTTAAGTCTATCAAGTCTGGTAAATGCGTTTATTCCGTCGCTGATATGTCCGGATCTCGCGTATTCGCATTAATCGAAATGATTAATGATGAATTAGAAACATTCACAAATGGCGCTGTTTTCGATTTGATGAATGAAGCGAAAAAAGCATGTGAGATTAAATTAGACGCTGGCTACACTCAAGCCAATCAGCTTATCAATTTGTGTGAACGTCTGGGACTGGTCGAGAAGATCAAAGGAATGGGCGCTGCTAAAAACGGATCGCAGCAATATCGCTTTATCAAGAATGATTTTTATAACTATCTGGCTGAAGCGTTCAAAGCGTAATTAGATGGATATAGCGCCCACTATGGGCGCTAGTTTTAAGGATAAAAATCATGACAAGCTATGACCAGATCCGCGCGGAGTATCGCGCAAAATATCGCGCTTATAAACTTGAATTAATCGACGATCTAAAAGCGCAACGCGATAAACTAAATTTTACTTTTGCTGATTTGCTTAACAGTAAAAGAGACTGTAAACGCAAGCGTGAATATTTGCGCTTGTCTGAAATGATCGGAAAACTGCAAAACAGCATTTAAACAAAAGCGCCCACTATGGGCGCTTTTTTCGTTTCAGGATCTCCACCATAACGCGCCAACAATGGCGCGTTTTCTTTTGTCTGGCGTTCACTCATTCACAACAAAAATAAGCGCCATAAAAACGCCACTGCGACGCGTTTTTACGTGTGGCAATACATACCCATAGCTAAAACAAAAAAGCGCTCAGAATGCCAGGTGTGGCGTTTTAGTGTATGGCTTATTTTATGCTGTCGTGGGCGTGATCGTCTGGCGTTATCTGGCGACGTGATCCGCGCCATCCATCGGGACGTGTCGGCAATAATGGCGTGATCCGTGGGCGCTCGCGTATCATTGGCACGTTGGCGCGACGTGTACGCGCTTGCAGTGGTTTACCCACGGATTCACATAATCACATAGCGAAAGCTATCTGGATGGCTCAGGGGCTGAAACCCCACCAGCGCTACCCCAGCGCCCCTGCGACATTTTCTGGCAGGATTCTGGGCTTCTCCCGCTCTGTTTTCTACATAAAGGCAAACCCAGCCGTTTCCCGAAAATTCCCTGGCCGTTTCCCTTCGGTTCCCCGGAAAGCTCTCTGGCCGTTTCTAAAATTCCCTGCGGCAGCTGGTGGAAGAAAAGAAAGGGGCGTTTCCAGCCCCTCCCCTCTTACTTGCCAGTCAGGATGTGAATACGGTTCTTTCCGTACACCTCTTTCACGTAGTCCCCGCACGAGACACTCCACGAGTCGATTCCTGCTTCGTAGGTGACGTTTTTGCACTTGATGGCATTGTTGGCGATACGCATCCCCTCCCCCACTGCTTCCTGTTCGCTGAAGTCGAACCCGGATTCTGTTTTAACCCATAGCGCGATCTGCGTGGCGAACTCGATGAGTTTTGACTGGCAGAAGCGACCGCTGCGTACCGGGAAGATGAATACGCCAAATCCCGAAGTGGAGACATACGCTTTTTCAAATACGCGTTTATGGCGACGGTTGCAGATAATGTCATTGGTGATCTGCTGTTTCTCTTTCCCGGACAGCTCGATGGTTACATTGTCACGCCAGGCGCCCAGCACGCTTTTCTCGTCATCAGAGAACGTCACAGAAATATGGCCATGCGTAGGGGTGTTAACAGTAGCGATAAAGTTCATGGTGATAATCCTTTAAACAACTTGTTTTCTTGTTGGTTTAATTATCGCTACGCGCATAAGGCGTCCAAGCGTTCTGTTCCGGCAGCTGGTGGCCGGCAGGGAGTCGGAGGGTTGTTCGGTAGCCTGGCGGTAAGAGGTGGGTGTTTTTAGCCTGCGGGGAACAGGATGGTCATTTAAGGCCACCAGCATGTGTGGCCTCGTTCTCTTAGTGGAGCAAACCGACGTCGATGGTATCGCCGGAGCCATCCACGCGGATCATCAGCATGGCGAAGGCATTTAATGGGTAGCCTGCGTGCCAGTCCGGGAAGCGGTCATCGCGCATGAAGTCGGCAATATCATAAACGCTGTCCTCAAAGCGGAAGAAGCGGGCATCATATTGTTCGTCCTGTTCAACGTGATCCATTTCCTGCTGTTCTTCCGGCGACAGGTCGAGCCAGGATTCCAGCCATACGTTTTCAGCTTTAGGGGAGATAGTGAAATCGGTCATGTGCATATCCTCCATGCGTAAACATCTTGTTTTCTTGTTGGTGTAATTATCACAATGTGGATAAGGCAAAAAACATTTTGTTATCGGGAATAAGAAAATGGCGCGGGGTACGCGCCATTGGAGGGATTAAGCGAATACGCTTTCCGGGATGTAGTTTTCAACCGGCTCGTTGGACACGATGCGCAGACCGTATTGTCCAAGCCAGGTGTTGCTCGGGTTCAAGTGGGAGGTGTACAGCTCGTCTGCTTTCACCATCATCTTCTCAAACATCTCTTTGTTTACGCCGCGGAAATACGTTTCCAGTTTCAGCAGCATTGGTTCGGATGCGTTGCTGATGCTCTGGAAGCCTACGGTGTACACCCAATCCTCTTCTGTCCCGGTGCGGATCAGGGTGGTGGTGAGCACTTCAGTCCCATTCGTGCTGTCACGCAGAATAGCGGTCAGTTTTGCAACTTTTCCGCCTGAGGTTGTTTCTGACGCATAGTACAAATCAAGAACCAGGTTTTCACGAATTACAGTCATTTTTGGTCTCCCTGTTGTTGACCTGATTATATTATTGTCATAGGTAAGTACTTACAATACAGGTAAGCAAAAAAGCCCCGAAGGATGGACGGGGCTGTCGTAGGGACGACTAATCGCTTTTGCACATGTCAGGCTGTCGCCAGGAGAGAGGCACGCTGGATTTCTTGCTGGGCTACTTTGTTCGCCTCCAGTAGCGCCTGTTCCAGCTCTCCTTCCGGCCAGATGATCTGTTTTGCCATCCACCCTCTTCCACTCTGGCGACGCACACTCATTACGTAACGCGTGCGGGAACCATTGTCGAACGAGACCAGCGTCTCTTTGAACAGACGAATGGCAGTGCCGTTGGCGATGATATCGAGCAGGGTCAGCTGGCTCATTACGGTTGGTTTTTCTTTACGTGGCTGGCCCGCGCTCAGTTTGGTGATCATCGCGTTTTTCATAATTCACTCCGTAAACAACTTGTTTTCTTGTTGGTGTAAATAATACCAGCGAGAAAACGGCTACAAAGCATAGCGTTACGGTGCTGCGCTGCCCCGGAGGTTGCAAACAGCAAAAAGCCACCGTGCTGGTGGCCTCACGCTTAATCTTCGTCGTCCGGGAACTCGATGTGTACCGCGTCCACCAGCTCCCGCTTTTCATCTTCACTCAGCAGGTGCCAGATGTCCTTCCCTTTGGGTGATTCCCCTTCAGCCGGGACGAACGACCACAACTTGCGGTACAACTCCGGCCCCACAGCATCCAGGCACTCAGCCAGGGAATCCACGCTCCACACCTCAACCATCACAGGCATCTTAATCATCTCTCCACCCTCACTTCGTTTCTGACGTTGTGCAGTTCCACGCGACGGACATTGGGTTGTCCTCGATATGGAAATCAAACGTCCCTTCTCTGTATCCTTCAGAGATGAGCGTCGCCACGCGACCAGCAACATCCTGGGAACGGATAACGTCATCGAGGGAGATCTCACACTCGGGGGACTCTTCCTCGCCACAGAGGGTGATGCTGATATTCAGATGCTTGTACATGTGTTTCTCCATTGTCTAAACATGTTGTTTTCTTGTTGGTGTTATTATCGAAATAAGACATAGGCGAAAAAGGATTTTATGTCGGGAAAGCCAGGCTGGGCAGTGAGTATCCGGGAACGACACGGGAGCCAGTATTTACGATATTCTGCTCTACGCGCGCCGCAGGGCTGGTGGGCAGAATTTTCTTCTTCACGAAAACCTACTGAAATTGCTTGAGACCCGAGGATGGTCTGGCAGAATGGAGTTCAGCAGCTGCACAAGAGGGAACGACACTCCCCCGCGATTTTCAGGCGAGCGAAGAGTAAGGCGCACTCCCGAGGATTTCCCGCACCGCTCCCGCAGCCATCCCTCACTCTGTACAGGGATATACCCGTTCCCCGACCGGCAGCCAGCCTTTTCCCGGTTCGTATAGCGGGATTCCCACCGTTTCCCTGAAAACCTCCAGCCGTTTCCCTGCGGCGACGCTCCCGTTTCTGAAAAGGGACATGGCCTTTTCCCTGGATGGCCCGAAGGCTGACCGAAGGGGTGGATAGGGACGTTACGGGGATGAAAACTATGGCTTGAATTTCTACAGAAAAAGTAGCGATACCCCTCTTCCCCTTCCCACTTATACCTCCGGTTAAATCTCTACGGATTTTCCCTCTTATGGGGGCATATACCTTCCCCCTGATAACGCTCTATACGGCGAGTATTCCTTTGGGTGAAATGGGTGGTTTGTTCTCTCTACCGGCGTATGTGGTTTCGTTGTTCTTGAGGTGGTTCTTCTCTGTGTTTTCGTCTGGGTTGTTCTCGTCGTTTTGGTGAGTGTTCTTCTCCGTGTATGGAGTAATGGCAGGTGCGCTTTTCTCTTCGTTTACGTGAAATGATGGAAGTGTGGGTAATGGCAGTAGGGCGCTTTAGTTGTTCTCCGCATGTGAAGTAATGGCGTTCCCTGCTATTCAGGAATTTGCGTTCTCTTCCGGGGTAATGGTGGGTAAGCGAGATGGCGACGGTTCCTGTTCTGGTCTGGGTTTGTCCGGGGTTTCGTTCTGACTGTTCTTCTCCGTGTATTGGGTAATGGCGTGTAGGGGCTTGCGTGCGCGAGCTGCGTTCTCGGTAGCCTGGGAAGATTAGGTGGGTGCTCTGTAGCCTGGGGCAAAGAGGTGGGTCTTCTCGGTTGCCTGACAGGAAGAGGTGGGTGTTTCCGGGATTGTGGGTAATGGCGTATCTGGGTTTCTGTGGGTGTGGTTAACTTGTTTTCTTGTGCCTGAAAACAAGTTGTTTAGATGTCCAATATAACGCAACGGGAGCGCTTCTGAGCGTGTCAATTTTTGGGTGGTATCACGAGTCGTTTTTGACGTTTTGGTCGCAGGGAGATGGATTCTGGTGCGCAGGATTTTGGGTATAAGAGATGGCGTTCGAAAACATCAACTTTTTAGACCAAATCAGGGGAAAGCGTTGACTTTTCGTTGATGTGTTATTTATTTGTTTTCTTATGGGTGTAATTGGCTTAAATGCCTTGTCGCGCCTGGGCTGGGGTAGGTTGGAGTGATGGGGAAAGTGGCGATCAACGGACTCTTATAGAAATCGTCAATTTGTGACCGCCAACGTCAACGGATTGCGCCTAATTCCTATCTACTGGAAGTCGATGGAATCGCTTTCTATCATGCGATTTATCTCGGCCATTCTTTTCTCACTTTCTAAGTGCTTTGTAACGTACAAATCAGGCTGTAGTGGGGGAAGAGGTACAGGTAACACAAGGCTATGTTTCACATAAGTATCTCTCATAGACTGCTCTACCTGCCATCCGTCAATTTCTTGGTAGTTAATCGGCCAGTTGTCCTGAAGTGCTTTGGTTGTATTGGCAATTGAAAACTTGAAGTAAGGGTTCAAGCCCATGAAGTTACCGGCAAGCATGTCATCTACCTGTCGCACATTGGCAATGGCCGCAAACTTTGCAATGGCCAGATCAATATCCCAGCCTGAAACGAACAACAATAAGGCGGAAAATGCGAGTAGTTTTTCCTCACCATCAGCTCTGTCTTTTACCGATTTGTTTTGGAATTCAATGTAGTTATTGATAATAAATGCGTTCAACTGGAGGGTCTTTGCGTATTCTTCTCTCAATAACTCAGGATCTAACAGTGTGGGGTTTTGCGTTTTATGGACAAAACTTCGCAGTTCTACGATGTTTTTGCGGTGGATATTTAGCCTATCCAAGCACTCCAAAGTAGGCTGATGTAGCCTAACGGTCTCTCTCAAAATCGCCTTTGCCCAATCGAAGCCAGGCACGATAGCCTGCATAGGATGGAACGGCAAAATGGTATCTCTGTGCCACGCATATGGGTAAGCAGGCAACTCAATAATATAGGCCAACCAATCGATCTGCTCATGGCTCAATGTGATTTCGAATGTCGATTCGCGACGTTTGGCAAAAAACCACTGCCGCATATTTCGCATAGCTTCTTGTGTGAAGACATTTTCCTGAATGCCCGCACATACCATTTTTCTGATCACATGCGTAATTCTCGTGCGATCAGTGGTGAATCGCACTAGGTGCTGCCTGACCTCGTTCGAAAGTCGATCATCATAAAAATCGCAGGATGGATGGTGTGCGCTAACACCACTCCCCCCAATAAACCGGAAATGAGCTTTTTTGCGATAGTTGCCGACTCCTGAAGCTCGTACATAGGAACCGCCACCAGCCTCGCAAATAGGACAAACGACGTCTTCACGCGCAAAAGCATGTACGGTGTTATTATCCAACCCCAACAGGGCCATGTATTGCTCTGGGTCGACTTCTTTTTGTAAGGCTTTTGAGTATGCTGTATCAGTCACTTGCGGTTCCTTGTAAGCGATGCTTCGTATGGTTAACTGTCAATTAATTATTCCCCAAGACACAGCGTACACTTTCTCACGAACCTCTGTATCACTCCACCCCCACACTTTCGCCAGCCTATTTACATCGTCTGGCAAACTATAGAAAACCGTTGCTATTAGCAGCTCGTCTGGGGTCTTACCTAAATCCACCAACACATCATTAACCACGTCTTCAACCGTCATAGCTTTTTCTTACCAATCCCATGCAGGCAGCCCATCCACCAGCTCGGCGTCGCAATCGAAGTGAACCGCGTCATAGCCGGCATCCAGTACCTTCTGAATGTTCTCGATGGTTTGCCATGTGACGCCGTAATCACGTAGCTCTTCTTTCCAGTCGTTGCCACGCATACCTGCGCGGACAATCCATCCGTACTCTGTGCCGTGAACCCAATTCAGTCCACGATCTGTTAGTGGGTCGAAACAGATATTAGGCAGACACTCAGAGTCATGCTGTGTAACGTGGGCGGTGCTGATCACCGCCGTCTTATACGATTCGGTGATTTTCAGCATCATGCCTTCTCCTTTGGAAACAGAATGTCGGCCGTGTCAGAAATGACATCCCAATTCACGCCGACGCTGGCGTCATGGCACTCTTTGATTTTTCGCAAAACCTGAACGCACTGTTCGTCAGTCAGGTCTGGTCGCACTTCACCTACATCTTCCTTGTGCCACATCACCATCAGCAGCGGCTCGTCTTCTGGGTAGTTCTCCAGCTTTTCGATGATATCTTTTGCGGTTCCGAACATGATTAGATCCTTAAACAACTTGTTTTCTTGTTGGTGTTATTATCTCAAATAACAAAAGGCAGAAAACAAGATGTTTAAGGGATGATTAGGTGAGTTTGAAGTCGTCTATGTCATCAACAAACTCCATATACCTGGCTTCGACACTAGACAGACTGATCAGATACGCAAGCCCGTAACTAAGTGAAGTGGGTTGCTCCAGCACAAATTCGAACCCATCATCATGCGTTTTGCCAAGCCAGAATCCCCCACCGTATTCTTTTTCACGTTGGAAGAAAACGAACTGTCCTGGTATCAGGTGTTTGAGTGCTTCGCCTCTATAGACGATCTCATATTTGGAATTCTTGCTACCCATTGTTCACCCTCAACACTGTATGTATAAACAGTAGTATTTTTTACGGTACTGGTCAACTTTACTGGTTAATTGAATAACAAGGTGGTGAAAACAATTTGTTTCGGAACTTGAGATTTTGCAAACCGCACATACATGAAAAGCGGCAATTTTTGAAACCTGATTTGACCCAAGTGAAAGGAGGAAACGATGAAGACCTATGATCGCAACCGTAACGCTATCACTACCGGCAGCCGAGTGATGGTGGCAACGAATGGTGCAACGGGAGTCATCAAGGAAATCTGCGGAGAAGGCAAATCAGAAGAACAATTACGCCGTTCTGACTGCGTGTCTATCGAAGGTGTGGAGGGTCTGTTCTGCCCAATGGATTTAGTTCGCCTGGGGTTCCATTAATTTCACCACCTATAAAACAAATTGTTTAAGGCCACAAATAGTGGCCTTATCTGGCTTACGGAACAGCGGTAATCAGATCGCAAATGCCTGTTTTAGTTAAATCACTATTCAGCTTCTGAAAATTGGCATTCAGCATCGCGGTGTGTATTCGAGTCTCAAGCTCAAAGAAAAGGTCGATCTTGCCCTCTTTTGCTGCGTACTTCTTCCAGACATTAACTTGGTCATCGGCAATGCGACTGGCGCAGGTGAATAAGAACGAACTCCCTCTGGGAAGGGATGTCGTGCTGTAGTATTCACCGTCAACTTCAATATACTTAGCTCGGAATGACTCCAGAGTTAGCTCATCACCGCTCTTAGCCTGCTTTGCGTCTGCCTTGCTTGTCTTTTCCTGAACTTCAGGCTGCTTCTGCACCGGCTTCGGTGTCTCATTGACCACCGCTGTGCTGGCCGAACCATCCAAACTCTTGAGGCCATTAATTTGGATTAGGTAAGCCAGCTCCAGAGCCTTATCACCAGTGAGTTTTCCACGCATACTTACCCACTGACGCTGAACCGTCTTTAAGGTGTCTGCGTCCCCCGGGTTTGCTTTGAGTGCGTTGGAATAGGTAGCGCTAAGTTGTTCGTCTAATTTTGACAGGCGTTCGTTATCGCAGATTTTGTGTTCGATTTCTGTCGAAGCCTTTTGGCAGTCAAAGCTGGCTGCAAAAGCAGCCGGCGATGCTACCAACAATGATGCCAGTAGGATATTTTTCATATTCACTCCATAAATATAAAAGCGCCTGACTATAACACTTAACCGACTGCTTCTCTCGCTTGATCGTCAAGCGCTTTCAGCCCATCACGTACCGCGTTCACGATACGTTCCAGGTATTGGTATCTGGGGTTTGGCACCGTTGGCCAACCGGCATACCACGGATCGTCACCAAACAGACTCAGCAGTTCGTTGCCGACACCGAAACAGCAGCAACTTTCTTTTACGTCATCAGCGTTTTCTGCCTCGTCCCACATATTGCGGGCCTGTTCTGCGTCGATTTCTCTCTCCCTGCGCAACTTTATGATTTCGGACTTTACGAAAAGCAGGTTTGCGTCGTTGTCATCGTCGACCGTACTCAGCAATTGAGGGTCGAGGCAACCAATCAAATAATCGTTGCTCACTCTCTTAATAAACGTCTGCACGTCATCACCGCCCATCGCGAACCAGGCAGCAGTCCATGCTTTCCCATAGCAGGTGATGGTGACTCTTCCCTTGCCCGGCTCGTAGTTTTCAATCATTACGCGTACCGGGTCGAGACGCTCCAGATCCGTCAGCACAAAGGAAAGAACATCTATTTTTTCGACCTTCATGCAGCCTCCCACGCGCCCCAGATCAGCGCTTTGTGTTTTTCATAACGTTTGGTGTGTACCGGTTGCAGACTGGCAATGCCTTTCGTCACCATCGCCCGGGCGTTTATCAGCAACGAATGCTCTATGCCTTTTTTCTCCAGGTACTCGACAACACCGGCATCGGCACCAATCTCCTTGCCGTCAAAGAGTACGGCCAGCATCAGCTCTTTCTCTGCGAGGTAGATGGCTGAGAACTCAGGGTCGCGACTCACGATAGAAGAGGTATTGTCCAGCAGGTCAGCCAGCTTGATCATGCGCGTCTGCATGTCGAGGCTTTGCTCCAGCTCCCGGACGTTGATGATGAAGCGCTGTATTCGATTGCCGTCTTCTGGTCTGGCAATGTTGGTCAGAGCCAGAACCATTTCGGCTACGTGCTCACCGAAGTGCCCACGAACCATCTCTATGGTGACATGGGTGTCTTCGACCACATCATGCAGCAGCGCCGCGATCTGCATCTCCACGGTTCCACCATGCCAGGCAACAATCTCGCGGACTGCAACCGGGTGGTTGATGTAGTCTTCACCGGTATATTTTCTTTTCTGGCCAACGCCGCCATGAGCGCCAGCGGCAAACATATGGGCTTTGGAAATACGGGACATTCTTAACTCCGTTGTTTTCTGGATGTAGTTATTTTCACAGATAAGAAAAGGTAGAAAACAAATTGTTAAAGGCCACAATAGTGGCCTTTATTTACTCAGCGATAAGCGATCCAATCATCGCCTGTAGCTCTCGTTCTTTTTCTTTGGCTACGCGTAGTAATTCGGCATTTACATGACGTTGCAGCTTATCCATTACACGGAACGACGGACGGCGCATGACGCTCTCGTCGATGGATTTGGTATTCAAGCTAATAAGATGCCCGAAGTGGTTGAAGCCAGCCCCGACGAACACTTCATATAGCTGGGCATCGCGCTCAAACAGAGCGATCCCATTTCGCACCTCAAGCAGCGTTCCTTCCTCAATAAGCGTATCCAGCGCCTTATCCCAGACCGGACAAAAGCGATAATTAAAACCTTCCAGTAATGCTGTAAAAAACAGCGAAACGGCATTACCCAACTTCATAGTTACTCTTCCTTGCTCCTTGCTCTGTTAGCCTGCACTTCCTTAGCCAGCTCGTAGGTAATTTTGCACGGCACAATCATCGCCCAGCCTTTTTCGTGGCTGTTAATCACCTGCTGAACATGGCCGTCTGTAATGGGCAGATCCGGCAACTGTTTAAAAACTTCCATCTGCTCACGGATATGCAGAAACCACCTTGCCAGCTCCATCTGCTCACCGCGGGTGAGGGGATTATCCAGCGGGGACTTAACAAAAGCGGAGACGCGCTCGACAGGCAGATCATTCATGCCGCGCACCTCTCTGCTTTATCCTGCAATTCGCGGACATACTCAACCAAAGAGCCGCCTGGTGGGATCTGGCATTCCTCAACTAACTGGAAGTAGATGTCTGCGGCCGCGCGTGTGTTCGAGCCTTTGTTTAGCTGCTCTTCGCGCAGCGCATCACGTTCGTTGATCAAACGAACACACTCGCCGTTACGCTGATCAACAACGGCCTCAAGTTCAGCGATACGTTCGCCTGGCGTCTTGCCCTCTTTGCGCTGGATGGTGACGGTAAACTCGCCCATTTCAGGAACGTTGTACCCCAGCTCCAGGTAGTTTCTAGCGCCGCTGCGGACGAACTCACCTGCGAACATGGTGGCAAACATCGCAGAGGCCATTTCTCCTTTGAAAAGCGACTCCAGATCTAACGGAGTGCCGACAGACAGAGCCTCTTTTGCTGTGTCCATTGCGTCCATGAACCGGTCGAACTCATTGGCGCGTTTCTCAAGGTCTCTCCACTGCTGGCTCCAACGGCGTGCCAGATGTTCGATAAAAACCTGCGCCGATTCATCAAAGTTACCTTCGAACGTCACAAGCTCCTTGTCGATTTTGATGGTTCCGGCAGGCGTTCCTTCGTTCCCCTGTAGCACTAAATTAAATGGCAGCTTCGCCTGATTAACGCTGGCGAATGTAATTCTCGATTTTTCGCTCATGTGTTCACCTCTGATAAAGTGGCTCTATTCTTACATAAATTAGGTAAGTATTTACCTATCATTTTACGCGTTTGAAAACGTATACGCTTACAGTGATTCCGGTGTCTTCAAACTCGTCAGTAAACGACTTCCCTTTGGCATAAACGTAATTATCCAGCGCCATCCAGTTCAGAACTGGCGCATTACCAGGCAGTACTGCCACCAGTCGCCCGCCGACTTTCAGATGCTCCAGCGCGGCCAGCGTATGCTCTCTGTGACGGCCAAGAGAGTAGGGCGGGTTCATGACGATTTTGTCAAACTGATAGCCTGCGTTGTCCTCAGACCACTTCATGAAGTCGCAGCAGACCGTATTTGTGTACCCCTTGCCAAGCAGGATATCAGCGAAGAGAGGTGCGACTTCTATGCAGGTAACGTCTTCCGGATTAGCGTCGATGCAGGCCAGCAGATCTCCACGCCCGGCTTCAGGCTCCAGCAGCTTCTCACCTGGCTTCAGCTCGATGGCTCTGGCAACGTACTCAGCTATCAAACGTGGGGTAGGGTAGAACTGGTGTGATTTTGTATCCGGCATTAAGCCGGTGGCCACAATCGTATTGAGCGTATGGCCGATCTCATACGGGAACTGCCAGTGCTTTTTCTCCTGTACGCCGCCAATGAAGTTCAGTGTGCGCTCAAGCTCTTCCACTTGCGACTTCTGGAGGTTGGAATCAGAGAAGTACCAGACGCCTTTGTCTTTGTTGAATCGCCCGTCGCGCAGCGCGGTACGAACCGGCTCGGAGATCGTCTTCTGGATTAACCCGAACTCTTTTGGTGCCCGTGTTTTGGGTGCAGTACGGCATGGCGCCGGGATTGCTGCAGGCATACTGTAAGCCAGCACCTCATTCAGCTTCCAGGCCACGTCAGGATGTATTTCAAAGTGAACGTTGCCGTTCTTGAACATCTTCACGCGCATCAGGTTTCCGTCGACATTCATCCAGTCACCGGTCTGGCAGTCGTTTGCCCGGTACGCAGCAGATAGCATCTCAGTTGTGCGGTTGATGGTGATGAACTCTTTGTGCGCGAAGAAATGAAGCATGACGCGCAGGTCGTCGATGTAGTCCTCTTTTCGGTAGTTCACGCTGACGCTGTCCCGCCAGAACTCGGAAATGCAGTTGGCGATGATCAGACGCTCGCTAAAGCCGTTCGTCTTATTGGTCTTGTGGGCAGGACTCAGCGCCTTAAACAAGCCATACACGCGCTCAGAGAGATATTTGTGCCTGTCATTCAGCAGATTGAGCATCGTGGGGATGACCGTTTCTGCTTTGAACTCCGGCACACCAACGAACTCCTTAACCTTCATCTGGTAGCCGGTTCTGTCAGTCCTGATGGTCTCCTGCTTGCCCTCGATAAACTGCTCACGCCACTCGTCGCGGCGGGAAGCTGGCATGATCAGCAGAACGTTTGTCATATCCGTGACCTTCTTCCAGTACTCGGCCCAGATATTCTGTTTCACCCATTCAAGGTCGACCTTGTCCAGCCAGGCTCTGTTAAAGCGTGTGCGCTCGTCATCCGGCCGGTGGTTGAGTCGCAGCAGGCGGTTAATCATGTTGTGGCGTTCGTCGCCATAAACGAAGTCGTGAACCTGATGCATGAATGCGATCTCTTTCTCGCACTCGGCCACAATTTCGTGGATGACGTTCATTTCCTGCCGGTAGTCGATATCAGTGTTTGGGGTGATAGCGTCAATGATGGAAAGGGCTGTATTCATGATTGCACCATTAAACAAATTGTTTTCTTGTTGGTGTTATTTTCCCAAAGTTGAAAAGGCGTAAAAGCAGCATTCACAGGCGTTGCAGCTGATTTAAGGCGTAAAAAAGGGGGCTTTCGCCCCCTGTCGGCAGGTGAGATATTAGTGGTGTACGTGCTGCGTTTTGTGCGGCTGTTTGTTCAGGTCGTGGCGATGGGTCAGCTCGCGCATCATGTCTTCAAGACGGCTCTTGGTGTCGTCAAGCTGGTCGGCCATTGCCCCCAGCAGATGGCGAACGGCTATCGGATCGTCGCTGTTCAGCTCAGGCATTTTGAACCCAGCCTGGGAAGACATCAGTTTGAAGGCGGCCAGCAACATCGCCAGAGAAGACTTCAGCCCGGCGATTTCACGATCTTTGCTGGCGTTGGTTTCATCTGCCTTGACTGAATCCGGTGAGCACTTCGGCTTGCTTACCATTTCCAGCGTTGCCTGAAGTTTGTCGGCGCGTTCTTTCTCTTCCAGATACGCTTCGCCGAAATGACGCGCCAGCATCACAATTTCAATCGGATCATCAATCATGCTTGAGAACTTGAGAACGCTGAAAAGGCGGTCGATAGGGGAGGCGTCGTCTTCGTGACCAACCACAAGACCCATGATCTCAACCAGTTCGGCCGCACCAACTTTTTTAATCACGCTTTCAACTTTGGCATTAGTTTTTTTGCATTTTTCGCACATGTGTTTTTTCCTTATGTTTTTAAACAAGTTGTTTTCTCGATGGCGTTATTGTGGCGTGACTGAAAAGGTGGGCAAACGCTACGTAAAGGCGGACGCCCACACTGACGGTTAATGAAGACGTTTGGATTCCTTCATTTCGCGTTCGACATGCTCACGACAAGGCTCATACTCAATGGCGCTGGCGGTAATTTTCCCGGCAGCAATTAGCTTCACGGCAGCAAAGCAAAGTCCTTTAAAGGTGAACTTGGCCTGGTTGCGTCCGTTTCCGATGACAACGTTTTTGCCATATCCGCGGTCAATGAAGATCTTGAGGAACTGGCGGTTAACAGTGGTGTATTTGCGCTTAACGTACACATCACCCAGCGAGTCCATCAGCGCACCCAGAACAGCCCCGGACGTTCCGAGAATGCGACCAGCTTCATTCAGCCCATAAAGCTCATCAGCAGTGCCGCAAATGGTGTCCATGAGAATAGCTTTTGGCCTTGCCACCGACAGCTTGCGCTCAAGATCAGCACGCTGTTCTTCAAGATCGGCTGCCAGTCGAAGTGCTTCTGAAAAGGTTTCCGGGATGCTGGGGTAGGCACCGTAAAGCGCCCCGCTTGAAACACTCATTTCCAGCTCATGCCAGCGCTCAATGACAGCAGCGCGGTACTTCAACGAGTAGCCGGTAATGAGAACATCGGTATGCTTTCGGTCGAGCATGTACTCGCCTTCCATTCCCCGGTAATCGATGTTGACAACAATGCCTTCAACAATTGTAAGTAACTGATTTTTCTCATAACGCAATTTTGCGTTATGGTAATCGTCGGCATACAGCTCATTCAGCACGCTACGGATGTCGCGAAGAATGTCGCTGTGTCGTTTACCGGTCAGCTTTGAGATTTCTTTTGAGGACATCAATGGTCTGTCCGGGAGCACACCGGGAATCGATAAAGTAGTCATCTCAAACATACATTCTCCATTCAGTGTAAAAAGGGCCGTCAGTGGCCCTTGTTGTTAACTCTCATTGGTTAATTGGCTAAACAATTTGTTTTAACAGTGCCGAAAATGGATTCGGCATCAAAAGAACCCGAGAATGCTGCCCACCGGAACAACGAAAATTCCCACGACACGCGCAAGTGTCATTCCGGCATCAAACTGAAGATCGCCACCGTTCACGAGTTTCACCAGATTCATGATCCAGCCACCAAGCAGAAAAATGGCGAGGCCAACAATCATCGCGGTGACTTTCTGGAAGCTCCATTTCATGCAATAGCCTCAGTCACAGTAGAAGGAAGATCCGGAGTTGCAGGTCGAGCTGGAATCGTGTCCAGCAGCATCCCATCCAGAGAGACAGGAGGTCGTTCTGGCAGGGGCGTCGTCTGCAAGGTTGTGGTGGAAGTAGTTGTGTCCGGTATCAACAGACTCTGACCGGCTGGCACGGCTACCGCTGCCAGGGTTGCTAAAATTACTCCGTAGGCCATTGGCTTCAGTCGATTTCGTTGAAAATTTTCCATGGGAACTGTCCTTGTGTGCCTGGGATTCACGCAACACACGAGAGGCGACGGAATCACGCACCTTCCCCATGCCTACTGTCGCACCCAGATTTGCTATGGCGGTAGCTTGCGCATCAATGCGCTTCTCCAGCTCAAACACTCGTTCTTCCAGTTCCGCAAGGCGTGCAGAAACACGACCGCTAAACAGCTCGGCCAGAACCAGGCGAATTGAACGGGGACGTTTATTGAAAGAAGTGAAAGGCGTTTGACGTGCCATTTGGATTCCATTCAGTGTCAGAAAGAGTTGCGGCTGGCCAAGCCAGCCGCCTTTTGGCGTTCCATCCTGGAACAGTACCTACCGGTACTTCGTCATCCTGACGAACGGTAAGATACCTGATTTAAAATGATAGGTAAATACTTACTTATCGTTTTGTGACAAAAATCCAATGTCACGCTTGTGAGGCATATCAGCTGCGGAGTAGGCGGCGATCTTCGCCAGGCGGTCACACATTTCGTTCTCGCGATGACCGGCATGACCTTTAACCCACTTCCAGCGGACATTGTGACGGCTGGCGGCCGAATCGAGACGTTTCCAGAGATCGACGTTTTTGACTGGCTTCTTCTCAGACGTGATCCATCCGTTACGCTTCCAGCCTTTCATCCAGAGCGTCATGCCGTTTTTTAAATACTGGCTGTCGGAATGCAGGATCACGTTGCAGGGGTACTTCAGACGCTCCAGCGCAATCAGGGCGCCCATCATCTCCATCCGATTGTTGGTCGTGCTGTGGAAGCCCTCAGAAAGCTCGCGCTCTTCGCCTCGATACTGGAGAACGATGCCGTAACCGCCCGGCCCGCCCGGATTTTTGAGGCAAGAGCCATCACTGAATACTTTTACGGTTTTGAGCTGGGGATTGAACTCGACTACGGGGGTTTTGAAGTTGGTACGGGATTGCTGGTGGGTTTGGTATCTGGCTTTGGACTTCGTGCGGCAGCCAGTATGTTGCCGGGCTGGGGTCTTGGTCGTCATTTTGGCTCCAGAATCGCGCGCCGCGACGATTTTTTTCCTCGCGCGTGTGCGCACGCGTGCGTGTGAATATTAAAAATTTTTAGAAAAGAAAAACTTACTTCCCAGAACAGGTTTTAATAAAACCTGAACTGAACGAACGAAGTGAGTGAAGTTCACCTCGAACGAAGTGAGAGGTTGTCTTTTCAGGTAATACTTTCCCAGGGAGGTGAGTACAAAATTTCCTCACCAACCTGGTCGTTACATAACCTGAAAAGTTATGACCTAAGTCTACTGCCAGCTTAGGCTTGGGAAGTTATGGATGACAGCACCCCAGAACCGAGATCTTCCCACACTTTATGAAGGGGAGTACTGGATTCAACCTCTCGAAACACTCCAGACTCGACAATCATAAAGTGACCCTTCTCTCTGCTCACTTTGGTTCCCCCTTCCCCAACCCCTAAACGGTGCCGGTTCTACGCTGGTAGTGAGCTTTTTTAAACCTGACGCCAGTGACGCTATCCCCCACCCATCAGGTCGAGCTGCCGGAATCAATCCGGAAAGCGGGTAGATTTTATCACTGGCGATCAGCGTTTTAAATGGTAAGTACTTACCGATTATTTTGATTGATTATTTTCTCGACCATGAAGCTGGACGTTCAGGGCAAACACCTCATTGATGAGTTCCCCTAACAGCTGCTCCACCAGCTCTTTGTGCTCGCCTGAATGAAGACATTTGAGCGACCATTCGTAGAGACTGAAAGCCTTATCGCGATCTTTCATCATGTCGCGCACTTTGGCCAGAAAATCGCTCTCAACGAGCGCTACGACGTTCGTCGGGTATACCATGATAGTTTTCCTTACTGTGGTTCATAAAATCGATTCTAAAGCGTCTGAAGAGGGGTTCCAGTGGGTTCTGGAGGTGTAAAACGGTCTGGGAGTTGTTTGGAAATCACGTCTTAAAAAGCCTGCGTCTGTATATATTAATAATTAGTACTTAGTTATTTATATATACGGAAGCAGGTTCTCAAACTAACTCCCAGACTGGTGTTTACGCTGCCTTTTTACGTGGTCTCTTCTTCCTGACAACATTGGCAGGATCATAACCACCCAGCTTTTTCATCACCGCCAGCGGTATCTTGCTGATGGTGTGCCCAGCTTCCTGACAGTAGCCACGGAAGATAAGCAACATGCTGCCACCAGGGTTGATGTTCACCTCCACCAGCCCAAGTTCAACATCTGGCTCAACGAACGCCACGCGGCCGCCAGACAAGATGACGGTTTCGTTGGCGCATTCAGCCGCACGCTCGTACCACTGCGTATCGAGGGATTGTGGTATCAACATGACCGTCGTCACTCCACGCGCCTGCTCGCGGATGGCTGCGTCTATCCAGGGGGTGATTTTGGAGTAGGGCGGGTTAAGGAACGCCACAGTGCCAGGTTCTCCCCAGCTGCACTTGAGCGCATCACGCTCAACACCGATAAAGTTCGGCAGGAGAGCGTTATCTTTGTTGCAGGCGACGTCCACATCGAACTTTACGCCTATGTAACGTTGGATGGCGACAAACAACCACTGCGGTGTGCGCCAAAGGTCGCGAAGAGAGGCATCACGCTCTCGCTTTTTGATTTTTTCGGCTGCGATCATTATTTTGCTCTGATAGGTAAATACCTACCTATTTTTTCATTTAATCCAACGGATAGCAAACAAAGAAGAACGCGCCAGATTCGCAAACGGGAAGCTCTCTGGCGCGTTTTATCGATGCTGGGTATGCAATTAGCTTACCCAGCGTCCTAAAGCTCTCAGGGGGCTTTAGATCGGGTAGGGGAACATCATCCAATGGAATACTCCGCTATGAATTTTTTGACGATCGGCGACTCTTTATTAAGGCTTAGATTTCCACCTTCCCTGGTGGCAATGCCAGTAGCTGGAAACACAGCCATCATCTGGCCAGCCTGAGTCGAAGCGGTGTTGAGCGGATATGGTTTCTCCGGGTTGCTCATTAGCGCCAGTTTAATGCTATTGCTGGTCGCCGTGTTCGCGTCAAGGATATGGCGCATTGCGATTACCGTGTAGACGCTGATTTCCGGCCCACCACTAAACCAGTTCAAAAGGTTTAAGATCTTGTCTTTCGCTTTGACTGGCGCCCCTTCGAATGCGGCAGTAAAGCTCTCACTTTCCAGACCGGCTGTCGCATAGAACGATTCGTCCTTACCTTCCAGCGTGAAGCGAGGTTTGGCAGGGGTACGCTCTGATTTTGCCTTCTGGCGTTTTGGCTGCTCTTCTTCAGGTTTAGGCTCTGACGCCACTGAAGGTAAAGGGGTTGGATCTGTACCGGTAGTCTCAGTACTTCGAGCGTCAAGTTCAGGCGCTGGCTCGTTCACCATCTCCGCAACAAGGTCACGCTCTGGTTCCTCGACCTTCACCGATTCGTGCTCAATCTCAAGCTCTTCCAGAACGCTACTCAGATCGCCGGTAGAGCTGGCATTCATGACTTCATCCGCCACCGCCTCGACTGGTTTTGCGATTGCATCATCCAGACCAGAGAGAAGATCGTCGATCTCGTCGACGCCGCTCATTTTCGCAGCTTTCTGCACTGGTTCGTCGAGAGATTGCAACATTGCAGTCAGTTCGTCCAGGTCATCGTTTTTAACAGTGTTTGTAACTGCGCTCATTTTTAACTCCTTATGTTTTCGTTGGTGCGTTTCCGCGTTTTGGTTGAGCGTATTTTGGCAAAACCTATCAGGCGGAAAAGTCATAATTACAGGCAGTTAGAAGAACTGAAGGCAAAGAAAAAGCGCCATCAGGCGCTTTCGAATGGGAGTTTGAAGAAGCCGTATTTCTCTCGGGCTTTGAAGAAACACTGCATCATCAGGTCAGTATCGTAGAGAGCGCTGTGGGCCTTCTCACGGTCGTAAGTGAACCCAAGTGAGAACGCCAGCTCTTCCAGGCGTGGGCGCTTCCCATCCTCGGTAGCCCACAAGCCATCCAGCATGGAGTCAACCAGAGGGATATCTGGCAATTTCACCCCATAGCTACCGAACTCGTGGCGAATGAACGGAAGGTCAAAAGCCTCTCCGTTATGGGCGACTAACGCGCTACATGCGCCCATGTACGCAGCAATCTTGCCTGCGTGGTCAGCCAGTAGCGGTTCCGTCGCCAGATCTTCCAGTGAAATGCCATGCACTGCCTGCGCCTTCGGATCGATACTGCGACGCGGGTTGAAGCGCATCTCAAGGCTGTCGATGTGCTTCTGGGTTTCCAGTTCATAACGGGTTATCGCGATTTCGATAATTTTGTGGCCGGATGTGAAGTCCAGCCCTGTGGACTCAATATCGACGCCACCGACAATCGTGGTCATTCGTACTCCTTACAGCTTCTTCGCGCCTTTCAGCAGTGCGCCACGCACAAACTGAGCAGCCTTTTTCAGTGCGTCCTCGCCACTTTCGCAGACGACCGGCTCGCGCCATTCGCCCGTTGATGTGTTGAGGATCTGGATTTGGTTGGTCTCCAGGCAAACGGACACGTACAGAACCGTACCGCCTGAGAGTTTGAGGTGCATAGGAAACAGAGGGAGCTTGGTGCCGCCATTGAACTGCGACATCGCCACATTGATGGCTTCGCCAACCTCTTCCCCAACAAGTCCTTGAACGGACTCAAACACTGCGCGGATAGCCAGACGTGCTTCACGTTCACTCATCAAAGAGCGGGATTGTTCGTCAGCAATGCGGATCAGTGCTTCAATCGCTTTACGATCTAATTCATCCGAGAGGGGAAGTTCGTCTATCATTCTGTTTTTCCTCGATTCATTTCGCGTGTCTTATTGTCACACTGCCCAACAGGGGAGCAACATTCAGTGGAAGGTCACTCGTCCTGTTATACGGCGCTCGATGTTTTCAGCGGCTCTGTCCAGCACTCGCAATACCGATCTGGCTCGCGCTTCAACCGTGCGGCACTTTTCAGAAATAACGAACACCTGCAGATCGCCGGTTTGGGGAAGCGTGTTGATTTTCGTCAGCTCACCGCACATAAGTGCATCGATGCGAGCAACATAGAGACGGTCAAGCGATCCTCGCTGGGGACGCGCGAGATCTTTGCTGGAAAGCTCAACGCCCGGGCGAAGACCCGCGATAGCATTGAAGTTGGAAATGGCCGCTTTGTGGCAAAACTGCTCAATGTCGAGAGCCAGCTCGATGCAGCGGTCTTCGTTGGTCTGGCCGACCAGGTCAAGCGTATAAGCCATGACATCGGCTGGCGTGCGGTCGATAACAAAACCTTCAACGCCGCGGGTGATCATCTCGATGTGTCTGGCAATCTCCATCTGAACCTGAAGACGTTCGTAAAGGGGCAAACGCTCGCCAACCTTCACCCCCAGACTGCTCATCAGCTTGCCAACGCCGGCATCCACATACGGAATGCCATAATGCGCATCGATGTACCTTGCCAGGGTTGTTTTTCCACTGCCCTGTGCGCCAGTGATTCCAATCCGGTAATCCATTACGACCTTCTGTATACGATCTGCAAAAAGCCAGGCTCATCCTCATTTGCACGTTGGGTATAAGCCGTTTCGACTGGTACGAACCCTAAAGAACGCATCATTGGCGCCGGGAAGAACGCATCCGCGCCCGGCACATCCACGCCAATATGCGACAGCCAGATCTCTTCTACGTGTGGCATAAAGAGCGAGTAAATCTGCCCGCCACCAATCACCCAGACCGGATCTGGCAGTCTCAAAACGTCATCGATGCCAGCGGGGTAGAACCCATTGGGGATATACCCACGAGAGCGCGTCAAAACGAGGTTATGGCGCTCTGGCAGCGGGCGCTTGAGACTTTCCATCGTCTTGCGTCCCATCACGACAGTGGCGTTTTTGGTGAGTTGTTTGAACAGTTTCAGATCGGTCGGGCAACGCCAGGGAAGTTCGTTGCCAATGCCGATTTCATAGTTGCGGCCGACAGCTGCAATCATCTTCATTGGCTTACCTCATAGATGGTTGGTCGCTGGTGAGAATCTGCCAGCGCAGAACGCAGACGCGGATCATGAACCAGTGCGGCGATAAGTAAGTCGCCTTTGTGCTCTGTCAGCGTGCGCTTGATATGGGTTTCAAAACTGACACCGCGCGGAACCAGATGGAGCCAGTCATAATCAATGCCGAAGTCCTTCAGCCAGCGTTTGGTTGGGCCTTCGAGCGCTTCCGGACGACTACTGATAAGCACCACTTCAGCACCGGAGCGAGCAAAACCACGCAACATGCGGCTGGTGGGAAAGATGAGTTCATCACCGGCAATGAGAGCGCCTGCATCCGCATCAGACACTGCTTTGCGATGGCTGGCTCTCGCCAGCACACCCTCAATTTCACACAACACATACATCCCTCTGGCCATATCACACCGCCACTGGAACCTTGATCCACGGAAGAGGGCTGTAGCCGCACACCTGCACACCTTCCCATTTGAAGTCGTCCAGTTCGGCCCATTCATGCGGAAAAATGACAACCGGGTCGGACTCTTTGGGCGGCTCGCGCTTCATCAGCTCCTCAACGCCTTCCATGTGGTTGTCGTAGAGATGAACGTCAAAGCCAAAATGCACGAATGCGCCAGCCATGTGGCCGGTGATCTTCGCGAGGAAGTGGGTGAGAATGCCGTAACCGGCGATGTTGAACGGCATACCAACAAAGGTATCGACGCTGCGCTGCACCAGGCATGAGTTCAGAATGCGTTTCGGGATGCCCAGCTCGTCCAGCATGTTCTCAGTAATGCCGCCATCTCTTTCCAGAAGACACAGCATCTGGGTGTAAATGGACTCGTGGCCGTGGCGGTTGTGCTGAATGCCAATGTCGGTGGCCATCGTCAGTCGGGTCTCAAAGTCCAGCTCGCGACTCCACAGTGAAAACACGAAATGGCATGGCGGCAACTTCATGTCTTCCAGTTCGCCAACATTCCAGGCATTCAGCAGGATGCGACGATCTGTCGGGTTGGTGCGAAGCGTGTGAACGATACGCTGTAGCTGGTCGATTTCACGGGACAACACAACGCGATCTTCACTTACGCCCAGATACCCCTCGACCTTGTACCCGCGCTCACGGAACGTGTCGATTTTGCTCAAATACTCGCTATGGCTCACGATGCGGGTATCTTCCCACCGACGCCATTGTTTGCCATAGACCGGGCCTAAATCGCCATTTTCATCAGCCCAGGCATCCCAGATTTTGACGCCATTGTCTTTCAGGAACTGGATGTTGCCCGTTCCTTTGAGATACCACTCCAGCTCAACCAGTAACGGCTTCAGGTTGACGGCTTTTCCGGAGATAAGTGGAACAGAGCCGCCCGTTAGCATGTAGTAGGAAGGGACATATGAAACGCTTTTTGTGCCGGTTCCGGTGCGATCACCCGCGTGAACGCCAGTGTTGAGCACCGTTTCAACCACTTTGGCATACGAACCACTGGCAAACTGACCGTTCGTAAAGTCTCGATTCAGTAGGATAGACAAAATCAACCTCACACAAGATAAGTAAGTACATACATATTATTTTATACAAGTTTATCTGTCAGAAGTGTGTAAGGCTAGGAGGGGAGTAAAAAAAATGGTGGCTCTTAGGCCACCATTGCAATGAGCAATTAAGAACTTGGACAATAAAACACGCCCAGGCAATATATAATGATAAGTAGATACTTACAATTATTTTTTTACCATCTCGTAAAGAGATGAGGTTTTCGCCTTCTCAACAAAGCGAGTCAGATCCACATCGCTGTAGGTTGGGGATTTGAGGATCTTGCCATCAGAAACTCTGAAGCCAATCATCATGTCAGTCCCTTCAGCGTGGCGGAAGCCCAGATCTCCCTTGTCGTATTTGCAATTCTCTACCGCCACACGACGCTCTTCGGCGTCAGCCGGCCACAGCTTGGTCATGTTGGAACGATGGATTTCTGCCACCAGCTCAACAATATCGATACCGAGAAAATCAGCCAGGCGGTAGGTCATCATGCAGGCAACGTAGATTTTATTCATCACGCGGCGCAGCTCCTGCACCAATTCGGAATCGCTAATCGGCTTCGCTTCGAGTTTGTCAGCCAGCGCATTCAGCATTAATGCAGCTTCTTTTGCTTCTTCAAACGGGATGGCCATGTCGTCAAAGACCGTGTTGCCTGGAACCATGATGGTGTGGATGAAGCGATCAACACTCTGCTCTTGGGTGTAGTAGCTCATGCCTGTAGAGATACCGCCTTTGATGGCCACCATTGTGCCGACGCCCACGTAAAGGAAGTCAGCCATCGCATCCAGCAGCGCCGTCATGTCCCCGTTTTTAGCTGCCGGGATGCCCTCGGTAACAGCTTCTTCGTGGATCAGCTTGGCACGCAGACGCAGTAGTGCCGGATCTGGAATGGCACGGCGTGGGTGCTGAAACAGTGTGTGGAACTGGTCAACCATCAGGTAGATGCTTTCCGTTGCCTTGCCAAAACCGGGATTCAACTCGTAAGGCTCTGGCTTAAATCCCACGAGTTTGTCTGCGGCAAGTTTCAGATGATCGGTCAGTTTCGTAAATTTCATGTCTTCTTTCTTTCCTTTGGGCTTCATTTGATACGTCAATTGTGACCCAGCAGCGCCAGGCCACAAAGTGGTTAAACTCGGCTTAAAGGTCTGCGAACTGGCTCAGGCCGGAGCGATCGACAGCGGAGTCAATCTGGCCAACGAGGTAGTTGCTTTGTTCAGCTTCCTGCGGAGCGATCTGCAGGGTGTCTGACAGCAGCCATTTGTTCATCCATACCAGTGGATCGTCTTTGATTTCCGGGAACAGCGGTCGCAGCCCAAGACGACGCATTGCCAGGTTGGTGCGGTATTTCACATAGCTTTTGAGGATGTCGGCATTCAAGCCAATCATTGAGCCGTCTTTAAACAGATAGTCAGCCCAGCGCATTTCCTGCCCGGCCACGTCCATCATGGTCTGATAGATGAAGCTCTCTTCTTCTGCGGCAATCATCTTCCACATCAGACCTTCACGACCGGTACGCATAAAGCGGATCATGCGTTCAGTACCTTCGCAATGCAGAGCCTCGTCGCGCGCGATGAAGCGCATGATCTTCGTGTTGCCCTCCAGCAGCTTCCGCTCACCAAAGGCGAACGTACACGCAAAGCTCACGTAGAAGCGAATCGCCTCCAGTGCATTCACCGACACCAGTGTTCGGAACAGCTGGCGCTGGAGAGGGTAGGGCTTGCCATCAAACTCGCTGACATACAGCCGTTCAAATTCGTCTTCACCAAGATGCTGGCGAGCGCAGGTCATTTCGTACAGCCTGTCATATTCGCTTGAGATGCTTACAGCCCGGCTGATGATCTCTTCGTCCGTGACGATGCCGTCGAAAACGATGCTCGGGTCATCCACCATACCGCGGATAATGTGGGTATAGCTGCGGCTGTGAATCGTCTCAGAGAACGACCAGGTCTCAACCCATGTCTCCAGCTCAGGAATGGAGATCAGCGGCAGTAGTGTTGCGTTTGGACTGCGACCCTGAACGGAATCCAACAACGTCTGGTAACGCAGGTTGCTCAGGAAAATATGGCGTTCGTGCTCTTGCAGCTTGGTATTTAAGTCGATGCGGTCAGTGGTAATGTCGACTTCTTCAGGGCGCCAGAAGAACGAGAGTTGTTTCTCAATCAGCTTTTCGAAGTCACGGTACTTTTGCTGATCGTAGCGTGCTACGTTGACAGACTGGCCGAGGAACATAGGTTCCTTCGTTGCGTCGTTAGCGCCCAAACGGAAAGTAGAATAAGTCATGTGTTTCCCTCTGAATGTTATCGAGTGGCTTTAAACAAATTGTTATCTTATTGGTTTAAACAAGGTACTCAACTCAATGAAAAGGTGGGGATTTCTCCCCACGCTCATCAGATTTTGCACGCGCCATCGCACTCATCTTCTGGCTCAACAACCTCCGCAGCGGAAGGCTCTGACACCTGATCGTCGTCATCACGCTTACCAGCGCCATCACGCGTGTTGTGGTAATAAAGCGTCTTCACACCTTGCTGATACGCAAACAGCAGGTCTTCCAGCAGCTTCATCATTGGAACCTTATCGCCAGGGAAGCGAGTCGGGTCGTAGTTGGTGTTCGCAGAGATGGCCTGATCGAAGAACTTCTGAATAATGGCCACCTTAGTCAGATAGCCGCGGTTATCCGGCATATCCCACAGGTACTCGTACTGGTCTTTCAGTTGCGCGAAGTCCGGAACGACCATCTTCACGATGCCGTCTTTTGAAGACTTCACGGACACCGGGCCGCGGGGCGGCTCAATACCATTGGTGGAGTTGGTGATCTGGCTGGACGTCTCACACGGCATTTGCGCTGTAAGAGTGGAGTTACGCAGACCATGCTTACGGATACGGCCACGCAGCTCTTCCCACGGCATTTTCAGCTCGAAAGAGGTCTCCGGGTTGGTATCCAGCGTTTTGCGATAGTGGTCGACTGGCAGCTGGCCCTGTGCATATTTGGTGTGGGAGAACCAGTCACATGCACCTTTCGCTTCGGCCAGTCGGCAGCTCGCATCGAGCAGGTAGTACTGAATGGCTTCGAAGGTCTCATGCACCAGCTGGTTGCCCGCAGCGTCAGAGTAGTTAAAGCCGTTCTTCGCCAGATAGTAGGCAAAGTTGGTTACGCCAATGCCCAGGCTACGACGTGCTTTAGCCGGGATTTCTGCAGCAGCCATCGGGTAGTCCTGATAGTCGAGCAGAGAGTCCAGTGCCGCCACAGCGTAGAACGCCACGTCTTTCAGTGAGTCCAACGTGCGGATCGCGCCCAGGTTAAACGCAGACAGAGTGCAAAGCGCGATTTCCCCGTTCGGATCGTCAGTGAACGCCAGTGGCTTGGTCGGTAGCGTGATCTCCATGCAGAGATTGGACTGGTGTACCGGTGCAATTTCCGGAACGAATGCGCCGTGATCGTTCATGTGGTCGACGTTGGCAATGTAAACACGACCAGTAGAGGCACGCTCCTGCATCAGCGTAGAGAACAGGTCGACGGCCGGGATAGATTTCTTACGGATGCTCTCGTCGGCTTCGTACTTCAGGTACAGCTCTTCGAACTTGTCCTGATCAACAAAGAACGCGTCGTACAGGCCCGGCACATCGTGTGGGCTGAACAGCGTAATGTTTTCGTTGCGCACCAGGCGGCGATACATCAGACGGTTAATCATCACGCCATAGTCGAGATGACGAACGCGGTTCTCTTCAATGCCACGGTTGTTTTTCAGTACCAGCAGACTTTCAACTTCCAGATGCCAGATCGGATAGAACGCTGTAGCAGCGCCGCCGCGAACACCGCCCTGAGAGCAGGATTTCACCGCCGTCTGGAAGTGTTTCAGGAATGGAATAACGCCAGTGTGGGTGGCCTCGCCATTGCGGATCTCACTTCCCAGCGCACGCAGACGCCCAAAGCCAATACCAATGCCCGCGCGACGTGACACGTAGTCGATGATTGCGGAAGACGCAGCGCTAATCCCTTTCAGACTATCAGCAGATTCAATCAGCACGCAGCTGGAGAACTGGCGAGTAGGGGTGCGCACGCCGGCCATAATTGGCGTTGGCAGAGACAACTTGAATGTACTGGTCACATCGTAGAAGCCTTTAACCATCTCCAGACGCGTCTTACCGGCGCAGCCATCTTCCCAATTCTGGAACAGGCACATGCCGACCAGCATGTAGAGTTGCTGTGGCCCTTCGTAGATAGCGCCAGTTACACGGTTTTGAACGAGATACTTGCTCGCCAGCTGCACGGTTGCGGCATAGCCGAAGTATTCGTCGCGCTTAGGCTTGATGTACACGCCCAGCTCGGCAATTTCTTCCTGAGAGTAGTACTTGAGAAGGTCTTCATCGTAAACGCCACGGCTGACGTTGCTGACGATGTGATTGTAGAAATTCGGGTAGTCATACTGCCCGAAGGCGTCCTTGCGGATCTTGAACAGGCTCAGTCGCGCGGCAACCTGCGAGTAGTTCGGGGTTTCCGGAGAGATCAGATCGGCAGCGGACTTCACCAGCGCTTCATGCAGCTGGCAGGTGGTCATTCCGTCGAAAATGCTGGCAGCGGCGCCCATAGCGACAGCAGACGCGCTAACGTTGCGAATGTTTTCGACTCCCCACATCACAACGCGGTTGTATTTTTCCTCTGACAACGGCTCTGTGGAACCGTTACGTTTTACGATGCTTATCATGTATCACCCAATAAAAAAGGCCACTAAATATAGTGGCCTCATATTAATAGATAGGCACTTACCTATCAATTACCGACTTATAAAATTCCTGCAAGAACATCGCGAACCTGACGGAATTGATCAGTTTGCATACCGGTGTAAATCGACGCGACAGCGTCCGCAAGGTGCTCGTTTTTATTCACCAGCACTTCCTTACCAGATTGCTTCCGGCGCAACCACGGGGCGTTTGGCTGCTTCTGCGTAGCCCACTGAATGATCTCTTCCTTCGACGTGGTCAGCTTATTCCCGACATAGTGCTTAATCTCGTTTGGCGTGACCTGTATCAGTGGCTTATCCACGCACGCCAGTACACCAATGCAGATGCCGTATGAGGTTTGTGCGCGACTGGACTGGCTACCAACCGGCAACTCGCAAAACACCATATGAGCCTGCTCGATTATGGGCTTGGCGGTACGCCAGATTTCGTTAGCGCGGCGCAGATCGTCGCTGTTTACGCGAACCGTCTTCTTGTTGCCACCTGCTTTGGTTTCCACCAATGTCAGGCCATGAATGTCCAGCTTATCCGTTTCCAGATCCAGCGTGCCAATCGCCAGGCCAAAGTTGCTCATTGAAGGGTCGACGCCGACCACACGAATGGTTTTACTCATTTTTGGTCTCCTTACCACGTAGCCCAGGTTGGGCATTCCATTAGTTTCTGTTCAAGTGTCTTCTCCGGCTCGCGAGTTGGCGGCTCCGGAATGTCGCTAACAACATGAATGCTATCGTTGGTTAGAACGCCTGCCGCAATGTCTGCATCAATCATACTCTGACCGATGAAATGTCGCATGATGTCGATCAGATGGCGCGCAGCCGTTTCATTCGCGCTGAATACATGGGGGAGAAGAACTTCAATAACCGCTACTTCACATCCCTCCTCGTAAAAGCAAAGTTTCGCCCGCTTTGAGATTGGCGCGTGCCGATCATAGTCAACAGAGAAGCTGGCGAAAGCAGCACCCGGCATTGCAACGTGATCCGCGCGTGCGTTAGCGTGTCGAATCAGGTTAGTGAATGCGGTGCTGATGTGCGTCTCCATCGCATTGAAGAGCGCATTTTCTTGGATGTTCAGCGTTCCGGTTTCAGGAATCACAACGAACCCCGGCCCAGAATGTGGGAGATATCCACCTTCCGTAAATGGATTAATAAGGATCGGCGCAGTGCTTCCTGACGGCAGCATAGACAAACTCGGCATCAACGGAGTCGATGACAACAGACTGGTTAATACCGAGAACTGGTCGTCATTGATGTTTTCGTTTTTCCACAAAAGTGCAGGCGCAGCTGCTTTTGCCGTATGGTGGTTTATCAGCTTTATAGACTGCATCACGGCAAACATCTGCAAAAACTGCGTGCGGCTCAAGTTAAACGACATAGCTGCGACCCTCTTTGACTTCGACTGTGATGGTTTCCCGGAACCACGATTTCATCTCTTTGTGGGAGATGATCATCACTGTGCCGCGTTCACGCGCTTTGGCTTCCAGAATCCCCATGAGACGCTCCAGACCGGCAGTGTCGAGCGCGTCGTCAATTTCATCGCCGATAAACAGCTCGATATTCTTACTGGCGCGACTGGCAACCAGATCCTGCAAGGCAAGAGAGCACGCAATGCGTACCTTACGCTTCTCGCCACCAGACAACGTCTGGAAGGATTTGCTGGAGCCTGTTTTGGTTACGCTGATATTGAATTTGTCGCGATACTCGCCTTTCTTCGTTGTCTCCATTGTCGACCATTCGGCAACGATATTGCCGTCCGACAGCGTGTTGAGATACTCCGCAGTCCTGATGTTCAGGAAAGGCGTAACAGACGTCAGGATGTGTGAACGCACGCCTGCTGGGGAGTAAACCTGGCGAGCTTTCTCCAGCAACAGAGCCTGTTCCTGAATGCTTTTTAACTCTTTTTTAAGTACTGCATGATTAGATTTATTGGCAGCCAGGTTGTCTTCATGGCGCTTAATGACAGCCAGAAATGGGTTTACCTCTGCCATGATGCGATTCACGTCAGTACGCGCCCGCGCCACCATCGCTTCGACGGCCACAACTTCACGTTCTCGATGACGCAGCGCACTTAGCTCATTGGTCAGGCGTTCGATTCTGGCGATGATTTCTGAGACGTCGGGTGTGGCTGCGACCAGTGCAGACTCGATGCCGAACGCTTTCTCAAGACGAGCTTTGTGTTGAGCCACTGCCGCTGCTGATGCCTGCGCCTGGCCGATCTCATTACGCGCTTGTTCAATGAAACTCTCCTTCACGGTGGACAAATCTTCTTCGCAGTAGGGCTTTCCGCACGTAACACAAGGTGCTCCGACCTTTGTGCTGACCTCTTCTGCTTTGGTTTTAAACGAGCGAGCACGGTTCATCGACTCGTTCTGTGCCGCTTCTGAAGTGCGGATGCTTGAGCGGATCTCCGTAATCGCACCGCGCACCTTCAGCAGTTTGGCGTCATGCTCTTCTTTGGAGGCCAGCTTGCTGCGTTCGCCAGCAATCGCGTTTTCCGTATCCCGGATCTGTTCCGGCAGCGAGCGAATTTCCATCACGACTTCAGACAGCGTTACCTCCGCGCCAGCCAAATCGACGCGGGCCTTGTCCAGACGTTCGCCGCGATCGCGTTCCCAACTATCAGAGGACGCTTTGGCCGCCTCAATCTCTGACTGCGCGGTCTCGATAAGCGTGAGACAGGCGTCCATTTTGGATTTGGTAACATCCATGCGTGCGGCAGCTGCATTAGCACGCTCGCGAGCAATGGCATAGGCTCGCGTTAACCGGTCGACGCCAGCGGCTTCTTCAACGATGGTTTTGAGGTTCTTGTCGGACATACCCGGCAGATCTGGCATTGCTTCCTGACTGGCGTAGATGGACGCCATGAACACCTCTTTCGATGCACCAATCAGGCGTTCAACGAACTCCTGCGTCAGTGTGTCTTTGCCTTTGGTCATATCACCGTCTTCGCCACGGACGATCAGCCGGTTCTTGAACTCTTTGTGTTTGCGGTGGCGAATGATGGCGTAACGCTTTCCTTCATCCTCAACAGTCACCATCACGCGACAGTTTTTCTCGTGGCCTGTAGAGAGCACGTCGTCACCTTTGACGCCATGCGCAGTTTCGCCATACAGACACCACATCAGGCTGTTCATCAAAGTCGATTTGCCCGCGCCATTGCTGGCAGCGGAAGAGTCGCCACTGTTAACACCCTGAATGAGCACCAGACCGCGTTGGTCTAACTCAACTTCGGCGCTGGCTAACGCCATGAAGTTCTCAACCTGGAGCTTTAGAAATTTCATACAATGCCTCTAACTTTTTGATTCAAATGCTGGCCTTTTCGCAGTTGAAACTCCGTGTGGGCTGGGAAAGATCGGCGTTTCAGTACGCCTTGTTTGCTCAGTCTTCCCAGATAAAACGCCACAGGGTTTCCGTTGGGTGGGTAGGGCTTGTGGAACATCACCGTCTGGCCTCGTTCAAGTCTTTTCATCGTGGAGATGAAGTCCCGAAAGCTCCCAGAATGGCTCGTACTCACATTGCCTCCGCACTCTCCGCTTCGGTCAGGATCTCCTGACACAGCATGTCCAGCTTGCTCAGGTCGAAGCCGCCGTCAGTGTCGTGAACGATCTTGCAGTACGCCGCGACGGACTCGCCCAGGCTGTCTATTTTGCTGGTCTCCGCAGTACTGGCAGTGCCTTCCATCATCGATGCCTTGCGGATGAAGTTGCAGACGACACCCTTCGCGCCCATTGTTTTCAGGACGTTCTGGATTTTGATGCCCTCTTCATCGCTCTCCACAACGGCACGGAAGCGCACGTAGTTACCGCGAATTTGGTCGTCTTCCACATCGTCCTCAAGGTTGACGAACTTGGGTGCGGAGGTTTCGTGGTGGGTGAATGTGCCGTCAGGGTTGACGATCATGAAGCCAGCCAGCGAGCCAACATCGCCCCAATTCTGGTGCGTCAGCGCCCCGATGCTAACCACTCCAGGCAGCACTTCTTTGTGGTTGTGGTAGTGTCCGGACAGCAACAAACGGAAGCCGATATCTTTCAGTTCCTGTGCGTCGATGCCGACATCAGGCATGGTGGGGATCGCTTTGTTGATCGAGGTATGCACAACAACATCGTGGTTGTCGCCATCAAGCCCGGAACGCAGTGTTTTGAGGTCGCTGATAAGCTCTGCGTGGTTGTTACGCCAGCTAATCAAGTGGACGGTAACGTCGCCCATTTTGATGGAATGGGGACGTTTGCCGCAGACGATTTCCACACCGATTGAGCGCAGAGAGGCCGCTGCATTGGCGCTGTATACGGAATCGTTGGTTTCGAGGTCGTGGTTGCCGGCCAGCATTACCACTTCGAGGCCCAACTCTTTGATGATCCACTCGTAAGTTTCAGTCACGAAATGCAGGACGGAAGGTGATATAGCACCACGAACATGGAAAGTATCACCAGCCACCAGCATGTACTTACAGCCCGCAGCTTTCATGGCTTTGGCTGCTTCTTTCGTGGCGTCCAGTTGGATCTCCAGTCGAGAGTTCAGCCCGTCAGCGTTTGTTGTCGCAAAAGCATCCCAACGATGATAATGGGGATCTGATATCACCCCGTATGGCAATGTCATGTGTCTTTTCCTTTGTGGTTATTTTGATACAGATGTTAAGCGTGCTTGAGAGGCGAGCAACCCAGACAACACGGCACAGAAGAAAATCTACAGGCACACGATTATGACAAAATTTATAAGTAAGTGAATACCTATTTTATGAAGCGGCATAGATTTCTAAATGTTACAAGCCACTCTATAATCGCAGTCACTCATTGATGACAACTAAACGAAAAAGGAGAACGGACGGTGAAACGCGTAATTATAGGGACGATGGCCATTGCTCTGATCGGATGCGTGCCAAAGCCGCCTCAAGATGAAAAGTCAGCTGGCGGGTACGTTGATATTTATTCCACTTCAAGCGTAGCTATTGCCCAAGACAGAGCCGACAAATTGTGTGGAAGCCATGCCTATTATGTCTCCAACGACAATGATTTAACCAAAGTCATGGGTAAATACGCGCCTTCATTCCCAAAAATCCGTTTCAACTGTGATCTTGAAATGGCCGCTTATCTCGGTAGCAAAGAGGCAAAGGAGATCAAGATGAAGCGCATAGAGGAAGCCTACAAGGAGATGTACAAGGCCCAATATGAGCTGAAAGAAGTGCGCCGTAAGAACGCTGATCCGAAGAAGCTGGAGTCCTACACAGAACGCGATCCTGACGGCACTATTCGCAGCTACAGCTTCTTGAACGGCAAGTCGTGCGAATCCATCGTATACCCAGACGGCACTGGCAAAACAACTTGCGATTAATTCTTCAGAAGCACCTCATATGGGGTGCTTTTTACTTTGGATCGCGAAACAGCATCTGCGTGCCTTTGGGTGACGTGTCGAAAAGGTGAAAACCTCTGCGTTTTAGCATGTCGGCCATTTGCGAGGATTTGACGTAGCACTTCGCCATCATCGGCTGGCTCGGGTTTGAATCGATCATGTCGGACACCAGCATTGACCCATAGCCTTTCCCGCGCAGCTCTTTGACGATACTGACGGCACGGAGTTCAAGTCGTGGCGCACCGGTTGGATCGAGTGCGGCACAGAACCAGATTAGCCCTGCTTTTTTGTCATCAGAACGGCGCAGCAGGATGTAGATATAATGCCCGGAGTATTGGCCCTGCTCGTTCGTCTGGATGGCCAGCCTGGTCTGCTTCTCAAAGGTTTTACCACCCTTTGATGTGAGGATCTCTTCGTAGAAGTGACCCTTGCGTGCGCCGTCTTCGAACTCACCCATGATAAATGGCATGTCTGCCACAGTTGCTGCCCTTGAATAAAATTCACTCATGTATTAATCCCTAAAGCTCTCAGTGTCTTTCTAAGACACCATATTTTATGCCCCGGTAAAACCATGAGTTTACGTTTAAAACGTCTCAGGGGGCTTCTGACGCGCTACGCTGATGTCGATTACCCCAGCTTTTGGGCGAGGGTCGACAAGATTCAACTCTTCAGCACTGTGATACTCCGTATCGAACTCCCGATCGACATGGCGAATGTAGATGGCCGTAAGAAGGCTGTCGTCGTTCAGGAAGTGTCCGTAGGATTTGCGGATCACTTCGCCAACCTTCTCGATCTTCTCTCCACCCATGCAGAGATGGTTAAACCGGCTGTGTTTCCGCAGCATCTCATCCACCGGGCCGGAGTAGACCTTATCGACTCTCCCGAACCGGATGATATTTCCAGTATCAGCCTCAACCAGACAAACGAGCTTGCCAGGTTCGACCCGGTCTCGCCATGTTACGCCAGAGCGGAATGTGTTGAAGTAGGGTGCGTCTAATCCGATGATCGGTTTACGAAATGCCAGCAGTGGCACGTAACGTATGCAGCTGTTCAGGTGGAAGTGCGCCCCGGCGTCGTGGAGTTTGAGCCGGGTTTCGTTAATCGGGCACTTCGACGCAATGCCGCACAGGTCGCAGAGCAACTTCTGTTTGTTCAGGCTAGTGTTCGATTCAATGGTGTAGGAGCCATCTTCAAGACGGCGAACCCAGCGCGTGCGTTTGAGATCCATAATTCTTATTCAAATAGTTTTGTCCGGGGCAACGATAACTGACAAGGCGCACCGATGTTTGCAAATGCCTGTTTTACTTATACCCATTATTCACAGGACCGATCCAATAATTAGATCCCCAGAGAGATCCTACAGAAGATCAAAAGAGATCCCCGATCGTCTCCAGCCGTTGCGGTTACTGGCCTGAGAGGGGTTTACTATCCACTATGGGGAGGAAAGTAACCTCTGTAGAGAGCATAATAACCGCTATGAAGAGCAAAACAACCTCTCTGGAGAGTGGTCGGTATCCACTGTAGTGAGTAGGATACATTGTCTTAACTGGATAACTCAGTGCCTGTTTTTCTACGTCAGGTGGCTGATATTCATAGAGATGTTGAAAGTTTTGCGTTCAGGCGTGTTTGTTTCGACCACACATTATCCCCAGAAGGGGAGTGATGGCTGGTTTTGCAATTACCTGATTTTTATACACAGGCCCGATCCAGTAATTCAGATCCCAAAGAGAACCAAAGAGACCCACAAAGACCCAAAAAGATCCCCGCACCCAGCAAACCGTTGTGCCACATGGCCTTAGAGGTGATCGATATCCACTATAGAGAGAAGATCAGCCACTATGAAGAGCAAGCCAACCACTGTAGAGAGTAGAAAAACCACTATAGGCGGTAGGATAACCGCTGTGATGAGTGCTACTATCCACTGTAATCAGCAAAGGCCACCAAAGCGGTCGAATAAAAAGAGACACTTGGAATGAGCGAAAACGGCAATAAAAACATAGCGATCGTTGAAGCATTCTCAGAAACAGACAAAAAGACCGGTGAAGTTGTTACGTTAGTTCCTAACACCAACAACACAGTTCAGCCTGTTGCTCTGATGCGTCTTGGTCTCTTCGTTCCGACGCTGAAATCGACCGCCAGGGGCAGAAAGGGGCAAATGGTCTCTATGGACGCCTCTGCTGAACTCAAACAGCTGTCTCTGGCCAAAGCCGAAGGGTACGAGGACATAAGGATCTCCGGCGTTCGTCTGGATATGGATAACGACTTCAAAACGTGGGTAGGCATCATCCACGCGTTCGCCAAACACAAGGTTGTTGGCGACACCGTCACGTTACCGTTCGTCGAGTTCGTCAGGCTCTGTGGCATACCAACGGCCAGATCGTCCGCGAAGTTACGCAAGCGCCTGGACAGTTCTCTAACTCGTATTGCTACAAACACTATCTCATTCCGCAGTAAAGGCTCTGATGAGTATTACGTGACGCACCTTGTGCAGACAGCAAAGTACAGCACAAAGAACGACACGGTCTCGCTGCAGGCTGATCCTAAGATTTTCGAACTCTACCAGTTCGACAAAAAGGTTCTTTTGCAACTCCGGGCAATTAACGAACTCTCCAGAAAAGAATCCGCGCAGGCGCTCTACACCTTCATCGAAAGTTTGCCACCTGACCCGGCACCAATCTCGTTGGCTCGCTTACGCGCCAGACTTAACTTAACCAGCCGCACCATTACCCAGAACGCGACAGTCAGGAAGGCGATGGAGCAACTTCGGGAGATCGGCTATCTCGATTACACCGAAGTGAAGCGCGGCAGCTCGGTCTACTTCATCATCCACTATAGGCGGCCGAAGTTACGCCCGTCATTGCCACCAACTAAAGCTGCGCCTGAAGAACCAGAAGACATCTTGCCTGGTGATGATCAGGAGGACATTATCGATGTTGTTCCTGAAGAAAAAGAGGGTGAGATGGTCATGTTGAGCAAGGAAGAACTGGCGATTCTCGAAGAGCTACGCAAGGCAAAAGCTCGCAAATAACCCAACCACTGTAGAGAGTAGAAAGGCTCACTATCCACTGTAGTGAGCCTTTTGTTTATCTGAAATCCGCTATCCACTGTAGTGAGTAACAACAACCGAAGAGTAGCCACTGTAGGCAGTGGCGCTCAAATAGCGAAATAAATGTTAGTGGTTACAAACCTAGATGAAACAAGGGCTGCGAGGTTAGTGGTCACTGGGTATCTTGTTAGATCCACTCTCTATAGTGGTTATCGTTGTTCCCGTAGTTATTGGCTATCCACTGTGGAGAGCAGAATCGGTTGGCCGTATTTACTAACCACTGTAGTGAGTAGATATCCGCTGAAAACAGTGAAGGTTTACTCTCCATAGTGGATACCCGCTGGAGAACGCATTCCATCACTCTCTATAGTGGTTGTTTGCTGCGAATGAACGCCTGCTTACTCCCTACAGTGGATAGCGACGTCGATAATCGCCACTTTACTCACTACAGTGGATACCGGATATCACGGCAGCCGTTTTACTCACTACAGTGGTTATGGGCCGGATACGCACGCGGTGAGCTGGCTACTCACCGCAGTGGTTAGTGTTATCAGTGGATTTTCTTCAGCAGACCCCAGAGTGTCCCGGCCTTCGTCGTGAGCTTACCTGTTTCCGGATCGTACATGCGCCATTCGCGACGCTGGTGGACAATGACACCGTCCTCACGTTCCAGTCGCTCCAGCACGCCGGGTTGCTTAAACCCTTTGGCACGCCAGTAGCCGCTTGTTTTTTCGATTTCCAGACCTGCCAGTGTAACCGCCATCAACCAACCTCCTTGCAGTCATCGAAAAGGTAGCTGGCGTTCTTCGCGTGAACGCCGTAGACATCACCTGATTTGTTGTAAACGAACTTATCTTCACCCACGCCAGACAGTTTGCCGTTACGTTTGGTGAGATAGGGGGAAGACAGGACGCGATCATCGCGAACAACATAAAACTGTTCGCCGCTGTCCACAACCATCGCGCCGTAGCTGGCTTTGACGACATTGCGGATCACGTCGTTTTTCACTTCGGCCACTGACATCTCACACTCATAGACGTGCGTGTCCGCGTAGACAGGGAGGGAGAGCAGCGCCAGAGCCAGGGCTATTTTCTTCATGCCACGACTCCTTTGATAACGCCGAATGCTGAGTCGAATACCAGCACTACGGCCAGCGCATTAACCATCGCGCCATTAACAGGCGCCAGCGCTTTACGGATTGCTCCGGTGAAGATGCAATCGAGCACAAAAGCTATCGAGACAATAAGTAATAAAGTGTCTAATACAGTTTTCATGATAGGTAGATACTAACTTATATATTTTTTGCTGTAAATATCACTCAAAAGTGCTGATGCCTAAGATACGCTCAAGATGAGCCGCGTCTTCATCGCTTACCGGCATCGTGTCGTCGACGTACCAGCAACTACCGTTGTGCCAACAAACACCGTCATCATCGACATACACAGAATCTGCATCAATGCCAGTGTACTCAACGAGATTGCGCTCAATTGCCGCTTGAATTTCTTCATCGTTCAGCCCATCGCACTTGACCATGAATAGCGGGTAAACGTCATAGTCGGTGCTGGCTGAAATGCGAACCAAAATCTTCATGTGTTTTCTCCTTGTTGGTAAGTGCTTATTTATATTAATGTGCGCCATGCGGCGCACAATCATTGTGTTCAGGCTGGTGGGAAGAACTTCTCCAGCGTCCGGTCGACAGCCTTATCAATGTGCATCAGATGCCAGACGACCATATCTTTGCTTCCCAGACCGCGGGTGTAGATCACGTCGAACTTACGCCAGGCGGCGTGAAACCAGTGCGGTGTATCATCAACCGGCAGATTCTCTCCAGCCTCCTTGAAGTACTTGAGCAGCATGGCCTGTTCAGCGGTGGGCGTCGGGCCAATCTCTTCCGCGTACATTCTGATGAAACGCTGCCAGTCGGCTTCATCTTCTGAAGGTTCCGGTGCGTTCATCTCTGCAATCGCCTCACGCAGCTGCGTCGCCCATTCTGGCTCCGGGAAGCCCTGGGCAATTTCGGTATCCACTACATCCAGCGCAGCGTTGGCCGCGTCATACAGTTTCTTCACGCTTTTTCTCCTGCATTAAAAGGAACACGGTCATTGCCGCTCTGAAAGGGTTAGGGTTCTGGATCAGATGTTGTGGCGTTGAGCTATCCACCTTTCTGTGGGCCGCCCTCCACTCGCCAGGCTGTCTGGCAGGGATTACGCCGATTCTGTGCCGATAAATAATGTCCCACGCATCTTCCGGATCGTTACACCAGTCGAAGGTTCCGGCTCCGTTCGGGCCGATGGCGACCACTGCTGTGTAATCGCCTTCCTGTGAGCCTTTCCAGCCATATTGTGAGATAAGCGGTCGATGGCCGGTGGCTTCCGCGACCAGGCAGTTAATCTCAAAGTCCGTCATCTCGCTGTAATTTTTCATTCCCGATCTCCTTCTCATCCGTTGCCGAACAACTATGTGGCGTTGTCACTTTGTACTTCTACGGATGGTAATTCCGTATTAGTAACCAATTTGTTTTCTTGTTGGTGATAATACGGAAATAAAAAAGGCGTCCAAGTGGACGCCGTATCTTTGAAAAGGCTGTTACTTCAACGCGATAAACGGAGTATTGGCCCCTTCAGTCATGTACTGAGGCAACTGACCATTCCATTTGTTGATGGCTTCCAGCTCCATGACGTTCGGGTTCTGACGTAATGCTTCACCGCGCAACTTGATGGCATCAGCTTCTGCTTGAGCACGCTTGCGGATAGCGTCGGCTTCACCTTCGGCTTGTTCACGCAGCATGTTCGCTTCTGCCTTGCGCTGCTCAACTTCCTGCTGGCGCTGGAGCGTTTTCTGGTTCGCGGTCACTTTGGCATTGATAGATTCGATGACAGTGTCCGGGTAGTCTGGTTTGCCCACCCATGACAGGCTAATAACCTCAATACCTACCGGTGACATTTCTGCCTGAATGTCTTTCAGCGCATTGTCGAGCAAAGACGCCTTGCCACCGTCGATGAACGTGTCGGTAGTCATGCGGCTGGCCAGACGGTTCAGTGAGTCCGCAATCTTCTGGCGCAGATCAGTGTCGGTAATGTCATCAACACCTTTGCGATAGGTCTGGAATACGGTAGTTACTTTGTCGCGATTAACCAGATATGCCACACCAATTTTGTGGCCGATGGCTGTACCGTCGCTCATCTGGAATGTGAACGGCTCATCGTAGGTTTTCATCTGTTTGAAAGTGGGGAAGGTGTACAGCTCGGTATTCAGACCAGTCCACTGACGGCCAACGCCGACAACTTCACCGATACCTTTGTCTTCACCCAATTTGTTTACCTTAATGCCAACGTATCCCGGTTCCACGCGATCGCAGCCGGTCAGACCCATTGTGCAAATAGCAGCCAAAGCCACCGCCAGTAAACCTTTCTTCATTACTTACTTCTCCTTAATTTTATTGAGTGAGTTGATATACCTGCGGCCAGCTTTTAACAAGGCAACCGGGAAGACTACAGCGATGGCAAGTCCGATAAATAAGGCCAGATCGCTTTTAGCTGAGATAAGCGATGGAACCAGTAAACCGTAGATAAAGCAGACTGATATCACCGCTGAAACAGCCATGAGATAACCCTTGATCATGTGTTTCCTTTTGTCGTTTTGGTGTAGAAATGATAAGTAAGTACTTATATATTTTCAAGTATAAAAAAGGCGTCCAACGGACGCCCTGTGATTACGCTTCTTCTGTTTCGGCTGGGGTCGACTCTTTCGCTCGACGCTCGTCTATCGCCTGGAGTGCTGCGATGATTTCCGGAAGTGGCTTCTCGCGGTACATCTCGACGATCTGCGATTTGGTGTATTTCTTATCGCCAATTTCCACACGCCCGCTGGCGTTCTTGGGCAGGTATCCTTCCTCCAGCATGTACTCAACCAGCGATTCGATGACGTCCAGCCCGCGAGTCGGGTCGAAGTAGAATTTCCATGAGCATTTGCCAAACGGAGGCGCGACTTTGTTTTTAATGCACTCGGCGCCAACGTCCTGTCCGATCTTCTCTTTGCCATCCTTCATGACGGATGCGCCCAGACGGATACGCACCGACGCGTAGAACTTCGGAGAGTCACCACCCGGAGACGTAGTCGGATCGCCAAACATCACGCCAATTTTGGTACGCACCTGGTTCAAGAAGATGATGCACGCGTTGTACTTACGCGCCCAGAGCGCCAGAGTAGGGAAGTTCGCACTCGTCGCGCGCGCCAGCGCCGTGTTGTCGTTCATGTTCAGCTGATCTTTGTCCTTCGCAGTGCCTTCTGCCATCTTGTCGAACTTCTCAGCCTTCGAGTTCGGAACCATCGACGCCAGAGAGTCGGCAACGATGCAGATAGGGGCTGTTTCCGGGATAAGCTCTTCGTCGCGCACCAGCTTGAGGATTGTGCCGATCAGCTCGACGGAGTCTTCGAAGGTATCCGGCTGTTTGTAGACCCACTGACCGTCGTCTTCGTCGGCGTTCAAGCCATTCGCCACCGCAAGACCAACGTCGAAACTGTTTTCGTGGTCAAGGAACACGGCCAGACCATCCTGTTTTTGTGCTGACACCATTGCAGCCGTCGCCAAAAAGGTTTTACCAGCGCTTGGTGGCCCGAAGACTTCAACGATACGCCCACACGGAAAACCACCGTCGTAACGTCCGGAAATGGCTTTGTTCAGTGGGGGAAAACCGGAGTCAATCCAGTGGGAGACTTTCTGGATCTCGTCATTGCTGCCGATTTTCTTTTTCAGCGCCAGTGCCAGTGCGGATTTGCCTTTTGCCATGATTAGGCTCCTTTTGATTCGTTGATTCGCTTCGAAGCAGCGGCTTCGTCAAACTTGATTGCGTCGTGGTTCAGGTGTTTGGCGACGCGAGCGATGATCTTCACGACCTGCTCGCTGACCAGCGCGAACTCACGCTCAGTAGCAGAAATGCCAGCAGCGCCCAGAATGTTCGGCAGCGCCACCACAGCGTGCTCGCCGTGGCAGAAGACAATCTCTTTAGCCAGCATGGTTGGCGTAGTTGCCCCGCCATTAATGATGGATTTCAGCATCAGCAGTACCTCTCAAATGGCAGAACAAACACTTCCAGATCTTCCAGAAACGACCGGAAGTTCAGCTCGTAACACATCTGTTCGAAGGCATTCATGTCGCGTGCGCCTTTAATCGACTCGATTTCGCTGGGTGGGAATTTTGTGTCGATAAGGTTCATCAGCATCATGTTGCGCTTAAAGGCTTCGAGCATCCGGCAGCCCGTCTTCTCGTTGAAGGCATTCTTTGCCAGTTTGTTGAATGCCGTCTTATAGCGACCTTTGTTGATGACAATGGAGCCGTCGTTAATGCCGCGTACCATTGCGGCCACGCTTCCCCATTCATGAAGCAGCTCTTTCGCGCCACCATCACCAATGCCACCGACGCCTTTGATGTTGTCCGAGTTATCGCCCTGCAACGCTTTCGCTTCCAGAAACGCGCGTGGCGTCGGCAGACCAGTCAGCTCTGCGAACTGTTCGAAGTTCACCTGTTTGTGCTTGGCATCTTCACGCAGGCTTACCCAGCTCACGTTCTCGCGAACCAGCTGGAGCCAGTCGCCATCACCTGTCAGCAGGTAGATATGGTCAACGGTCGGCTGCGGTGCCAGGCGAGAGACCAGCATTCCAGCCAGGTCGTCCGCTTCTGCATCCTTTGCAATGAGTTGGTTAACGCCCAGCGCGGTCATCATTTTCAAGATGTACGGCTTCTGGAGAGCAAAGCCTTCTTTCATCTTCTTCATATCCGGGTCGTCATCGCGATTCGCTTTGTACTCCGGGTAGAAGTCGCGACGTTTGTCGCTGAATCCATCCCACAAGATCATTGGGCGGGCATGGAGAATTGAGGCGTAACGACGAACGTTCTTCACGAAGCCAAAAGCCGCCTGAACTTCCATCTCGCCGTTGTGTAATTTGTCGGATTGCTGGTGGTAATAGCCCAGGCTGTTACCGTCCACAAAGAGATAATTCACCGGTACACTCCTTCCAAAAAGTAAGGCGTCCGTAGACGCCTTACTGGTCACGTTATGGGATTACAGAGCGTCCAGTTCAGCCAGCAGGTCGTCGAGACCTTCGTCAGCTGGTGCAGATGCAGCGGCAGCAGATGCTGAAGCACTTGCAGCTGCGGCGGCTTCCGGAGCTTTAACTTCTTCCGGTTTAGTTTCCGGTTTGAACTCAGCTTCAGCGGCACGCAGGATCTCTTCATCAACCAGGCTGGTGGACTCTGGAGCCGGAGTGTGTGCTGTAGCGACAGCAGCTGCACCTTCCGTATGACCAGTGATAGAGCCAAAGCCTGGCAGTTCAGCAGCAGCTGATTTTGCAGCGGAAGAAATGGCCGGAGAGGACATTGTTGCTGCCGGAGCCGCGATACCAATCAGACGACCCATAGTGCGAGCCGTAGACAGCAGACGGGTTTCGTCAGCCTGGTTCGCGTATGCGATCAGATCGTGTTGGGTAGTCCAGAGCTTCTCAGGAATGTCGCCTTTGTAGACTTTACGTTTCGGGGATACGTCGTACTTGGTGTCACGACCGGAACCGGTACGCTTAATCAGGAACGCATAGCCTTCTTCTTTGCTCAGTGGATTGCCGATATCATCCGCAATATCTTCGGACATCACTTTGCAGATATCGTCGAAGACCGTAGACGGTAGCTCAATCAGCTGGCATTTCTCTGCGTCCGCAAAGTCTTCACGCGCAGACAGAACACCGTTGACCAGATAACGCGGTGTAGCACGCATACTGTTAATGCGCTCTTCCATCGCTTTGTTGCCCTTAAAGCGAGCACGACCTTCCATAACCATCTCACACAGCTGGCAAGCGTGGCCGTGGGTGTGCTGTTCGCAGATGTAGGCGGTGGTTACATCTTTGCCTTCCTCATTCTGATGCTTAACGTAGTGCATACCGAAAGTCTGGAAGAACACGCCATTCGGGTCGTCCTTGTTCGGAAAAATGCGCAGATAGTTATTGCCGTCTTTCAGACGGGTCAAATCAACGTTATTGCCACGTTTAGAAGCAATATCGCCACGGGTCTTGTTAAGCAGATCAAGTAATGACTTAGACATGTATTTCTCCTTGTTGTGATTGTGGCCATTGGCGCTATGCGCGTTGGGCGTTCGTTTATTCGTGGCTCTTTCGAGCGAGAAGAATGATAGATCAGTACTTACTTATGATCTAGCATAAATTAACGGGGAGAGTGGAAACGTTCGGCGCCCAAACGCTCAATCTCCACGATAGCCATTTTGGACGCCTGGACAATCATGTCGCGGCGGTGGGAAAAGGCGACAACAGCGTGCTTGTACAGATCAGCAACGTGCCGGGCATCGTCGAGTTTCTGGCGCTTCGCGAGGTATTGCGGGTTGGTTCTAACCTTCGCCTCCAGTACGGACTCATTAAACTTAATGCCGTTCATACTCAGGTTCTTACGCTCATTGTCGTAGATTTTCGCCTCAATCGCATCGAGGGAGAGTTTTGCATCTGCGACTTCGCGTTCTGCCCGCGCCAGCTTAGAGCCGTACTCCATCAACAGGCGCGGTTGCTGACGCCAGACTTCCTCAAGATTGTCGCGGTCGAACTCCAGATCGGACATGATTTTTTCGTAGATATCTGCACTCATTTTGATAGGTTCCAGCTTATTTCTATATATCAATTTTATCATAATGGAAACAGGCGGTGGAGATTATGACACGATGAAATGGAGGTTATGAGATAGGTAAGCCAGTGAAAAATCAGGTGGTTCTGGTACTCTATGCCCCGTTAAAAGCTGGCCGTAGACAGCGTACGACAATGTGGTGGGGACACGGACGGAGGGATTTCACTTGCCGTTGACAGTTGTCAACACCGAACATATAATATGCCGGAGATAAATTGTATCTGAAGAAACATACTAATAAGCACATTCAAGCGGCCATTGAATATGCTGTAACTCAGGGCTGGGTTTGGGTTCCACCAGGCGATTCTGCACACTGTTTTTGCAAATTGCGCTGCGGCAGTCCAGAAGGTGAGCACCGAGATCACCAGATGAGCGTATGGTCGACACCGAGAAGTGCTGAAAACCATGCCAAGCAAATCATTCGTATGGTAGATCGCTGCGATTGATTTTGCCCGGTAAGGAGTTGCGACAACAACTCCTTACCGAATCAATAAGAGAATACTCTGAATACTAAACGAAGAGGTACTATGGCGCTTTATAACTTCACTCTGACACTCTCAGGCGTAACGTATGAGACCGAAGGACTGGAAGACGCGCTGTACGAAAGCGGCTGTGACGATGCGCTGATTTGCGCATATGGAAACTCCGTCTATGTTGAGTTCGACCGCGAAGCTGAATCGCTGGATGCCGCTATTGCATCAGCGGTCGACAATATCGAATCAGCCGGAATCGGCGCTATTGTTGAATCTGTCGACTCTGCCCTTGTAGGCTTGAGCGACATTGCAGAAATAACAGAAATGTCTCGCCAGGCGATTGCGATGCTGAAAGATGGCACTCGTGGTAGCGGAGACTTCCCTTGCCCTATCCAACGAATCAAAGGCCAATCTCCACTTTGGGATTGGGCTGATGTAGCCGAATGGCTACTAAAGAACGGTCGATTAAAAGAAGACAGCAACTTGGTAAATAACGCTCGTGTGCTGAGTAAATGGAACCTTGCCTTACGTGCAAGCGCTTCAAAAGATTTTCAAGAAGTTGAGTCGATCGCGGTAGCTCTTATCGCACGTCGACGTCATCACGCCGAATGCGCATGAAAAAAACCCGCCAATCGGCGGGTTTTTGCTTTATGCGACTTTCTTACCAAAAATGTTGGATAGCGTGACTCTGGTCTGGCGTTTCAGCCTGTACTGTCTCACATCGCCAATCTTGTTCACTTCCATAAACTCTTTGGCCACCTTCAGCACCAGCCGATTGCGGAACACTTTGAACGCCTCCAACTGTTCCTCTGGATTATCCGATTCGTAGATCTCCAGCAGATACTGGCACGCCTTCGGATCTTGCGTTTTAAGCGCCAGCGCTCTGGCACATTTACGCAGACGACTGACTTTATCGGCACCATCCAGCCCGGCGAACGCCAGCGCCAGATCTAACGTGACCGGGCAGTCGATGATTTCCCAGAACTGCGACCGCATGGTGGCCGCAACAGCTTTATCCTGAAAATCCGCTGGGATAGCCGCCAGCGCTTGTGCAATCTTCTGTGCCTCGTTCATGGTGTTCTCTTTATTCATTTGCTAATAGTCTCCGCTACCTCTGCCAGAATTGCTTCCAGCTTTTCGCCTTCTTCTGGGCGAAAGTACAAAATGTTCGGGTTAAATCCGTAGAAAACGGTCACATCCAGCTCCGGCAGATACTCTTTGCGTCCAACCAGGTCGGATGGTTTGCTCTTGTTGTTGAAGAGCGACGTCGCCCGGCTGCCACACGTCAGCACATAGGTCGGACGCACCAGATTGATCTCTTCACGCATAAAGTCGGTGAACTGGCCGATCTCGTCTTTGGTGTAGTCCTTCTCTTTGTCCTTCACCTTTTTGCACACGCCGGTGACGTAGAGATCGCCCATGCGCAGATCGCCTGCAGTAAGCAACTTCGCCTTAAAGTCGTCGTAGCCGTTCTCCATGAAGTAACCGGTACGCCCATCATTGCCGTTCGCGTTGTCCAGAATGACCATGATTTTCGGCTTAATGCCAATGCTTGGGCGGATCAGGTCGTCTCCCAGACCCATTTCGGCCGCCATGCGAGTCATCAGTACATTCACTTCAGCAGAGCGCTTAGGGTTCATCTCGAACGGTCGAGAGGCTTTTACAGCGTCGATCACCAGATTGCCCATCAACTCTGCCTGGTCGCGCAGTCGTTCCGGATCTGTCGCTGGCAGACTGCCAGGCTCAATCGATGCGAACGCACCTACTTTTTGCAGTGACTCGCGTACCCGGCTGTTACACGCACGCTTCTCGACCGCTTCCTCAAATTGCTCAAGTGACTCGAATTTGCCGCCAACTTTCTCACGCGCTCTCATGATGGCCTGGCAACCATTCTCAGAGCAGCCTTTCACAGCAGAGAATGGCGCATACAGTACCTGGCTGCCGTCTTCCAGCGTGCGGATCTCAATTCGGTTAGATGACACGTTAACGTCTGGTGGCAATACGCGAATGCCATAGGTCAGCGCATCCTTAACCAGCCCCTGGTGCTTATCCTCGCCCAGAATGGTGAGCGCAGCAGCGAAGAACTCAGCAGGGTAATGTGTCTTTAACCACATAGACTGATAGCTGATCAGCGAGTAGGCAACGGAGTGTGATTTGTTGAACTGATACGCACCGTTCTTCTCGAAGGCATCCCAGATCTCCTTAGCTTTCGTCTCAGACAAGCCGGGTTGTGACCCTGTAACGCGTACAGCAGCCATAGGCAATTTCACACCTGCCTCCAGCGCTTCTTCGACCGTCCGCAGTGCGCCGTCCTCACATTTGAAGTGTTCCGCGCGGTGAATGCGCTGCGTTGTGCCGTCTTCCATCTCAACGTCGATCCAACCAGCTTGAGCCTGAACGACGAACTTCTCGCCCATGCTCTTCATCTTTTCCATATCCTTTTTACCGATCGCTTTACGCACACCATCTGCTTCGGCCATCGTGAAGCCGGCCAGCAATCGTGTCGCGTTCATCGTCTGTTCCTGATACAGAATCACGCCGTTGGTTTCCGCGGTAAGTTCGTCCAGTACCGGGTGCAGCGACTGTGGAGCCATGAAGCCTTTGGCCACGGAGACATAGTCGTCCAACATGCCGGATTGAATCGGGCCAGGTCGGAAGAGTGCGGTCGTGGCGACAACGGTTTTGAAGCTCATTGGCTCAATGCCACCGCCCAGATCTTTAAGCAGCTTGCGCATGGGGCCGGACTCCAGCTGGAATACGCCCTGCGTGTACCCTGCAGCGAACCCATCCAGAACCTTGCGATCGTCCAGTGGGATAGCATCGAGATTGATGTCTTCCCCGGTACTCTCTTTGATGTAGCGTTTCGCGCTATCCAGCAGATCCAGTGTGGCCAGACCGAGAACGTCCAGCTTAATCAGCCCCATCGCCTCGCAGTAACGTTTATCGAACGCAATACAGCGAGCATTGCCACGCAGCTCGACGGGCGTGCGCTCTACCAGTGGAACGCCAGCGACGATCATCCCCGCAGCGTGACGACCAAAACCACGCATCAGGCTTTGCAGCTTACACGCCGCTTTGAACGCTTCCGGGTTTTTCGTGGCGTATTTGTCCAGGCTGGCCAGTTGCTCGCGCAGCTCTTCCAGAGACAGGCTATCGTCTTCCAGATTCTTGAACTCTTTGGATACCGCCATATCCGCAGCGTCGACACCGTAAATACGCGCAGTGTCACGCAGCGCAGAAGCGGCGCCCAGATAGGTGAAGTTCGGAATACCGGCAACGTAATCTTCGCCATAGCGTTCATTCAGATACTCGATCACCTCATGACGACGTGCCTGGCTGAAGTCCAGATCCGCATCCGGTAAGTCGAGACGTTCAGGGTTGATGAAACGCTCAAACAGAAGACCGTGACGGATAGGATCGACGTTGGTTATGCCTATACACCACGCCACCAGAGAACCGGCAGAGGAACCACGACCTGGCCCGACAGGAATGCCAGTTTCACGGCTGTGATTCATCAGGTCGCGCACCATCAGGAAGTAACCACAGAAGCCCAGGCGGGTCAGTGTGTCCATTTCGTACTTCAGGCGATCAACATACACACGGTGCTCAGAAGCCGGTGGTGTGTAGCCAAACTCTTTGGTAGTAAGACGCTTACGCAGCCCCGCGACAGCCAGCTTCATCAGCGTTGCAGGCTCGTCGTCTGCCATCTTGGGCAGTGCTGGTGGCAATTCATGCCAGCGCCATGTGCAGGCTTCAATAATGGTGTCCTGCGTTGTTGAGGCCATTGCAGCTGTTACCGGCACATCCATTCGAACGGAGAAGGCTTTCAGCGCTTCAAGGAGATGGCGGCGACCATTAACGGCGTTATCTCGCTGGTGGGGAATACGCAGACGATGCGGCTGGTCGATTTTGATGTTGTTCGTAACCATGTGCGCAATGTCTTTAATGTCAGCGTCGTCGACCGCTTCGTAATAAGCGGGGTAGAACGCCACTGGCTCTATTTTCAGTGCGCTCGCCACTTTCATCGCCCGGACGTTAATCTGGTCGTAGAATGGGGTAGGGTGCGGATAAACCACGCTGTAGAAGTTATCGCGTCCTCCAGCTGTGACCAGCGTCCCGATAATCTTTGCGAAGTCCTGGCGCTGGAATACACTGCCAATGTCAGACGTCAGCAGGATGATGTTGCCTTTGGCATATGCGGCCGCCAGCTGGTCAAGCGCCAGACGCGGGACAAAGTAGAATTGCTCGCGCTTGTTGGCTAAGGTCATCAGTTCGCACACGTCGCGATAACCTTGCTCATTCTTTATCAGTGCCGTGAAGCAGTAGCTGCGATCACGTACCAATGATTCCATACATCCCCCTGACTCTTTCGCAAGGCGGGCGCGGTGCTCGTATGTCGGATCGTCGACAACATTCAGCTTAACACCACAAATAACCGCCATGTCGTCGCCAGCGGCACGCTGCAGGGGGATCACACTGGCAATGTTCATGCTGTCAGCGGAAATGACAGCGGTGTAGCCAGCGTCTCTCGCGATTTTCACCGCGTTTTCTGCTTTTAGAGCCGACTCTCCCAGGGAGAAGTCAGTTCTGACCATCAGAGCCTTCATGTGTTTTTACCTTTCTGGTTTTCTTGATTTTGTCATTGGGGAAGCCAACGAACTTCCCATACATCGAAATCGCAACCTCTTTGGCTGACTGGTGGCACTCGGGCCTATCCGGACACGCCAGACAAGCCCGGCCAGTTTCAGACGCTGCGATAAGAGAGCCGAAACATCCTTTACGCACGATTAACCGAAGATCTTCTGAACCACTTCACGCGCTGCCTGTGCAGACGTGGATGGAAGTTTATTGATAAACGACTTTTCGATGCCGGCAGAGAAATCACCGCGCATCATTCCGATTTTTGCGGACAGCAGCAGCTCGCGAGGGCCGATTGGCTGGCTGATCAGATGCTGTTCATAACCTTCACGGACAAGATTCGCGAATTTCACCATCTTCTCGGCGTATTCGCGGATGACGCCAGCCTCAGCCAGCATGTTGACTTCAGCCTTAGTGCTCATGTACTTCACGTTCGAAACAATGCCGAAGCGCGAGAAGTTCGCCGCGTTCTGGATGTTCGTTCCTTGATAGAGACCCGTTTCGTCGCCAGAGCCGTTAGTGTTGCCAGTGCCAATGAAGGCAAAGCGTTTATGCGGAGTGATACGGCGCCAGTCCGGAGTTGCCTCTTTGATGATCAGCGGTTCTCCTTCAAGAACTGGCTGGTACACACCCAGAATCTGCGGGAACGCGAAGTCATATTCATCAGCGAGGTACACCCAGCCATTTTTCATCGCCAGCGCCAGCAAACCAGGCTCGAAGTAGGTGGAGCCATCGCGAGCGAGGATCTGGCCTGTAACGTGTGCTTCTTCCATAGACGCCGTATGCTGGGCGCGGATCAGTGGTCGATTCAGCAGGGCGCATAGCTGCGTAGGAAGAGAAGATTTACCGGTTCCTGCATGACCCCAGAGATAGCCTGGGATTCCGATTTCCAGCATCATGAAGATGTCTTTAATCAGGTCGAAGTCGCCATACACATAGTTCTTCTTCGCTTCCGGTACGAACTCCGGATATGGCGTGTTGACGTTGACTGTCACCTGTAGTGGTTTTCCGCGTGGCGTTCCCAGCTCTTTGATCGTTACGCCAAGCAGCTCGTGCGCGGCCACCAGTTCGGTCTTGTATTCGACCGTTCCTGCGTAGCCCGGATGTGCGCTAATGTCCGCCACTTTTCCTTCACCTGAATGCTTTTCGGCACGCTTCTCATTGAGTTTGGCCAGTGCCGTGCGAGAGATCGTTGGTTCATCCGGAAACGCAGTAGTGTACATTTTCACCACCTCGTCCACGTCCAGACCTTTCGCGGACTCAGGAATGTTCTCGCAGCGGCCCATAGAGATATGGGATTTCAGGTAATGAAAGGATTTGCCACACCACTTGCAGACGATGGCTTCTGGCAAATGTTCTTCTTGCTGTAGTGCAGTAGCGGTCATGTGTTTTTCCTTACTGTTTGTCGTTCGTGGGGTATATCTTATATAAATATATTAGGCTGTATAGTAAGTGATTACTTATTTTTACGGGTAAACCAATTACCCAAGAATGATACGAGATAGCTCTGTGACGACTGACGGCCCTAACTCTTCTACGCTGTTTACCAGTGCGTAATTTTTGTAGTAACGCCGTGGTGCGTCGGTCAGAACGCCGATAGCCATCAAATCGATGTCACTCAACGTCTCAATTTCTTTGGTGACGGTTCGCAAATGCTGATGGAACCCATCGCCTGCAGCACATGGCGCCCCGTCGCTCATAACCAGCATGATCTTCTTGTCCTCCATTCGCCCTGCAAACAGAGTCGCCAGCTGCGCGACGCTCTCACCATCGACGTTATTGAGCAGGGGGAACGTCTCACACACGCAGCCCATGCGGGCGCGGATCTCTGGAGAGTTGGCTTTCTCATTCCAGTTTTTGATAATGGGCAGCATTAGCGCCTCGAAACGAGTAAACCCGCGCTTCGACATGGTTTCATAATCTGGGCTACCAAACGTGGTAAAGCCGGTGATGATGTTAGGCACATTGATACGATCCAGAGCATCCGCAATGGTGTAGGCGCTGGCGAGTGCCAGTTGAATCTTCCTGCCGCCCATTGAGCCGGACAAGTCGATCACCTGCTGGACGCACGCGTTCACCGCTCTGTGGTCTTCTTTCTTGCGGAACACGCGGTCGTCGTTCATTGCCAGACGATACAGGTTCGCGCCATGTATCCGTCCACGTCTCTGGCCTGGGATAAACTGGACTCGATTGCGGCTGGCGATAGCTCGCTCCAGGTCTTTGGCCAGAGTCGAAGAAACGCCTGCTGACAGATGTTTTTCGATTTTCAGTTCAAAGAGCCTTCTGCCTTCCGGAACCATGCGGTAGCGATCGACCGGTGAGTGCATTGGGATTGCGCCAAACGTCTTTCTGGTGCGCTTTACATGCTCTTCAGCCTCATCAATCAACCCGATAAAGTCGTATGAACGATCGTATGGGCGATACTCAGAAAGTGAGGTGCTCATAAGCTCTTTGCTGATGGTGGCCGACAGTGCGTCTTCGGTCATTTCGCCTGTTCCGTCTTCCATCTCGTCGAGCGCCTTGAGTGCGTCCTCCAGAGTCATTTCATCCGGAGCAGGAACAAAGCCTGACTCACTGTCTTCAGGCGCTTCCGCGGCATCCTCATTTTCTTTACCTTCGCCGTCTGTGTGATCGGCGGCGTCATCTTCCTCTTCGCCTTCTCCTTCCGACTCCCCGTGACTGGCATCGGAGTCTTCGCCGTCATCACCATCACCATCGCCAGCGGCGCCAGAGCCATAACCATCGGAGTCATCGGCGTCTTCGCGAATGCCATCACCAGGCGTTGGAGAGCCAGTGTCATCACTACCACCTTCGTCATCAGAATCACCTGATTCCATGCCGGCATCATCGGATTCTGGGGTGTCTCCTGATTCTTCTTCGCCTGCTTCTGTATATTTACTTTCTGTATCACTAATTTCTTTATCCTTTGTAGGTAAGTCCTTATCTACTGATTCAGGCAAATCAGAATCCCCAGACTCTTCCTCTTCTGAGGCATCATCTTCTTGCTCTTCCTTGTCGTCGTCTTCGCCTTTGGTACGCTTTGGTGCTGATTCACTATGAGTCGGTTCGTCACCGGCTTCTGGGGTTTCCTCTGACTCGTCCTCACTCTTCGACGGCTTCCTAGCAGACGATTTAAGCTCTGGTAATTTGCCCTCTGGCTTGTCTTTCATATCCTGCATGATTTGGGCGATAGCAGCTGCGACCTTCACGCAGTCTTCTGTGTTCGACATATTGCGAACGGCCACGTCGATGCCATGCTCTTTGAGCAAGGCTACAGGCTTATCGATGAGGTGCCAGTGTTCTTCCATAAAGTCGATGAAAGGGCTTTGGCCATCCCAGGCGCGAACGACCGGGCAAAGGAAGAATTTCAGGAACAATTCACGCTGGTTGCCGTGGCAGATTGAAACCGCCTCTGACACTTTGCCCTTGAAGTATTTGTCGATCACCAGGTTCTGTGTGGCCAGCAAATTGCGACGGGTTCCGTTGAATACCTGCCCCATTCTGCGTTCAATAAAAACGTCTTCCAGCGCGTTCCAAAGCCCGGTAGACGGAGCCTTTCCTCTCTCTCGCATCTTCATTGCGACTTTCGGATCAGTAAAGAGGATATGGGCTATCTCATGGTCGAGAAAACCACGTACTGCGTTCATGAGGGTTGGTGACGCGTCGTCCGGTATAGATGGGATGTTTACCAGCACTGGTTCGCCGCGCCGGTTGTAGCGGACATATGCTTCATTGCCTCGCTCTGCAACAGGTATCTGTTTGCCTGATAGCATCGCTACAACTCGTTTTACGCAGTCGCGAAAGTCCTGTACCTCTTTCAGCACAGATCTGGTCATGGCTTTGGACATGAGAATTTCCTTGTTATTAAAACAATTTGTTTTCTGATGTGCGTAATTTATCACTGTACGAACAGGCAACTCAGCTGTTCGTACAGGCATCTATAGGCAGGAATATGTGTTAATTGGTTCTTACGGCCAGAGAGCCGCAACCAGTATTGATGAGAGTGAAATGCTTATTTTTGAGTTCAAAAGCGAAAACGGTCGTGTCATTCATGTCCACGGGAAGCTCTTCAGATTCTAGTTCTGTCAGGATCGTCGCGACGCCATCCAGTCCAATCGCATATGCGTGTCCAACCTCAAGGGCGGTCAATTTAGAAGTTATATTTTTCATTTCATATCATCCAACTGAACACATTTGAAAGTTCGGCAATACTACTACCTATTGTATCAATATGGAATGCACCTATATCAGATACGTCTTACTTTTTTCTGTAAGAGAATAGTGACAAATTGCTTAAAAACCATAGTATAATGGCGGTATGCCGGGGTTTTGTGCCTATCGAAATTAAATAGATAAGTCTTTACAACCCTGGCCTTTGCTGTAATATCAGTAAGCACTTACCAGAGATAAACAAAACACGCAAGGTTCACTACATGGCTACCAACGAAACAGAGATCAAACAAGGTCGCTACGCAGCTTACATTGACTCGTTAATCACAATCTCGCCTAAAAGTCAGGCTACCATTGCCAAAGAGGTTGGGTACAAGAACGCCAACAACCTCTCCCTCATCAAAAGCGGCAAAATCCCACTTCCAGTCGATAAGGTTCGAGCTTTAGCCGAAGCACTGGAGGCAGATCCGGTTCGACTGATGCTGATGGTTCTGGAAGAACGTCATCCTGAGCTGCTTGAGTTTTTTCGCGAAGAGGGCACTGCACCTCTCTCCGCTGATGAAAAACTCGTTCTAGAAGCGTTCCGTAACCGTTTTGACGGTCAACAGGGTGCGTCAGAAAAGGTGGTAGAGGCCATCAAGTCACTGTGAGAAATTTACACGAATAAGCTCCGTGGCTAGACGATCTCCCTTGAATTTGTGGTCTATCTCGTCTAAGTCTGTTTGATTAACGATAGATGCGATGTACGTTGAGAAGTTATTCAAGGCGTCTCGCATCTCATCCATATAATCGTGGCGATCATAGACGCGATCTATCCCTTCAAGACTGTGGTTCATAATCTTACGGGCCACCTCCTGATTAATCCCCAGAGCAGGGAAATAACTACGCGCTGTACGTCTCAGATCGCGTGGGGTGAATGACTCAACCTCCATCAACTCAGGTCGTTCCAGTATCCTTCTCAGTGCCTGGGCAATGGCCACCTTAGACATTGGCGTATCCACGCCCTTCTTCTTATTCGAAGGAACGAGCCACTGGCTGTCTTTCCCGTACTCGAACAACTCTTCCACGCATTGACGCATCAATGGGCTTAACGGCAGCGCGTGCTGTCTGGCCGATTTGTTTCGCGTACCTTGATTCCATACATCACGTTGAAGGTTGAACTCATCCTTTCTGGCCCGGAGCACTTCATCGGGTCGTCTGGCAGCGACAAGACAGAGCCTGGCCGCCCACTTTGTGCCTTCGCACACATTGAAGTAATCCCAGACGTTCCAGAATACCCAGACCTCGGCGTCCGTCAGCTTACGTTCGCGCGGCACTGGCTTTGCGCCACCGGCAACTCTATTGAGCGACATATCATTCAACGGTGATGTATCAATCAGCCCCTGAAAGGCGCACCAGCTCAGGAACTGTTTCATCAGGGAGAACACGCGTCTGCCCTGGACGATCTTGCCTTCCAGTATCAGTGGGTTCACCAGCTGGTTGACCAAGACCCTACTTATATCACTTACCTTTACATCAGAGATATGCGGCATTACATGTATCAAAACACAATGAACGGCTATTTCAGGTCGACGCCTCGTTATCAGTAAAGATAAGCGAGTGAATAACATGAAGGCGGAAGAAAACGACATGTCTCCGTCGAATTTGGCGGTCGACACTGCCGACAAACCGGAAGCGCGTTCGAGGTACTCGATGGCTTCCCGAGAGGTGTTTTCTGCTGCGCGTGCTTTATCAAAGGTGTTTTTCATCGTCCACTCACTGAGTGAAGCCCTTTTTACTGTATGTATAAACAGTATATTAGGCATAAGTTTTTGTATGATCAACCATAAAATAGCCTGTTTTGTACAATGATTCCATACTTAATAGGTATGGAATCATTGAGAGTCGATTTTTTTAAATCTGAGAAACAAGCAAGATGATTTTAGCGGTTGTGAAAATCTTCAGCACAGGCTGAAAAGTGGGAGATTAACTGTGTGTTGGCGGCGCTCATGAGATCGTGTGCTGGGGTAACAAGTGCAAGAATGGAGTATCTGTCCGGATTCCACAAATGCTGTGCATAAACTAAATAAGTATTACTCTTCTTCTGCCGATCTGGAGTGCGAGGTGGCCAGGGTTGTTCGTCGGGTAGCTTGATGTGGATGCGAGCGAGTTGAGCGTCTACGGCATAAGGTGGAAAAGTGAAGACGGCGTCATTGCCGAAGATATCCGTTGTGGCGTTGTGCTCCTTGCAGTAAATAAATTCGTCTATGAGCTGCTGTTCCAATCCAGGGAACTTATTGAAAGTGGGGTCTAAAAATTCGGCGCGTGTATCGGGGTTGATCTCGACAATCAGAGCCATTTGGTCGAAGCCTCTGTGCCACTGGCTGCCAGAACAGCAAGAGCCGCATGGCTAATTTCTGATTCGCGAAGAGGGCTAACTGTCAGGATCTGATTAACCAGATTATCGAGATTTTTGGCCCCGTGACGCATCTCAGCGACAGCCCTGCATAGCTTGTATTCAGTGGAGTTTTTGTCGTAAGACCGGATGATCGACATCTCTGGTAATGCCTGGAATAAGAACTCGGCAATTGCCAGGGAGCCAATTACATCAGCACGCAAGCCTTCTGCGGCAAACTTTGCCTGCTCAAAATCATGTTCTGCTAGCGCATCCAGTCTGGCGTAAATTTCACGGCCATCAGCGGTGACTTCCTGGATTTTACCCACACTTTCGCGCAGTTCTGCGAGGGATGGTGCGCTCGCCCCTGAAGTAATAGCGCTGCGTTCATGGGTGTGGTCTTTGGCATAAGATCCGTGTGACAGGCTGCTTAGTGCCAGTGCCACAACCATTGCGATTTTGGTGATTGAGTCTTTCATGATTTATCTGCCTGCTTTTTGCTGGCTCGTAACTAAGTGTACGCGTTCCCTGAAACTGCGACAAACAGAAACGGCCCCAAAAGGAGCCGTATTGTATTACAGGGTGCTCGCAAAAGCAGCAAATTCCGTATAACCCCCGATAGGTTCGCCATTTACGAACACCTGCGGTATGGTTTCCACCGGCTTGCCAACCAGGTCGCTCAACTTCTCTTTGTCGATCCCGGCAGACACAATATCGATGTATTCATAATCGCCAAAGCCGTGGCCGTGGAGCTGCTTCGCCAGCTCGACCGCACGTTTGCAGTATGAGCAATTATCCCGTCCGTAGATAACGACCTTCATCACTTCACCTCGTGCAGCTGCTGCTTGAGAAGATAGCCTTCCAGGGGCCAGATTTTGGCAATCGCGTTCTGGCGTGCAATTTTACGTCCGATCTCCGGATCAAAGTTCTCCGGGCTGGCGCACGCAGACTCGCCGGTTACGGTGTAGCCGTTCTCCAGCACAAGAACGCAGAAGGTCAGCAGTTCGAGTGATTGCGGGGCCGGTTCAGGCTCTTCCTGCTTCAGCCACAACGGTGAGCTGCGATATCCGTCCGCGCCGGTAAAGTAAAACTCGCCTGAGATAACAGCTTCAATGCGTTCCGGGGTAACACGCGCGGCCGTTTTGCCTTTGGCCACAATCTCGTTTTCGATATCCATATCGGTCATTTTGGTTTCCTTACGTTAAAAACGAGCGATCCGAGCACGAAGAATCAGGTCATACGCCTTCATCGTGTCCAGCTGCTTAATGAGGATGATGCGGTCGACATACAGCAGGCGAGCAAACTCGTCGCCGGCAATGTACGCCTCCAGTTCTTTGATGCGGCCACACAGTTCTTCGTGTTCATCCATGACACGTTTCTGGTGTGGCAGGTACTCTTTGGTCATTGGCTTTCCCTTACTGATAGGCTTCCAGTGCGACTTTGCATAGCTCAGAACGCACGCAGTCTTCGGTCGCAAACTCAATAAGGCCAACATGGGAGGAAGGTTTAAAACGCTCCAGTGCATCTTCCAGACCAGACTTAACATTGCCTGGCAGGTCGCATTGCGTCACATCTCCGTTCACAATGACGGTTACGTTCTCGCCCATACGGGTCAGAAACATTTTCATTTGTGACGCTGTAACGTTTTGCGCCTCATCGAGAATGACTACAGCATTCTCGAACGTGCGCCCACGCATGTAAGCGAAGGGGGCAATCTCTACTTTGGCCACCTCTGGCTTTAAGCAATATTCAAGGAACGAGCCACCCAAACGCTTCTGTAGCACGTCATAGACGGGCCGGAAGAACGGAGCGAACTTCTCGCTCATGTCGCCCGGAAGGAAGCCCAGATCTTCTTCTGCTTGCAATACCGGACGCGTCACGATGATCTTCCCGACTTCCTTATCCAGCAGACGCTGCGCTGCGACGGCAGCAGCCAGGTAGGTCTTGCCGCAACCGGCTTCACCAGTGGCGAACGTCAGAGGTTTGGTATCGAGAGAGATAAGATAGTGGGCCTGGGCCTCGTTACGCGCTTCGATGGGAGAGTTGTCGCGTTTAGGTTTTGGTGGCAGAGCAGGGGCGGCGGCCAGCTCGTCAACGATGATTGTGTCAATTTCGTAGCCGTGGATGCGTGGTTTTGACTTCAGAGCCTGACGAGCTGCGCGACGCGCCTGTTTACGTTTGTTTCCCATATTGAGTCCTTTCAAGTGAGTAACTGAAAGAACTATACCGACAAATAATAGGTAAGTCATTACCTATTTTGCGTGTGTTATCCCTCTACCATGTAGAGGGGTATCTTCATGACTCACGGCAGTTTTGCTCTAATTTCGAGTAATTTTTGTGCCGCGACACTGATGTCATACGCCAGATCTTGGGTTTCGTTAATTATATCGTAATGGCGTTCAACCTCATCAGGGCGGAACTGTCTGATTTTGGGTATGTCTATATAGTCATAATACCCGCCATACCCTCCAGCGCAATGCTGTCTGAACAGCGCCCAAAAGTTGTTAACTTTGCCGATCAACGCTATACGAAGTCCTTCTAAAACAACATCATTGAAGCTGTAAAAGGGATTGTTTGCAATATCATCAAAAGCGTAGAGAGGGTCGGTAATGTTGGTACTTACTTTTACTCGGAACTGCTCGTTCTTCAGTATTTGGAGGTAGTTGTAATTAAAAATATCAGTAATAGAATTTAGAACACCGATGTCTCTTTCTGAGTAATTGTTTTGGCTCACCTGGTGCGTCATCTGGAGCAGTAGAGCTTGCTGAGTTTCGGCCTGCTGTTTCCAAAGTTTCAATTGTGGAGTGGAATAGACAACGTAGTCAGAGTCGATGAGTGCGGCATGTGAACGACACATCCATATACCGTTATCAATCGAGCTTCTCTGTTCTTGGGTCAAACTAGAGTCATATCTCGGGCCGCCTTTTGCAGCTGCCGTAATATGGGCCGCAATCCCATTATTAATCCTGCCGTTTGGATTGCTGCTATCCGGGCCAACTGTTACCTGGTTGCAGCCAAGAAAAGAGCATTTCCAGCCTACGCGTTCGGCCAGTGTTCGCTTCACCGATTGGGGAAAATCATCTCTGTTACTCACGTTTAACCTCGCTGTGTTTAAAAAATCATATGGTTGTTTGTTAGTGGCGTTTGTCTTCTTCCAGACGCGCCGTTTTTAAGTGTTTGTCGGTAAAGGTAAGTAACGTTACGCCCTCATCTTTATTCATGAAACCGGCACCGTTTATCATCATGATCAGGCGCTCTTTGCCGCGGAATACCTCATAATACTTTCCCGCTGCACATGACATTGTCTTGGCGCATTCCAGTCCATTCAAGGCTGTCTCATCAAATACCTGGTCTTTAGTGGCAACCGGCTTACCGTATTCTTTAGTAAGCATTTCGTCGAGCTGCATGAAGGTATATTTGCCGACGTTAGTAGTCATGCTCGACTCAACTTTGCCGTCAATTAATCCACCAGTGGTATGCGGTTCCTTGCCTTCAGCCGCGGTTTTATCGAACAGAGCGAAGGCTTCGATGTTTGGGGTTCGTTTTTCAAAGTGGGTTTTGTACTGGCTCTCAAGAGCGTTTTTGTCTTGGCCTATCAGCGTGATTTTATCTACTTCAGACTCGTTACATCCCGTCAGAGCGAGCGCGATCACCAGAGATGCGAGAATATTGAGGTTGCGCTTTTTCATTGGCTTATCTCCATGTTTTGCTGCCACATCCTATCACCCACATGCAGGCAGTCTAATGCTGCCGTTGCTAAATGAAGGCCCAAAGGTGGTAAAACCATACGTGGAAATATTCTGGAGTCAACCCAGCAAAAAAGGGGCCGAAGCCCCTTTGATTTTTGCGCTAAAAAGTGTTGGTACAATGCTAGGAATCAATGGTTAAGAACGTCTGCCGTGTCTATCACAGCGCTGAACGGTCTGGCGACATTTGCGGAGTCTTTCCGTTCGGACGGTGGTGGCGAACTCCAAACCGTTCAGCGCTGTGTTGGCGATGGTGGGTGGACTCGAACCACCGACCAGTTGATTAACAGTCAACCGCTCTACCACTGAGCTACACCATCATTTTTCGCGGCGGTACTTGTTCATGGACAACCAGGCAACCAAGAACTTTCCCGCAACTTGCACTTTACGTTAGTGCCAGACGAGGCTTGTGGCTCGCTCACATAGAGCGAAGATCTGGAATCCTTCTCGGCGGTTGATGGCCGCCAGACTCTTCGATCTTATTGGATGTATGGAATCATCCATGTTGTGAAACCAGGGGCTACATAGGCAACAATGATTTCACCAGAGGGTTAAAGAATCCTGCTTTCACAACGTTGAGGCCACTGAACCGATTTATGTTCGACCCAACATATCGATCAGTCACTACAGCTCTGTGGAATCACCTGTATGATTAAAAGAAAAACAGTGACCTCAACGTTGTGCGCTGGCTAACCAAGCCAGCCGGGTTACGTCGCCGCTTTTAACCCAAGATTAAACGACATAAGTAATGGAAATGACGTAACAGGATGGACGGTCAGCTGGCTGAAACCGGGATGATGGAATGGAATGAGGAAAACCAACCGCCCATCCTGTTACTTCATCGAATAGGGCATGGGTGGTGCAACATGCCCTATCCTGCGTTCTGCAATCACACTCGCTCAGTGTGTCCCATTTCGGTGACGAGGCTGGAAACTGACCTCGCTGGTGTTTGGCTTCTTAGGCTACTGCCAGGTACGTATCTTCGTTTGCAGTTATATTTAACGTTCAAACAGTCGCGTCTCAACGAAAACAAGTGAATCTTATACATATTAGATAAGTAAGTAAATACTTATTTTTCTGTGACTCGTTCAGTTGCTATCTTTTTGATCAAACTCACCTTCTGTTCCGGCGTTCTCGTGATGATGGCCGTAAAACGCTTCGCTTGAATAGTGATAGTTTCGTTCTCCTTGAGTTCGCCGTAGTGAGTCTCCAGCAGAGAACCCAGGCGCCACAGACCGTCGTCTATGCGTTTATGGCTGGCAAATCTGATCAGCAGTAGCTTTACGATTAACTGACCAATGTAAAAGGCATATCCGAAGCCGGCCGCCACAAGGTAGGTTGCCAGCCACCAGTCGAATGAGGTCAAATTGCTCATTTCTGCACTCCCGTCTCGTGAACAACCCGATACAGACGCTTACCGATGCGAAGCGTTTTGGTTTTCAGTTCCTGCCTGACCAGATCGCGACAGATACTGAAGCCGAGGGCCACGCCCCCAGCAAAAGATAACAGGATGTATGGAATCATCAGAACGCCCCCGCCTCAGTCAATTGCTGTAACAGTGAGTGTCCTTTTTCAGTGAGTTGATAGTTCTCCACACATCCTTTTGGCGAAACGTTAGCGACAAGATTCATACGTTCCAGTTTGGCGCGGGTCTTTGGCTTCCAGTTGGCGTAGAACTGTTTCCACTGGCTGATTTCACGCAGAGTTTCTTTCTCCCGTTTACTTAACATGATCATCCTTAATCTCCTTCAGTGTGTACGTGATATCTACAATGCGGTAAATGCGGCCGCGCCTCTGCATGACACCGGCTTTTACGTAATCGTTGATGCAGCTGGACATAACCAGACTGCCGATAACAATGCCGACGACCAAAAATACAATCATCCAGCCGAGCATCAGTCTTTATCTCCAATACGGTCTTCGGTATCTCGCAGACATTTCGGCCACTTCAGACGTGGGTGGCGTAAGCTACCGTCTGGCGTTTTCTCATGGCAGTGAACCTCGACGATGCGTCCACGATACTTCTCCTGATTGTTCCAGATTTCATCCAGGTACTTATGCTTGATACCGCTGGCACGAACGATGACGCCGTTCTCCAGACGAATCACTATCTTGCCCAGCGTATGTGCAAAGCCTGAGTCCGGGTCGCCTGGCTCGAAGTCGATGATTTCACCGTCTTCGGAATCCTCATCTTTCAGCTTCCACCAGCTGCGGGTACGCTTGAACTCGTAAACAGAATCCGGATCTTTGCCCATCTCCCCCTCTTCGTTCTCGTCCAGGCGCTTCATGAAGCGTTCGATAAAGTCTTCATGGCTATGGATGATGTAGAACGGATGCAGGTGGATATCTTGCGCGTAATCTTCCCCGCAAGTGTTGCGGAATAACGCCACCAGCATAGCCAGGCGCTCTTTCAGCTTCATGCCGGTCTTCAGGTACTCTTTGCTTTTTGCCTGAGCACGCCACTCCGGTAAGAAGAAATCGAAGATATGGTAAACGGCACCAATGGCTGTCACGTTCTTCTTGCGAAGCGCCGACACGGACTGGTTGAACGTACCTGCAGTACCCTCACCATCGAAAAAGATGTGCTTGAAACCGGAGAGTCTGCCTCGCTCAAGCATGGCTGGTTTAAGGTGATCGAGTGACGTAATCGGATTGCCGGTACGCGTCAAGAAGTTCACCTCTTCCTCGTCAACGATAACTTCGCAGATAACCCGGAGACCATCGAGTTTGAGGCTGCCGATCATTGGCCACTTGGCCTTTGGGTTTTGTTTAAATGGGTATTTGTCGCCTTTCTCCTTGTACGGAGACGCCAGCTGTACCTCAAACTTCGGAATTGGGTTTTCGAACACCTTGTTGCACAGGCTAATGCCGACGCCGGCTTTCGGATCTTTCAGCAGGAAGCGACGAAACACGTCCTGCCCGTCAGCGCACATTGAGGCAACGAGTGATTCGACAGCAGTAATGGCCGCGTTCCCGGTCAGTTCGCGCGCCGCCAGCTTCTCCAGCAGCTCGACTACCTTCTGATCGCTGGGTACGGAAGTATCGAGTGGCTCGGCCACTTTGTACTTCTTCACACCGAATCGAATGAATGGGTTGAGCATTAGCGAGACCATGCTCTGCTCAAATTCATCAAGGTTGGCCAGCGCCTCTTTCTTGGCGTTGGTTCCCATCGTTTTTATGGCATCCAGCTTGTGCTTTAGGGCGATCAGTTTTTCCATTAGTGTTTAACCTCCATCGGTCGCTCGGGAGTTTTCATGTGTTTTCTTTGGTTGCTTCTTCAATGAGTGCCGCGTACACGTCAGTGACGGGCGCCAGTGAATCGGTGGACGTGGTTTCGGGTTTGGCTGGTTCTGTTTTCTTCGTGCGTTTAACCAGACTGTTAATCGTCATGGTGTTGCGCTTCCGGGTTAGCGTTCTGGCGTGGTCGTTTTGCTCTTCCACTTCTTTGATAAGCGCAGCCATATCGATGAAGTAGAGCTGTTCGCCTTTGCGGATCTCTTCGACCATCATCTTCAGCGCCTGGCATTTGCCAGCAGCAATGGCCGCAGCGCAGGACTGGAACGATGTCGCCGGGAGGCGCTTCTCTTTGTAGGCGAGGATGGTGTGCTGGCAGACTGTATAGCTGCAATGGGCCTCATGGCCGTTGATCTTCACTTCCGGACAGCGCAGCGAATAACCGTTGTTTCCGGAGATAGACGGGATTTTCGACAAATCTGTTCTTGTGGACATGCTTCTAACCGTAGTCGTGTACTTACTTATTAAGCGCAGTTTAAAAAAGCCCCACCAGGGGGCTAAATGGTTTTTCGAGGTTTACCAGGTCGCCCAGCCAGTCATTTTGTCCTGAGCGGCTTCGAACCGGTATGGCTCCAGTAAATCGTTGGCATGGTGGACGGCGTATGATTTTGCCTCCTGTTTAATCATCGGCAGCTCGTTGGCCAGGCGTGCCACCTGCCCTGCAAAACTGGCGAGCACACCGTCACATGCCTGACCCGCGTCAACAATGATGCGCACCAGGTCTAAGTCGCTGCGGCACATATCGCAGATGATGCCGTATTCCACCTCACGAATGCGCTCAACGGCTTTTTTGGTATCGCCACTGACCACCAATTCCAGCAAACCAGGTGGTGTTGTCAGATCGGTAACGCGTTCGGTAACTTCAGGCAGTTCGACAATGCTCAGGAACGCCGCGATAGACGGATCATCCTCTACACCAGCCCTGCCTTTGATCGCGCGAAGAGTTGCGTCGACAATTTCCTCAAATCGTTCACCTTCATCACACACCGCCTGATTGGTGTAGACAACGCGACCGTCGTACCATGCACCGGCACGTACTTCGACCGTTGCGTCCTTCATTTTGCGAGTGAACGCCACGAGTGCCGCGCGTTTCTGTTTAACACCAGGCAGCTCCGGGGACTCTCCAAAACGAACCCATACCCGCATGTATTTCGAGCCTTCCCCAAGAGGTGCTGTGCTCACAGACGTGGCGATGTGCTCCAGCGCAGTTTGGATCGCCTCATCGATAATCTTCTGGCGCTCTTCTGTATCAATTTCTACGCCTGATTTGTCGATAATTTCGGTAACGGACTTCTGAATATCTGCTTTCATAAAGGTTCCTCAATTCCTTCGTCGAGCATATTCTTACAGAAAAATAAGTATGTATCTACTTATCATTAAAGGCGTGCAATTTATACAAGAGCTTTAATGCCGAGTACCTTGCTTTGTAGCTCCAACTGTCTGGAGTACGGCTTGGCACGATAATAGGCTTTTAGTATCTGCTCTGGCGTCGCGTCGCCGGGGTCGAGACCTTCTTCGCCCAGACAGGCCACTTTGACATTCAGTCCGATGCTGGTGAGACGTTTGGCCGCTGACATGGTGTTGCGGATCGCTTGCTTTTCGCTGTCCCACATCATGATGACGTTGCGTAATCCACGCGCCTTGAGCGTCAGGAACGCGCCTAACTGATCTTCAGCGTCCTCATTCATATTTCCGGACAAGTGCATCCCGAACGTGCCAATTGGCTCTACATAATCCCGCAGCGTCTCTTCGTCGAAGATGGCTCGCTTCACGCCCATTACGTCAAATGCCCCTTCACACACAACGACCGTTTGTTTTCCGACTGCATTGTGGCCGTTGTAGAGAAACTTACCCGACGCCGGCAGCTGCATGGGGAAGAGATAACGGCGTTCTGCTGCACCGGTAATGTCACGCCCCTGGAAGGTCTTCATCACGCCATCCAGATCGTAAACCGGTATCAGGATGCGCATATCAAACACCTGCCCTTTGACCTGGTCTGTGTACGGATCGACGTATGCGTGCTTGCCTTCGACGCAGTAACGCAGATCAAAGTATTTGGCCAGCTCCGGGGAGATATGGCGCTCCACCAGATAATCAGGAAGACGACCGTCAATGGGGAGTTCGTAATGGCGCGGGAGAGCTACTGGCCCTTCGAGTTCAACCTTGCTGGCCAGCACGACCTCTTCCGTCTTCGGCGCCCATCCTTGTGAGATCAGCGCGTTCTGGACGTACTCTTCAAAATCGCGACGGGATTTGCCGCTGTAGTGCTTGAGGAAGACCAGCTTGTTGAACTGAATCTCTTCGGGATGATCACCAGCAAAGCATTTGCCGACGCCATTGGTCAGGTTGAAATAAACCTTCCAGTTTGAGCTGCCGCATACCGGACACTCCTTGATATTCACCTCACGTCCACGAGTACTGACGCCACCACGACGGTAGATGATTCCTTCCATATCGAGCCATTGTTCAAAATCCAGCTCGGTCAGTAATTCTTTCAAGTCGCTCACGTTCTTAACCCTACTTTTTGCAGGTAATATCTTGATAATCCTCGGTATTTGAATACCATAAAGGCTCATGTGTTTTTTCTTTTGTGGCTTTGGCAAAAGAGAAAATTTGTTCTCTTATGGAGACCGGCGTGGAGAGCGTTTCTCCACGCCTTCTTTTTTTAGAGGACGTCCATAATGCGTTCGATGAATCGCATTTGTTCGAGGTTCTGCTTAACGCGGATGCTTACGCCGCCTTTCTGGTTACGTGAACCAGCGAAGTACAGACGCGCTTCGCCTTTCGCTTCTTCCTCTTCCGTTTTGTTGATCGTGATAACGAGGTCAGCGATACGCACCTTCTCGATGTTGTCCGCTGCGTGCATCATTGTAGCCACCTCTGAAGCACCACCTTCCCTGTTAGTCTGCGATGCAGTGATGCCGGCAACGTTGTGTTTGTCGTACAGCGCACGCAGGTCAGTGTAGATGCTGCGAATGTTGGCGCGGTCGTCGCGGAGGTCGTAGCTGGCACGCATCAGGTCAGCGTAGTCGACCACGACCATGTCGGGGATCATGCCATTGGCTTTCATGCTGCCCAACATACGATCCAGATCTGCAGGCGACATGCTTCCGGACGGTCGTTCAACAATCCACAAGCTCCCCACGCCTTTCGTCGCGCCCAGCTCTGCCAGTTTGCGATGGACGTCGTCGCGGCGCTCCACCAGCTTGGACATTTCGGTCTCAGACAGACGGGCGTCAAAGCGATCTGACAGAATGGAGGTGTGAACTTCCAGCGACAGATACAGGACGTTGTAACCGGCAAGCGTGGCGTTGATGGAGAACTCACCCATCGCCGTCGATTTACCAGACTTCGCGAAGCCCATGAACAGCACCATTTCACGCTTTGCCCAGCCTTTCTGGTAAAGCAGCTTGTCGAGCAGCGGTAGACCCGTTGTGATGCTGTTTGGCACGTAATCGTCGGACGCTTCATACTCACGCGCCTTGTAACGCTCTGCTGATTCAGAGAAGTAATCGTAAATGCCGGTCGCTTCGTTAGAGCCGATTTGCTGGACTTTAGCCATGATTGCCATCGCGCCCTGGAAATCGCCCTTCTCTTTCATCTCAGCCGCTTTAATCAGCGCGTCGTCGAATGCTACGCTTTTGGCGAACGTGGCGACCTGGTCGACCATGTACGCCGTGTCTGACAGCTTCTCAGCGAGAATCCGCTTAAACGCCTCAACGACGTCGGGGAACAGCTCTTCGCGGATCGTCTTATCGCGTTTGGCGCGTTTGAGCATGTCGAGTATGGCCGACGATGATGGTGCGCTCTTATACATTCTGTAGTAGCCCGACACCATGTTCACCAGAATGGCGTTGGCCGCATTGGAGAACTGGTTTGGCGCAACCAGATCACCGGCGCGAGTCAGAAACTCATGGTCGCGACAGAAGTAGGCTGCGAGTCGATTCTGGAAGTCGTCATCGAACTCTTCAGACAACCCTCGTCCTGTGTGGCAAAGTTCGGTCATGTGCTTTCCTTTGGTGCTTAAACAATTTGTTTTCTAATACTAAAAAAGCCAAATAGGGGATCAACAGAATCGCCGTGCTTCTTCCAGTTCTTCCGGGAAGTGCGCGTAAATCACACGCTCAGGCACGATTTCCATCAACCAGACAGCGGAGAAGATGATGCGGACACGTTTGTCTCGGGTAATGCCACGCAGACGCTCCAGAACCCACTCAAAATAGCGTTCTTGAATCGGGTCGTGCTGCATGTCTCCCAGATGCTTAAAACTCACCAGAGAGTCATCCAGACGGGTTACAGCGCGTTTGGCTAACTTCTCTTCGAATATCTCAATCAGCTCGGGCTGCCAGAGATGCTGGGGGCGAGGTAATTTGTCCCACAGACGGCGTGCAGCTGCGGAAAGAACGGTAGAAATGAAGTAGTCATAAGAGCAGCAGTACTGGTCGGCAAACTGGCGTGCTTTCCAGAGAGATGTTTTGTTGGCCGTCGACAGCTCCTGATACGGCACACGTTTCAAACCGGTAGTGAATTGGGCCGTCTCATAGTGTTCGCGGCCATGCGACAGCATGATGTATGAGTACTGGCGCTTGTATGCCTCAGTGAAGAGGCATGTGGCCATAAGCGGGTGCATGTCGCGGTAATCAAACCACTTTGTCTCGAACAACTCCGCCTCATCCTTGCAGCGTGACAGCCCAATATTCTCGGCCACCCACTTGTCCATGACTGTGGTGTCCCACTCGGTCATGAAGTCGTACTGATCGTTGTTAATAGTGTTAAAGAAGATCTGGCTCATGTGCTCCACCTGATAGGTAGATACTTACTTATCATAATGAGCGAATCATAGCGACTGGAGACAGCTTTTGGAAGTGGAAACGGAAGGGAATGTGTCTGAGAAGTTGGCATAGAAAAAGACCTGCTTCCGTATAAATAATAATAAGTAACTTAGTATTTATATACAGAAGCAGGTTCTGAACTCGAAGTCTCCACCAGATTCTGAGTGCTGTAATGAAACACAAAAAAGTGCATAATCCTTTCTAAACCTCAACAAAAGGCGACATGATGATATTGTACAAATACGTCCCAGAAGAAACTTTAAAACTGTTTTTTGATCATGACGCAACCAGCTTCAAATTTACTCCAGTTGGTCAGTTCAATGATCCTTTCGAAACCTACGGTGTATCGTTTGCCTCTGAAGATGAAGACTCGCTAGCGCATTTGACGTTTCGCTCAAAGATCAATTCAGACCTAGCCAGTCTATGCTTATCAAGATCACCTTTAGAAGTGCTAATGTGGTCTCACTATGCTCAACACCACAGAGGTTATGTTGTTGGCATTGATACCGAATTAGCAGGGTTTCACGATGAGAATCTTTGTTTAATCACTGCGAATGAAGGGGGTATTGATTATCTCGATGAACGAGACAAATCCAGAGTCATCATCTCCGATAAAAACTTTAAAAACAAGGATATAGTTAAAAAGGTCTTATTTAGAAAAAGCCAACATTGGAAATATGAGAAAGAAGTTCGAATTGTTATTGAAAGTGACAAATTGATACCTATCGGTGTTGATGAAGAAGATAGGTTTTATATATACAAGGCGCCAGGCACAAATATTATTAAAGAGATATTCATAGGAATCAACAATGAGGATTTTGAACTTACAGCACTCGAAAATGATAATTTAAGAAATGGCATTTTGGATAACAATATTAAAATCCAAAAATGTTGTTTCAAGAGGGGAACTTGGGACTTAGATAAAACGGATTATGATATGAGTCTGCTTACTGATTGGCCTAGCGCTGATTTCGGTATTCTTGCCGGTGTGATATCAGCATTCGAAAAAAACGAAATTTGAGATGAAGCGAACACAAGCGGTTTGTGTTCGCTTCATCATAACTAGCCTTTCTTCATCAGCTCACGCTTGATTTCATCGGTGCGCATCGTGACGTCGGCAGCGGTGATCGCCTCGTTCAGTTTCACGATGTCTTCGATTTCCTGCGGCGACTTCTCTGCCAGATGGAAAATGGCTGCACGAATCACGTCAGAACGGGTGAATTTCTCGAAACGAGGGATGAACTTCATCATCTCCAGCAGATCGAAGTACTCGTCTTCCAGCGACATTGTGCGGCTCTTAATCTTCTCTTTCCCACGAGTCGGACGCCCCTGCGGTCTGACTGGCTGGCGCATTGGGGTGCTGCTTTTTACCGGTTCTTCCGGATCTTTGCGCTTTGCAAGGTCTCCCATTCTCATGGACATTATTCTTCCTCCAGACTCATGATGTAATCTACAAACTCTTCGAACTCGGCTTCTGCCTTCTTATCGCGTTCGGCGCCAGTCATTTCAAAGATAGAACGACCCGCCTCTTCCGCATCGTCATAAACGTTACGGTTGTACAGGTTAACCGGCGCAGCCTCGATGCCGAATGTCTCGACAATTTCTTTCGCCGCCAGAATACGTGACGCCTGGGAAGGCAGTGACGGACACTGGTTCACTACCGCGCGGATCTTCACAGTCTCGTTCACGTTGCGAACGTTGTCGATAATCGGGTCGATATCACGCAGGGATTTCAAATCACGACGCTTAGGGCGCAGCGGGATAATGATGAAGTCTGCCAGCAGCATCGCTTGTCGCTGAATTTCGGAGTCAAAACCACCCGCATCAATGACGACGTAATCGTAGCGTCCCTTCAGCGATTTGATGTGTTTGACGATGTCGTCCTGAACGTATGCGAACGGGATTAGCTCAAGATCTTCGTTCTGGCGACGGTCTTCACACCAGCTCGTTGTGGTGCGCTGAATATCAATGTCGGTGACGTGAGTCTTCTTTTTCTTTTTAACTTTGAGGCATACCGCAATTTGCTGGGCAACGGTAGATTTGCCTGGGCCGCCTTTTGTGCCGCCAACCACAATGATCCTGGTCATTGGTGAGTTCCCTTTGCGTGAATTATTGTCGTATGAAACAACTTGTTTTCTTATATGCGATATAGCCTAAATGCCTACGGCTACGGTGTAAAGGTGAAATGATAGGCAGTACGGGTGTTGGCTCACAGGACAAACAATCAGTTGAAAGTTTGTTCGATTGGCTTTATAGTTCTTGTACGGAAAGATGCCGTACAAAGAGTGGCGTAATCCGTCTACAAAACTAAATGCGAAAAACTGAAAATCGAAAAACTGAAAACTGAAAACTGAAAACTGAAAACTGAAAACTGAAAAATCGACTATAGAGATGCCTCGCGAGTCAAGGCGTGGGGCTAGGAGTACAAGCATGTCAGCACTGAAAAAACAGCGCATCGATCTCAGATTAACCGACGACGACAAGAGCATGATCGAAGAAGCTGCGGCAATGACCAACCAGACAATTACTCAGTTTATGGTTGCCAGTGCCTCTGAACGTGCTGCGGAAGTGATAGAGCAACATCGTCGCCTGATTCTTAGCGAAGAGTCATGGAATATAGTGATGGATGCCATCAGTAACCCGCCTGCACCGAATGATAGGCTGAAACGAGCTGCCGAGCGTCTACAAAGCATGGAGTAAGACGTGGCCAACCTGACCATTGAGATGTTTTCAGAAGAGGCTGTATATGATTTCTCATGCTTCGACTGCGGAGAAACGTCTCTCAATGATTTTCTTAACAATCGCCTCGCCCAGCAACACAGCGGGCGTATATTACGCGGATATCTGCTTCTGACGAGAGATCCGATACCGAAAGTGATGGGGTTTTACACGTTGTCCGGGAGCTGCTTTGCAAGAAACACGCTTCCTTCCAACACTCAACAGCGTAAAGTCCCCTATTCCGACGCCCCAAGCGTTACGCTCGGTCGTCTGGCAATAGACAAAAGTATCCAGCGACAAGGGTATGGGGAAACGCTGGTGGCACATGCGATGAAAGTGGTATACCGGGCTTCCCTGGCCGTTGGGATCTACGCTTTGTTTGTTGACGCCAAAAATGAGAATGCGATGCGGTTTTATAAGCAGTTAGGCTTTACCCCTCTTACGGGTGATAACGCCAATTCGCTGTTCTATCCCACAAAAGGCATTGAGAAGTTGTTTGGTGGAAAATAAAGAAGCCCCTCGATTGAGGGGCTGTTTTAATTCAAGGCTTGTCTGTCCTGCCAGTTGCACAATCGCTCTCCCATCGTGTTATGGAAGAGGATCTCGCGTTCCGTCTCTTCGGTCATAAAGTCGTCGTTACTGACATAAATAGGGTTTGCTGCATCGCAGAACAGCACGCCGGAAGTCTGTGTCTTAATCACGCAGCCACTTATCATGCAGCTCGCGATGAACAGCAGAAGCATCTTTCCGCCGCACTTCATTAAGTGTCTCATTTTTGACGTCCACTGTGCTTTGAAGCCTTTTCCTGTCCTCCTGTCTGGCCTTCTCTTCGATTGCTTGCCGGGCCGCACGACCTCCCATCGTATAAGCACCGACAAGCACGAAAAGAACGGCAGCCAGAGTCATCAGAGCAAACTTCAGCTTTGAAAATAGGCTGCCGGTCATATCAGACCATCCCGTTCTGGTGTTTTCGCACCTGTGACCAGGCGATAAAGCCAGCCACCACAATGGTCGCGATACCGAAGATGATCCGAACCGTATCACCACTGGTGATGTGTCCCTGCGCCTTGTCCATTGCCGCAGAGACCTGTGGCATGACGTCGGCCAGCTGTGCCAGACCAATTCCCGCCGTAACGGTCGCACCGGCAGTTTCTTTGGTTACAGGAACAGCCTTCACGGTTTTCACCGGCTTAACGACACCAGCGCGACGCAGACCTTCCTCAATAACTTCTGCCGCATACCAGGTGTTCGGCGTTTTGAGCGGGCCACGGCCATTTTCATGACGGATAATCGCCTCCACCAGCGGACGCAGAGTGTCGTAGTCGTGCAGATCGATAATCATGTCCGGGGTCACGCCAACGGCTTTAGATACCTCGTTCACGTAAGCTACGGTGTTGTTTTCATGCGGAGGCGCCCAGCGTTCGATGACTTCGCGGATCGTATCGATGCTGGAGCCATCCTTCGCGCGGCGCTTGTCGTGGTAGGTAATGAGCGTTACTGCCAGCGCTCGAATGCCCCATACGGGATCTTTGAACGTGCAGAAACGCGGTTCGGCAGGGTTGTCAATTAACCCCTGCCACGGCGAACCTTTGTCGAGGTTGCCAGGGTTGTTATTACGAATGCCTCTCGGAGTTTTCATCCTTGATCTCCTGTTATTGCAGTCCATTCTTCACGCCATAAGCGGCCAGACCCAGCAGCAGCGCGGTAATCAGGAACGACGTTATCTTTGAGATAATGCCGCCAAAGAACCCGCTGGAGATGGCGTCTAGCCGATTAAGTAGTTTGTCCAGGTTGGAGTGCTGAATGCTGTGTTGCGAAGGCGTCATATCGCCAAAGTAGGTTTTGAGCTGGTCGTTGACCTCCTGGCCAATTTCCTCACGTAACTCCTTACCTAATTTGCCGACAACTTCACGCGCAACGATAGCGGCAATGCGCTCTACCTGCTCTGGCGTTACGCCTGCCATCTCGTTCGACATTATTTCCTCCATGAATCGTCAAATCGGGATGGCTGTTTTATACCACAAATCACCCTTGCATGGTAGGTAAGTACTTACACACGAGCACCATAAATTGCACCGACTTTAGTCCATGTAGGCACGTTCCCCGTGACAGCCTTACCCGCCGCGCCACCTCCGTACATTGTCCCCAATCGTCCAGTGGCAGCGGCACCAGCAGCCCCCACATTACCTCCACTACCGCATGTGTATTGGACAGCAGTAGAGCCGATCAAATATTGAGCGCCAATCCCGGCAGCGGTTAGAGTGCCAGAAGTTGCCGCACGCGAATTTGAAGCTGGTGGCCTTGTAGTGTTTGCAACACCAAACGGGCGACCGCCCCCACCCATACCACCATCGGCTGAGTTACCGCCACCGCCACCGCCACCACCGGCAATAGCGCCGTTATTGGTTATTCTTAAACGGGTCCCAATTCCGTTGTTAATAGCAGTGCCACCGGCAGCACCGCCACCTTTAACGCCACCATTACCGCCACGGCCATAGACAGTTACACCTGCGTTGATTACCAGGCTGATATAAGAGTTGGTAAGCGAACTTGGGAAATCTAAACATGGCACGCCGCTACTGTACGACACCAGATCCCCTGTAATGGTAACAACGACTGGTGTCGACCCCTGTGATTTTAAATAGTTGATCAGTGTGTCTTTGTTGTAGTTATGATTCGCACCGATGCTGTAATGAATTTCCGTAGAACGACCTGCTAACTGAGACATATTCCCAGCAGCAGACAATTGCACCGCAGTTCGAGCCGCGCTCATCCATCTCTGGCCGGTAACACTAACAGCCGAAGATCCAATCCAACCGGGAACACCGACAATTGGCACACCTAATCTCCTTATTCGATGTGAAAATAGATGATTGGTGGGGAAGCCCCACCAATCGCCTTGATTACATTCTCGCCTTCAGTTCACGCACTTCCTTGCGCAGCTCCTTGACGGCCTCAACCAGCATACCGATAACGCCGTTATAGTTCAGACGCAGACGAGGCTCTCCGGACTGATCGTTATGGTCAACCGTTACCAGTTCAGGCTGAACATTCTGGACGTCCTGAGCGATGAGGCCGCCAGACTGCTCATACCGGTCACAGACCTGAATCTCGTACAGAACACCTTCGATCCGATCCAGCTTGTCGAGCGCTCGTTCAATCTTGCGAATATTGCGTTTGCTACGACGGTCAGAGCGGATATAAACGTCATTAAAGCTGCCATTACCGCCACAAACCCAAGTACCATCATTCTGGAGGTATGCGTTCGCATCCGTGCCGTTTGCGGTACGTGAGTTGTTGATCATGTAAAAACCAAACTGACTGTTTCCCAAGCCACCCAAGAAGAATTTGCGATCCGCGTGGTCTTGTCTCAACAACGCTTGTGCAGAGCTTGTACTTACAGCGTTCCTCCCGAAGATGACGTTCTGGTTACGCATATCTATCCACGCGCCAGAACTGCTGTTGATGGAAAAACGGTTGGCGTAAACCCACGCACTTGACGTGATGTCACCCGTTACACTCAACGGCTTAAGGCTTTGCAGCGTGCTATTAACGAACCTAAAAACATGGGCGCTATTGGCGTAAACATCCAGAATGCCATCTCCGTTCTGTTTAAAGCCGGTATCATTATCGCCAAGAACGATTGAATTACCGCCTAACCCGTTTGCAACCCCCAACCCCACACTTCCGTTGATGGTTGCCCCACCACCGATATCAATTCCGTTTGATATTGAAGCACGGCCAGTGGCATTGTTGATGGTTAAAGGACGTAAGCCATTCCAACCGCCATATGCACTGCCAGAATTGGTAAGAAGAAAATAGGTATTTGCACCGTCGTTACGGATAAAGAAACCGTAGTTTCCACTTACAGCCCTGAATTGGCCTCCATCTGTTTTTGCCGAAGTGACCTGGAGTTCCCCGGATGCAGTGATTCCGCCAGAGAGTGAACCGCCAGAAATCGGCAATGCACCGACATCAGCCGCAGTAGGTTTGAGAGCAGTGTTGTAATCTCTGCGCCAGGCAGGGGCATACGCGCTACCGTGATTAATATAGGTGAACTGAGCACAGGCAATCCCACCACCGGTCGTCGTTGTAGGCGTAGTTACTCGGATGGTCATTGCGCCTTCGGTACCTAAAACCTCGATAACTGCACCAGCAAGACAGATATTGCCGACACCTGTATCAGTGATAATTTTATTGTCGGCATATGACCAGGAACCCTTCATCATCCAGTACGGCACTTCGAAAGCACCACGCTCCTTCAGCCATGCGATAAATTCAGCGGTAGTCCAATTACCAGCCCCTGTGCTGTACGACGCGCTAAATGCTTGCGCGGCCCCAACGTCTTTCGCTGTGGGTTTGTGTGCTGTGGTGTAAACCTGTGCCCAATCAGACCAGTTTGCGTCACCGGCATCACGTCGAGATCGCACATATACCGGGGCATGAGCGCCGCTTGTTCCACTCCAACCAACTAAAAGTTCGCCCTCACCAGACGCATAAGCACCTTTCAAGTGAATAACGTTGCCGTAAGCCGTTGGATAGCTATTGTTATAGGCTTCATACATCTGAATGCCAGGCATGGCACCTTGAGTGTTCGAAGCCAGCGCATTAACTCGCCCGCGGGAAACCAACGTCGGGATAGTAATGTTGGCAGAGCCATCGAACATTACGCTGTTGATTGTCCGCGGTGTTTGCAGTTTGGTTGCAGTAGCGGCATTACCAGTGGTGTTCTGATCACCCTGAATATTCACACCAGGTAGGTTGATATCAGCCGAACCGTCAAATCTCACTCCACCGATCTGGCGTGCAGTCTGAAGTACAGTCGCAGTGCTGGCATTACCCACCAGCGAACCGGTAATAGAGCCATCCTGATCAGAAATGACGCGATGGTAGACAGTCCCTTCTACAGCGTCTTCAGGCAGCGTATCCACAACCTCAAGTACTTCCAGAGTTTCGACCACAGCACCGGCAGATTGCAGGTTGACGACCAGCTTCTGAGAGCCAGCACCGGCTTTGAGGTAAATGTCGTAATTATCGTCAGTCGTGTTAACGGTAGCTACAGTCAACACAGCCGAATCCATAGTGCGATAAGCGACCGCATTCAACGATTTCGGATCGCCTGCAGCAGTTCGCAGCACAATATCGGCCATTGCAGCAAGCCCTGGCTGCCCGGCTTCGTACCCTGCCCCGCCGATCACTTCGATGTATACGGTACTGGTCGACTGTGGCATACGTGCCGTGGACACTTTCACCCACTTCGGCGCATCGGTAGCCATGTCCATTTCAGCCGAAGTCCCTTTCCATTTCACACTGGCAACACTGGCCTGGGCGTTCTGGGCGTACTCATAAGCCTTCGTTTCTGATTCTTTGGCATTCAGTTCAGAAGTTTTCGCCCCGGCAGCCGCATCGGTCGCCTCAGTTGCTTTCGTGGATGCCAGAGCAGCAGAGTCAGAGGCTTCTTTGGCTTTAGCTTCAGCCACTGCCATCGCTTCGGTCGCAGTCGTTGCGGAAGCAGCAGCCTCACCTGCGGATTTGGCAGCAGCTGTTGCAGATCCTTCAGCGGCGGTCTCAGCAGACTTCGCGTTGGTTTCAGAGGTTTTGGCGGCTGCGGCAGATGCCTCAGAAGCTGTCGCCTGTTCACTGGCAACGTTGGCCTTCTCTGTTGCAGTTGTGGCCGAATCGGCAGCCGCGGTAGCGGATTTGCTCGCAGCATCAGCACTGCCAGCTGCGGCAGCGGCACTTTCCACTGCGTGGGCTTCTGAGTTCTGGGCAGCCGCTTTTGATGCTTCGGCAGCCGTTGCGCTCTCCGATGCAGCTGTCTCGGACGCCTTTGCATTGGTCTCCGAAGTTTTTGCCTTCTGTTCGCTGGACGCAGCAGCATTTTTACTCGCTAAAGCGGCGTCAGCAGACTCACCTGCAGCGGTGGCGCTTTCGGAAGCGGCGTTCGCGCTGGATGCGGCAGCTGACTCGCTGGCAGCAGCAGCCTTCTGTGATGCGTCGGCGTTGGTTTCTGACGTTTTGGCAGCCGCAGCACTTGCCGCCGACTCACCGGCGCTCGAAGCAGCATGGGTTTCTGATTCCTTAGCCGCATTTTTTGAGGCCAGCGCATCAGCTGCACTGCCAGCGGCGGCCTGCTCTGAGGCAGAGGCATTGGTTTCAGAGGTTTTGGCAGCAGCAGCAGAGTCAGACGCAGCAGACGCTGAAGCAGAGGCTTCGGACGCGCTGGTCGCAGCCTGAGTTTCAGATGCTTTCGCCGCATCTTTGGATGCCGCGGCACTCGTGGCTGATTCTCCCGCTTCAGTCGCTTTGGTAGACGCTGTCGCGGCAGACGCAGCAGCTTCTACCTTGAAGCTCTCAGCATTGGTTTCAGACGTTTTGGCAGCGGAAGCGCTTGCACCGGCAGCGTTTTCTGATGCAGCAGCTGCGGCAGCACTCTGGCTTGCTTCGGTGGCTTTGGTAGACGCTGTATTGGCGCTTTCCGCAGCGGCCGCGGCACTGGCAGCAGCTTCCCTGGCCTTGTCGCCAGCGGCATTGATAACGTCGGCGTTATCCGTATACCATTTCTGGTTTGCGTTATGCTCATCGACGATCTGCGTCAGCGACTTCACGGTCACTTCCGTACCGTCTTCACGCTCAAGCGTTACCTCATCAACTGCCGTCAACCAGGTGCGCATCGTCTTCGAGTCGGCTGACATTCGGGTCATGAGCGCGGTAAAGCGTGCGCTGAACTGCGTTAAGTCGCCTTCATAGGTTGTGATGATGCGGCACGGAACGTCCGTCTGGGTCTCGCCCGTGTACGGCTCCGCGAGAATCAGGCTTGTGTCGCTGATTACACGCTTAATTTCGTACAATTTGTTGTCAGGGCCGATGACGATCATGCCCGGCAGAACGCCGTTGGCGGTCACATTCCAGTACGTGCCAGTGCCAGAAAGTGCGTCACTTCCCTGTGTAAATGTGATAGTACCTTCCCTGTACCACATATTCTCTCCTTGAAAAGACGGGCATCCATGCCCACCATAAGTAAGTGCATACTTATTTTTACTGATGTAAAGATGGATGTCTACGAGGTCAGTTTGGATATCAAAAATTATTGTACGTTAAGGCTATTTTTTGACCTTTCGACTTTAGCTGGTCTCAACCGACGAAACTTACCGGAAGCCGGTATCCGGTTTATTTTCCTGATATAACCGCCATCAATAATATGCTTATCGACCTGATGGCCGCGATGTCGCATAAGGACTGGCTGAGCCGCCGCCATCGGCAAAAGCAGGGAATTGAACGGGCACATACGCTGGGAAAATACCGGGGCAAACAGGCCGATCAGGAACGACATAAGAAAGTTCTGTATTACCGACAGGTCAAGAAACTGAGCATAAGAGAAATTGCTGAAGCCACCGGTTACAGTACATCTCAGGCCCTGTTCAGGCCCTGTTCAGGCCTGAAAATTAAGCACATTTTCTGAGGCTGGAAATCAACTCATGCTGACAGCCTGAGCCTGTTGGCATGGTAAGCAATATGCTCACCAATAAAGCTGGAAATGAAATAATAGCTGTGGTCGTAACCAGTATGATATCGGAATGATGTGTTGATGTTCATCTCGTTGCACACTCTTTCAAGACTTTTAGTGCGTAACTGATCTTCATAAAAGGCGTCACTTAATCCCTGGTCAACAAAAATTTCTGGTAATTTCGCACCCTGTAAAATGAGACTGACGGGATCGTAGTGCTCCCACGTTTTTTTATTTTCACCCAGGTACGCGGTGAATGCCTGTTGTCCCCATGGCACCTGAGAAGGTGACACTATTGGTGAAAATGCCGATACACTCACATATTCATCAGGATTTCGCAGCGACAGAACCAGCGCTCCCAGCCCCCCCATGGAGTGACCGGATATTGATTTCCTTGATGTTACAGGTAAATGCTCCATGACAACATCCGGAAGCTCATGGAGAATATAGTCATACATCCTGTAATGGATGTTCCACGGATGTTCCGTCGCGTTCAGATAAAATCCGGCACCCTGGCCCAGATCGTAGCTGTCAGCATCTGCGACATGCTCTCCACGGGGACTGGTATCAGGAACAACGACGATGATGTTGTTCCTGGCGGCATAATGCTGCATACCCGATTTGGTGATGAAATTCTGCTCCGTACAGGTCAGACCCGAGAGCCAGTACAGCACCGGCAGTTTTTCTGTTGCTGCTTTGGGGGGAAGATAAACACCGAAATTCATCTCACAATTAAGTGTTTGTGAATTATGGCGGTATACGTTTTGCCAGCCGCCAGCGCTGGCATGCTGCTCGATGAGTTCCATCAGCCTCTGTCTCATGGTTATTTCCCCTGACAGGGAAGTCAGGGGAGGTCTATTCATAGCCGGACGTCAGATGAACGTATAAGCCGTGATTTTGTTACCCGCAGGGTCTCGCAGGTAGGCTGCATAGGCTCCAGGGAGATGGCTGCGCGGGCCAGGCTGACCTTCATCTTTCCCTCCGGCGGCAAGGCCCGCGGCGTGGAAAGCATCAACTTCTTCCGGACTTGCAGCTGCAAAGCCGACAGTAACGCCGTTGGCCGATGGCGCTTCACCGTTGCCCGGACGTGCAATAATAAAGGCTGGCTTTTCGCGACCATAAAGTACCCAGCCATTGCCAAACGGGCCGAGGTTATTGATGCCAAGCGTACCGAGGACAGCATCGTAAAAAGCAGCGGATTTTTCAACATCGGATGCACCGATGAAGACGTGGGAAAAAACGTCATTACCTGAAATTACAGGTGTTGCCATGATCCATTTCCTTCAGTTGGTTTGACTCAGTTGAGACGCTATCAGTAACGGATTACCGTACGGATTGATTTACCTTCATGCATAAGATCGAAGGCCTCATTGATTTCATCCAGCGTCATCGTGTGGGTAACAAATGGCTCCAGTTCAATTTCACCCTTCATGGCATCCTCTACCATGGCCGGAAGCTGCGTACGGCCTTTCACTCCGCCGAAAGCAGAACCTTTCCATACGCGCCCGGTAACGAGCTGGAATGGACGGGTAGATATCTCCTGCCCGGCGCCGGCCACGCCGATGACAATGGACTGGCCCCAGCCACGGTGAGCACTTTCCAGCGCCGCACGCATAACGTTGACGTTACCGATACATTCAAAAGTGTGGTCAATGCCCCATTTGTTGATTTCAAGCAGCACATCTTTAATCGGTTTATCATGGTCGTTCGGGTTGATGCAGTCGGTTGCACCGAACTGACGGGCAAGTTCGAATTTGGCCGGGTTGGTGTCGATAGCGATAATGCGTCCTGCTTTTGCCTGACGAGCCCCCTGAACGGCAGCCAGACCGATTGCGCCAAGACCAAAAATAGCGACAGAATCTCCAGGCTGTACTTTCGCTGTGTTGTGAACAGCGCCAATCCCGGTAGTCACGCCACAGCCCAGCAGGCAGACGTGTTCATGGTTTGCCTCCGGGTTAATTTTTGCCAGAGAAACCTCGGCCACTACCGTATACTCACTGAAGGTGGAGCATCCCATGTAGTGGTAAAGAGGCTGGCCGTTGTAAGAAAAGCGGGTGGTTCCGTCAGGCATCAGTCCTTTTCCCTGAGTTTCGCGAACCGATACACAGAGGTTCGTTTTCCCGGACTGACAGAATTCACACTCCCCGCATTCAGCGGTGTAAAGCGGAATCACATGGTCTCCCGGCTTCACGCTGGTCACGCCTTCACCGACCTCCACGACGACACCGGCCCCTTCGTGGCCGAGAACCACCGGGAAAACGCCCTCAGGATCGTTCCCGGAGAGAGTAAAGGCATCGGTGTGGCAGACACCGGTGTGGGTATTTTTAATCAGCACCTCGCCTTTTTTAGGTGGTGCAACATCAATTTCAACAATCTCCAGAGGCTTCCCTGGTGCAAATGCAACGGCAGCACGTGATTTCATATGTAAATTATCCTCAATGTGATGGCTTAGCTATTTAAGATAGGCGCGAACCAGTTCAATCGTATCGTCAACGGATTTACTGATTTCATGGCTGTAGCTGTCATTGTAGTCAAAGGTTTCCCGTATGTGGCTCTCGAGCACCTCTGCCATAAGACCGTTAGCTGCTCCGCGAACGGCAGCTATCTGCTGAAGAATGGAACGGCATTCAGCATCATTTTCCAGCGCTCTTTCCAGAGCATCAATCTGACCCCGAATGCGGCGAACACGGGTAAGGACCTTTTTTTTCTCTTCAGGAGTACTGGGCATTATTTACCTCACCATTTTTGATTTTATATACTATAGTAGAGTATACAACCAGCGTCAATGTATACTCCACTATAGTATAAAGAAGGATAAACGCAATTATTCATATTTACGGTATAAATCATATATTTATATTATTTTGGCTGTGGTGCTGTCGGAAGGAAAGTTACTACAAAAATGATATCTACCGATACGGGATTTGGGGCATAGGCGGTTCTGTTAAATTTCGGCAGATATTGGCTCATCATTGATAGTCAAAAAATGAGCCTAACGTACAATAATTTTCGATATCCAAACTGCCCCCTCTACCGTCGAGCAGAACCATCCTCCCATCCGACCTGATAATTTTTGATTAGCTCAGGGTCGCTCATCTCCAGAATGTCTTTTTTCATCACCCTCTGGTGTTCGTGAATGCTGAACTTGCGGTCGAATAGCGTCTGCGTCATTCGCATCTCTAACTCCTTCAGTTGCTCCAGCGTTACCGGAACATCGTTATTGTCCGCATCTGTCCAGAAGAAATTGTCCGGAAGACCGCCTGCCGCAGCTTTTAGCGAGATATCCAGGCGCTCTTTGGAAATGTCATTCGCGTCCCAGCGGTGGCCGTTCCATTCGAAATAGACGGTGAAACTCTCCTGACGAATACGCCAGTCGTTAATTTCTGCCAGCTTCTCGACTTTCAACCGTTCGATGTACTCGTCCTGATCGGGGTAGGGAGCAATACCTCCACTGGACTCTGTCTCCAGGGCCTCCAGTATTTTCTTGGCCAAAGGTGATGTGTCACTCTCTGCCAACGTGTATGGCAAAAACAGAGGCGTTACACCATCCTCCATAACAAGCCCATCAAATTGGATCTCACAGGAGATCCCACCACTAAGATTGCGCACTGCATTCCTTACAGCAGAGATGACGGGGGTTCCTTCCATAATAATCTTCTCCATTTTTAAGCCTTGAACACCAAAACGAGATAAGGTTCGTTAACGCGGTGATTGTATTTACGCTGCTCGTGCCAAGTATAAACATCCACAGTTGCAGACTGACCAGCAGGCAAGTTGTAATAGCCGAACATGCCGGACTGGTTTTCTGAGTTGTCTCGTTTGCCATACATCTGCTGCTTTACACCATTTACCGTGTATTCGGTAATCCTTGACCATGAATAGGTGTTGGTATTTTCCGATGGCGAGTAATAGTAGTACCCACCGGCTACGTAGATCACACGAGCGAACGTCTGAGGCGCAAGATAGATACTGCTGCCATTAACCATGTAGGCTTTAACGATATCGCCATCAATCTGGTTGGCGTGCAGTTTCCCCAGAATCTGGCAGTTCTGTGCGATGGTAACGTTATTCAGCGAGCCGGAGTTCGCAGTGATGCTTCCCCGGAACGTACCGTTATTAAACTCAGGGCTGCCATTTTTGGGGATAATCCAGCCTTTGCTGCCAGCGGCGTAATCGTTCGACTGAATGACGTTACCAATTTTGGCGTTGGTGATTGTGCCGTCTTTGATATAAGCGCCGTTCATATACGCCACACTGTTTTCGATGACAAAAGGCGTGGTGATCTTCCCGTTTACGGAGTTGACCAGGCCAAAACGGTCTGCCTGAACCAAAAACTGCGATAGACCGGTGCTGTCGATACCCAGCGCGATACCTGCAACGTACTTTTGGCCGCCACTGGTAGACGTTTCCATCTTCAGCGTCCAGGCAGCAGAAACCTTCTTATCGGTGTCAGCAATTGCCTTCGCCTGCTCCTGGATGAGAGCCGAGTTACCATCAACTTCAGCCTTAACCGTATCAATTCTCTTACCGAGAGCACCGTCAGCGTTTGCACGCGCGGTGACTTCGGATGTGATAGCAGCGTTGATATCTTTACCGGTCTGAGCCTGAAGATTGGTGATCTGCCCGGCCAGAGCAGAGTCGGCATCTGTACGCGCTTTCGTCTCCGTGTCGACAGCGGCCTTGATGTCCTCTGCCGTCTGAGCCTTCAGCGAGCTGATCTGCGAAGCCAGAGCACCATCTGCATCGGTTCGAGCCTGAGTCTCTTCCGCAACGGCTGCTTTAATATCCTCGCCAGTCTGTGCCTTCAACTGGGTGATTTGCTTCGATAGCGCCTCATCCGCTGTGGCTCGGGCAATCTGCTCTTCAGTGAGTGCTGCGCTGATATCCCCTTCAACTTTCGCCTGCAACGTGGTGATCTGACGAGAAAGCGCTTCATCCGCAGTCGCACGCGCCTCTTGTTCAGCAACGATGGCCGCTGAAATATCGTCGTTGATCTGGGCTTCCAGCTTGGAGATATGCGTCGTAATAGCCTTATCAGCCTCTACACGAGCCGTTGTCTCTTCCAGAATCGACGCCCGGATATCCTCACCAATTTCTGCGCGAATCTCTTCCACTTTTGATGCCATTGCAGACATATCATCGGCAAACGTCTTCTGAGTGGTGGCGATCTTCGCGTTATTGACCATCTGCTTGTGCTGGTCTTCATCCTGACGCAGAGCGAGGTCAATATTGGTTTTGGCCAGAGCCTCGATATTGGTCGACACTTCCGCGCTGGCACGTTCGACTTCGGCAACGGTCTTTTTCATCTCTTCGACGGCAGCAACACTGTCATCGACGGAGGATTTCATTGCCTCAATCTGTTTGGCATTTGCCTTATCGCCTTCGACACGGGCTTCACGCTCTTCAGCAATCAGCGCGGAGGCATTGTCGAGCGCAGCGTGTGCCGCTTCCACAGCACCTGCGACGGCTTTACCCTGCTCGGAAACGGTCTCCTGCAACTCAACCAGAGCCGCATTTGAGTCCTCAACCTGTTGCAGCGCGTCGTTGACCTTGTCCAGCGTGCCAGAGACTTCATTTTTGAGGTCGTTCTGGGCCTGCTCAAGTCGTCCACTGGTGTCTTCCAGTTTGCTGTCCAGATCGGCAACGGACTGATCAAGCTCTTTCAGACTTTCTTCCATCTGTTTGTTGATGGCGTCGACCGCATCCTGAGAGGCTTTGGAATCAATTTCCTCCAGCAGCTCCTGTCCCAACTCGGAAGAGGTAATCTTCCCGGTAAGGAATGAGAGGACGTCTCGCGTCATCGCTTCCGTACCCAGATTGGAGTTCGGCGGACTTAACATGCCACGCTTGTTCACCGCGCGAACCCAATAGTACCAGGTCTCGCTATCCCCCTGACCGGCATGGGTGAACGTGGTACTGGCAGCCTCTGCAATCAACTTTGCCGTTTCCAGATCGTTGGTCTGGGATGCGTACACGTTGATGTGATCGAGGTCGATTGAGTCCGGGTTGACCCAATTCAGAATCACGTTGCGGTAGTCACCAACGGCCGTCAGAGAGGTAGGAGAGCCTGGCGGCGTCATCGTACCTTTCACCTGATAAACGGTGCTGATGATGTCCGTCTTCTTGCCGCTGAACGAAACCGCATAGAGCTGAATGTCGTACTGTCCATTCTCGGCAATATTGAGGATCTCGAACTGCTCTTCGGTAACGCGTGCGGACTGCCAGTTAGAGACGTTGTTCTCATCGGAACGACGCCAGCTGATCCAATATTCCGCAGACCTACCTTCCCAGGTGGCAACGAGCTTGATTGAGAGGTTGCCCGGACTGGAGATATACGTCCCTTCCGTCACCTGCAGGTTAGTCGGCTTCGAATAAGTCGGGTCGAGAACGGTGTTGTTCTCGGGGATCAGCGTCGCACCGTTGTCGATGGCTTCGTACTTCGATGCGTTATTTTGGACAACGGTAACGTCAAACGTCCCCTGAGCCTCGCCCTGGGCAACGTTGATAACACGCACGCGCATTGGCTCCAGATCTGGCTCGGTAATCGTCCAGACGCCATTCATAACCGGCATATCACCGGAATTGAGCGCTTTGGAGAAGGTCACTTTGGTAATGTCTTCCCCGGTCTCAAGAATATCGCGCTCAACGATTTCGCCTTCCTGATTCAAGATCCGGATGTAGCTACCAGCCTTATTCAGCGTAACCGGTGCGTCGAGAGTGATGCTGTTCTTTGTGAACGCCACAATGCGGCCAGAGTTGCGTTTACCAGCACGGTATTTGTTCTGAATCAGCACCGTTTCGCCCGGCATCAGGAAGGAAGCATCCAGCCCTGCCGTAAAGCTGATAACGTCGGACTCCATGCGTGCGGTATACAGCAGCCACAGACCGACACGATGCGCCTGGCCACGGCTTGTACAGCCGAACGCAACCACTTCGGTTTTGCGCTCGCCATAACGACGCATCGCCTCCTGGTCTTCGACGTACTCGATGTTCTGCTTGTAGCCGTCTTCCTTGTTGTTGTAGGTCACAAGAGCCACTGACGGACGGTCTTTACGCGCAGATCCCTTGTAACTGAACATGCCATCTTTGACGTTCGCGTTGGTGAACATCATGACCGGATCTGACGGACTATCCTGCATGACGTTAACCATGCCGCCAGCCCAGAAGACCATTCCGCGGAAGGCGCCAGCGATATCCTGAATCAGTCGGTACGCATCCTGACGGCTGGTGATCTGGGTGTTGATAGCGAAGCGCTTCTCTTTGCCACCGAAACCATCGTCAATCTCTTCGTCGCAGTAGCGCCCAATCTGGTAGATCTGCCCGAGGTCAATCATGGACTCAGAAACGTACTGCCCCAGGCCATAACGGGCGTTGGTAAGCAGGTCGAAGAGAATCCAGGCAGGGTTGGAAGATGACAACAGCTTGAATGTGCCATCCCATACGCCGATATAGGTGTTTGTGTGCTCGTCGTAGTTGGACGGGACTCGGATCTTAAGGCCACGCACCAGATACGAACGAGACGGCATCGAGCTGCCGAACTGCTCTGAGTTGACCTTGAGACCAACCAGCGCGGAGTTCGGGTAGTTCATCGGCGTATCAACAATCTCACCGATAGAGTCCACCCACGTATCGTTAAAGATGTACTGAGTGTTGCTGTCATCGGTCAGACGAAGCACGCGAACCTTGTAGGCACGACCTGGCTTGGGCAGTTTTAGCTCATAGCTGCGGTAGTAGACGCCCGTCTTTTTTGCCGTCAGCGTAATTTCGGAAGTGCTCTCCCCTTCTGCGATGGCGTCCTTGAAGGCATTATCGCCATTGGCAATCTGGAATTTGTAATTCACGGTCGTACCGTTGGTATCACCGGTCTTTTTGTCGATGCTACGCAGAGACGGGAACTTAAGAATGACGCGGACACGGTCTGCCTCATCGTTATCGATGGCAATCGTAACGTCGTGCATTCTTTTCAACTGGATGTTGACTGACTTCGGCGTTTCAACGAAATCG